>ERZ1026874.431-NODE-431-length-26521-cov-149.611388_pt1 | contig 26521 bp, 29 predicted proteins | sample MGYA00380167_ERZ1026874 | MGnify/ENA primary metagenome ERZ1026874 (study PRJEB33269, sample SAMEA4719803) | human gut metagenome | biome: human-associated habitat; feature: organic feature; material: feces | place: Cameroon | collected 2013-10 ...
GAGAGTTTGAAGAAAAGGTTGCCCCAATCCTGGGACACAGTGTTCACTTCTGCCAGGACAACGAGTCTATGAGCAGCTATGGCGTGATGCGAGGTCTGCATTTCTAACGCCCACCATTCACTCAGAGCAAGCTGGCTCGCTGCGTCAAGGGTAGAGTACTTGATGTAGCAGTGGATATTCGCAAGGGTTCACCAACCTATGGCAAGCATGTGACAGTAGAGCTGACAGAAGACAATCATCGCCAGTTCTTCATCCCAAAGGGCTTTGCCCATGGTTTCGCTGTCCTCTCAGAAACAGCAGTCTTCCAATACAAGTGTGATAACTTCTATCATCCAGAAGCAGATGGGGTGGTATCAGTATTCTCGACAACACCCTTGGCATTGATTGGAAAATCCCAACCGAGCATGCCATCCTCTCGGAGAAAGATACAAAACATGATGTTTTAAAGGACTTCGACAGTCCTTTCGACATTAACATAGATTTATACAAATGAATACAAAACAGCAAATAGCACAGCAACGTGCTAATTTGGCTATAGCAGAATTCTTGAAGGAATTGTTTACTCCTCCGTATGTTATTAGTGAGTCAACTTTTGATGAAACGAAGGAATCTGCGGTGGAGTGTGCCAAACAGAATGTCGATGCCGCATCTCTTACAGAAAGAGAGAAAGAGGTAGCGAAGGAATCTGTAGAACTATTTGCTAATGATGTAGCACGGAAGTTTAAGGTTGCAATGAAACAATCTGGTAAGATTGTGTGAATACCCCTTTTGAAATTATGGTACATACTATGCCAATAGATACCATTTCCTTAAGAGATTCGTTATCCTGTGCTTGTTCACAGAGTAGTGAACCGTTATCTAATTGGGTAGATTGGGTCTCTCTTATAGCCTCTCTTGCTACTCTAATATGCTTTGCTATTACTTGCTTTCAAATATATCAAGTAAAGAGTGTTAGCAAGCAGGTAAAGGAAGCGGTGAAAGACAATAATCAGCAGATAAAAAATAGTATTTCTCTGTATAGGGTTACGGATGCTCTTCGACTGACAGAAATGGTGTTTGACTATATAAGAAAAGGACATTATGAATTGGCTGCAATAAAGTTGTTTGAGCTCAATAATATGGCAATTGAAATCGCAGCTAATCATAAGGAACTCAAAGCTTACCAGTTATCATTGTTATCTGAGGTGGATCATCTTAATGATATGGCAGCCAATGAAAAGTCGATGTATAGTCCAGGCTATACAATATCAACAATAATGCAATTTAATAATGCATTAAAAGATATAGATATCAAAATTAAAAATCAGATAATTAAAATTGATAGAACATGAACAGATATATTGATGGTATAGCCCCATTTCTCGAAAAGATTATTCAGATGACGGAATCAAAACAGATGAAATGGGAAAAATCAGGAAATAATGCATATCGTTGCGTTGATGTCAAGGACTCCCTTAGCATAGAAATTTCTGGAGGAAATGGTTTTGTTGGTTCCAATATTACCTTCAAGCTATATTCGGCTGATAAGTTGGAATATGAATATACACCAGGTTTTATGGTAAAGTACCCAGATTTTGAAGCTCTCTTGTCAAAGCTTTATTCTCTTGTTGAAGAGGAAGATTTGAAAAGAATTACGAGTAAACTGTCTAAGATTATGTCTGCTTTTAGTAAAGGTGAAAATGAGTAATGTCCTTCGAATAGCTAGGCTTGATAATAGGAATCCTATAGTAGCGCTTGTAACTGTTTTGGTTGGGTGGAACATATATGTGATAATTGACTTTAGGAAGGGAGAAAAGAAAGGTCTGGTCCTTTAATAGCTCGATGATTAATAGAATATAGCTTATGGCACGTAATATAGACAAGTATAATCTCTATGATCATATACTTTTGAATGAGGGAGCTTATTTCTTTAAGAGAGGTAATGCAAATATCTCTAAAGTAAGTATAGAGGAGTTGTTCTCCACAGTTTCTGAGGAGCAGGTTGTATTGGCAAGAAAAGTAAGGGTAAGGGAAACTGTTCACGAAAAAAGTGTCTTTTGTTCTTTGCTTGTAGTTAAGATGTCTGCAATACCTAGTTTCTTAAATGAAGCTGATTTGCCAACATCTACCAAAAAAGCTGTTATGGAAACAAAGCTAGGATATTTGCTGATAGTTGAGGATGATGACTATATTGTTATAGTTAAAAAGAATGTCTCGCATTTGTCGTCTTTCTTAAAAACTCTAGAGGTGATTGATGGAGATGTCTTGTCTGGCATATTGGTTAAAAACACTACAGAATTTCAGAAGATGAGCTTGACAAATATGAATATTAATGATAATGGCGTGAGAAACAAATCTGTAGAGGCGAATGATTTGGCTAACGTTATGTCGCTTTTTGGAGCCAATCAAAATATTGCTACAGCAACTCGCTTTGTAACGGATGGTGAAATATGTACATTAAATATTAGTACATCTAGGCTTGCAAAGTTTGGTAGTAAAAAGACTAAGACTGAATTGTTGGAATGGATTGATGATATTGCAAGTTGTTTGGATACTTATGTAGTTCAACCTACATTCCTCTCTAGGTTTGCTAAGCCACTTTCTTGGAAGTCAATGGCAGATCATTTGGAACCGAATGCGTTACTTATAAATGTCTTTAACTTACAAGATTTTATAGAGTCTAAGCTCAATGATCATACCATCTATAAGAAACTTGATTCTGATGATTATAGGAACGTTACAGATGCTTTTTATCGATTGATTTCAAGAGGGGATAAAACATGGGCTTTACATGAAGCCCAACATAGACAAACAACTTGTTGGGTATCAGAAGATGAAAAACTGAGAGTTGCAAAAACTTCCACTAAAATATCACTTAAGGCTAAGGGAGGTTTGGACAAGTTATATGTAAAGCTAAATCAAGGAACTTATGTGAAGTTGACACGTATAGTTACCTCTAATGCATTCTTTTCTGTTAGCTTTCAGGATTGTTCATATATCTATACAGGGGGAAGACTGTATCAAAATTCGAGCATAAAGGAAGATTTTGATTCTATCTTACAGATTCTTTTTCCCATTACGGGAATAGAGAATGTAACTAGTGAGAAAGGACGAGGTTATAACAATGATAGTACCGATTTTGCTCAAGATAGTATGTTTCATGTTGTTGAGACAGATGTATGTGCTAATGCCCAATTTGTTGTATGCGATGATATGGGTAATGAATGGGCTGATCATATCGCAATTAATGGAGATACAATTTCATTTATTCATTCTAAGTGCAAAGGAAGTTCTAGCTTGTCGGCTTCTAATTTTCAAGAAGTAATCGGTCAAGCGATTAAGAATATTGGACATTTAAATCCAACCAATAACGAATTAGAGCGGAAACGAGAATCTTGGAATGGTACCTGGCAGAATACCCAGATACCAAATCTGAGAAGTGGAAATGAAGTTGGTGCTTTTATTGATGCATTCAAGGCATTGAGGGTAAATCCCAATAGAAATAAAGAAGTCTGTTTAGCTATAGATTTCTTATCAAAGGGAGAGTTAGTTAATGCGTTTGAACATATCAAACAGGATGTTGACTTTCGCCAACGTAATACTGTAATACAGATGGTGTGGATTCTGAATGCTTTCATATCCTGTTGCAAGGAAGCAGGTTTGAAGAGTAAGATATATTGCAGAGTATAGAACTTTCCATCTGTATATCACCATTACAGCGTAAGGTTTTAACACATTAAGTATTTACCTTTGCATCCGAATTCTTAAAAATCAGAATAATGGAAACAAAGGAATACTTCGAAAAGGTGATGCAGGACATTAAAATGTATATTTATGATGAATAACACAGAAGATCCTGACTTTGTTGCCTCTTGGCAGGAAGTTGAGGAGGCTCTAAAGCGTCTTGATGAAAATCAGGTGGAACGTTTGTTCTCTAAGAAACATGCGTCCTTGGCTGATTTTCACCAAGCTCTAACAAAAGAGTTGGAAATAAAGGCTGCTGCCTTGGAATCTGCTGTGGCTTCTTTGAAGGACGAGAGCAAGGCAATAATGCAGGAAACCTTAGAAATAAAGTCAGAAACAAAGAAACTTCGTGAGGAAAGAGAACGGATGACCGAAGAGCTGTTGCAGAAAAAGCATGAGCTAGATCTGTTGAAAACTAACAGAAAATGAGTTCATTGGCAGATGAAAAATAGTTCAAAAAATAAACGTTCTTTAACTCATAAAATGCTGATTTCTAGAGATTTTTTGTGCCTTTGCATGCATGAAACAGCAAGAGAATATGATATTAAACAAGCTCAATCAGTACAAAAATTTGTACCTTCAGACGAGCAATGAAAATGCTCACTTGAAGCATGCTATGTCTAAGCATGAGGATGAGTTAGAGGCCAATCGCAAGACGATTGAGTCTATGAATAGTCGTATTCTCGAGTTGGAGGAGAGTCAAAAAGAATGGGATAAGGAAAAAGCACAACTCCAAAGTCAACGAGACTGCTATAAAAAGGAACGTGATGAAGATCGTGAGTCTCATTCCCAGACTAAAAAGGAACTGACAAAAGCCAAGGAGGAAATAACGAAACTCCAAGAATCCAAGGAAGCCAAGGAACTTAGCGAGCAAGCCAATGTGGACTTGCACAGCGTGGTTCTGGTGCTCCAGCGCCGTCTCTTCAAGACAAACAGCGATGCCAGTTCCTATATGAAAGGTGAGGTTGAGTTCGATGAATGTCGAATGAACGACATGGAATTCACTGATGTCGTTGACGAAGCCAACAAGTTGGCCAGTGGACTTAATGAGGAAGTTGACCAAACCCCAGTTGACACAGGTAAAGAGCCAAAGTTGCCAAAGTCCGACAAAAAGAAAGACAAAGAGGACAAGCCTAAGCGTAGAAGAAATGTCTTCTCCATCAAGGTGCTTGACTCTATGGGTATTGATACGAGCAACTTGCCTGTCGGCTTCAAGCTAATCCATCGCAAAGACAAGATTACTGGCGAGGACGTTTGGACGGTGAGAATGTACGATTGCTATGCTCCTTTGGCAGGTTGCATTGAGTATGAACATTGCTGACCTTGCGCAGCGTATGATCGATCTGTCTGGTGCAAAGAACATTGAAATCAAATACACTGGTCTTCGTGATGGCGAGAAACTTTATGAGGATGTTCTTAATGATGCAGAACAAACCAAACCTACTGTTCATCCTAAAATTAAGGTGGCAGCAGTAAGAGAGTATCCTTATGAACTTGCTCTTCAGAACGAAAAGGACTTGTATGAGCTTTCTCTTCATTATGATGATATGGCTATCGTAAAGAAGATGAAGGAGATTGTGCCGGAATATAAGAGCAGGCATAGTAAGTATGAAGTGTTGGATAAGTAACTTAAAAAGTTATGAAAAGTGAAAGGTAAGTAACTATTTAAAATAATTTTATATATATGAAAAATTGCAATAGTTTGCAAATATCGCCAAATGAAGGCGTAAATTCTCTAAATTACAGGGATAGACGAATTGATTCAGTGAAATTTTGTCTAATATTATTGGTGGTTATAGGACACGTTTTCTCCAATGAAGCATTCAGGGAATCATATGCATGTGAAGTTATATGGAAGTGGATATACATGTTTCATATGCCTTTATTTGTTTTTATATCAGGCTTTTTCTCTCATAAGAAAAAACAATTTAATGGTTTTATGAAAGGTGTTGTAAAAATTTTAGAACCCCTAATTATAATACAGATGTTATTTCTTATTATGGATGTTTTTTTGACAAAAACTATATCCATAAATAGAATACTAACTCCGTGGTGGGTTATGTGGTATTTGCTGAGTTTGATATATTGGAGGACAATGCTTTATATATTACCTCAGAAGGTTTTGGAACACAAGAAGCTAATAATAACAGTATCACTTATAATTGGAATAGTTGCTGGCTTTTTACCATTCAATAGGTTTTTATCTCTCCAGAGAACTCTAGCTTTTTTACCATTTTTCTTGGGGGGGGAATTGTATGCAAGGTAAAAAATTATATCTCCCTTCTAAATTCAAACCTTTATGTATAGTAGTATTGTGTTTAGCTTTCATTGTACCGATATACTTTCCATATTTACTTGGTGATTTAAGGTTTGCTGATAAGTATATTGATATTTCGTATATGTTCAGCAGAATATTTGTATACTTTATGAGCATTGTAATGTCTATATCATTCATTTGTGTCTGTCCAAACATAATGTTTTTCTCTAAGCAAGGAAAGTATACATTACAGTATTATGTTTATCATGCATTAATTCTATTTGTACTATTTATTATAATAAATAAATTCAATTTGCCTAAATCTACATTTACTGCATGCACATATTCCTTTTTTGTATTGTCTTGTATTTGGTTATTCTCTTATTCTTCATATTTTACTAAATTTACAAATCCTTCTTCCTTTTTGCGGGAAAGATAAAAAGGGGAACAATGTTAATCGTGTCGATTTTTTAGGTAAATAAATGATATAAATATTCTATATAAAAATATGCAACAAACAAATAATCAGAAATTAGCAAAGAATACCGTCTTTCTATATATAAGAATGATTGTAGTAATGTTAATAACGTTTTTTACTACGAGAATTCTTTTGTCGACTCTTGGTATTGAGGATTTTGGTATTTATAATGTTGTATGTGGTTTTGTTACCATGTTCAGCTTTCTAAATACATCGATGGCAAATGGTGTTCAGCGTTTCTATAGTTTTGCTATAGGTAAAAATGACCCCCAAAGCATTAGCAAAATATTTACTCTTGCAGCGATAATTCAATTGATAATAGCAATTATAATAATTGTTATTGTTGAAACTGTAGGCATATGGTATTTATATAATAAGATGAATATATCTGCAAACCGTGTGTTTGCTGCTTTTTGGGTTTTTCAAAATGCTTTGTTGAGTTTATTTTTTGTTATATTAACAGTACCATATAACGGTGCGGTTATGGCGTATGAAAAAATGAATTTTTATGCGATTGTGAGTATCATTGATGCCATATTAAAATTGGTAATTGTTTTTATATTGCCATATTGTGGTATAGACAAACTTATTTGTTATGGATTATTGATATCTGTTATAAGTATATTAGACTTTCTATTTAACTTTTTCTATTGTAAGAGGCATTTTCCCCAAATTAAATTTGTTAGGCATATAGATCGTGATTTGTTACCATCTATGATTTCCTTCTCAGGATGGAATATTTTTGGTTCATTAGCTCATATGGGTAAGATACAAGGTGTTAATCTTGTACTAAATGCTTTTTGGGGAACAGTTGTAAATACTGCATTTGGTATATCAGCACAGATAAGCAATGCTGTAAGTAGTTTAACAGCAGGTTTTGTAACAGCACTTCGTCCTCAAATGATAAAAAGTTTTGCAGCAGGTGATCTTGACTACACAATGAAATTATTATATTCAGCATCTAAGTTGACATTTTTTTTGGTTCTAATAATTGCGGTTCCTATTTTTGAAGAAATAAGTTCTATACTTGATTTCTGGCTTGGGGTAGGAAAATATCCCGATATGACAATAGTCTTTTGTAAATTAACTATATTGACTGTCTTATTTGACAGTTTTGCTACTCCACTTTCAATAATTGTGCATGCGTCAGGAAAGATGCGAACATTTCAGATTGTATGTAGTCTTGTTATTATCTCGGTAGTACCGTTGTCCTATATTGTTGCAAAATTATGGAATGATGCCGCAATCGTTATTTCTATAGGGCTATTTACAACCATTTTAGCTCAATTGGTTCGTCTTTTACTTATAAAAAATATAATAAAATTTTCAATACTATCATATTGTGTTAAGGTTTTTATTCCAACAACAATTGTATTCTTATTATCTTGCATAGCTGCATTATTAGTTAACCGAATTTCTATTGAAAACTTAGAGTTCTGGGGAGTATTAATGAAAATAGGGTTAAATGTAATTGTTTGTTTTATTGTAATATACATTATTGGATTGTCGAAAACAGAAAAGAATTTAGTTAAATCATTTATAAAAAAACATTAAAATATTATGGTTATAGGTTATACAACAGGTGTGTATGATATGTTTCATATAGGACACCTAAACATTCTTCGACGTGCAAAAGAACAGTGTGATTACTTGGTAGTTGGTGTTAGTACAGACGAACTTGTACAAAAAGATAAAAATAAAACACCTATAATTCCATTTGCTGAACGCTGTGCAATAGTTGAAGCAATAAAATATGTTGATAAAGTGGTTCCTCAGTTTGATAAAAATAAAATGGCTGCTTGGGAAAAATATCACTTTAACAAAATGTTTGTTGGATCAGACTGGAAAGGTACGGACGCATGGAATCGATTTGAGAAAGAATTCAAACCATTAGGTGTTGAGATTGTGTATCTTGATCATACTGATGGTATAAGTTCAACAATTTTAAGAAAAAAAATAAATGGTAAAGGTTAATTTATATATTCAGCGTCTCTATAGAATCTTTTTATTGGCTATTTCTGTTGTATTACGCACCTTTACAAATGTAAAAAAGGAAAGGGTTATAATGTGGTCATATTATGGAAAGAACTATTCTTGTAACCCTAAAGCTATAACGGAATATCTAATATCAAATGATTCACGATATCAAATATTTTGGGTTTTTCTGCCGGGTAAAGTACCGGCAGATTTGCCTAAGCAAATAACACCACTTGTTTTTGGTACATTGAAATACTTATACATTGTTAACACCTCAGAATTTTTATGTACTAATTCTCGTATGTTTTTATTGTCTACTTCTTGGATAAAGAGAAAAGGACAAAAATATATAATGACATGGCATTCAAGTATGGGATTAAAGTGTATTGAAGGTGATGCTGATGCAAAGTCTTTAGGAAATTCTTATATAAGAGCCGCAAAATTTGATTCTAAACAATGTGATCTAATTTTATCTGGTAGTAGGGCAAGATCAGAAGTTATTAGAAGGGCTTTTTGGTATGATGGTGAAATTTTAGAGAAAGGAACACCAAGAAATGACATTTTCTTTGATACAATAGCCAAAGAGCGTTCATGTTGTATGGTTAGAGATTATTTTAATATACCAGAGAATGCTTCCATAATTCTTTATGCTCCTACTTTTAGAAATTCAAATAGTTTGGATTTTTATAAGATAAATTGGAGCAAAATGATTACGATTTTTGAAAGAATTTTGCATCGCGAATGTTATGTTTTAGTAAGGTTACATCCAAATCTTATTAAGAATGGTCTTGATACATCAGAATTGGTGTCATATGAACATACATTTGATGCTACAAAATATAATGAAATGCAAGAATTACTTGTTGCTTCAGATGTGTTAATTACTGATTATTCTTCGTCAATGTTTGATTTTGCTTATATCGACAAACCTGTTTTCTTATATGCTGTGGATGCAGCAACATATGATAGAGATACGTATTTTGAATTAGAAAAACTTCCTTTTCCTTTTTCTAAGACACAAGATGGACTTGAAGCAAATGTGGAAAGTTTTGATATGAGAGAATATCATAAGAAACTTACAATTTTTCTAGATGAAAAAATTGGTAGTTATGAGAAAGGTTATGCAAGACAATCTGTTTATGATTGGATGCAAAAGAAAGCTTTAAAATGATTTCCTTTAATTTAATATAAATGTCAATGATTGATTTCCCGGTCCAAGAGCCAACTGTTGGAACTGCCGTTTTTGCTTTTCTTTCTTATCTCCTAGTATTAAAAATAGGTTTTTTGAAAAGAATGAATAGAGGAGTGCAATGTCTTACACTTGGTAGCGGTGCCTTGTTTACATTAGCAGTGCTTATGGCTATTCATACAATAAATGGTGACTTTTTCCATATGTTGGATGCTGTTCATAACTATGATTTTACGCCTGGTGCTTATCATGCTCAGGAGCCAGTCTATGTTAATTTAGCTCAGATAATCAATAAAAATTATCTGTTATTTCGTTTGATTGTATGGTGTAGTGCTTTCTATGCAATATTTAAAACGTATAAAATGTTAAGAATAAATTGTTATTTTGCTATATGGACATTTCTGGCATGCTATTCGCTTATTTTTGCTTATGCACGAGCTTCTGCTGCAATGGCAATATATTATTTTGGATTCGTACTTTTGGTAAAACAAGGAAATAATATAATTATTCGAGTATTAGGTGTTGCGCTATTATTTCTGTCGTATGAATTCCATCATAGTATGGCTATATTGATATTGTTGACACCTCTTGCTTTTGTTCGTTTAAGTAAAAAAGCTATATATTTTGCTTTAAGCTCATTACCAATACTTATAGTGTTAGTTCGATATTTTTTCTCTAATGTATTGAATGATGCTTCCATTTTGGATAACGATACTTTGCAAGAGAGAGTAGATACTTATTCTGTTCGTACAGAAGAAGGAACAATTCGTATGGATCTGATGAATCTTGTAAAGTATTTGACCGTTTATCTTCCATTTATTTCGGGTTTTTTATATATGTTGAAATCTTATAGTAGAAAAGTTGTAGATAAAACAATTTATAGGCTGTTTGTCTTTACGTTTTGTCTTTTATTAGTGACTTCTGCAGTATCTTTTTTAGATATAGAGATAAATACATTCTTCTATCGAATGTTGTTTATGGCAATAATACCATCTGTTGCTTTTTTTGTATATTTGATTCAAAAAAATATTATGCCTGTGAAAGTCGCTCGGAAATTGATATTGTTTTGTATATTCTCTCAGCTGTTAAACTATGTTTACATGATTTATAACAATATTGTGAATTGAAAAATTGTATGGTATATGGTGTGTAAATAATACTTATATGTCTAATTTTTAAATGTTTACTTATGAAATTATCAATAATTATACCCGTATATAATGTAGAACAGTATGTTGAAAAATGTATTCGTTCGTGTGCTAATCAAGGTGTTCCTTTTAACGATTTTGAAATAATCTGCGTTAATGATGGATCAACAGATAATAGTCTTTGTATTTTAGAGAAATTGGCCAAAGAATATCCTAATATTAAAATCGTAAGTCAAAAAAATAGAGGATTGTCTGCTGCCCGTAATATTGGTATGAGTACGGCTATTGGTGAATACTATATGTTTGTAGACTCTGATGATTGGATTGCAAATGGTAGTTTAGTTCGAATAATTGAAAAACTCAATTTAGAGAAGCCGGATATATTATGCATATGTTCTACTAGAACAGATGGCGAAAAAGAATTTGCTCCAGAATCCTTTGAATCAGAAAAGCCATTAACAGGACCTCAAGCTCTTGCAGCTGGATTGAATCCTTGTGCTCCGTTTTCGATTGTAAGAAGTGGTTTCGTTAAGGATAATTCGTTCTTTTTTTGTGAAGGTATTTTTCATGAAGATTCGGAGTTAACACCTCGAATGCATTATTCTGCATCTAAGATATCTTTTTTGAATGGGATTACATATTATTATTATGTAAATATGAACTCTATAATGGGAAAACCAAACCCTAAAAAATCTTATGATTTAATTAATGTTGTTTGCCCTAGTTTAAGTTGTTTTGCTAATAAAATCCCTTATTGTGATAGATATATATTTGATAATATGATATCAATGTATTTAAATAATGCATGCAGCTTTATTTGTAATTGTGATGTTCAATCTCAGAATGAATTTAATAATTTGATAAAAAATAAAAAGAAATTATTGTTGCATTTGAGAAAATCTACAATAATAAAATATAAGATAGAGGGAGTATTGTTTGATTTATTTCCAGGTTATATCTTGTATATATATAAGGTCATTGCTAAGGTTCATAATATTGTAAATATGCATAAAAATGGAATATAATTATAAAATTTCAGTTGTTATTCCTTCTTATAATCCCGGAAGATATTTATTTGATTGTTTGGATTCTATTAAGAATCAGACTTTTTCTATGGATGACTATGAAGTTATAATAATTTTGAATGGTTGTTTTGAACCTTATTTTAATCAAATAACGGAGTATATACAATATAACAAGTTGATGACATGGAGATTAATTCATACAGACACTTCTGGTGTGTCAAATGCTCGAAATATTGGTATTAGTATTTCACAAGGTGAATATATAACATTTATTGATGATGATGACATTGTATCTCAAAATTATTTAGAAGGATTATTTTCTGTTAGTTCTCCAATTTGTGTAGGTTGCGCTAATTCTTATGCATTTATTGAGAATGTTTTTGAGATAAGTGATAATTTTATATCTGAAGCATTTAGAAAATGTAAAGATTTGCCTTATTCTCTATTTAATTATCGGCAGTTTTTGTCGCCTCCTTGGGCTAAAATGATTCATCGCAATATTATAGGCAAAACTCGTTTTCCTGTTACATTAAAAAAAAGTGAAGATTCTGTTTTTTGTTTTCAATTAACTCGTAATGTAAAAGAAATGGCATTGACATCAAATAATGCAATTTATTATCAAAGAATCCGTGATGGTTCAGCAATGAGATCTAAAAATTCAAGATTAAATGAACTTCTACAGTTTTTAAAAATTGAATATATATATATAATTATTTATATGAAGAATCCTTTTTCTTATAATTTGCCTTTTTTCCTTTCGAGAATAGTGGCATGTTTTAGAAACTTTTTGTCATATATAAGGTAGTTATAAATGGAATATTCAAAATGTTAGGTGTCTTTGATAAAAACTATGTATGTATCCCAATATATAAACTGTGAGTCTGACTTTGTAAGATTGCTTTTTTAGCGCAATCTGCTTATGTGAAAATCTTATAGCTTGGGCTCCGATAAATTAAAGTGCTTGATTTTGTGCGTGTTGATACTGATATGTTAAATATCTATTGCATATTCTTTCGTTGATTTTTTGTTGTTATTTATAATATAGCAACTAAAATCGCTATCATATGCTTTTTTTAGGCATCTCGTTACGGATACATTCTAAAATAAGACTTTCATTAAAGATGTCTATAGAATTGATTATCCCCTTTTAATGGACTATTTGATTAATTATCTCGTTTACTTATAAATGGACACAAATGTAAAAATATGAAAAAACTTCTTATGCTTGGAGGTGGATTCCTCCAAAAATATGTTATATGCAAAGCAAAGACAATGGGCTATCATGTCTTATGTCTTGATGCTGATCCAAATGCAGTGGGATTTGCTATTGCTGATGAACATGCTGTTATTAACATTGTTGATGAAGAAGCTTGTTTGGCTTATGCCCGTGACAAACAAGTAGATGGTGTCTTGACAGCTGCTACTGATTTTAGTGTTTTGACAATGAGCCGTATAGCAGAAGAATTGCATCTGCCAGGAATCAATTACCAATCTGCTAAGGTCATTAAAAATAAGGCTTTGGTTCGTAAGAGACTATTTGAGGCGAATGCTGACGATACCGGTATTTCTTATGAAATAGATTCTGTTGAAGATATTGCTGATATATTGCCTAAGATAAAGTTTCCTGTTATGATGAAGCCTGTTGATGGTAGTGGTAGTCGAGGGGCATCTAAAGTCGAAAAAGCAGAAGATTTTGTTAAAGCAGCAGAATTTGCAATGAATGGCAGTATAACGCATCGTGCAGTTGCTGAGCCTTTTATTGAAGGAAAGGAGTATGGTGTCGAATCGTTTGTAGATAATGGAGTTATTCATGTGCTTGGAGTGATGCAGAAAGATATGACTGAACCTCCTTATTATGCAGAATTAGGTCATGCAATTCCTTCTGGTCTTACCTCTGAATTGGAAAGCAAGGTCAAGTCGTGTGTATATCGTGCCATATTTGCTTTAGGTGTTAATCATGGCTCTGTGAATATGGATTTGCTTATTACAAATGAGGGTAATGTTCATATAGTAGATGTTGGTGCTCGTATGGGGGGCAATCTAATCGGTTCACATATTATTCCTATGGGTACAGGCATTGATTATATGGGAAATATGATTAGAGCAGCTGTTGGGGATGCAACTAATTGGAAGTCTGAATGGCAGCCGAGACCTGTTGCAACTAAGTTACTGGCTCTTACACCTGGCAAAATTAAGAAGTTACCTAATTTTGATAAAATGGCAGCCGAATGTAATGTTCTAATAGAACATCATCTACATGTAGGTGACACAATTACTCCATATCGTACTAATTTGGATGGTTGTGGTTATGTGATTGCGAGTGACCTTGATGTTTATCTTAGTATTGCACAGGCAGCTGAAGTTAGAAGTTTGATCGATAAATCTATAGAAAGGGTATAAATATGTATTCACATTATATTAAGCGTTTGTTTGATTTAATGGCTGCTCTTTGTGCATTGCCATTCTTCTTGATAGTATATGTTATCCTTGCTCCTTTTTATTTTTTTATGGATAGGGGACCTATGTTTTTTTCAGGCAAGAGATTAGGGCAATTTGGAAAACCATTTCCTATGCACAAATTTCGTTCGATGAAGGTAAATGCTCCTGATATTCGTTTGTCGGATGGTAGCACATATAATGGTGATGATGACCCTCGTGTAACAAAACTAGGTAAGTTTTTGAGAAAAACAAGCTTGGATGAGATCCCTCAAATATTGAATGTGTTGAAGGGAGATATGAGTTTGATAGGTCCTCGCCCAGATCCTCTAGATTGGATTGATAAATATAAAGAAGAAGAAAAGGTCTTCTTGAATGTAAAGCCGGGTATTACTGGTTATAGCCAAGCCTATTTTAGGAATAGTGCTGACGCTCAAGAAAAGATAGATAATGATGTTTATTATGCCAAAAACATTTCTTTCTTACTTGACGTTAAGATATTCCTACGTACAATAAAAACTGTGATTTGCCGCGAGAACATAAATGTTTCAGAAGAACGTAAATAATTAAATTATGAAGACTCCATATTTTTTAATAAGTAGAAAAGAGTTTGACAACAATGTCGCTCTTTTGAATAAAGCAATTAATCGTCATTGGAAAAATACAATAGTAGGTTATTCTGTAAAGTCCAATGGAATGCCTTGGGTCTTGAAGTATATGAAAGAACAGGGATTCTATGCCGAAGTTGTTTCAGATGATGAATATTCATTAGCCAAGGCATGTGGCTATCCTATTAATAGAATTATTTATAATGGTATAGCTAAAGAAGAGGCTTCCTTTAAAGAGGCTGTTATAGGAGGGGCAATCGTTAATGTTGATTCATGGAGAGAGGTTAGATGGATTAAAGAACTTCCTGAAGATGTTGACAAGAAAATAGGTCTCCGTGTAAATTTTGATCTCGAGAAAATGTGCCCTGGTCAAACAGCTGGTGGCAAGGAAGGTAGTCGTTTTGGGCTCAGTTACGAAAATGGCGACCTGGAAAAAGTAGTGATAGAATTATCTGCTTTACCAAATTGTAGAATCGTTGGTTTACACTTGCATAATAGTATACCTACAAGATCCTTGGATGCATATTGTGCAATTTCAAAGAAGGCATGTGAGATAGCACGTGTATTAGATTTGCATTTGGATTATGTTGATATTGGTGGAGGTTATTTTGGAGGTCTTGAAAATCGCCCTAATTATCTGAACTATTTTGCGATTATAGCAGATACATTATCAGAACAGTTTGACAAAGAAAAAACTACATTGATTGTAGAACCTGGTCAATCAATTCTTGCTACTGCTATTTCTTATGTAACTAGTGTAGTTGATGTTAAGGATACGATATACAATCGTTTTGTTGTAACTGATGGAGGACGTACTCAGATAGATCCGATGTTTCGTAAAACCTCTCATTTTTATGAAATATCTGCAGAAAATTACAAGGATAGAAATACTCATCCTAAACAGGTAGTTTCTGGTTTTACCTGTGTAGAAGGTGATCGCTTGTTTACATTAATCGAACAACCAGAACTGAAAGTAGGAGATAAGATCATTTATCATAAAATTGGTGCCTATACATATACTTCTGCTTCTCAGTTTATCAAATTCCTTCCTTCTATTTATGTAGAAGATGAGAATGGTATTAGAGAAGTTTGCAAGAAATGGGTGGCAGAAGATTTTATGGCAAAACAAATAAACGATTAATAAATGAAGGTTTTTTATCCATATGCTTATTTTTACCCTGAGACTTGTGCGGGTACTTACTTGATAGATAATGTTATTGAGGCTTCTGCTGTAGCAGGTATTGAATCTCAGATGACTGTACCTACACCAACGCGTGATGTTGATTCGGGAATGCCTTGGAAGCGAACCGAAACATTATATCAAGGCATGTTTAAAATCCATCGTTTTCATATGTATGGAGAGGGGAAAAATCCAGTAGGGCGAGCTTTAAGGTATTTGCTTTGTGAGAATATTCAATTCCTTTTTTGTTTATTCAAAAAATACGATGTTTTGTTCATTGATAGTACTCCACCAATTCAGGGGTTAAAACTCCCAGTGGTTAAATTCTTCAGAAGAAAGCCTGTTGTATATAATGCACAAGATTTGTTTCCGGATTCTTTGGTAGGAACTGGTTTAGCTAGAAAAGGTGGATTACTATGGAAGATTGGAAGTTGGGTTATGAATATAACCTATTGTTGCTGTGACAAAATTATTGTAATTTCAGAAGATTTCAAAAAACTTCTTTTGGCTAAGGGTGTGCCTGAGGATAAGATTGTAGTTGTCTATAATTGGGTGGATCAGAATGCCGTAATTGATATTCCTCGTGACAAGAACAAACTTTTTGATAAGTATCAGCTTGATCGCTCTAAGTTCTACATCGAATATAGCGGTAATATTGGTCTTACACAGAACATGGACATGCTGCTTGAAGTGATGAAGGAATTGAAGACAACGCATCCTGATATAGGATTGGTGCTTGTGGGTGAGGGTGCATATAAAGCACAGGTAGAAGAAATCGTAAAGCGTGATAATCTCACCAATGTAACGATGATTCCATTCCAGCCATACGAGGATATAAGTTATGTGTTCTCCTTGGGTGATGCCGGTCTTGTTATTTCTAAACCTGGTGTCGGGGCAAATTCTGTTCCTTCAAAGACATGGAGTATCATGTCGGCTTCCCGACCTGTGCTTGCCAACTTTGATGAGAATGAGTTGAAGGATATTCTGGCTGGCAACGAGTGTGGTATCTTTACAAAGGCTGGTGATAAGGAGGCATTCAAGCAATCTATCATCAAGCTTTATGAGAATCGTGAACTCTGCAAGAAATACGGAACAAACGGACGCCAGTTTGTGATGGATAACTTGACTCGTGAAGTTGGAACTCAGAAATATGTGGATGTTATCAAAGAAGTATGCAAGAAATAGCTTAGAAACATTTTTATTTCTCTAGAAAATTTTAAAATCAAATATTATGAGTACAGATTTGAAAAGAAGAAATGTGCCTTTTTCTCCACCTGATATGACGGAGGCTGAGGCTAGTGAGGTGCGTGATGCTATTTTGTCTGGTTGGATTACAACTGGTCCACGTACTAAGAAATTGGAAAAGGAAGTAGCTGAGTTTGTTGGCGTGGAGAAGGCGGTTTGCCTGAACTCGCAGACAGCCTGTGCAGAAATGGCGCTGAGATTGCTTGGTGTAGGCGAGGGGGATGAGGTGATTGTTCCTGCTTATACTTATACGGCAAGTGCATCAGTTGTTAACCATGTGGGTGCAACCATCGTCTTCGTAGATGTACAGAAGGATTGTCTCGAAATGGATTACGAGGCATTGGAGAAGGCTATCACTCCTAAAACCAAGGCGGTGATTCCTGTAGATCTCGGCGGTATCCCTTGCGATTACGACCGCATCTTCGCTATTGTGGAAAGCAAGAAGGAGATGTTTACTCCTAAGACAGATCTTCAGAAGATGATTGGCCGTATCGCTGTTTGCTGTGATGCAGCCCATGCCTTCGGTGCTTCACGTCATGGAAAGATGGTGGGTAGCATCGCTGATTTCTCTTCATTCAGTTTCCATGCTGTCAAGAACTTCACTACTGCTGAGGGCGGTGCCTTGTCTTGGAATCTTCCTTTCGGTAATGAGAAGGTGGTGAAGGATTTGGATAAGAATCCTGAGAATACCTTCAGCGGTGTACCTGAAATTGATGGGGAGACCTGGAACGAGAACTTGTATCGCAAGGCTCAGCTGCTGAGCTTGCATGGTCAGAACAAGGATGCCTTGGCTAAGACGAAGCTGGGGGCCTGGGAGTATGATATCATCGGTACCTGGTATAAGTGCAATATGACAGACGTGGTGGCTGCCATCGGTCTGGTTCAGATGAACCGTTACAAGGGTATGTTGGAGCATCGTCGTCAGATGATTGAACGTTACAATGAGGCATTCAAGGATATGAATGTAGCTGTATTGCCTCACTATAACGAGGAGCATACTTCTTCTGGTCATCTCTATATCGTTCGCCTCCTGGGTAAGACCCGTGAAGAGACAAACAAGGTGATTGAGATGATGGCAGAGCGTGGTGTGGCTACCAATGTACATTACAAGCCACTGCCTATGATGACTGCCTACAAGAAGTTGGGATTCGACATCAAGGATTTCCCAAATGCTTTCCACATGTTTGAGAATGAGATTACTCTGCCTCTGAACACCAAGATGACGGATGAGGACTTGGAGTATGTAATCGAATGTTTCAAGGAATGCGTGAAGTAAGTTTCTTTGAAGAGATTATTTGATATCATTGCATCTGGATGCGGACTCATCATTTTGAGTCCGCTCCTTTTGGTTTTGGCTATCTGGATTAAGTTGGATAGTAAGGGACCGGTGTTCTACCGTCAGGTGAGAGTGGGAAGACATAACAGGGATTTCCGCATCTTCAAGTTCCGCTCGATGAGAGTAGGGGCTGATAAGGGTTCCTTGGTTACCATCGGTGGTAGGGATCCAAGAGTAACCCGTTCGGGCTATTACATCAGAAAGTACAAGTTTGATGAGCTTCCTCAGCTGATCAATGTCTTTATTGGTGATATGAGTCTGGTGGGGCCTAGACCTGAGGTTCGTCACTATGTAAACTATTGGACTCCTGAGCAAATGCATGTGTTGGATGTAAGGCCAGGAATCACTGACCCTGCCAGCATCAAGTTTAGAAATGAGAATGAGTTAATGGAGAAGGCTGCTGATCCTGAGGACTATTACATCCATGTAATCATGCAGGAGAAGATCAAGCTCTATCTGGAGTATGTGCAGAATGCCAGCTTCTGGTATGACATCAAGCTTATCTTCAAGACTTTTGAAGTGATTGTGAAAGAATAGCTTTTTTCGAAAACCTACCCGTCCTTCCTTACCCTTAAGGAAGGTTGTTCTAAAATCATCCCGTCCTTCTTTACCATTAAAGAAGGCTCCACCTTTCTCACCAAGCCTCTCTTCCCTCAGGGACGAGAGGATGTAACCGCCCTCCGGTGCTCAGAACCGCTTCGCTCTAAGGTTGGCGGGGCATCAAAGCCCTCGCCAGGGTGTGCGGGCTGGGACCGCCTGGGAATAACTGGAGGAGAAGGTGCTTAATCTCTAATTATGATGTTTGCGATGAGTAATCCTGTTGAGTATTCTATCGAGCATTTGGCAGATGTTTCAAAAGACATACCTAATATGGTTGTGCAGTTGTCATTTCTGGTAATGAGCGGCATTATCGTTTTGGTATTTGCATTTGCCAAGAATCTCAAAGGAGCAAGAATAGGGGTAATGACAACTTTGCTTATTGAGTATATGTTTCTCATATTGGGTTCGACAGTAATTTATAGAACACCGGGAGATACATATATGTATAAGCTTACTCCTTTCTGGAGTTATGTGGCCATTGCTGATGGGCAGAAAGAATTGATAGAAGAGAATCTACTCAATGTGGCACTAGGCATTCCTTTTGGGTTCCTGCTAAGTTTCATCTGTACTAAGAATGCATTGCTAAAATCATTCTTATTCGGTGCTGCATTCTCTGCCTTCATAGAACTTTCACAACTGTTTTTCAATCGAGGCTTGTGTGAATTCGATGATTTGTTTCATAATACGCTAGGTAGTGTGGTTGGATATGGAATAGGTATGCTGATGATTGCTGGTATTAGAAAAGTTAGGGGAAGTAAAATTCTTCGAACCACCTAGTTCCTCCTTCCAAGGAGGATTCCACATTTCTCACCAAGCCTCTCTCTTGCCCGAAGAGAGAGGATGTAACCGCCCTCCGGTGCTCGGAACCGCTTCGCTCTAAGGTTGGCGGGGCATCAAAGCTCTCGCCATGTTTTGCGGGCTGGGACCGTATGGAGTAGGGGTAGGTGGGGATTCAGAAGGTGGCTATAGGGCTGTATTGGGACCAGGTGTAGCGGTGTAATTGGTACCATACTATCTTTGCAATCGGTACCATCATTTTATGTTATTCACGATTGCTTCAAGAAGATTCCGAAGCAGTTATTCGGATGGGAGAATTGTTCTCTTCTGTTAGTTGTAATCCTTGCTTTCTGCTTCCTGACATTAGAGCTCATTATGAGAATGAAGGTCGTGAAGGGATCCGGATGGCTGCGGTATGCGTATTAAATAATCTCTTTTGTGCCAATGATATTTAGATATTAAAAGTAAAATTATGGATAATACATATTTTATACTAAGCAAAAATGCTCTCTCTATAGAGCGTTTCCAAATTTGTACTTGGAAGTTAAAGGGGAAACATGCATTTTTGGAAATAGGTGTAGAAATTAAGAAAGAAAATCTTCCAGATGAGTTTGATGTGTTTCTTGCAGTTCCGTTTGCTAAAAATATTATTGGCAAATATAGTTTGCACGATCAATTAGCTGTTGCTGATAATTGCAAGTTGATTTTCAATGATACAATGACTAGTCAGCAGCCTATTGACCGAGACTTCCATAAAGGTTATGTTATCTCATTTGAAAATCGGGAACAGCTAGCTATTGTGTCTGTAGATCTTGATATTATGGGAGAGGAAGGACTCATAAAACTTCATGTTAAAACACCTCAAGAAGATGCAGCTTCTGTTTATGTTAGATTCTTGGTGAAATTGAATTGTAATGATTTGGCAGTTGTTCATGCAGGAATTAATAAAAAAACATTTATCTTTGACTTTAAGGTAAATGAAACAAGAAATCTACCGGAGTGTGTATATAAGTATAAAGAAGAGCATGGACTTCGTGTTTGCCCTGTTTCTTCTGTATTCTTATTCCATTGCGTACCAGATAATTTTGATATTAGTTATATAGATTCTGGTAAATTGAAAAATGTAAGGAGGTTAGAGACTATTGGATTTAACAAGTATCTCAATGGCATAGAAACGATAGACGAAGATAAATACATGATAATCTTTCTCAAGTCATCGGGAATTGCAAACTATTCTTTTTTCACAACTTTTGTAAAGGAACATATCGGTAATAAGCAAATTATATTTGCTGTTGTAGCTAACATTGTATGTAGCGTGTTGCTTGCATACGATAAGTGGATTAATTGGGAACTTGTAAAACAGCTAATTTACTACGGCTCTTTCATACCAGTGTGGGGGTACTTTGCCATTGGTTTTATCGGCTTTGCGATTTATGTTGGTTTGACAGTTGATTTGAATAAATTATGAAAAATAATATTGTTTCTTTTTTGATACAGTCTTCAATGAATTTTAAAGACCGTGTCGCTTTATTTCGTCAAATTAAGGATTTCCTATCAGGTTTGGAATGCAATTATCCTTTTTTTGAGGAATGGTTGGATATGGTATTTCGAGAGGTGGTGCATGGTAAAAGAAACATAGTTGTGTTAAAGGATAAAAATCTGGATATAATTGTAGGATTGGCTATTCTTAAGAATGCTATGGATGAAAAGAAAATTTGTACATTGCGTGTCGCCAGTGAATATCGTAACCAAGGATGTGGTAGTTATCTTATAGAAAGAGCAATTGAAATTCTTAAGGATAATAAGCCGCTGATTACTGTCTCCGAAGAGCATGTGGATGAATTCAAACCTTTGTTTCATAAGTTTGGTTTTAAAATCGCGGATAGAGTGAAGTCGGTGTATAATGACAATAAGTATGAGTATTATTTTAATAAGCCTTATCAGAAGAAGTATGCACTGATGTCTATCAAACCTCAATATGCCAATGCTATCATGCACGGTAGTAAGAAAGTTGAGTTTAGAAGACAAATCTTTGATGTGAATGTGGAAAGAGTATATGTATATTCTTCTCACCCGATAAAAAAACTTATCGGCTACTTTTTGGTGGACAAAGTAATCTGTGAAAATCCTAATAAACTATGGGATGAATATAATAAGGTGGGATGTATCTCAAAGAAGGATTTCATATCTTATTTTAATAATTGTTCGTATGGATTTGCCATTGTAATTAAAGGAGTACATCGCTTTTCAAAAGATTATCTGATAGCTGATATTTTTGGTGAGAACTTTAGGGTTCCTCAGTCGTATCGCTATGTCAATAATGTTAAAACCCAAAAACTTTTATTGGAATTGTAATTTTTGAAAAATATGAAGATAAAACTTATTGATGTTTGTTATCAAGATGCCACAGATCTTCCTGGTACAGATGCGGATTTCTATTTGGAAATGGATGATTGGAATGATTATAGTTACTATACAACGTATCATCTTCATGCAACAAAACTGTTGACTAAGACAAAGAATACCTATCTCGGAAGTGTAAATATCTTAAAGGAAGGACAGTGTGAGGGTGAAAGTCGGTTGTTGGCTAATGAAATAAAAGCTGGTAAATTGACTAATCCTTTTGAAAAGTTACCCAATGATTATTGTGCAATTTCTTTTTCTTTAGAATTATATCTTGGACTATATGAATATTTGACATCTACGCAACGGGATAGTTTTGTACGTGATATGCGGATGATTCTTTCTGCTGATGAGTATCGATATCGTAACTTCAAGGATGAACCTGGTTTCGACAAATCTCTTTTGCGAAATGCAAGTATGGATTCTTTTGTCCTCAAGAAAGGCCGAAGCATTTTGCAAAGCAATGGAACATATCATGATTGGGAGCATGAGAAACTGACAGTCAATCTTAAATATATTCATCAAAAAATAGATTTGGATTTCTCTGGTGTAAAACATGCTGATGATTGTGATTATCTTCCTTCTGGCGTTATTGCTTTTATTGGTCACAATGGGTGTGGTAAAAGTACAGCTCTGTATCAGCTGGCAAAAGTCTTGTTTGAAGCTCCTAATGAAAGAGGAAAACTTAAAGATGTTTCTGTCGAGCCAAATGATGTTGGTATCAATAAGTTGCTCATGTTTTCATATAGTGCCTTTGATAATTTTGTTATGCCAGGAGTAACGCTTTCAGATCTTCGTCTGATTTCAGAGGGAATGGAGAACAACTCGGGGCGTTTCGTGTTTTGTGGTTTGAGAGATGTAAAGAAAGAGGTTGAAGACAAAATTGCAGGATATTTGAAACAAAAAAAAGAAAAACGGAATGAAGATGTTCTCAATAAAGGATTGCGTGTTAATGATATTAAACTCAAAACAATAGATGAGTTGGCATGTGAGTTCTCTCGTGCATTGAAGTTGGTTGTTGGAAATCAGAAAAAATATGAGATCTTGGAGCAAATCATAGATGATAGCAAGATAGTACTTCCCTCATTATATGTAAGTATTCAGTGGATAAATATTTCCTTGGTTGAAAACGAAATGTTAGAGAATTACAAATGTCTGTCTACAGGCGTTAAGTTCTTTCTTCATGCCCTGGTTCATCTGATAGCATATGCAGAAGATAATAGTATTATTTTATTTGATGAACCAGAGAATCATCTACATCCACCATTCTTATCTTTTATGATGAGTGAGTTTCGTAAAATTATTCATCTCAGACATTCTGTTATGTTGGTTTCCACTCATTCTCCTGTTATTTTACAAGAAACATTTTCGAAAAATGTATATATCATGGATCGAAGAAATGGAGAGACTACGATTCAGCATCCGAAATCAGAAGTCTACGGAGAGAGTTTCGGACTTCTCAATTCTATGGTGTTTAACTTGACATCAGATATTACCCATTATCATGATGTCGTAAGCGAATTATATGATAAATGGCATTGTAATGAGTTGAAAACCATTAGTGAAGTCTTGACTCGCTTTAAAAATCGATTGGGGTGTGAGGAATTGAGTTTTAGTATGAGTGCTTATTTGGTTAGCTTATTTGAAGATGAGGAGGAATAAATATGTGGAGATTGGGTAAGCCAGCTTTGGATTCGGCTTTGCAAGATATTGATAAAATCATTCGTGCGAGTGGCAATCGATTGGATGATACGATTAAGCCTAAAATGCAGTATGTGATTAAACTGTATGATCAAAACAAGGGTAGTATTGCTTCATCTGTTCTCAATCGTTTTACTTGTGTTGAAGGAGATTTGATTCATAATATGTATGGTTCTAAAACGTATGAGGGGCAGGAGCTGTATTATATTCGAGAAGAACTCTTTAATGGTGTAGATCTTTGTCCATTATGCGGCATAAATCCTCCTAGTCAATTGGATCATCAGATGCCAAAATCTCAATATAAACCATTGTCTCTGTGCCGTTTGAATCTTGTGCCAACGTGTGGCGTATGCAATAATAAGAAAAGAGCAAAACCATATGATGAATTTTTACATCCTTATTATGTCGATTTTCCAAATGGAATTGTATTTCTAATCGTTAATATCCATGTGAATGTTCTTACTCATAAGTTTTCTTGGTATTACTCTTTGGATTGTTCTCAATTTCCTAAAGATAGTTCACTTAAGACACAAATAGAGAAGCAGGTAGAGCATATCAAACTGTTGAGGAGGCTAATGAAAGAGTCTCATCGGTTTGTAGCAGATACGCTAGCTTGTACTAATTTTAAAAGTAAGGCAGCATTGAAGGATTATTTGAGTAATCGATATAATTATTGTTTGACTATGTATGGTCGAAATGACTGGAGAACTGTTATTCTATACGGATTGTACATTTCAGATAAAATTGGTGTGGAAGAAGTAAATTGGTATATCGGTAGGATTAAACCTGTGAATGGTGGTTTTAATATTTAGGCTTAAGCATAAATAATCGTGAAATCTATATTGGTAGATAAAATATTATCAACGGAAAGTTCTTCCGTTCATCAGATATTTGAAACAAAGGGTAAGGTTAATACTTGGCGATAGCGCAGTATCTGTACCATGCTATCACTGCAATCGGTACCGCTTGTATCGCTGCAAACGGTACCAAGATTTCAGTTCTGCTTTTCAATTTGCAAAGGTAATCTATTTTTCAATTTCGGGCGCATAGAATCTTCAGTTCACCATCGTTCGTCTTGGTGTGGTATTCGGAAAGGGTGAGAATGGTAACTTCACCAGATTGTATTGGGCTATCCGTGGTCATAAGTTTGCTTACCCTGGCAGAAAGGATACCATCAAGGCTTGTATCTATGTAAAGGAGTTGGTGCGCTTCATGCTTTATCGTCTGGAGCATCATGAGCATGGTGTTGAGTTGTATAACTGTTGCTTCGAGCCTGGTTATACTATTCAGCATATCGTAGAGACTATAAAGAAGGTAACTGGATTGTCTCAGCTTGTGCCTGATATTCCTAACTGGGTTATCATGCCTATGGCTAGAGCTGCCATGCTTCTTGGTTCGCCAATGGGTATCTGTCCTGCGAGAGTGAAGAAGCTCCAGATTTCTACTAATATCTGTGGTGAGAAGTTGAAGAACTGCGGTTGTCAGTTTAAGTGGAGCTTTGAGGAAGCTCTCGCTGACTGGTTCGAGGATAATGACAGGAAGGGGCTGAAATAAATTGGATGGACAATGTTGCCAGTTTTGGCAAAACAATGTTTGATGCCTCTGCGGTTGCAGATTATGCAAAGAGATTGGCTAAACATACTGGTATGGAATTAGTGAGAGTCAATCCGATGCTTCTTCAAATCATACGTGGTGGAAAGAAGAAAATCACTTGAAGTGATGAAGAGTATGACTTGATTTATTTTGCTTTACAAGAAAAACTTATGTTTATAATTAATCAAATCTAAAGATGAGAGATTCACTAAAAAGTTTAATGGAGCATTGTATAGGATTAAAATATTCATTGCCCAATACAGGAAGTTCAATTCCTAAGATTACAGTTTCAACATTGTCAGACAAATGTTATCAAGTGTTGACTTCTGATGGCGACTTGTCTAAGATTATTTATAATGGTATTATTGAATATTCATTCGATGAGAGTTCTATTGATTTAACTAAGCTAGATACCCTTCAAAAAAGAGCTTTAATTAGTAGAATGAAGTTTGATCGTGCTGCAACAGAGGAACAACAACTTAAGTATGGATTTTATGGCGAAGTCTTACTTTTTCTTATGCTGCAACATTTCTATGGTGCAGAAACTTTTATATCAAGAGGACATTTTTATAATCCTTTAGAAAGTTCAGAAACAAAAGGATTTGATACTTATCAAATGTTGCTAAAATCAGATGGAAGTATAGAACTCTGGTTTGGAGAAGTGAAATTTCATAAGTCTTTTAGGACTGGTGTAAATCAAATTCTAGAAAAAATAAACATTAGTCTTTCTGATGATTACTTAAATAAAAATTTTATCGCAATGGAGGATTTTGAGACATTTGTAAATTCTAAACTAAAGTTTCGCAAGTGAAAATTCACAAGCGTGATTTAACGTAATTTTGGAA
>ERZ1026874.432-NODE-432-length-26487-cov-87.838416_pt1 | contig 26487 bp, 30 predicted proteins | sample MGYA00380167_ERZ1026874 | MGnify/ENA primary metagenome ERZ1026874 (study PRJEB33269, sample SAMEA4719803) | human gut metagenome | biome: human-associated habitat; feature: organic feature; material: feces | place: Cameroon | collected 2013-10 ...
AGAACTTTATTACTAATTAACTTTTTACTAGTTATACTGATGTCATTTTCGGGTTTCCCAAATTCAACAAGCATGTGCTAAACAACGAAATGCCTCAACCATACTGGTCGAAATCGGTTATTATCAGGTTAAAACCGTAATTAAGTAAACGATTTCATACAAATATAATACAGAAAAGGATGGTTATTGCTTTTCTTTTTGTACCTTTGCACACAATTCGGCAATTGTATGTGCCAAATCATATCTAAAGGAAAAAAGAATATCTAATAATAAATAAAAAGTAATGACTACACTTACAATTTCTATTATTGTCGTTTTCGTGCTCGGCTATGCACTCATTGCCACCGAAAGCTTGACTAAGGTAAACAAGGCAGCGATAGCCCTGTTGATGTTGGTAGGTTGTTGGACCCTCTACATGATGGATCCAATGCAGTATCTCCAGTTGATGCACCCTGATTATACAGGCGGTGCTGCTGGAATGGTGGAGAAGGTGACCGGAATCATCCAGGAACATCTGGGCGATACCGCCACAACACTCTTCTTCCTGATGGGTGCAATGACCATCGTGGAAATCGTTGACCAGAACGGCGGATTCAACTGGGTTCGCAAGGTGATGAAGACCAAGTCGAAGCGTGCGCTCCTCTGGCGTATCGCTATCCTTACCTTCTTCCTCTCTGCCATCCTCGACAATCTGACCACCAGTATCGTGATGATCATGATTCTCCGAAAGCTCGTCACCGACCACAAGGACCGCATGGTTTATGCCTCCCTCGTCATCATCGCAGCCAATTCGGGTGGTGCCTTCTCGCCAATCGGCGACGTTACCACCATCATGCTCTGGAACAAGGGATTGATTACTGCAGCCGGCGTTATCGCCGAAATCTTCATCCCGTCTGTGGTTTCCATGGTGATTCCTGCCCTCATCCTTCAGACCATGTTGAAGGGCGAACTCGTGATGCCTGAGGTTTCTGACCAGCAGAATGCATCGGTCAGCGATTTCACCGAAGGTCAGCGCAAGGCTGTGTTCTGGTTGGGAGTAGGCGGTTTGATCTTCGTTCCTATCTTCAAGAGTATCACCCACTTGCCTCCATTCGTAGGAATCCTTCTGGTATTGGGCGTTCTCTGGACTGCTACCGAAATTTTCTATCGCGGTTTGCATCGTGGAGCTGATGCCGAGGGCACTCAGAAGCGAGTAACCAAGTTGCTTTCTCGTGTTGATATGAGTACCATCCTCTTCTTCCTCGGTATCCTGATGGCAGTATCCTGCCTGGCTGAGATTGGCGTGTTGACTGCTTTGGGTCAGGGCTTGAACGTCGTATTTGATGGCAACCACTACCTGGTTACTGGTATCATCGGTGTGCTTTCAAGTATTGTTGACAATGTGCCTCTGGTAGCCGGATGTATGGGAATGTATCCTGTGGCAGCCGCTGGTGATATGGCTGTGGATGGTGTCTTCTGGCAGTTGCTCGCCTACTGTGCCGGTGTCGGTGGTTCAATGCTGATTATCGGTAGTGCCGCTGGTGTGGTAGTAATGGGCTTGGAGAAGATTACCTTCGGCTGGTATATGAAGCACATCTCCTGGATTGCTTTCGTAGGTTACATCGCAGGTATCGTTTGCTACTGGTTCATCCGCACCTTCCTTTATGCTATCTAAAGGATAAGTATTTCCGTTAAAAGGATTATTGTTTTCGCTTACGTGAAAAAGTTTTTTTTGAAGAAAAAGTCTCAAAGTCTCATTTTTGGTTAAAAATATCGGCTTAAAGACTTGATAGATAATAAGATAAAAAGAATGAGACTTCTCGGTTCTGATGCCGGGAAGTCTCATTCATGTATCATAGAAGTGTCATTATTTCACTTTTTCTTTACGAGATATTTCATTCCATCTGCAAATCTCTTGTGTTTCAACTCACTCATATTCGCCAGTTTTCTGCCGAATCCCATCAGGCTGTTTACCTTGAGCGATGAACCAATCTGCTTCTTCAGATAGTCAAAAATTTCGGCGGCAGTAAGATACTCACCCTCTTTCTCATCCTCAACCAATTCAAAATAGAGCAGGAAATACTGGTCTATCGGCTGGATTATTTCAAACTGGCTGTTGCTCTTCATGATCAGCTTCACCTGCTGCGCATCGAAATAACTCTTTTCGCCATTGTTCAAGGCAGAAAGTGCCTGGGCAAAAAGCTGCTGATAGTTCGGACGCACGCTCACGTCGATAGGTCCTGTCAGTTCCACACCGATGAATCTTCGGTTGCCGGATGGATCGGAGAGAATATCCTTCATGTTGCTCGTGGCGATGAACGAGGCGAGACGAGGAAATTCCATGACATGACTGCCATACGGAGGCTTGTATTTCAGCGTAGGCAACTGGATGAGATTCTTCAGAAATCCCTGCTGCACCTGTGGCGAAATCTGGTTGAACTCATCGAGATTGATGACCATAAACTGTGCCATCGCCTGATAAACCTGACGCTTTTCCGACAGAATAAGATTGTCACTATACCCCCACTGCAGTTCCGGCGGCAGCAGTCGCCGACAGAAAGTACTCTTGTTGTAACCCTGTTTGGAAATGAGAAGCGGAGCCACCGAGTTGCCGTATTGGCGATGTGAATAGCCGCGCCACTGGTCAACCATGCCCAGGAACCAGGTGTAAAACCAGTCTGCCCAGTGAGGATTGGCGGTAGGCACCGTGCGGGCCAAGGCACGGATATGATCCTTTCCATCCCATTTGTCGTAGCACTGGAAGAGATATTCCTCTATTGGATTATAGTTTTTGATATAATCAGACTCCAGAAAATTACGTACATCCTTGATGCTCACCCGAATATCAGCCAGCTGCACCTCCAGCGTCATGCGCTTCTGCACTCTGGGTTCCACAGGTCGGTAGCCATACCATCCCTTGTCCTTCGGCAGATATTCCACATATTTCATCACTGTGTTATATCTGAAATCATATCTGCTTTCCAGCAGTTTCATCATACTCACAATGTTGCTTCTCACGCTGTTCTTATCCTCTTTCTTGTTGTCATTCTTTGCTTCAGCTGTTTCGGAATCAGCTATCATCTGCTGATTATTTCCCGTGCTTGGAGTAAGATTTTGAGAACGTGCATGGCTATCAATCTTCATCGCCACCGCCTTGCTGTTGAAATAAGGCTCCGCATCGAGCGTCATCATGAAACTGTTGTGAATCGAAGGCTCTTGGGATAGGGTAGAGCCAGCCTCGATAGAAGGTTTCGGACCATCTACAAGAATCGAAGCCTTGACAATAGCCTGATATACAGGGAAAATCTGCTGGTAAGCGATGCGATAGAGATGCTCGGCATCCGCTTCAGATGTAGGCAGGGAATCATTTTCGCCCTGGAATTTTATCAGAACGATAACAGTCTTTCCGTCGGCACCTGTGATGGCGGCAAGGGTAGAAGGCAGAATGGCTACCGAGCGCTTAATACCCTCCACACCATCCACATCGGTAATGTTGCCAAATTTCAGCAGCAGGATGCCGTTGAAAGCCTTCATCTTCAGGTTGTTGTTTTCGTCTTTGGCGAATTCAGCAGCGGGATAGATGTGCATCCATTTCGGCAAATCCTTGTAACCTTCATAGTTGTTGCTAAGATACGGAACGCTTTCGCGGAAGTGGGTGATAGTCAGTTTGCTATCATCCCTTGCGAATCGTTCCATCAGCTTCTCCATCGTCTTGGTACTTACGAGAAGCTGGTTTTTATTATTTGTATGTACGATAGTTACCTTCATTGTATTTCTGGTTAATGGTTAAGTGTTAACTGTAAATTGTAAACTGTAAACTATAAATTGTAAACTATAAACTCTTTTCAGTGTTGCCCAAAACGAGCCCAGATATTTGGGCACTCATTGCCCGCCTTATGGGCACTTGTTGCCCAGCACTTGTTCTGTGGATGCCCGCTTGGTGGGCTGTGGATGCCCGTGTAACGGGCATGGTAGGATCAGTTAGTGGGCACAGAGGGAACATCTGATGAACTGAAAAAGTAGAACAATAAATTCTTGGAAAGATTAGCTGTTAGTGAAGTCAATCTCTTCAGAGAAGTGTTCGAACTCAACGTCTTTATATCCGTATCTGGCGAAGAGCTGTTTGATATATTTCTGCTGTTCCGGGAGGAGTTTCAGTTGTCCCAGTTTGTAACGGTAGTATTGTCCTTTGCTACCGAGGTAGTCTCTCATTTCGGCGCGCAATGCAGGTGCGTCTTTCACTTTCATTTCGGCAAATAGTTTGTCGAATCCCCATGCCATTTTCACGACACGCAGCGGAGCAAAGTACTTGCAATTCCCGTTTTTCAGGGCATTTGGGAAGATGGCATCTCCTCTATCAGTCTTCTCGTTTTTGTAGAGGCCGGATAGATAGTGGATACACTTGTCTTTCATCGGACATGGTTCGGTGAAGCAATAGGTGATGAGGCTAGGTACGTTTCCGTATTCGAAAGCCTTTTTCAAAAGTTCCTTTTCATCCATAGTTGCTATGTTTTTGGTAAAAATTTCTATTATAACGAGAAAATAGGGTATTTATTGCCTGAAAACAGCACTTTTTTATATGTTTTTGTAGCTTATTTCCGCTTATTAATAGCATTTTTCTGCTTCTTATTAGTATTTTTATGATGCATTTCCTGAAAATTATGATACTTCCATGATACTTTTTCCGCTATTTTCAGAGAAGTCTCATTCTGTAAAAACATCTGAATGTTAGATATATAACATTAGGTTTTATATAAATAATGAGACTTTGATACTTTTTTCGAGAAAAAATATTCATACGTATGCGCGTAGCGAATCCTTAACTGATCCAAGTTTAGTCAGCTCAGCATAGAGGATTGGGTGATAGAATAAATGATATCTTATCTTTTTCTGTATCTGAAGGAGCATCTGGTGCCACGGCATCATAAAGATGACAGAGTAGTTACTTTTTTTTATTTATAATAGAAAATATAGCTTAATTTTGCGAGTAAAACAAAAGTTTTGAATAAATAATTTGGTAGATACACTTAAAAAGTGTACCTTTGCTTTTATATTTGAATGAAACTACAATATGGACTCGATAAGAATATTTGGATATAAGTCTTTTAAAAAGTTATCAGTTCAACTGCATCCTATCAATCTCTTGATTGGTGCCAATGGAGCTGGTAAGAGTAACTTCTTGTCTCTTTTCGAAATGTTAGGTAATATTTACGAGAAGAGATTAGGGGCGTATGTCGCTCAAGTTGGTGGAGTAGATAAAATACTCTATCAAGGCAGAAAAGTTACCGATCGTATAGCTGTGAGCTTGCTAATAGCTAAGAGTGAATATGACTTGGTGTTATTGGAATCTGATGGTAAACTCATCGTAGAAAGAGAAGTTGTTCGTTGTTATGATGATGTTTGTCCTTTAGATTTATTGCAGAAAAGTGTTATAACGGAGTATCAAAGCGAGTCGAGTTTAAAAGACCACAAAGAGGAAGATTTATCTAACTATATCTCCCAAATCCGCAAGTTTCACTTTCACGATACAGGTCGCCGTTCTCCATTTACGGCTGATAGCCATATCGTGAACGATGCTTATCGTATGTATGAGCATGGTGAAAATCTGGCGGCTATCCTCTATCGTATTCAGCGAGAGAAGCCGATGGCTTATCGTCGCATCATCCGTGTCATTCAGAGTGTGGCTCCCTATTTCTCGGACTTCTATTTCCAACCAACCGAAGCCGATATGGTGCGCTTGCAATGGCAGGATAAGTATAGTTCTATGATTTACGGACCGACCGACTTGTCGGATGGAACCATTCGCTTTATTGCCTTGACCGTGCTCTTTATGCAGCCATGGTTACCACGAGTTATCATCATTGATGAGCCGGAGCTTGGTTTGCATCCTGTGGCTATCGAAAAGCTTTCGGGTTTGATTAAGATGGCGGCACAAAAGGGTACGCAAGTTATCGTTGCTACTCAGAGTGCTGAACTGATTAGTAACTTTGAGCCAGAGGATGTCTTGACTGTTAATCAGAACGAAGATGGTACAACCATCAATCGCCTGAATAGCGAAGAGTTAGCACATTGGCTTGAGGATTATACACTTGGTGATTTGTGGAAACAAAATATTATGAAAGGAGGTCAGCCAAGATGAAACGACTAATCATAGTGTGTGAAGGTCCTACGGAACAAGAGTTTTGTACAGAAGTGCTTGGAGTGGAGTTTGCTAAGCATGATATTTATGTGGAAGCCCCTGTCATCAAGCATTCGCATGGTGGTATCGTGCCTTGGGCTACCATCAAAAAGCAAATCTTGAATCATCTTCAAGAAGGTGATGTCTATGTCAGCATGTTAGTGGATTACTATGGCATCAAAGACCAGTTCGGGTTTCCTGGATGGGAAGAATCTAAGGAGATAGTGGATAAGACGGAGCGTATTCATTTCTTGATAGATAGAATGGCGAAGGATATTTCTGAGCAATATCGTTTTCGTTTTATTCCATACATACAACTTCATGAATTTGAGGGGTTGTTATTCAGTGATGTGAGTGCATTCTTGAATAGTTTTGAGGAGAGTGAGTTTGATTATGCAGAGTTGCAGGCTACGGCAGAGGCTTTCCAATCGCCAGAGCTTATCAACAATAGTCCTGAGACAGCTCCGTCCAAACGATTGATAGCTGCTATTCCTGATTATAATAAGGTAGTTGTTGGCATTTGTGTTGCTATGGACATTGGTTTGGAGAAGATTCGTGAGAAATGTCCTTTGTTTAATGAATGGGTAGAGCGGCTGATGAAGTGATATTTATCAATGGGTGATAATAACGCAGAATCCTGCTGGCATCACTGCCAGCAGGATTCTACGCTTTTCCAATTAATTCTCTTAAATATGTCGTCTGCATAATGAACTCAATTGAACTTGATGGAACTCTCTTGTGATTTCTTATTCAGCATTTGCCTGCTGCTCTGTCTCAGTAGCCTCCTGCTGCTGAGTTGTCTCCTCCTGGGAATTCTCCTGTGGTGTCTCCTGAACAGTAGCTGGCTGCTCTGCCTGGGTGTTCTCTTCTGTTGCTATAGGAGTATCAGTCGTTGTTTCGGCTGGTGTCTCCTGCTGAGTAGAATCCTCAGTGGTAGCCTGTGGCTGGATAGGAGTGCCAACTTCTGTTGTATCTGAAGGAGCATCCGGAGCCACGGTATCAACTGGTGCTACCTCTGCGTTACCTACCATTCTGCTTGATGCAAAAACGTTGCTTACTGAAACCATTACCATAGCTGCGATAGCTGCAAACATAAACTTCTTCATAATCGTATATTTTTTTAATTGTTACTATTTAATGTTACTTACTTTCTTTCTTTGTGGATTCATTATCGAACCCGCTATTCATAGTCACAATCTGCGTGCCAAAAAGAAAGACGGAAATGATATGTGTTGATTATCAGGTAATTATACATTGTGTGCCAAAAGTAGATGGTGTGGAAAATGAGGAAAGTCTGTGGAAACATTCCCCAAAAAACTGGGGAATGAAAACGTTGCTTTCATCAGTAAGATAGTTCTCTATAGTTGCTTCAAACAATTTTAGAAACTTTTTCGCTAAAAGTTTTGTTGTTTCGAATAACATTTGTACCTTTGCAGCAACATACTCACCCCGCTTCCCTTTAGAACAGCGCGCTCAGGGTGAGTCTTTTTTTTGTCTTTTTGCCATGTTCAGTGTTTAGCTAATCGATACATGCAGAAGAAGATAGAACTGATATTGACAAATTTGTACTCAACCATATAATAATAGGTAAGCAATGACCGGAAAGATTGGAAGAAAAAAGGTATTGAAGTTTCGCGACTTCCCAACATGCCAACGTGGCGATGTTTTCTTTGTAGAGAATGGGTATGATGAAAAGTTGAACCTTTCCATCATCAATCATCTCGTGGATATCAACAACTTGTTTATCGGCAAGTCAATCCATTTTAATTATTTTCCATTTCTAGGTCCTCATATCAAGAAGACAGCTCTCTATAGCTATCCTGCGATGGATAAAGAGGATTTGGGCTTCTCTGTTCCTTCCGATTTACTGTTATCGCAATTGGCAGAAGAAAAGAATAAGGATAAATTGCGCCCTAGCATCTTGCATCTGGACCATGAGGAGGATGGCATATATTATGTCAATTCCTATTCTTTGTCTATAGAGGAAGATGAGGATTTTATGCCATTGATGCAGGCAGTGTATAATAAGTTGCCGGATTGCAATGTAATGTTCTGCTCTATAGATGAAAGTCCATACAGTATATTTGATCCGAAACCGATTCCGGCAGATGAAACATTCAGCTATGATATCAGGCAGAAGATGAAGGAGGTGTACCGACAGGTGCAGGACTTGCGTCTTGGTGGGGTGAGCGATTGGGTGCTGAAGCAGTATCTCTTTCCACCCAAAAACCTGAGTAGAATGGTCATCACGGAGAATTACGATATCATACTGCCCGACTATCATGATATGACTATTAAGATGGAGCCATTGGTAAAGGCGGTGTATATTCTCTTTTTGCGTCATGAGGAGGGAATCCTTTTCAAATGTCTGTCGGATTATAGGGAAGAGCTATATGATATCTATGTGGATATTCGCAAGAAATCGAACAACAACGGGGCACATCTTTCAGAAGAGAAGATTCGCCAGAGCATCGAAGCCCTGACGAATCCATTGTCTAATTCTATCAATGAGAAATGTGCCCGTATCCGCCAAGCCTTCACTCTTCAGTTTGATGAAAGTTTAGCCGGGAGTTATTTCATTGATGGCAATCGTGGCGAACCCAAGAAGATACCATTGGATAGAAAGCTTGTGGAGTGGAAGTGAATTTTCTTAGGTATTCTTCCTGTATAACAAATAAACTCCTATGGCAACCCAAACGCTCGGTCCGAGGTTTGGGTTGCCACGCATAATGATACTGATAAAGCCAATTATTCCAATCAGAATACATACCCATCCCCAAATCTTCAACTTAGTTCTTCTTTTCAAGCTCATTTGGCGTTTTCTTCTTAGAGCATAATACGGCAATGAGACCAATCACCACATTGATGAGTGAGATACCAAAAGCCCATCCGAAACCAATCTTTCTGTTTCTTCCCAGGCAACCAACGCCGAATGCTAATGCAACGGCAATCACGAAAAAAAAAGAGTCTTTCCATATTCCTATTATTTTTATTGTTATTTTGGCTGCAAAAATAATAAATGTTGGTAGATGCTACAAATGTTTAGGCTCCACAAGGCTTGTGGAGGTGTGCTTTTCTCTAGGTAATACATCTGTTTTCAAGAAAAGAACTAACTTTGCCATCTCATAAAATATTAATTTAAAAAGTTACAACTATGATATTATCATTTTTATCAAAATCTCATCATGCAAGAATTGCAGTGTCAAGTCCGTTGCTTCTATTGACAAACGTTGCTTATGCAGGGGTTGACTGGACGAGATATGATGATGCTCCAACTCTTTTCTTGGGTTGGGAAACTTCTTTCTATTTTGCTATAGCAGCGATTGTGTTACTTGGCTTGTCTTGGATATTGACAGATCGCTTTAAAGGAAAAGATGGAACCCCTGAAGGAGGAATGGGTTGTGTTGTAGGCTTGATAAATTCGGCAATGATTATATGTGCAATATGTTCGTTTTATCTCTTAGTCCCGATAGGAATAGTATATTTTTTGTTAAAAGGCAACAAGAAAAAGTAACAGAAAAGATATTTTTCGTACCTTTGGGGCAGATTTGGCAATAACTGAGTCTAAAGTTGGTAAGAATAGAAAAAGTCGATGTTATGAATAAGAAGGCAATTATAGTTATAGCATTGTTTTTCTTTATCGGAAATGCAATAGCAGTACGCCATGTTGGGTATGGTGCAGAAGTTTGTGGCGTTAATACAATGCCATTAGGCGAAGATGATTATCAAAAGGAAATCATCGCAAAATTTGGTGACTTGTATTTTGATTCATCAGAAAATCCTGAGGAGACAACTTCTGGGATGGCAATGTGGTGTACCCAACAAGAGAAACGATACAAGAACAATGTGGCACTTTATTCTGCTAAGCTGAGTAGCCTGCCATTGCAGCCAACATTGAAAGACTGCCTTAAGCAGGAGACTGATTGCTGGAACAAGTTGCAGGCTTCGCTTAATAAGTTTGATGCCATGTATCTCAGATTGTATTATTATACTGGTGGTACGATGGGGATTATCTGTCAAGCAGATGCACCAATGAACATCGCCTATATTCGGATGGCTTGCCTGAAGGATGATTATGATTTGTTCGCCAATAAGCAAAAACCGTCATTTGCAAAGATGAAGGTTATTGATACTTCGGTTTGGAGTAAAGAGCTACAGGAGGCTTTAGCCACTGTGAAATACGAAACTCAAGACAAAGAGTTGATTAAGTCGTATGGCAGTACATCAGAATACAAACAACTGTATTGTCAACTGGAGAAATATGCAGTTGATACCAAGACTTTGCTGGCAAGATGGGTGACTCAACGTAGAAATGCAGAGCAACTTCTTTCTAACTCACAACAAGGCAATTACAGAAATCATACTCTACTGGTTGTCAATGCTTTGTCATATCATTTATATAATAATAGAATGTTTGGGGAATAGTATGTGTTCTACATATTTATACTAGAGTATAAGCTTGATGTGTAAATATACTTCACAAACATGAATGATTAAGACAATAAAGTGAACAAAATAGCATTCTATATTAAATAAGGTGAAAAGACGAGCGAAGATTTGGTCGTATCGCAAGTCTTTTGTACCTTTAGGGCAAAACAATTAACAGAAAAAGTCAATGCAATATCCTTTGATATCAGAATATGTTAGAGCCATACAAGATGCAAGTAGTAATCTTGATGAGTTGGCTCATTTGGTACCAGTGCAAGATGATCATGGTGAGCCATATCGTAGCAGTGGTGCCTTTGCCGTCGTGTTCAAAATGAAAGATGAACAGACAGGGAAATGCTATGCCTTAAAGTGCTTTACTGAAGAGCAAGAAGGTAGAGCCGAGGCTTATTGGCAAATTGCTGATGAGTTGGAATTTGCGGATTCCTCTTATATTACTTCTGTAAAGTACTTAGACAAAGAAATCTTCGTAGATAGCAGTTGTGAGGAGGATGAATTTCCTGTTCTTCTGATGGATTGGATTGATGGTGAAACGATGGAGACTTACATTGCAGAGAACTATCAAGACAATTATACCATGGCTATGCTTTGCTATCGCTTTTGCAAAATGGCTGCATGGCTACGTTCTCAGCCATTTGCTCATGGTGACATTAAGCCAGACAACATCATGGTTCGCCCTGATGGTACTCTGACCTTAGTGGATTATGATGGTATGTTTGTTCCTGCCATGAAAGATCAGAAGTCTCCAACGATTGGTACAAAGGACTTTTCTCATCCTTTGAGAACCGTCGATGATTTCGATGAAACCATAGATGACTTTGCATTGGCAAGCATAGCTTTGTCTCTAAAAGCCATTTCCTTAAAGCCTTCATTGCTTGATGAGTATGGTGCAGCAGATAGATTACTCTTCTCTGCTGATGATTATTGTGATTTGAGTAAGAGCAAAGTTATGGCAGCTTTGCTGGAGCAGATGAATAACGAGGAATTAACTACTCTTCTTTCTATGTTCTTATTGGCTAAAGCCAAGAAGAATCTTGCTCTCTGTTCCTTCCGAACTTTTTCCATTTCTAAGCCATTTTATGATGTAGAAGAATTAATAAAGCTGGCAGATTTGCTTTTTGAGAAATCAAAAGATGAGGCAGACCATAAAAAAGCATTTCGGCTATATTCTATTGCAGATTTTAAAGGAAGTTTGTATGCCAAAGCCTGTCTTGGTTATTGCTATTGTTTGGGAAAAGGTGTCTCAGAAGATAAAGAAAAAGGATTAACTTTAATTCGTGTTTCTGCAAATGCAGGAAATGCAAAAGGACAAAATGTTATGGGGCTCTGTTATGGTAAGGAATTAGGTGTAGTTCAAAGTTACGAAGAAGCTGTCAAATGGTATCGCAAGTCTGCCGAACAAGGTTATGCTCGTGCTCAATATAATTTAGGTAGATGTTATGAAGATGGACTAGGAGCTCCTCAATGTTACGAAGAAGCTGTAAAATGGTATAGCATGTCGGCTAAACAAGGTTTTGTTAATGCGCAATGTAGATTGGGATCTTTATATTTCATGGGATTGGGAGTGGATTTATCTATGGAAAAAGGTGTAAAATGGTATTGTAAGGCTGCAAAACAAGGTGATGTTGATGCTCAATTTTTTATAGCAGTCTGTTATGAGTCTGGTATAGGGGGTGCTAAAAGTTGTGAAGAAGCTATAAAGTGGTATCGTAAGGCTGCGGAACAAGGAAGTTCTGCAGCTCAAAGAAATTTGGCGTATTGCTATGAAAAAGGTAAAGGAATTGCAAAAAATATAGATGAGGCAGTTGCTTGGTATAGAAAGGCTGCTAATCAAGGAGATAATTCGGCAATGGAATCTTTGGAAAGGTTAACTAAGTAATGTTGTTGGTGGAGCTTCTGATGAAGTTAATGTTACTTGTAAAGAACCAATAGGAAAAGTAAATAGGTAATGTTTAAGTTGCTTAAATGATTTCTAAAACCATCTGCATTTGTTGAAAATATAGTATATTTGCGCCAGTTTTTTTTATTTAAAATATTGAGATTATGAAAATATTATATTTAATAGGTAATGGATTTGACATCCATCATGGCATTAATAGCCGTTATAGTGATTATCGTGAATGGCTGAAAGGATATGATTTTGACCTTTATAATAAGCTATGTCGTCTTTATGATTCTACAGAAGACGATGATGATTGGTGGAATAGTTTTGAACAACATTTATCTGCAATTAGTTTTGATTATATTAATAGGGTATATCAAGATTATGGTCCAATATATGGAAGTGAAGATTTTAGTGATGCTGACAATCACGGAGCTTCCATACAATTAAAATTTGATCTTGACATAGATAATCTAATTGAAGCTATAGGGCAATCTTTCAAAGTTTGGGTTAAAAGTCTAAATAAGCCGAATTGCGGTAAATTAAGGATTGAAGATAAAGATGAATGTTATTTCTTGACGTTTAATTATACCAAAACTCTTGAAGATGTTTATAATATACCACGTACACAGATATGTCATATTCATGGTAGTATAAATGGTGATGGTTTAATTTGGGGGCATGGTAAAACTACTAATGATATTTATGAGTCATTAAAGGGTAAACCAAAACTGCTACCAAAAGACTTAACAGATGAGCAATATGAAGATTGGTTAGATGCAAATACAGATGATCCGACAATGGAATCTATAATTGAGACATCAGCAAATCAATTATCAAAGATGAAAAAGAATGTTTTTGGGATTATAAGGCAAAACCATAGGTTGTTTGAGTCTTTAAAAGATGTGAGGAAAATTTATATTTTGGGTTTGGCTTTTTCTCCAATAGATATTCCATATCTGGAGGAGGTTCTATATAATATAATAGATGTAGACAAAGTTTTGTGGATTGCAACTGCTCATACTTCATCTGATGAAAAAGCTATTAATGAGTTTATAGATGAACACAATTTAGATGCCCAAAAGTGTTGTATAACAAAAATGGATGCATTGGATATATACAAAGAGCAAGTTTTAGAATTTAAACAGTGAATTATGCAATACCCATTAATATCTGAATATGTGAGAGCCATCCAAGATGCAACTGACAATCTTGGAGAGTTGGCTCATTTGCTACCAGTGCTTGACGATCATGGTGAACCCTATCGTAGCAGTGGTGCCTTTGCTGTCGTGTTCAAAATGAAAGATGAACAGACAGGGAAATGCTATGCCTTAAAGTGCTTTACTGAAGAACAAGAAGGTAGAGCTGAGGCTTATCGCCAGATTGCGGATGAATTGGATATGGTTGATTCTCCATATATTACTTCTGTAAAGTATATGGAGAAGGAACTCTTCGTGGACAGTCAATGCGAGGAGGATGAATTTCCTGTATTGTTGATGGATTGGGTAGAAGGGGAGACGATGGAAACTTACATCTCATCAAACTATTGTAACCAATCTGCCATGTCAATGCTTTGTTATCGCTTTGGCAAAATGGCTGCTTGGCTCCGTACTCAATCTTTTGCTCATGGCGATGTCAAGCCAGACAATATCATAGTCCGTCCCGATGGTTCTCTTACATTGGTGGATTATGACGGGATGTTTGTGCCATCCATGAAGGGCAGCCAATCTCCAACTATCGGTACCAGGGATTTCAGTCATCCTTTGCGTACTGTGGATGATTTCGATGAAACGATAGATGATTTTTCATTGGCAAGCATCGCCTTGTCATTAAAGGCTATCTCGATGAAATCTACTTTGTTAGATATCTATGGTGCCTCAGACAGACTTCTCTTCTCAGAAAATGATTATCGCAATCCATCAAATAGCAAGGTAATATCTGCCCTGCAGGAATTGATGTGTGATAAGGATTTCTGCACACTTTACTCTCTTTTCATGCTCGCATTGGCAAGAAAGGAACTTTCTGCATGTTCTTTTAGATTGTTTGTTGGCGAAAAGCTTACTATAACTTCTGTGATGGATGAAGATTTATCGACAAAACCAACAGAAGAAGAGTTAAAAGAGGCTCTTATTGATGAATGGGGAGCGAAATATAGCAAAGATGGAAGAAAATTGTTGAAAGTTCCAAGAGAACTAAGTGGAGCTTATTCGGTCAAAGAGGGGACTAGAATAATATGCGATGAGGCATTTTGGTGGTGTGAATCTCTGCCAGATATTGTCATCCCTACTAGTGTTACTAGTATAGGTGATCGTGCATTTTTTAGTTGTTTCTCATTGAAATATATATCCATCCCTAAAAGCGTAATTTGCTTAAACGGCAATCCGTTTGAGAATTGGAATGGCAAATTAGAATGTTTATCTCCTAACTTTGTTTATGAGGATGATGTCTTGTTCAATAAGGATAAAAGTAGAATTATTTCTTTCAGAAATCGAAATATAAAATCGTATGTCATCCCTTCTAGTGTTACTAGCATAGGTGATAGTGTATTTTTTTATTGTGATTCTCTGTCAGAGATAGTCATCCCTTCTAGTGTTACTAGCATAGGTGATAGTGCATTTTTTAGTTGTTTCTCATTGAAATATATATCCATCCCTAAAAGCGTTATTTGCTTAAACGGCAATCCGTTTGCTGGATGGAATGGCAAATTAGAATGTTTATCTCCTAACTTTGTTTATGAGGATGATGTCTTGTTCAATAAGGATAAAAGTAGAATTATTTCTTTTAGAAAGCAAAATATAAAATCGTATGTCATCCCTTCTAGTGTTACTAGCATAGGTGATTGGGCTTTTCGGGGTTGTCGTTCTCTGTCAGAGATAGTCATCCCTTCTAGTGTGACTAGCATAGGTAAAGGTGCGTTTTATAACTGCAAATTCCCTGACAATCTTAAACAAGAATTAATCTCCCGGTTTGGAGGTAAAATATTTAGTTTATGGTAAATATAGTTTAATAATTATGATATTAATAGAATCTAAGCGTAAGAAATACGAAAACATATTAAAGAAACATCCCGATGCCATCATTGCGGATGTAACTAGCCATGCCAAAGATAGCCTAATCAAATTAAGTCCATTCTATCCGCATGGTGGAATACCAGTTCCATTCAGCAATGGAGTGACAGCCACATGCGTAGAGGCTATTTGGCAGGGATTGAAGGTGTTTGAAGGAGCAGATGTAGATATGAAAATGTTTAAGAATGAGTCGATGAAGAATATCAAGAGAACTGTTCGCAAGTTCGGTAAGCCTCTTGGACATCGCAAAGGAGTAAACGGAACAGAACTGCTCGGATATATTGAAGCTCGAAAGCTGATTTATATTCCTACTTACAAGTGGGTTCTTGAACATAAGGTTCAAAGTATTATAGAAAGATTACGAGAGGCTAGCCAGACTAGGACCATCGTACTTTTGGATTATAATACAAATTGTGATGTGGATGACCCGAAGAAGCCTCTTTCGCATGCTTTTCTAATCAAGGCATACGTAGAAGGTCTATATCCTTTTAGTGATAAAAAGTGGAAACCACAGACAATAGAACCAAAACAACTAACGTTATTCTAACATACATATATTATTGGAGGACAAAACAATGAACAGAAGAAGTAACTGGGAGGATTTTAAGAATATCCTCGAACAAAATCATATCACCAAGCTCTATCACTTCACAGACCGTGATAACTTGGAGAATATTATCAAGAATGGAGGGCTCTATTCTTGGAAGGATTGTGAGGAACGTGGTATCAATATTCCTAAACCGGGAGGTGGAGGACCAGGTTCTCCATCCTGGTCGTTGGATAAGCGTGATAATCTGGAACATTATGTTCGTGTCAGCTTTACCATGAACCATCCAATGATGTATGTGGCAATGAATGAGGATAGAATTTCTAATCCTGTCATTCTGGAGATAGACCCAGAGGTGATTTATGATGAGGATACCAAGTATGCAGACAGAAATGCTGTGCGCAATGGTGCTCATGTGGGTGGAAGTCTGGAGGATTTCAAGAAGATTCACTTCCAAACTATCAAGGCTCGTAATCACTTCGATTTCGATGTGGATGAGCAGCCTTTCTATCAAGCAGAGATTTTGGTAAAGAATAGTATTCCTCTGAAGTATATCAAGAACATCGGCAACTTTGGTATTCCAATTCCAAGCCAGCCACAGATATTGCAGAGCAAGAATGCTTATACGGCTCGTGTTGATCGTGAGCATCCTACAGCATTCATCTTCCTGGTGGACCAAAGTGTTTCTATGCGCAGAATTACTACCTTTAATGGTGAGGATATGACTTTATCTGAGGCTGTTGCCCGTATCGTAAATGCCCAAATCAACGAGTTGGTGGAGCGATGTGTGAAGAATAATGAGACTCGCCATTACTTTGATATTGCCATGATAGGTTATGGCACTGAGGCTTATAGTGCTTGGAATGGCAATTTGGAAGGACGAGACTTTGTTACTCCTGAGGAAATCCGAGATAATCCATACCAAAAGAAGATGGTGAAAGAAGAGGTGCGTACCCGTAAGGGTATAACCATCAAAGAAGTAGAGAAGAAACAATGGATGGTAGCTCGCCATGATGGTAGTTGGACACACATGAATAAAGCTTTCAAACGTGCAGAAGGTTTGCTCGAAAGCTGGATGAAAGACCATCATGATAAGGATTGTTATCCTCCTACAATTATCAATATCACAGATGGTGAGTATAATGGCACCTCACATGATGAAATGCAACAACTTGCTAATCAGTTGAAGTCGATGTTTACCAATGATGGTAATGTATTATTCTTCAATATTCACGTTGTACCTGGACATGCAGAATCAGTAGTGTTCCCTGCAACTGTAGATGAATTGAACGGAAATGGATATGGTGAGAAACTTTATAATATGTCAAGTCTCTTGCCTCTCAACTACAATGAGCAGATTCGTAACATCTTTGGAGACAAGCAGGCTGATATTCGCTACCATGCCATGGGAGTAAATACTGGTATGGAGCGATTGGTCAAGATGATGAAGATTGGTACGTTGTCGAGTATGCTCGTTAATCAAAACCTATAATATAAATATATATGAATAGAGGCGTAAGCATAGCAAAATGGAATGACCATGTAGCAAACGAAGATTCCTTCTTCTCATCTGATACCTGCATAGCGGTATCGGATGGGGCAGGAGGCTGTGGCTTGTTTGCTGATGAATGGTCGCAATATCTCATAGAGCAGTTACCAAAGAATAAACCTATCACGTCTTTTACAGAACTTGACGAATGGGTGGATAGCATCTGGGAATCATTTTATAATGAGCATGAGGAAAAGGCAAAGCAAGGGGATGGCATTCTTCTGAATAAGTTCTATAACGAAGGTTCGTGCGCTACTATTGCTGCAGCATGGAAGATTCAGGAAAAGGTCGCAAAATGGATGGCTTATGGTGATAGTGTTGTTTTCCATTATAGTTTTCAAACTGGTATTTTGGAACATAGTTTTACGAAATTAGCAGATTTCTGTAATCCTCCAAGATTAGTTAGTTGCAAAGACCCGTTGGAAGAAGAAGGCTTTAAACAGGGTGAATTTGTATTAGATGATTCGTCTGTAGTCTTTGCTGCCAGCGATGCTTTATCTCATTATATTTTAATGATGTATGAGTTAGCTCATTGTAAGGAATTTGGCGAAGAACTTGCAGAGGAATATCTAAAGCATTCTGGTAATTCTCAATTACTAAAAACGGCAGAAACATTGAGGCTTAATTTCGAGAACGACGTTATTGACAAATTAATTCAAACATCTGATAATCAATTAACTTTTGAGGAATATCTAAAAGGATTATATCACCAAGGAGTGATTGATATGGATGATTTTACGATTTGTTGGTTGTATGAATGGAAAAAATATGGAAAATGAAACTATAAAAGAAAGATTCCTCGGCACAATCACATGATGCTATGCATCTTGGATTCCTTTGTGGCTTGTCAAAAGGTAGATATTCTTGATATTGCCAGAAGGTTTAAGGAATGGATGATGAACGGAGGCATGGGAATATCCTGAAGATTGTTTTATCAGGAGGTGATGCGGATACAAATGCTGCAGTAGCAGGAGCTATCCTGGGTGCTAAATTTGGAATAGATCAAATTCCTGAAGAATGGAAAAGTGGCCTTCTCTATGCTTCTATGCTCTATAACAAGGTGCAGGATCTCTACTCAATGGTCTGATAAGATGGCGCTGTATCGGTTTCTGTACAGCACCATTGACATCTTAAAAGTCATTGTTGTCATGTTATGATTTTAATGATAATCTCTTTTTATAATCATAGTCATTCCCGAAAAGTGTCATTAATGACAAAAAACGGGAATGTTTAATAGATTTAAACTTTTGGCTTGCTCTTTAGAAATCCATGTATGTGTATGCTTCTGTATCAAAAAGCGTAGAATCCTGCTGGCATCACTGCCAGCAGGATTCTACGCTTTCCCTATTATTCTTAATATGTCGTCTGAAAATAGAATTCTATTGAACTCTACAGAACTCTCTTGTGAGTTCTTATTCAGCATTTGTCTGCTGCTCTGTCTCAGTAGCCTCCTGCTGCTGAGTTGTCTCCTCCTGAGTATTCTCCTGCTGAGTAGAATCCTCAGTGGTAGCCTGTGGCTGGATAGGAGTGCCAACTTCTGTTGTATCTGAAGGAGCATCCGGAGCCACGGTATCAACTGGTGCTACCTCTGCGTTACCTACCATTCTGCTTGATGCAAAAACGTTGCTTACTGAAACCATTACCATAGCTGCGATAGCTGCAAACATAAACTTCTTCATAATCGTATATTTTTTTAATTGTTACTATTTAATGTTACTTACTTTCTTTCTTTGTGGATTCATTGTCGAACCCGCGATTCATAGTCACAATCTGCGTGCCAAAAAGAAGGGTAAAAATGATATGAGTTGATTATCAGATGATTATGCTTTGTATACCAAAAATAGATGGTGGGGAAAATGAGGAAAGTATGTGGAAACATTCCCCGAAAAGTTGGGGAATGTAAGGTACCCAACCATATAATAATAGGTAAGCTATGATTATCAAAAGAAAGAGTCCACTCATGACGAATGGATTCTTTCTCCGATTTCTATAATTGTTCCATCAAATCTGGCTTTAGCAAGAAATCCATTACCCCGACAATATAAAAGCCATTGTTGTCATGATATGGTTTTATGTCATCGCGCATTATGATTATCTTCTTAAAGGAATCGTCGATTCTTTTTAATGAAGCGCATTCTTGCTCTCTTTTTGCATCATCAGGCATTGCAAATGCTGATTGGATATAATATCTACGGTCTGCCATATTTGCAACGAAATCCACTTCCAGTTGTTTGCGTTCTTTTGCAGTCCTTGCCTCTACCATACCCACATCAACGCAAAAGCCTCGTAAACGAAGCTCATTGTATATGACGTTTTCCATGATATGATTCTCTTCCACTTGTCTAAAATTCAGTAAGGCATTGCGTAATCCGATGTCTTGGAAATAGTATTTCGAAAGTGTACCTATATATTTTCTGCCCTTTATGTCATATCGCATTGACTTCTCTATAAGAAAAGCATCTTCCATGTAGGAAAGATATTTGGATATGGTTTTTCTGTCAAGCGTTTCATTCTTTACACTTTTGAATGTATTTTCCAACTTACTAGGATTGCACGGAGAACCTATACCTGAAGCCATCACACGCATCAACTCCATGAATTCTTCGCTGTTTTTCAAGTTGTTCCTCTCTATTATATCTTTAAGATACACTGTTTCGTGTAAAGATCGGAGGTATGCAGCTTTCTTCTTATCACTATCCAATTCCAATATACCTGGTAGTCCACCATAAGTATAATAACTTTTCCACAGCTCAAACTTGTCTCCTCCTACAGAATTATATAATTCAGCAAAAGACAATGGGAATAGGTGAATTTCATCACCACGTCCCCGAAACTCTGTAACCACATCCTTGGATAGAAATTTGGAGTTACTTCCTGTGACATATACATCCGCATTGCGGATATGCAAAAGACTATTCAGCACATCGGTAAACTCATCTATCATTTGTACTTCGTCCAATATGATATAGTAGAGTTTGTCATCTACGATACGTTCATGAATATGTCGTAGAATAACATCAGGGTCACGCAAATTCTTGTTGAGGCGATCATCTAATGCAATTTCTATTATATGGTCTTCACTTATTCCTGTTTCAGTCAAATGATTGTGAAACAAGTTGAAGAGAAGAAACGCATAGTCGTTCCCGAAAAGTGTCATTAATGACAAAAAACGGGAATAAATCGGCTCCTTTGTGGGCTTTTGCATTCAAAATCTCGTAAAGTAAGCCCCCAAAAGTAAGATGTCAATGGCTTTTCGTGTGTTCATTCCCGAAAAATGACACAAATGTCAAAAACTGGGAATGTTTAATAAAATTAAATTTTTGGCTTGCTCTTTAGAAATCCATGTATATGCTTCTGTATCAAAAAGCGCAGAATTCTACTGGCTGTAATGCCAGCAGGACTCTGCGTCTGTTTTATTTAAACAAATCCTCCATTTTAACTTCCTTTTGAACTATTCCGCTATGCTTGCCATACGCCACCCCATAGGTTGTAATCATCGTGAGATGAATGGACTGCTTGGGAGAAAGCGTTGCTTTTAGGCATTCTATGCGATGGCGCAAGCGCTGTTCCTCTTCCTTGCTGATGGTATAAGGAGCGCTGGCAAATTTCATCTCGCATAAGTTTACTACATTGTCGTTTCTGATGATCAGCAGGTCAATTTGGGTGCCTTCTTTCTCCTCTGTTCCTTTCACGTTCCATGCAGAGATCGAGGTTTTTACGCCAGCAATTCCAAGAGCCTGCTTGATTTGCTGGAAATGTTGCCAGCAAACTTCTTTGAAGGCTACTCCATGCCATGCTTTTAATACATCAGAAGTCATGTTGTCGCTTACAAAACCGGTTTCCTTTCCATGGGGTTCTACGTATTTCTGCCAAAAGAGACAGAAGTTGTCTATCAGTTTATAGTATGTTGTACTTTTGGGCATCCCGTATGGCGAATAGCTTGTGATGAAATCACTTTCAGCCAAAGCTGCAAGGGTGTTAGACAAACCTCCTCCCAGAGGAAGACCTGTGGCTTGGCTGATTTCTTCACGAGTGAAACCGGAATGGCGGGTTGCCAATAAACGTACTACCTTTTTGCTATCTTCCGGATTGTTGAAGATTGCGGCAAAATATAGTATATTATATTCTGCCGAAATTATGCTTTTTTATACTTTATCGGCAAGATATAGACTATTATTTATAGCAGCTCCCTTGCTATCCAGGCACAGGCTTCGGCATCTGCCAAGGCATTGTGGTGCATGGTAAGATCGTAACCGCAATAGGCGGCTACGGTCTGGAGCTGATGGTTGGGGAGGAGAGAACCCAGCTTTCTTCGGGAAGCACGGCAGGTGCAGTGGAATTCGTAGCCGGGATATTCCATCCGGTACATCTGGAATACTGCCTTGAGGCAGCCTTCGTCGAAGGGGGCGTTGTGGGCTACCAGGGGCAGCCCCTCTATCTTGGGCGCTATCTCTGCCCAGACTTTCGGGAAGACATCTGCATTCATCGTGTCTTCCAGGGTCAGACCGTGAACCCGAGTGTTCCAATAAGAGTAATACTCCGGCTCGGGCTTGATGAGGCTGTAGTAGCTGTCTGCAATCTCGCCATCCCTCACTATCACAATGCCCACCGAGCAGACGCTTGTACGCTGCTGGTTGGCCGTTTCGAAATCTATCGCTGCAAAATCTTTCATTCCCTTATCCTCTTTTCTAATACTTTCTGCAGATTATCAGAAGGATTCATCCCCAGCTTCTTTCGGATATTGCCACGCTGGGTGGTGATATTGGATTCTGTCTTATTGAGCAGGATACCGATTTCACTCAACTTCTTATTCTGCAGGATGAGATAACAGATTTCCCTCTCAGATGAACTCAATTCCGGAAAAACACGCTCCAGATTCTGCTTGCTCAATTCCCGGGTCTGAATATACTGCAATACATTATCTATCACATTCTTCTGCGATGCCTCACCCAGCAAATCCAGCAAATGCTCGGTCTGCTTCACATCATGCCGCTCCTTGGCCAATGCCACGTATGCCTTAATCTGCTTCTTGTTGATTCTCAACACCTGGAGCAGTTCCTCCTCTTCTCGCTGCAATATTTTATTGGCATTTACCAGATACTCGCCATTTCGGGCAATGCCCAGACTCAGCACACTGATAAACAGCAGTATCAGCAGCATCATAAAGAAATAATTACGCAGTGATTCATTGCCCGTAACAACCACACAGACTAAATATACTCCCAAGGCTATCGCCACCAGCCAGCGGGTAAGACGAGCCTGATAAGCAGCCAGCGAGAAAAACATGTTGCCGGCAAGGATGAGCATGTTGATGAGAATCACCATTGTATTATCTTTCAATGTAGGTACGAAGGCACTATACAGGATATCCATGCCTATGAAAACCTGGGTGGCAACTGCAAGGAAGGCTATCCCCCTCACCACCCCTATCTTACCCAAGAGATAGGCAGCGAACGAGGACACCACAACTATCAGAAAGACGATGTTGGATGCTGTAAAAAAAGGATCGAAGGCTCCCGACAAGCCCAGGATATTAGACAGGATGCCTAGAGAAAGCATCACGGCAAAACATACCAGAAGCCACTGGCGCTGGCAATCGAGGTAATTGGATTCTCTCTTAAGCAAGAAGAATCCCAACCTGCGTAACTTGGTTCTTATAGAGTTCTTTGCTTTCATACTCCGTAGGGATATATTCATTATTGATAGATGAATTGCTTAGCATTACCTTGCATTGCTTAGCTTTGCTTGGCATTGCTTTGCATTACTGTGCAAAGATAATAAAAAACTGTGATTTTGACGGCTTTTGAGGTTATTTTTTCCCGTTTTCCTAAAAAATCAGTATTTTTCAGGGTAGTTTTTCCCATATCGAACCTTATTTTCCATTACTTTTGCATCGAAAAATAAAATAAATCATTCATCTTTTAAATATCACTAATTATGAAAAGAAACAATACTTTCAACAGCAAGCGCATTCAGTGGCTAATGTTTGCATGCTTAACTTTCTGCTTTACCTTCTTCATGGTTATGGTGTCTTCGTGCAGCGATGATGACCCTGAAGAAGTATACAACCAGGCTCACTATCAGGACGTACCAGCCAGTCTGCTGACCGATGCCAAGAAACTGGAGATGGTACGGTCTATCCAGGACTTGAAAGACGGAAGATTCTTCTATCTTGACTATACGGAGGATTACAAACTCCCTACCATATCAGGATTCAATCTCACCGACAACACCCATCTGATTGCTGCCGTATTGAAAACCCTCTGCGACAAGACGCCTTCCTGGCTCAAGGCAAGAGTCAAGCTGGATGCAGGCTGCAGTGCCTTTGCCGTGACGACACCCGATACGGGCGATTATCTGATGGGGCGCAACTTTGATTACTCCCATGATAACGAACCGATAGCAGCTGCCCTGGTTCGCACGGCACCCGAAGGCGGACTGAAATCCATCAGTATGGTGGATGCCTACTGGATAGGTTACCGACAGGATCTCTGGCATTACATCCTATATAACAAGGCTGAGTTTGAGAAGAATAAGACGCAAGACCTATCCTATATCATGGCATTCCCATATCTCCTGATGGACGGTATGAACGAGGCTGGCTTTGCCGTTTCCGTGCTCCATCTCGACGGCAAACCGACCCAGCAGGCTAGTACGGGAAAGAAATTGACTACAACCGTTGCCTTGCGCATGATGTTGGATCATGCCAGAACTGTGGATGAAGCTCTCAAGATTCTGGACGGATATGACCTCTGGATACCGGATAACGACGGCAACTATCATTTCTACATGGCAGATGCCACGGGCCGTTATGCCATCGTAGAATTCGTGTATGACAAGGATCATCAGAGCAAGATTTACATAGACGATGAATATACGGGTGAGGATGGCAAGACTTATTTTAAATATCCTGACATTTTACCAAACACCCGCGAGGTGATAGAAAAGCGCTATGCCAGCAACTTCTATGTATCTGAAACCATGGCATGTTCTGATAAAGGTCCGAAGCTCTCGAACCACGGCAAGACCCGCTATGACATGATGGAATTCGTCATCAAGCAGAACAACAATCAGTTGTCTGAGGAAGGAGCCATGAATCTGCTCAATGGCGTGAGTCAGGCAGAAACTCCGGGCAATCCTACGAGCCATACCCAGTGGTCGGTGGTGTATAATCTTTCTCAGCGCAAGGCTACGGTCTGTGTGAATCGAGACTATAAGAATAAATTTACGTTCAACTTAAAATAGGCAGAAGCACCCAACAGAACGAAGAAGTGACCTCTATGAGGTCACTTCCAAACCTTCTTTTGGTTCAACTCTATTTCTCCCATCAGCCATCTTAGGGCATTGATTCTCTTGATACCGTTGTAATCGGCAGTAGGGTCTTCATCGAGTGTAAGGATATACTTAGGATATTGGTCATTGATTTGCTGAAGAGATGCCAATTCACGTTTTAAGGTAGCCTCATCTCTAACGGTGGCTGCTACCTGGTAATACGTGATATCGTTTTCATCAATTGCTACAAAATCTACTTCCAGATTATCCATCTTTCCGATATATACTTTCTGCTGGCGATGGAGTAGTTCCAGATAAACGATGTTCTCCAGGATGCGGCCGGCATCGAATGAGCGGGAACCTAGGAGCATTCTTCTCAAACCGATATCCACAAGATAATATTTACCCAGTGTCTTGAGCAGCTGCTTACCCTTGATGTTGTATCTTTTGGTTTCATATACGAAGAAGGTTTCGCAGAGTGCAGTCAGATATCGTTCCACGGTTTTCTGGTCTATTTTCCTTCCGTCGGCAGTCATGATGTCGGCTATACGCTTGGTGGATAGGATGTTGCCGATGTTGTCTGCTGTAAAACGGATAACACTTTCCAGCATCATGACGTCGGGTAATTTCTTCCTGCTCATGATATCCTTTACCACAATGGTGTTATATACACCATTCAGGTAGTCGCCGATTTCAGCGGGAGTATCCAGTTCAAGGGTATATGGAAAACTGCTCCTTGTGATGTAGTCTGTATAGGCTTTTGGAAGATTGTCGGTTCCGCCGATGCCTTCTACATACTCTCTGAATGAAAGGGGAAGCATGGCGATTTCCACATATCTTCCGGATAATAATGTGGCGATTTCGCTTGACAGCATATATGCATTCGACCCCGTAATATAGAGATCTACTGTTGGCTTCAGGTTGAGACTGTTGATGATGTCTGGGAAATCTTCCACATGTTGTATCTCATCAAAGAAGATATAAGTCATCTTGTCTTGATGAACCAATGGCTTGATATAAGCATATAAGTTATGTGGATTGCGAAGCTCATAGAAGTCGTAATCCTCGAAATTGAGATAGATGATTTGGTCGTCATGGACACCTTGCTTCTTAAGCCAGTCACGATAAATCTCCATAATGGTGGATTTTCCGCAACGGCGAATGCCGGTTATCACTTTGATAAGAGACTTGTCTTTGAAAGCAATCAGCTTATTGAGATATTCCGTTCTTTCTATTCGTTTCATATCATTTCATTGTTCTTTGATTATATATTTGCTGCGAAGATACTATTTTTTTAGGATAAATCATCCTAAAAGTATAAAATTTAAGAAAGTTTTAGGATAAATCGTCCTAAAACTCCTCAAATTCAGAAAGTTTTAGGATAAACCATCCTAAAACTTTTCTCCTATCCCCATATCTAGGTATTTCTAGGAAACCATCATTTTTAGGTATTGCAGATTCCGGAAAAAGGATGTAACTTTGCACCCGGAAATAAAAATGTAACTAAAAGTGATTAAGGACAAATGAAAACAACTATCGTAATTTATGGCTCTTCCACTGGCTCAT
>ERZ1026874.434-NODE-434-length-26391-cov-19.648618_pt1 | contig 26391 bp, 19 predicted proteins | sample MGYA00380167_ERZ1026874 | MGnify/ENA primary metagenome ERZ1026874 (study PRJEB33269, sample SAMEA4719803) | human gut metagenome | biome: human-associated habitat; feature: organic feature; material: feces | place: Cameroon | collected 2013-10 ...
CGGCATGGTCACCAAGACCGTCAAGGCCGCAAAGAACATGAAGATTGTATTGGATCCAGACAACCACGCTCTTGATGAGGTAATGGTTGTTGCCTATGGTACTCAGAAGAAGAGTGCCTTTACTGGTTCTGCTGCCATTGTAGGCGCAGAAGAGATTGGTAAGGTTCAGGTAACCAATGCTGTAGATGCTTTGAAGGGTAAGGCTGCAGGTGTGCAGATTTACACATCTAGTGGTCAGCCTGGTTCCACTCCTACCATCCGTATTCGTGGTTTCAACTCTATCAATGCGGGCAACGATCCTCTTATCGTATTGGATGGTTCACCATACGGTGGTTCTCTCAACGACATCAACCCTGCCGACGTAGAAAGCATGACAGTGCTGAAGGATGCTTCTTCTACAGCTCTTTATGGTGCCCGTGGTGGTAACGGTGTTATCTTGATTACAACCAAAAGCGGACAGAAAGGTACAAAGGGTACTCTTACCGTAGATGCCAAGTGGGGTTCAAACTCTAAGGCTACTCCTGAGTACAAGACTATCAAGAGCCCTGCTGCTTACTACGAGATGTGGTACAAGGCTCTTAACAACTATGCAAAAAGTGCTTGGAATTATACAGACGACCAGGCATGGAAATGGGCCAATGACAACATGATTACCAACACCTCTTTTGGCTTGGGTTACAATGTGTATACTATCCCAGAGGGACAGCAGCTCATTGGTACCAACGGCAAGCTCAACCCTAATGCGACCCTTGGTGCCTACTCTACCATGAATGGTACAACTTATTACTTGACTCCAGACGACTGGGTGGATGAAATCTACAACAACAGCCTTCGTCAAGAGTATACTGTTACAGCCACAGGTGCTTCTGACAGAGGTACATTCTATGGTTCTGTCAACTACTTGAGCAACGATGGTATCACTGCAGCTTCCAACTACCGCCGTTTCACCGGTCGTTTGAAGGCTGACTATCAAATCAACAAATGGTTGAAGGTAGGTGCCAACATGAGCTACGGTCACTTCAACAGCAACGCACTTTCCGACGAAGGCGAATCATCTAATGGTAACGTATTTACATTTGTCAACATAGCCCCAATATACCCTATGTATATGCGTGATGAGAACAAGCAACTCATCTACGACAAGACTTCTCGCATGGTGGCTTACGACTATGGTAGTGGTAAGATGACTCCATTCCGTGCCTACACTGGTGGTGCCAACCCTATCTCAGACGCAAGACTGAACACCAATAATGACGAGGGTAACACCTTCAATGGTACAGGCTTTGCAGAGATTCAGTTGCCTTACGGATTCAAGTTTACTTCTATCAACAATGTATATCTCAACGAAGATCGTGCTACATTGACCTTTAACCCTTACTTTGGTCAGTATTCTAAATCTAACGGACAAGTATACAAAGGCCACGATCGCACATGGTCTTACAACTATCAGCAACGTATCAACTGGCATCAGGTATATGGCAAGCACGATATCGAAGTGATGCTGGGTCACGAGTATTATCGCGTTTACGGTTACTCATTAACAGCCAACAAGAACAACCAGTTCTCTGTAGACAATAAGGAATTGGCAGGTGCCGTAGTAATGGGCTCTGGTAACTCTTCTATGAGTGAGTATAACACCGAGTCTTGGCTGAGCCGTGCCATGTATAACTACGATTCTCGTTACTTTGGTAGTGTATCTGTTATGCGTCAGGCTTCTTCTCGTTTTGCTAAGGACAACTGGTGGGGTACTTTCTGGTCATTTGGTGCAGGTTGGAACCTTCATAAGGAGTCTTGGTTCAAGGTTAATTGGATTGACGAATTGAAGTTGAAGGCTTCTTATGGTGAGAATGGTAACGACGGCATTGGTAGCTATATGTATACCAAGTATTTCAACATCGTCAACTCTAACAATGACGTATCTTTGACTCCTTCTTCTTTGGGTAACCCTAACATCTCATGGGAGAAGAACGGTAAGTTCAACATCGGTGTAGATTTCTCTTTGCTAAAGAATCGCATCTGGGGTAGCATCGAATATTATAGCAACAAGACTTCCGATATGCTTTCACGTGTTTACTTGCCTGTATCTTACGGATGGAGCAGTTACTTCGACAACGTAGGAAACATGGTAAACCGTGGTGTTGAAATCGACTTGCATGGTGACATTATCCGTACCAAGGATTTGACTTGGAACGTTTACGTCAACTTGACATCTAACCACAACGAGATTACCAAGCTTTCTAGCTCTGCCAAGCAGCGTTGGTATGATGGTATTGGTTTGGGTTACCAGAATGGTTCTTACTTTTTCCAGGAGGGTCACTCACGCTTTACATACTACACCAAGAAGTATGCTGGTGTAGACCCTGAGACAGGTCTTTCACTCTTCTACAAGAACGTGTACGAGAAGGATGATAACCAGAACGATGTATATTACAACAATGCTGGCGAAAAGGTAGACGCCAACTATTCAGGCACCAAGCACCGCAAGGTTGTTGGTCAAGAAAAGACTTCTACTTACAATGATGGCGACTATTATATGTGCGGAGATGTATTGCCTGACGTATATGGAGGTTTCGGTACAAGTGTAGCTTGGAAGGGTCTCGACTTCTCTATGGACTTCCAGTATCAGATTGGTGGTCAGGTATACGATAGCTCTTACGCTGGCTTGATGGGCTGCAACGCCGGTACTGCCATTCACGTAGATATGGAGAAGGCTTGGACACCAGAGAATACAACATCCAACATTCCTCGTTGGCAGTTCAACGACTCATACATGAATTCAGGTTCAGACCGTTTCTTGACCAACGCTTCTTACCTCACCTTGTCTAACCTCACTTTGGGTTACACACTCCCAACACAGTGGATGCAGACTATTGGCTTGCAGAAGGTACGTGTCTACGTAGTGGCCGACAATGTATGGACATGGTCTAAGCGCCAGGGCCTCGACCCACGTCAGAGCATCACTGGTGGCAGCAGTAACTTGAACTATCGCTCTATTCGTACCGTATCGGGTGGTATCACAGTTACATTCTAATTCAGTTATAACCAGACTAAAGAATAGAACACAATGGATAAAAAGAAAATATATCGCTCCGTAGCTAGCCTCTTGGTTGCGGGTGTCTGCATGACATCATTCACAGGCTGTATGGAGCAAACAGAACCTACAAATATTGCAACTGAAGGCCAGATTCAGAACTCTCCTTCTTCAGCAGAGTCTTTCTTGATGGCAATGCCTTCGTTCCTTAATACAGTTTATAGCAATGGTTGGCACTTCCCATTTGGTTATGGCGCTTGTATTTACATTCGCGACTTGATGACAGGCGACTTATTGCAGTCTTCGCAGAACTATACCATTCACTTCAAGTATTGGGCACAAGACAAGTATCAGGGTGATGGCTATGTATTCTCACAGTTTGTCAACACCTATTACTATCAGCAGGTATTGGCTTGCAACAACATGATAGGTGCCGTGAACCCAGATAATGCCACCGACCAACAGTTGGGTTATCTTGGTGCAGGCCTTGCTTTCCGTGCCATGTGTTATCTTGACATGGCTCGTATGTACGAGTTCTTGCCTAACGACAAAGTGAGTAGCATCAATGCTGAGGGCAACGACGTAAAGGGACTTACCGTGCCTATCGTAACAGCCGAGATGAACCAGGCCGATGCACTCAATAACCCACGTGCCACTCATGAGGAGATGTTCAACTTTATCGAGAGCGACCTGGACAAAGCCGAACAGTATATTGTCAACTTGACCGACACTCGTAGCAAGGTGTTGCCAGACTTGGCTTGTGTATATGGTCTGAAGGCTCGTCTCTATATGTGGAACGAGAACTATGAGAAAGCTGCCGAGTATGCTCGTAAGGCCATCAATACAGCCAAGGTCACCCCTATGACAGAGTATGATTGCACCAACTATAAGACAGGTTTCAATGATATCTCTAAGTGGATGTGGGGTTCACAGCAAACTTCTGAAAACTCAACAGTAAAGACAGGTATCGTCAACTGGACATCGTGGTTGAGCAACCAGACCACTTATGGTTATGTAGGCTATGGTGAGGCAAACAACGACTACAATGAGATAGACAAAAGAATGTATGAGCGTATCAGCGACACCGACTTCCGCAAGTTGGAATTCAAGGCTCCTGAAGGCTCAGAATTGGCCGACAAGGTTATTCAGATACCCGAAGCAACTAAGAAGGAAAGCGATGGAACATGCTTGGTAGACCGCATGCCAGCATATTCATCCGTCAAGTTCCGTCCTAACGAGGGTAACATTAGCGACCCTAACATCGGTGCAGCATCTGCTTATCCTTTGATGCGCGTCGAGGAGATGTACTTCATCGAAGCCGAGGCAACTGCCCACACCAACCCTGCCAAGGGCAAGGAACTCGTAGAATCGTTCATGAAGACTTATCGTGATCCTAACTACACATGTAACGCAACATCTACAGATGACGTTGTAGAAGAAATCGTTTTTCAAAAACGTGTAGAACTTTGGGGCGAAGGTCAGACATTCTTTGACATCAAGCGTTTGAACTACTCTGTAACCCGTGGTTACCCAGGTACCAACTGGTACGACCTAACTCGTCTCAACACCAATGGTCGCCCAGCATGGATGAACTTGGTTCTCCTTTCTTCCGAGGGTAATAACAACCAGGCTGTAAGAGGTATGAACAACCCTGATCCATCAGATGTATATACAATCTGGAAAGAACAATAGTTTTACAAACTAACAGATAAACAAACACAATTATGAAAAATATATTAAGATTTTCATATATGGTACTTCTGAGCTTGGTGGCATTCGCCATCAGCTCATGTACCAGCGACTACGACTACACGGGTGCACCTAAGGTTGCCAATGAAGTGTACTTCAGCAATACCCAGCAGTCGAAGATAGAGTTGAGCAAGAGCAACTCAAGCTTTGTTGTTACACTTCATCGTGTAGAGACAAAGGGAGAACTGACCGTTCTTTTGAACTATACTCCAGATGAGGGAAGTATTTTCAGCGTGCCTAACCATGTGACATTTGCTGATGGTGAGGCTGAGGCTCCTATCACCATTACCTATAATCCAGAGGATTTGCAGTATGGTACTTATAATGGCGGTACTATCAGTGTTGCCAATGAGGACTATGACACAACATACGGTATTGGCTCATTTACCTTTAAAGCTGGTGCCACAGAGTGGATGGATATCAATACCAATAAGTCAATAGGTGCCTTCCGTGATGATGCAATTTCTACTCTCTTAGGAATAGAACCTCCAACTTTTGATGTGAAAATTCAGAAGAGTGTTGTTGAAGAAGGAAAGTACCGTATCCTTAATCCTTATAAGGCATGGGCTGACGAATACGCTGAGAAAAATGAAGCTACCTATGATGATGCTGACCATTATTGGATTATCAATGCTACTGATCCCGACTATGTATATATGGAGCCATGTGAGACTGGTGTTGACCTTGGATTAGGTGCAGTTACTGCAACAAGTTTTGTTGCTAACTATTTAAGTCAGGGTGTTACGCTTGACAAAATCAAAGCAGCTAAGCCCAAATTATTTGGTAAACTGGAGAAGGGTGTGATCACCATGCCAGCAAAATCGTTGCTGTTACTTATGGGTGACAAAGGGTATTATGGAGGTACCAACGGTTTGTTCTCTGTAGCCTTACCAGGAAACGTTATCGCTAATTACAGTGTCGAGGCTGCTTATAAGGGACGTTTCACCGATGCCAATGACAATGATTTCGCACAGGTAACCATGACTTTGAGCAATGATGTTGCCAAGGTGAAGTACGCTCTTGTTCCTGCAAGCAGCGACTTGAATGCTACTGTAAGCGGTATCATTGACGGCAGTGTGGCTTCTGAGGAAGTATCAGCTTCTGGTGATGTTCAGGTTCCTTTCGATGAGACTGGCAAGTATGTGCTCGTGATGGTATTGTACAATGCTAACGACGAGGCTGTAGGTTCAGATGTTCTGAATCTCTCACTCAAGTCAAGCAAGGATGCTGCCGAGGTTTGGAATGACGTTGCTGCCGGTACAGTAACCATTGGTGTCAAGAGCTACGGTTCTATCTTCTACCAAGAGGATCCAGGTGTGCTCATGGGTAAGCCTGTTGTTACCGAGGGTGTACTCTCACAGAGTGGTAGCGATCCTACCAAGTTCCGCATTACTCCTTTTGCTGACGATAAAACTCCATTAGAGTTTACTGTTGCAGAGGATGGTACTATCACTGTAGAAACACAGGAGACTGGTCTTGGTACCCAGGATGGTACAGCCATCTTGGTAACTGATATTGTGACTTACTTTGGTGCTGATTCTGATAATGGTAAGCTCTTTGCAAGCAAGGGATTCATTTCTAAGTATGACAGTAGCAAGAAGCTCTATACCTTCTTCAATGCCTATACAAATGCCTCAGACAATTTATATGCGTTCGAGTCCGATACCTTCGAGGTAACAGGTGAGGGCGAGGCTAAGGTTCATGCTGCATTTGCCAAGGCAAAGAAGGCAGCAGCACATCACTCCGCTGTGATTTCTGCCAAAGCGCACAAGATGCTTGTGGCTAAACTTGGAGCTTGGGCGAAGTAATACAGGCGTTTTTCCATAAACAAAAACACGATATGAGTTGAGGCTCCAGATAACTTGAATGGTTTTCTGGAGCCTTGTTTTTTCTAAACAGCTTTTAGAACAAAAGAAATATGATGAAGAAAAGAAATATGAAACTACTGATGCTTGCTTCCCTGCTGGGCTTTGTGGCTCTTTCTGCCCAAGCGGTACCTGCCAAAAAGGGAGTCTGGCGTATGGTTACCTTGGCTGATGGAACTCAGAAAAGGGTGGAACTTCGTGGTGATGAATTCTGCAGTTACTGGGTGGATGCTGAAGGCGTTAGTTATAATCTGGACAGCGAAAGCAAGCGTTATGTAAGAGTTGATGCCAAGGCTCTGCAGCTACGTGCGAGTCAGTTGCGTGCCAAAGCCAATCAAGACCGTATTGAGCGTATGGCGAAAGCTCGTCGTATGTCTGCGAAAAAGAGTTTGGGTCAAACCAATGGTTCTTATACAGGAAAGAAGAAAGGTCTTATCATCCTGGTGCAGTATAAGGATAAGAAATTCAAGTTTGGGCATAACCAGAAGATGTATGACAGGATGGCAAATGAGACTGGATATAATACTTCGCTCGGCTTTGTGGGCAGTGTGAAGGATTATTTCTTAGCACAGAGTAACGGACAGTTTGAACTGGACTTTGATGTGGTAGGACCTTATACGCTCAATCATGAATATGCTTACTATGGCGCACCTTCAGGAGAATCACATGATGTCCGCCCTCGTGATATGGTGTACGATGCCTGTCGTTTGGCAGATCCGGATGTCAACTTTGCTGACTACGATTGGGATGGCGATGGGTATGTGGAGCAAGTATATGTCCTCTTTGCAGGACTCGGACAGGCTGCTGGTGGTGACGAAAATACAATCTGGCCTCATGAGTCGAAATTGCAATATGGAAACAACGGCTCATATGTAAGCAAGGACAATAATGTAACGGTGAACACATACGCATGCGGACCAGAACTTACCTTGCAATATACTCCTATTGCTTATAGGGAACGTGTAGACGGTATCGGAACTCTCTGTCATGAGTTCTCTCATTGTTTGGGTTATCCAGACCTGTATGATACCAATTATGGTGGAAATTTCGGAATGGGCTCCTTCGACCTGATGGATGCTGGAAGTTATAATGGTGAGAGCTTCTGTCCTCCCAACTATTCCGCCTATGAAAAATGGTTTGCTGGTTGGATAACTCCCACAGTCCTTGATAAACCTGCATCTGTAAAAGGTATGCAGGCGCAGGATGTGAAGTATGGACAGGCCTTTGTTGTCTATAATGACAACAACAAGAACGAGTATTATCTCATCGAGAACAGACAGCAGAGCGTGGGTATCTGGGACAAGCAGTTGCCAGCCAGTGGCATGATGATAACCCATGTGGACTACGATGAGAATATCTGGGAGTGGAACAATGTCAATACCATTGTCAATTATAGTAATCTGAATGGCCCAGAATATGCTTATCTTGACAACGATCATCAGCGTCTTACAATCTTCCATGCAGATAACGAAGAAGGTGCTTCTACAAAATCGCAGGCTGGTGACTTGTATCCATTTAATGGCAACAACAGTCTTACCGATACCTCTTCGCCTGCCGCTACCATCTATCAGGGTGGATCGACCATGGGTAAGCCTATCACCAACATTACTCAGAATGAGGATGGAAGCATCGACTTCGACTTCATGGGCGGCAGTAACGACAACATCATCACGGGTATTCGCTTTGTAGAGAATGATGAGGCGCCTTCCTTCGGCCAGGGTGTTTACTCTTTGGACGGTCGTTATATGGGCACTTCTGCCAACGGCCTTGACAAAGGCATATATATCGTGAACGGCAAGAAGATTGTCAAGTAAAGTATGAAACAGAGAAATCTCATATTGCTTTTCTGTGCAGTCCTGTTGGCGACAGGCTGCACGGAAAAGAAACAGAATCACATGAAGTCGTCCGACTTCGAGGCAAGTAAGGTGCTTAAGGATTCCATGCCTGAGCCTGTTAAGTTGGACAGCGACCTGCTCTCAGATGCAGGTACCGTCGTTCCTTACTTCCCAGGAGGTCTGAATGCCATGCGTGCTTTCGTTGCCAAGCATGTGCGTTATCCTGAGGCTGCCCGCATGTTGAAAAAGGAAGGCAGGGTTATCATTTCTGCTCAGGTAGACACCAAGGGCAATCTCTCTCAATACAAGGTGATGATGAGCGACGACCCTCTGTTCGACAAGGAGGCTTTGAGAGTAGTTAAACTGATGCCCCGCTTTGTGCCCGATGGGACAGGCAAAGTCGTAGCCGGCACTGTAGAAATTCCCGTCATGTTCAGATTTAAATAAAGCAGCAGTTTCTTTATCCTATCAAATGCATTGCCCACCTTTGGTTACTTACCGTACCAAGGGTGGGTATTTCTTTTTATCTTCCTCACTCTCAAACATTTTCTCGAAAATTTCTTGCATCTTTCGGAAGAAAAGTGTAATTTTGCAATCGAGAAAAGTAGAACCCTTTAAATAAGGAGGTAAATATGGATTTATTTGACAGCAAAAGACAAGAAAGACTTGCTGCCGCAGCAAAAGCTGCCACAGCAAGCAAAGAAGCATCTAAAGCTTTTTTGATTAGGGCAGGAATCATGACACCTAATGGTGAACTTGTACCACATTTGAGATAGAAATATGGATGAATCTCTATATTCCAGACGCTCCAATCTTGTGATTGGATTTCATGGTTGCGACAAAACTATTGTTGATGCCGTAGTTGCTGGAAAGACCGATCTTCTTTCCAGCACTAATGACTATGATTGGTTAGGTAATGGAATCTACTTTTGGGAAAATAATGAGGCACGAGCTTGGCAATGGGCAAAAGATTTAGCTAAGAGGAAGAACTCGCAAGTTAAGGAACCTGCTGTAATCGGTGCAATTATAGATTTGGGATATTGCTTCGACTTGACAGATACGTCTTATTTGCAGGAGTTGAAAACTGCTTATAACACTTTGGTAAAAGCAAACGAAGAATCGGGGTTGGAACTACCAAAAAATTCTAAAATAGGAAAGTCGGAAGATTTACTGATTCGAAAATTAGATTGTGCTGTTGTCCAGACTGCCTTGGTGTTAAACCAAGATGCCAACGCCCATCCTTACGATTCTGTGAAAGGAGTCTTTTGGGAAGGACAGGAACTATATCCTAATGCAGGATTCAGAGAAAAGAATCATATTCAGATTTGTGTCTGCAATCCAAATTGCATCAAGGGTTATTTCCTCCCCAGAGGAATCAATCAAGATTATCCTAACCCATAATATTATGAAATAAATGAAGAGGAGATGTATAATGCCCACCTTTGGTTACTTACCGTACCAAGGGTGGGTATTTCTTTTTATCCTCCTTATTATTAAACATTTTCCCACCTTTTCTTTTTGGGGAAATTATCTTTTACCAATCCATAATTTTACGTATATCAAAGCTAACAGAACTCAATCTGTCAAACTGAGACATCCAAATTGGCACATCCTTATTCATCCATCCCATGACATTTTTCATCTCATCATGTATCATCTCAACTTCATCGAGGTTCCAACAAATTGCTTCATTGTGATCTATTCTGTTTCGCAAGCGGCGGAATTTGTTCAAGAAGCTAGCAATTACCTTCCTTTGCCGATTTGCTTTCTTCACAAAAGGGAAAGCACGCCTTAAGTCTTTCCAAAGAATCCGTTCGTAGTTTCTATTGAAAAGAGAGGTCCAAAAGCCCCAGGTCAACTCTGCAGTAATCTTTGCTGTGGTTATATCTTCTCCTCGTGCAACAATTTGTTTCTTAGCTGTGCTTATATATTTATTTAGTTCCATCAAACCTGGAGTTGTCGAGAAAACCACATACCAATCTTCTCTTTTAGCAAATGACACAAGTTCCCGAACTACGGAATTGCGAAGTTCTACCTCAAAGACAGAAAGACATGGGTACATAGCTTCAGAAAGCATTATATTACATTGATAATGCTTAATAGCCTTTTGTTCATCCTCGGGATAGAGCAAGAAATATTTCTTCATTCTATCTACAGAGAAAACTTTTTCGAAAAAATCTTTGGTATATTCCATTTTTATTATTATCTTTGCAACGCAGTCCCGGTAAGGCCCTCTCCCAGATTATTCGATGCTGGTGATGACCCCGGGTTTTTTGTTTTTGCAAAAGTACATAATTATTTTGATTGTAAAAACAAAAAGTCTATTTTCTTTGCTTTTTCTTTTTATCTTCCTCACTCTCAAACATTTTCCCGAAAATGCTTGCATCTTTCGGAAGAAAAGTGTAATTTTGCATAAGATTAGCTGCGCTCGGCAATTTGAAAACAAGTTTTCATTGTGCTCACTGGCATAATCTTTGCATAAGATTAGCTGCATCTCAGCATAATATTCAAGCAAGCTTGATATTCTGCATTCGATTTGCATAATCTTTGCAATCGAGAAAAGTAGAACTCTTTAAATAAGGAGGTAAATATGGATTTATTTGACAGCAAAAGACAAGAAAGGCTTGCTGCCGCAGCAAAAGCTGCCACAGCAAGCAAAGAAGCATCTAAAGCTTTTTTGATTAGGGCAGGAATCATGACACCTAATGGTGAACTTGCACCACATTTGAGATAGAAATATGGATGAATCTGTCTGTCTTTATCAATAAGGCATAAAGTGGCAATAGGCTTCAACTGCTTACGAAGCCGCTTTCATTGCTCTACGCAATAGGCTTCATTGACTATCGAAGCCGCTTTCATATTTCGAGGCTTTTCTATGGCTCTGGTGCATCTCGTATCATAGAGGCTTGCAAGGCGCAGAATGTAACTGAGCCGAAGTGGAGTATTAATGGTGGCTTCATTTGCGTGACATTCGTGCGACCTATAACCGATCCAAATAAGATTCCTGTGGGGATGCAATTGGGATTAAGTACGAACCAAGTACGGACCAAGTTAAAGATTTGATTCTGTCTGTTTCTGAAGATTATTTATCTATAGGAGGAATGATGGAAACTTGTGGATTAAAAAGCCGAATGAGATTTAGGACAACCTACATTCTTCCAGCCCTCGAAGAAGGGGCCATAGAGCGTAGATATCCTGATAGCCCTAACCATCCTCGCCAACAATACAGGTTGACGAAACAGGCCATAGAGTGGAAACGTGGACAAAACTAATCCATCATGAGATTATCTTTAAATAATATTAGCTGCACTCAGCAATACCTATACTGCCCACCTTTGGTTACTTACCGTACCAAGGGTGGGTAGTATTTTGAATTGGATATAGAAGAATACTCACCATAAGAATATGTTTTTTCCCTAAAACTTTTGGAAGTTAAAAAGAAAAATCGTACATTTGCACATAGTATTATACAATTATTAAAAGGAGGTTACAACCATGACAGAACTGAGAGACAGATACATTCGCTTTGACTGGGCTATCAAGAGACTGCTCCGACAGAAGGCCAACTTTGGTGTTCTGGAAGGTTTCCTAACCGTATTCCTCAACGAGCCCATTAAAATCATGGAGATTCTTGAAAGCGAGGGAAACCAACAGACGGAGGATGACAAATTCAACCGTGTCGACATAAAAGCCAAGAACAGTAAGGGTGACATCATCATCGTCGAGATACAGAATACCAGTGAACTTCACTATCTTGAGCGTGTACTCTATGGTGTAGCAAAAGCCATCACAGAGCACATCAACCTCGGCAATAGCTACAAGGAGGTGAAAAAGGTGTACTCTATCAGCATTCTGTACTTCGACCTCGGTAAGGGCTCTGACTATATCTATATCGGACAGAACAATTTTACGGGCCTTCACACAAAAGACCAACTTGTAATAAGCGCCAAGGAGAAGAACAATATTGTAAGAAAATCACCATCTGAGATATTCCCCACATATATTCTTGTGCGTGTCAACGAGTTCAACAAAGTGGCTAAGTCACCCTTGGAAGAATGGGTAAACTACTTGAAAAATGGTATTATCTCTCCTGACACCAAAGCTCCTGGTCTACAAGAAGCACGTGAGAAATTGAAATACTATGAGATGTCGAATGCTGAACGTCATGCCTACGACGAGCACATCAATGCCATCATGATTCAGAATGACGTGTTGGGAAATGCCAGAATGGAGGGACATGCAGAAGGAAAAGCAGAAGGAAAAGCAGAAGGAAAAGCAGAAGGCAGGGCAGAAGAAAAAAGCGATATTGCCCGCAAGATGATGAAGTGTGGCATGGACTTGGAACAAATCAGCCAGATAACAGGGCTGTCACTTGAACAGATAAAGAACTTGTAATATAGTTATGCCCACCTTTGGTTACTTACCGCACCAAGGGTGGGCATTTCTTTTATCTTCCTTAAGCTTGTTTATAAGAGTTCCCCAAGCCTTGGGCATTGCCTCCCCACCGCTTGGTCATCGTGTGCCCACCGCTTGGTCATCGTGTGCCCACCGCTTGGTCATCGTGTGCCTAATATTGTTGTTCGGCAAATTGCTCTACGAGTGTAGATTTTCCAACTCGTCTCGCTCCTTTGACAAGCAAAGCTGTACTTCCTTTACGCTCGTTTTTCCAAGCTAACATGCGATTATATAGCTTTCTTTTGAAGATTACACTCATAACTGTTTCAAAATTAATTGTTTAACGACGCAAAATATAAAAAATCGTTCGGATTCCCAAATTTATTTTGCCAAAAGTTGTAATTTCCCCCAAATTTGTTGTGAAATGACTAACGTAGTAGCTCATCTTTGGAGATCTGCTACATATACTTAGTGCTGTTTTAGAAAGATACTGATAAACAATGGTTTATGAATAAAAAATCACATTTTCCTAAGGACTTTTAAGTATATCTATCACATTTTCCTAAGGACTTTTAAACATGTCTATCACATTTTCCTAAGGACTTTTGCTGAAAATGCCCACCTTTGGTTACTTACCGTACCAAGGGTGGGCATTGTTGTTTTGATTATGTAGCTTAAACAAAACATTGCCAAACGCAAGTACTTTCATCAGCCATCGCAAGTACTTTCGTTTGGCATCGCAAGTGCTTTCATCAGCCAACGAAGCCTATTGCGTTTTTGTAGCCTTTGTCATGTGCAAAGGTTATCGTTATCTTTTGATGGTTATTTTTAGGTTATTTCTGTCAAAAAGAAATGATTTTTGGCGCTTTTTACTTATCTTTGTGCCCATAAACCATTAATAAGACAGATTTATGTTACGATTATTGTTTAGACTATGGTGGCTTCAGCAACGTCGCTCCTTCACCTGGAAGGATGCCGTTGTAGGTGGTTATCTCATCTTCGTTTATGTGATGGTGGGCTTGGGCTTCTACTTTGGGGTTACCCTCGATGGCGAGGAAATCTTCGAGGACGGAACTCCTGATGCTCTTTGTGCCATTTTGGTGATGACAATGCTGGTGCCCGATATCATCCTGAAGGTGGTGATGAAGCACGACAGCACGGCCATGGACGATTATCTCAAGTCACGACCTGTGCCCGAGAAGATGTGGAACCGTTTCCTCCTGCTCACCAATCTTGCCAATTTCTGGAATTACGTCATGCCTGTGCTCATGCTCCCCATGCTCTTCTGGATGCTCAGCGTGCCCCAGGCCATAGCCGGCTATCTGCTGATGCAGGCTTTCTCTTTCATCAATGGCATTTATGTCACTTGCTATTATAAAACTACCGACTGGATGCTGCGCTGGCCCTTGCTGTTGGGCTGGATAGGTATGGGAGCAGTCCTTACAGTCTATCTTATCTGTTTCGCCTGGATGCCGGGATTCTTGATCAACATCGGTATGGCTGTATGGTCTGTGCTCATCATCACCGGATTGCTTTTCTATCTCTATAACCTGAAGATTTATGATGAGCACAAGCATAAGACGTCCCGTTTCAGAAGCTTTGGCAAGACAACGCTTTACAAGCTGCAGTACATCGGACTGCTTCGTGCCAAGCGTGTGCGCAACATGGTGCTTATCATGGTAATCGTCTTCTTCCTCGATGCCCTGCTGATGGTGTTCCTGCCCGACGAAGGAACTGGCAATCAGGTTTCCTTGATCATGTATGTGGTGGGAGATATATTGTTGCCTTCGGTTGTGTTGTCGCAGTGGACTTTTGGTATTGAGGCCAACTTCTTTCAGGGACTGTTGACTAAACCTGTCAAGGTGGAACAACTGTTGCGCAACTGCTTCTATTTCTATCTGAGTATCAGCGGTGTAATGACGGTTTTCAGTTTGGTCTTCGTCTTCCTTTCTCCCGAAATAACGGTGTTTACCTTGTTGGGTGCCATGGGTATGGCTGTGTTTGTCAACCTTTCCAATCTGCCTACCTGTCTCTTTTCGTCACGGTTGGAAATCTTCTCCAACTCGATGTTCAACATGCAGGGAGCCAACATGAAGATCAATCTCTATGGTATTGTCTTCCTTGTGCCTTCAGGACTTATGGCAGGCGTCTATTATCTGTGGGGAGCAGAGGTGTGGTGCATCGTCAGCGTGGCTATAGCCGTCGTGTGCCTGTTGGTTCATCGCAAGGTAATAGCACGTGTGGCAGCTATATACGATCGCAGACGCTATGAGCGCATGGAGAAATATATGGAGAATTAAGTTTAATGTTCAACGATTAAAATGTACAGCAAAATGATTAAGATACAGAATCTCAAGAAAATATATAATGGCACAACCGTGCTGAATATAGAAAACCTCGATATTGTCCAGGGCGAGTTGGTAGGATTGGTAGGTAACAACGGAGCAGGAAAGACCACCTTGCTGCGTCTTGTCCTCGACCTGATAAAGGCTGACGATGGTTTTGTGGAGAGCGACGGAAAGAAGGTCAACGAGTCGGAAGACTGGAAAACCTATACGGGCAGCTATATTGACGGACGCTTCCTGGTTGACTTCCTGACCCCTGAGGAATATTTCTCGTTTATAGGTGATTTGTATGGTATTGACGATGAGACGATGAAGGAACGTCTGTCTCCTTTTGTGACGTTTATGCACGATGAAATCATGGGAACCAAGAAGTATCTGCGTGATTTCTCGCAGGGAAACCGCCAGAAGATAGGTATCATTGGCGCAATGGTGGTCAACCCAAAGGTTCTCTTGCTCGACGAGCCTTTCAACTATCTCGACCCTTCTTCGCAGATGAACATTGCCCGACTGATTCATCAGGTGTGCAAGGAGCATGGTACTACGGTCATCATCTCCAGCCACAACCTCAACTTTGTGGCAGATATCTCCTCCCGCATCCTTTTGTTGGAAAAGGGCAAGCTCATCAAGGACTTGCAGAATACGGATGGTGCCGCTATCGCCGAACTCAACGAGTATTTCGGTATTCAGGCGGAGTAAACGAACATGCCGAGTAGGCATAAAATCCATATAGCTTTTTTTTTCTCTCTCTCTAAGAGCGGAGGGGGCGGATGTTAATAGTATGCAGTTATAATACTGTATGAATGCCGTTAGAAGGCATACTGTGCGGTAAGCATTAGCTCGCGGGGACGCAACTCATAACTATTGGTCAGGGTGCTAACGCCGCTGTATGTAGTTTCGGCGTAACTCTTTTTGTTGAATATGTTACGAAGCTCTGCCGAAAGGCGGAGCTTTTTGATGCGCCAAACGGCCGTGGCATCCCCCAATAGGCAGTTTATATTGTCGCCTTCTTGCAGTTCGTTGCGATAATGCACGAGCGAGAAAGTAAGGTCGACGTTATGGATGGTAGCGGTGGCAGAGAGCTCTTGCCGCCAGTTGAACAGCGATGAATTCGCCGATTTTGCTCGTTTTGTGTTAAGTTTTGTGAACTCTCCTTCGTAGCTAAGCTGACACCATGAGGGCGAGAAGTCGATGGATGGGGTCAACGTATAGGTCTGGTTGGTGTAGTCGATGGTCTGATGGCTGGTATACTGTGTGCCTTTGCTATAGTTGTAGTCTGCCTTGAGTCGAGTCTTTAGGTGCCAGTCGTAGAAGCCCTTCGATACATAGAGCGAGGCACCGAGGTTGTCGCTCTTGCTGTTCTGCTTATAAATGGCGGTGTAATAGTTGCCGTCTACGATGCGAAGGTCTGAGGCGGTGTTCTGCCAGTATCGGCTGGCGTTGATCGAGACACTGAAAAAGGCCTCTGTGATGGGGCGCTTGTAGTCGTAGCTCAGCTTGCCATATAGCGAACGGTTGATGGGAACGATGTCAGCCGAGGTATACCAGGAGCGATAACTTCGGCGATATTGGTCTATGGCATAGGTGGTGGGGCTGCCTGTCGAGGTGTTGTAGCCCGTGTAGAAAGTAAGCTCCCTGCGGAAGTCTATTTTCTGGTTGAGATACACAAAGGGCGATGCGGTGAGGAGGGTCTTCTGCTGTCTGGTGAATCGTTCCCAGGTGAAGGTGGGCGAGAAGTACATCCTCAAGTCGCCATTCTTGTACTGCCAGAAGGGAGTCAGCTTTGCGCAGATGTCAATGTTGTGGTTCTTCTTTGCGTTGGAGGTTTGGTCGTTCACGATGATGTCCTTGAAGTCGATGCAGGCTTGATATCGTTGGCTCCAGTGAAATCTGCTCTTCTGCCACTCCACGGAATGGGCAGTATGCCATAGGTTGGTGCGTAGGCGGCTGCGGTCGTCGTTCACATACAGGTCGGCCACGCCATGATGGTAGTCGGCTATCGAGCGCCATGACAGTTGGCTCTTCTTCCATACGAAGAGGCGATAGAGGCTGCCTTCGATGTTGAGTTGTGGTATGCGTATGCGCTGGGTGAGCGCTTGGTTGATGGCGGATAGACCATCGGTTTGTTGGGCATTCAGGCTGAAGTGCTCATTGCCATAGTGGGTGGCTTGGTTGAGCTTGTTTTCCCATTCTATGTTCAGTATGTCGCTCTTCATGGTCTTGCGTGTTTGTTCTGAGGTCATCACAGGCTCTTCGCCTCCAAGGTCGTAGATGGAGGTGTTTTCTCGGTTTTGTTTGATGAGCGAGCGCACATAGTTGGCCTCGAGTCGGGTTTCGGCATCCTGCTTGTTCTTGGAGATGTGATTGATTGAATATTTTTGAGAGGTATTGAAGCGCAATCGCTCCTCGTCGATAGGGGCTTCAAGGGTTGGAGCTGAGAGCCATGCGGGGAGTGTGGCCGAGGATAACCGGTTGCTGTACGAGGCTAATTCATCGAGGCTTCCGCTTAGGTCTTTGCCAGTGCGATCGTAAGCGGCATCGTACATCATTTGTCTTTTCTTACCTATCTGCATTAGGTTGACCTCACCACCCACATAGGTATGGTTACCTACTAATAGGTATGGCTTGATGGTAGGCATGAGCCGGTCGCGAGCACTGTCCTTGAGGGCAATATTCATGGCCACGTTGTCGGTATAGGTCTTGTTCTGCAATGCCTTGATAGGTTGGTCATGCTCGATGACTTCGGCCTTTTTTACATCTTTGGCCTTGATGTTCTCCTCCAGTTGGTTGTACTTGCCTCCCGTTAGGTCGAGACCTTCCACGGTGAATCGGTTGATGGGCTTGCCATTATAGTTGATCTGCCCATTCTTGGCCACATCCACACCGGGTAGTTTCTTCAGTACATCTTTGAGTGAGTTGTCTCGTGCGTCGGCAAATCGTGTCAGGTCGAATGATACGGTGTCGCGGCCTATGATGCGTGAGCCTTTCACCTGCACCTCTTTGAGCACGAATGCGGTGGAAGGCATGCTGATAATGGCTTCTTTGTTCGAAGGAATCGATGTTTTTGTCTTTTTGTAGCCCATGCAGGTAGCTTGCAGCATATCGCCCACGTGCCTTTCGTCGACAGATAGAACAAAAGAACCATCAGCCTTGCTTCGGGTAAACTTGATGGGTTTTCCATTGCGTAGCAAAGTGATGGAAACGTTAGGCAAGCGGTTGTGCGAAAGTGAATCTTCCACATAACCGCTTATTTCGGTTTGTGCTTGCAGCACCGTTGGTACCGCAAGCATCCATAACATTGTGATGAAAGCAGCAACAATTCTCTTCATACTCTATCTATTGTTTTTCTGTTTAGCAATGGCAAAGGTATCGTCTTCTTTGATTATAGCCAAAAAATGATATTTCTGAGATATTATCGCCGCCATTTTAGGGTATTATTACTTTATTAAAAACAGGTCTTACTATAGTTCTATAGGGTTGAAGACGTTTTTCTTATTCATGAACTTCTTTATGTCCACATCATTTCCGTGTTCGTCTTTCATTGCTACGATCTTGGTGGAAAGACCTTCCAACATCATGCCTGGCGTAAACTTCTCCTTGGCTTTTCTAAGACCCTCTTGGCTGATTTCTTCTCTTTTTTCCTTGCCAATGGTTATCGGTTCTGCAGTTTTGACAGTACTCATGCCTATGGCTGTAAATTCATATTCGCGGTTTTCATCGTATGCCTTCAGTATCAGACCTGGCAGTCCGCAAAGTTTCCAAGGACCTTCTTGCATCGGGATGTCTTCGGCATACCATGCGTACCAAGTTCTGCCCTTGAATTTTGTTTTGGCCGACAAGCAGTGGTATCCTATGATGTCGGCTGTGCTGTCGGCAACGAGTTGCCAGTTGGGTATCTCTATGTTTTCCGTGCACTTATAGTTCTCCATGCCCACGGATTCTATGTGGGTGGATTGCCCGGTGGCAGGATAGTTCTTGTAATAGGAGAAAGGAAAGCGTCCTCCCTTTGGAAGGTCGGAGAAGTCGAAGTTGCCTGTCTTGGCCTTCTCTCTCATCAGCGAGTCTTTCAGTTGTTTCGTTCTGTCATAAAAGTAGGTTACCTTATTACCAATGTCGAGTCGCATCTCGCTTTCCGTATAGATGTATGGCTTGATGGATGGATTGTTTACCCATTTCCCCTCGTAGGTGATGCGATACTTGGTACTGTCAATGCTCTCTAAGTCACTACCCTTCATTCCGTTAATGCTTACGGTAGTTCTTGTTTGGGCCGTTGCTGTTAGTTCTCCCATGAAGAGTATTGCTGCAATAGCTAAGATTATTTTCTTCATAATTATATCCTTTTATGTTAATCTGTATGCAAAAGTAATAAAAAAAAGTCGCTCTGCAAACAAAACATGCGTTTTAACATCTATTTGACAGACGTGATAAGACGGGGAAGGAAAGCTTAAAAGCTACCGCTCGATTATTTCCAGATAGCATATCGAGGATAGCTGCTCAGCCCCTTTATCGCTCTATCGGATTGAACGGCTCGGCTTGCTTCGAGTGCAACAGGCGGTTGCCCTTGCTATCTTTGATGGTGATGTTGGCATATTTGCTGTCTTGCAGGAGGTAGCCGATGGGGTCGGCGCAATATTTCTTGTATATGGTGGTGAGCTGTTTGCGGTCGACGGGTTCGAAGGTCTTGCCTTTATAATATATAGGTGTGGTGGCATTGCCCTTCTTCAGGGCTATGGCGGTAAAGCTATAGTCGCCGTCCTTGTCGTAAGCCTTGAGAATCAGACCGGGCAGGCCTCCCAGCTTCCATGGCCCATTGTCCAGGGGAATGTCTTCTGCATACCATGCTGTCCATGTTCTGCCCTTGAAAGCGGCCACGGCCTGATGGCAGGGATAACCACAGATGGTGTCGGTACTGTCGGTGGGTTGCCAATCGATGTTTTCGATAGGCTCTACGCACAGGTATCGGTCGGCGGCAAAAAAGTCGAGATAGGCAGTCTTGCCTTGCTGGGGATAGTTCTTGTATAGTTTCCAGTTGATAGTACCAGAATTACCCGAGAAGTTGCTTTCTATACCTTTCTTCATGTTGCTGTAGATGAGCGAGTCTCTTTGGAAGATGGGGTAGCTGTAGAAGGCCGAATAGAGGTTGCCTATTTGCAGCAACATTTGCTCTGTAATGCGGTTAGTGTTGGTGCCTTGCTTATGATGATGGTTGCCGTATACATAGCTGAGGTCGTAAATGACTTGATACTTCTCTTGGTCGATGGAATCGCCCATACCGATGGACGATTCGTCGAACACATTAACGCCTTGGGCTTGGAGCATACAGGCATGGACCAATGCCAACCAAGCGATGAATAATGCTTTTTTCATTGTCATGATGTTTTATAATGTTCTTTGCTGTTTGTCTGTATTCTGAATACAAAGGTAAGGTATTTAACTGATGAAGCCGCATAATAATGTTACTGAGATGTTATGATGGTGTGTCTGGTTCTATTATTATCTTATTACGTTCCTTGGCTTTTAGCGATTTTATCCGTACCTTTGCAACCATGAACAAGAACATAAATCTCAAAATCGTGTGGGTGTTGTGCGGAGTGGCCATCCTGCTGCTTTTCTGCACACAGGCATACTGGCTTTATAACCAGTATCAGTATAGTTTAGACAAGACGGTGGACCAGTTCAAGGAAGACTGCGACAAGACGTTTAGGGATGTGTTCAAGACATATAAGTTGCAGGCCGACAAAGGACATAAAAAGCACACGTTCAAAACCAAGATAGAAACCAAGTTTGATACAAAGAAGGTGCAGAAGGCTGTTACTACGCTCAGCTTTTGGGATAACAAAAAATATTTAGGCAAGGTGCAGAAAATAGGCATTACCAGTGATGATGCCTATGAGCTATACTCGCGCTATGCCGCCTTTAGGGAGCATAAGCCCACAGCCGCAACTTATCAGCCATACCTGGATAAAAAAGGGTATGGCAAGATAGAGGGCTTTAGGCAAGTAAAGTATCCAGACGTATTTCTTGATAGCCATTTTGAGGTGACGGGACAATGGACGAGAACCGTAACAGTTCGTTATCAGACCAATCCTATGTTTCGACAAGGCATTGCTTTCGAGGTGATGATGTCGCCTGTGCCAGTTCTGAGATCCATGCTCTGGCAGTTGATAGGTAGTTTGCTGCTCTTTGTGATATTGGTGGGATGCCTTTATTATCTCGTCAAGACCATCGTGGTGCAGAAGCGTATTGATGCCATTCGTCATGCTTTCCTCAAAAACATGATTTATGAGATGAAACAGCCTTTGAACAATAAAAATAGCGATGAATCCGCTATTTCTATCGGTTCCATCGCTTTTTATTATGCCCAAAACGAACTGTGTTGTGCCCACGAACGTGTCATTGTCACCTCTCGACAAGCCGAGATATTAAGGATGTTGGCCACGCATCCTAACCAACTGGTGGAGCGAGAAAGCATCCTCAACGAGGTGTGGGGCGACGACTCTTATTCCAATTCCTTGGCTCTGAATGTGCAGATAACCTATCTGCGCCGAGCCCTCAGCTCGGATGCCTCAGTGAGTATCGAGGCGGTCATCAAGAAGGGATATATCTTGCGCACACCTACATTGCCTTGATTTGTTCCTTGGCTTTGCTCGTCAGCCGTGCTTTTTAATTATCTTGTTTTCAACTGTGCCTTTGCTTTGGTGATGAGTTTCTCCTTCTCTGTTCCCTCTTTCATTTTCGGTGCTTTCTGCAGGAAGATTCGAAGATACAGGCGTGCCTTCAGATCGTCACCATCGGCAATATACATTTGAGCGGCATTGTAGTAGTTGAGCGGGTTATCGCTATCGTCGTATTCGATGCATTGGGCGAAAGCATGTCCCGCATTTCCGAACTTTCCTTTATCGTAGTAAAGTTCTGCCAGTTGCTGGTTGATATAGAGCGCACGTTCTCGTGGGTAGGCAACTTCTATAGAACGGTTCAGGTACTGAATGGCTAACTCCTGATATTCTTCTTTTTTTGCTTCCTGCTCTGACTTGCAGGCATCAGCCAGCTTCTTGTAGTCCATTCCCAAGAAGTATAGGCTGTTCATGGTTGGGTCGTCTTTCAGGTCTACAGCTCTTTTCAGATAAGGTAGTGCCATTTGGAATTTCTCAGTGTTGTAGTAGCAAAGTCCTAATACAAAATTTGATTCATAATTGTCGAATCCATCGGCTATAAGCTTCTTGTAGTAGGGTATTGCCTGTTCGTATCTGAATTGCAGAAACAGCGAGTAGGCAAGCTCTTTATTGATGAGGATGTTGGTGGAATCCTGTTTCTGTACATACGATAAGGCGAAGGCCGAAACGTTTTCGGGTTCGTTGGAGTTGTTCCAGTGTGAAAGGAGTGTGGTAAACACCTCGCTGTCGTTAGGAAACTTTAGCCTGATACGAAGTCCCCAGTTGTCTATTGCGGATTTGTTGCCAAGGTTCAGATTAGTAAAGAAGAGCATTCTCATGTCCTCGTGGTTGAGGCTGTCTTTGGGAATGCTGTCCATACAGGCGATGGCTTTCTTGTTGTCGCCGCGCATTCGGTAGCAAGAAGCCAACTTGCGTAATACAGGCAAGTCGCCGGGATGGGTGTTGAGATGTTGTTGATAAAACCCGATGGCGTGCTGAGAGTCGTGCTCGGCCATGCAACTGTCGCCCTGGCTCACGAGTGCTGAACGTACAGGATGCTCGTTCTCGCCCTGCATTGTGAGGGCCAGAACGAGAATGTATGTTATTAATAATGTTTTTCTCATATTTTATTTATTAGCATTGGTTAGTGCTTCCTTCAGGGCTTCTATATCTGGGAAGCCTGTGTGCTGGTAGATTTTGTGCCCCTGCTTGTCGATGATTACGTAGGTAGGAATGGCATCAAAATTGTACTGCTTGCTCAACTCGGTGCTCTGGGGATTGCTGATACGAGTGTGAATGCCATGAATGTCGGGTATCATCTCGTTCCACTTGTCGATAGGCGAGGTGGCATCGGCAATGTATATGTAAACTATGTCTTTCATTTCTTCTTTGATTGGCTTGATGGATTTCATGGCTGCACGGCATGGCATGCACCATGTGTTCCAGAAGTCGATGAGGATGGTCTTTCCCTTGTAGGGAGCGATGAGGGTTTCGATAATCTTGCCAGCGGCCAGCTTCTCGGGTATGTCGACGATGGAGAATGTGCCCTTGGCGGCAGCTTCTTCCCTCAACTTCTTCGAGGCTTCGGCGTCGGCTTTCGCTTTTTGAGCTACTTGTTCGTTCTTGGCCAGCAACAATTGTAATACGGGCTGGCAGGTAATCTCGGTTTTGGCGGTCTGGAGCTCTTCCTCGCTGAGCGGTGTGTTGGGGGCTGGCATGAAGGGATTGCTGCTGGTAAGTTTTTTGCCGTACTTGTCGGCCTTGATCAGGTTGTCGCTCAGCTCGTCATTGATAATGTGTATGCCGAGAGGCTTATTGTCCAGTTCGCAGTAATAGGGATAGTAACGCTGATTGACTGAGCGAAGGATGGACATTTTGGACAGTCCCTTAAAATAGGACGCCGAGTCGATGGGAGTTTCTAAGTTCTTTTGGGCTGTGCTGTCTTTGCTTATCATATTGCTCATGCTAAGGTATGTCTTGTAGCCCAAGAGGTGGCCTATGTAGTTGATGTCGAGTTGCACACGGGCATAAGTTTTGCAGGCTTTGCTCACCGCAGCCTTGTCGATGGCCTTCTTGTTGGCTTGATAAGTATCGACGATGAACTGCTTGTATTGCAGGGGTGTCATGCCTCTTATGTCATCGAAGAATGTTCGACCACTCGTCTCCAGATTGTCTTTGACGGTTTGCAACTCGGTGCAGAGGGCGGCATAGTCGCCATCAAATTTCACATTTGTAGAGTCGAGAGTGATGGTCAGCTTTCCTTCTGGAACCATGATGATGGGGATTGCTCGCTTGCCTATCTTCAGGTCTGCCTGGGTAGGCAGCACCAGATTTTCTGTGATGGCGAAGCCCTGTGTGCCATCGGCGTTCTTTCGCAGTTTGGTGTCGTAGGGACCGCCACGAAACGCTCCGTTGTATAAAATTATGCGCACGCGTTCCCTGGATCCAGGAGTGTAGTGGTCGAAGACGACATTTATTTGCGATGGACCGAAGTGGGGTGAAGTCGGTGGCAAAGTAATGGTGTTGTCCTTGGCCTGTGCGGTGAAACCGAATGAAAGAGCCAAGACCAGAAACAAGAGATGGCGACAGAAGGTCGTCTTGCAGTAGTTGAATTGTGTCATACGAAATGTTGTTTTATGTAATAATTTGCAACTGCAAAAATAAGTATAATCTTGCAATCTTGCAAACGAATATTACAGCAATGAGTGTTGGCATGTCTTGGTTATCAGGCGCTTAAGCGTGATATATAACCATACAATTCTCTTTTTTTGTAATCGACTTACACTTCACGGCTTATCACAGCCTCGAAGGAATATACCTCGCAGTCGGCCTTGATGCGCGACTTTCTTACTCTTATATTAGCCATCGAATATTGCATGATTTGCATCACCTCCTCGTCAGTTTTACCCATGTGGTAGAGTATGCAGAAGAGGCAATGTGATGGATTCAGATCGTAGCAGGCAAGCCGTTTGCTGTATTTTTCGTCTATCATCCTGTAGCTGGCAAGTAGCTGCAGGATTCCCTGTTTGCCGATTTGACTGATGTTCTTGTTCTGTACCGCTTGCGAGTAGTATATGAGTCCCTGGCTTATATCGGTCAGTTCGCCGATTTGTGTCTTGTACAATTCTATATCCTTGTCACGTCTTTTCAGTTTGCGTACTTGTGTGGTGATGTCATGATTCAGTTGCTCGCATCGTTCTGCAAGTGTTGCGTTCTCTACGTCTTTTAGCTGATGTAGCGAATGGTGTAGAGCGGCAATGGTGCTTTGGGCTTTTCGTATTCGCGAAACAGAAAGGTATGTCATTGTCAGCAATATGGCAAGCACGATGATGCTGGCTACAAGAATCCAGTTCTTCGCTTGCGCATATCGGTAGCTACTGTAACCTCCTTCATACATTAGCTTCACCTTTTGTTCCTTGTTTGCATTGCCTTGTCTTTCAATGACGGGTTCTGACTGATGTATTAGTTTGACGATGTTGTCGGCAGTCGTTGTGTCACCCAGGTGTAAGTACACAAAGTAAAACGGTATGAGATGTTCATATGAACCCAGGTACATGTAATTGGACAATTCATCTATTTCCGGTTTATAGGCATTAAGAAATTTCTCTCCTTTTGGTGTCTTGCCGTATCTCCATAGAAAACGATACAGGTCCACTGAAGTCTTGTAATTTATACCACCGTAGTTATCTGCCAGATTGATGTAATCCATGATGACGGAGTCGGGAGTGTTTCCTTGTTCTATCAGTTTTTGAAAATAATAGTTGTACATAGGCCCTAATGTACTGTCCTTGTTCTCGGGAATGGAGTAAGCGATGTCGAAAGCTTCTTCTGCCAACTGACGGTCTTGATTGTTCACGGCACGGTAGAGCGTCGCCCAGGCACGATGGGATATGTTGTGGCTTTGTCGTGCCTCGTCCTCGAGTTTTACGGTGTAGGAGTTGTCGTGAGTGATGCGGCACATCAGGTCGTAGAGGTCGAGTTTCTCCTTTTGACGCATGATGGAGCTATATCTGCAGGCTTGCTTCAGTATTTGCAGCGTTTGTGTTGTGTCGTGAGTTGTGTTGAAAGTCATGGCGCCCTTATAATATAATGCACGCGCAAGCATAGGCTCATTGTTTTCTTTGGTAAAGATCTGTATGGCATCCTCAATGTCGGAATCTCGGCGCAATATATATACGCCTAAGATTTGGTATCTTATCTTGCAAGCCAGCAGTTTGTAGTACCCTTTGTTGTCGTTGCTGTCTGCTCTTTCCAAATATACCTTGGCTTGGGCGGGATAATAGTCAGCCATATCGTCTATTTCTTCGAACGAAAGACGATAGTGCGATGGAGTACAGCCGACAATGAAGGCCAGCAACAGGGAAAATAGAAATAATATGACCGTTTTCTTCATTCTGCCTGCAAAGGTAAACATTCTTTCTGAAAATCATATACAGATAGAGAAGAAATTTGTGCTGTGATTATCAGTTATATTCGCCCTCGGATACTTGATCTTGCAATGTAATCGCACGTGACATCAAA
>ERZ1026874.437-NODE-437-length-26262-cov-5.103904_pt1 | contig 26262 bp, 26 predicted proteins | sample MGYA00380167_ERZ1026874 | MGnify/ENA primary metagenome ERZ1026874 (study PRJEB33269, sample SAMEA4719803) | human gut metagenome | biome: human-associated habitat; feature: organic feature; material: feces | place: Cameroon | collected 2013-10 ...
CTTAAATCCGAAGGACACCGCCATGCTCGCTTCGATGGCTGGAAACTTTCAGGGCAATGAAACCGGAATCCGCAGCAAAATTCAGCTCGGCAGCGCATGGTGGTTTCAGGATCACATTTCCGGCATGGAACAGCAGATGGACATCCTCGCAAATATCGGTCTGCTCTCCGGCTTTGTCGGCATGCTGACGGATTCCAGAAGCTTTTTGTCGTTCCCGCGGCATGAATATTTCCGCCGGATTCTCTGCCGCAAAATCGGCACTGCCGTTGAAAACGGGGAATTTCCGGACGATCCGGACATTCTCTTTGATCTGGTGCAGAAAATCTGCTACCAAAACGCAAAGGAATATTTCCGGTTCTAAATGCACGCGAGCCCATGGGACGCACCAGCTAAAATCGCTGCAGCCTGCACGCGGCATTCGCCATCCGCAACTTTTGCAATATAACCAACTTTTCATGCAATCGTCTTTCTGCTATAATGGAGCTATCATAAGAATGCATGATATCAGGGCGAACATTCCATCCGCTTCAGGCTTTCGAATGTTCGCCCTGCAGACAGCATCCATCAAAAGGGGGAACTTTCTCATGCTACAGACAGGGGCACAGCTCTACACCGTCCGCAGCTACACGCAGACGATCGAAGACTTTACCTGTACCATTCAAAAAATCGCTGACATCGGTTATAAAGCCGTCCAGCTTTCCGCCGTTTCCAAACAGATTAAGCCGGAGCAGATCCGTGAAATCTGTGACCGCGCAGGCATTTCCATCGTCCTGACCCACAGCGATCCCGAACGGATTCTGCACGACACCGACGCGCTCATCAAAGAGCACGATATCCTCGGCTGCAACTATATCGGTCTTGGCTGCATGCCGGACAAATACCGCACCAAAGAGTGGCTTTCCCACTTCATTTCCGATTTTAAAGAGCCTGCGAAAAAAATCGCGGCGGCAGGAAAGCTTTTCATGTACCACAACCACAACCTCGAATTCGAAACTTTTGCCGCGGAAAATCTTCCAAACGCTACGCCCAACCGCCGGATTTTGGAATATCTCCTCGAAGGCTTTGCACCGGATGAAATGGGCGTCACTCTCGATACTTACTGGGTTGCGGCAGCAGGCGCAGACGTCTGTGACTGGATCTTGCAGATGAGCGACCGGATTCCCTGCGTCCACTTAAAAGACATGAAGGTCAAAAACTGGCAGCCGGTCATGGCTCCGGTTATGGAAGGCAATTTAAACTTCCCCGCTATTTTCCATGCGTTGGAAGCTTCCAACTGCAAATATATGCTGGTCGAGCAGGACGACTGCTATGGGGAAAGCCCGTTTGACTGCTTAAAGACCAGCTATGAAAATCTGGCAAAGGCTGGATACTGCTAAGCCAACCTTCCATCCGGCAGCACAATTCCCGCTGCCAGATCAGAACCGGCACAGGCAGAGCGTTTGCCTCGCCGGATATTCCCACATCAAGAGGAGGTACTTATGAATCAGGTAAAACTTGGCATCATCGGACTTGGAAATATGGGCAGCGGTCACTGCAACAACATCCTCGCCGGACTGACGCCTGAACTCAAACTGACCGCAGCTGCAGACCTGCGGCAGTCCAGACGCGACTGGGCAAAGGAGACGCTGCCCAATGACGTCGTTCTTTTTGAAAACGGCGACCAGCTGATCGAATCCGGTCTGTGCGACGCTGTTATCATCGCAACGCCCCACTACGAGCATCCGCGCCTTGCGATTCTCGCTTTTGAGCACGGACTTCATGTCATGAGCGAAAAGCCCGCCGGCGTTTATACCAAACAGGTGCGGGAAATGAACGAAGCCGCCGCCCGCTCCGGCAAGGTCTTCGGCATGATGTTCAACCAGCGTACCAACTGCGTTTACAGAAAGATGCACGAAATGGTACAGAGCGGCAAATACGGTCAGATCAAACGTGTCAACTGGATTATCACCGACTGGTACCGCACACAGGCTTACTATAACTCCGGCGGCTGGCGCGCAACCTGGGACGGCGAGGGCGGCGGCGTTCTGTTAAATCAGTGCCCGCATAATCTGGATCTCCTGCAGTGGATCTGCGGACTGCCCTGCCGCGTACGCGCATTCTGCCACAACGGCAAATGGCACCAGATCGAGGTCGAGGATGACGTAACCGCTTATCTCGAATTTCCAAACGGTGCAACCGGCGTCTTCGTCACAACAACAGCCGACGCTCCCGGCACAAACCGTTTTGAAATCACCTTAGAGCGCGGCAAGCTCGTTGCAGAGCATGACAAACTGACGTTCTTTGAGCTCGAACAGAGCGAACGCGAATTCTGCTTTACCGCAACCGGCGGCTTTGAGCAGCCTGCCGGACACGAGGTTACCGTGGAACTGGACGGACAAAACCCGCAGCATGTCGGCGTTTTAAACGCATTTGCAGGTGCAATCCTGCATGGCGAACCGCTCGTTGCAGACGGGACCGAGGGGATCCGCGGTCTGGAGCTTTCCAATGCGATGCACCTTTCCTCCTGGACCGACCAGACGGTCAGCCTGCCGATCGATGAAGATCTTTTCCTCGAAAAATTAAACGGGCACCGTAAAACCTCCAAAGCTAAAACCGCAGTGACGGAAACCACCTTCGACACCTCCGGAAGCTATGGAAGCAAGGTTTCCGAAGATGCTGACAAAGGAGGCGCAAACGCATGAAAACCTGTCTCGTTGGCTGCGGCGGCATTGCCGCTGTACATGGCAGCGTCCTGACCTCCGGGGTCGATACGGAATTTGTCGCTGCTGCCGATATCAAACCTGAAAAAGCGCAGCACTATGCAGAAACGTTCCACACAAAGCCCTATCCGTCCCTTGAAAGCATGCTCGATGCCGAAACCCCGGACGTACTGCATATCTGCACCCCGCATTACCTTCATGTGCCGATGGCAATTTATGCCCTGGAACGAAACATCAACGTGTTTATGGAAAAACCGCCTGCTATCTCTTTTGACCAGCTCGAAGAACTGAAAAAAGCTACTGCAAAATCTGACGCACAGCTCGGCTTCTGCTACCAGAACCGCTATAACGCGAGCATCCGCGCTGCAAAAGACCTGATCACTTCCGGGAAAGCCGGAAAAGTCCTCGGCGCGCGCGCATTTGTGACCTGGTGCAGAGGTGCTGCCTATTATACCGAAAGCGGCTGGAGAGGCAGCTTAAAAACCGAGGGCGGCGGCGTTTTGATCAACCAGTCCGTCCACACGCAGGATCTTCTCTGCTTTTTGCTGGGCGATCCGACCGCTGTCGATGCGACCCTGACCAACCATCATTTAAAGGACATCATCGAGGTCGAGGATACGCTTGAAGCCTATATCGATTTTAACGGCATCCATGCAAACTTCTATGCGACGACCGCTTACTGTGCAGACGTCCCTCCGCTGATCGAAATCGCCTGTGAAAACATGACGATCCGCGTGGAAGACCCGCACGTTACGGTTTATCCCAAAAATGCAGAGCCCTATCAGCTTTGTGTGGAAGAGCTGACGCCGATCGGCAAGAGCTACTGGGGAACCGGACATACCGCGTGCATCTCCGATTTCTATCAGTCCCTGAAAGAAAACCGGCGCTTCGGATTAAACCTGGAAACGATGGATCCGAGTATCCGCCTGATGCTCGGAACCTACGAATCCGCACGGGGCGGACACAGCGTGACGCTGATCGGATAAGGCAGACTGCCAGCTGCGGCGGCACGCCCGAAACAGACAGGCGGCATCAAATACGCTGCCGCCGTCCCGCCCTACATTTTCAGAAACAACGAGGTAACCCGTCATGACTACACAACAGAAACTCCTCTCTTCCTGCCCGATCAGCTGCTTCGCGGATGAGATCGCAGAATCCTTAGACCGCCAGATCGAAGTGCTGACCCGGCTCGGCATTTCCCATATCGAGCTGCGCAGCGCAGACGGCGTGAACGTATCAGATTTTACGATGGACTTTGCAAAAGAGGTAAAGAAAAAACTTGATCAGGCAAATATCTTCGTTTCCGCTATCGGCTCCCCGATCGGAAAAATCGGAATTGAAGACGATTTCGATGCGCATCTGCAGAAGCTTTCCCATACGGAAAAAATGGCAGACGTGTTTGAAACGCCCTATATCCGCATGTTCAGCTTCTATATCCCGGAAAACCGCTCTGCAGCGGACTGCCGCTCAGAAGTGCTTTCCAGAATGGAAGCAATGGTCACAGAAGCTGCCCACAATAACATCACCCTGCTGCATGAAAATGAAAAAGGTATTTACGGCGACGACGCACCCCGTTGCCTCGATTTAATGCAGCAGTTTGCAGGTAAACACTTCTCCTGCACATTCGACTTTGCAAACTTCATCCAGTGCAATCAGGACACGTTAGAGGCTTACGAAATGCTCTCCTCCTATATCTCCTATGTCCACGTCAAGGACGCGCTTTTTGCAACCGGAGAGGTCGTTCCGGCGGGCACAGGGGACGGACATCTGCCTGAGATTTTCCGGAAGCTGGACGCTTCCGGCTATCACGGGTATTTAAGTCTGGAGCCGCATTTAGCCAATTTCAGCGGTCTTGCAGCGCTGGAGCACAATGCAGCCGTCCGCACCGAAAACAACACGGAAAAGGCGTTCTGCGTTGCCTGGGAGGCACTTCAGAAGCTGCTGGAATAATGTCAAAGAGCTGCCCTGCGGCAGCTCTTTTTCGTGGCATTTTATCTTACCGAATTGAACCTGTATTCCTCATTGATCTGGCGTAGTTCTTTTTCTCCGTTGATATACGGCTCATAAAAGGTGTCCACCGAGCCGCCGCACTGGCTCAATCCCTCCTGTACAATGCGGATGCGCTCTTCTCTTGTCGTGTCTTTGATCAGTATGCTTTTCTCAGCCATTTTATCATACAATTTACGTCAGATTGCAGATCTGGATTGCCGCACCGTTTTTCATAACAGAAAATCCGTGCTTCTCATAGAACGGTACGTTATTTTTATCCTCCGGCATTCCCTCAATATACAGAAAGTTCTTATATTTTTCTTTGATATGCTCGATCATTTTCCCGGCAATTCCCTGTCCCTGATAATCCGGATGAACCAGTACATAATGGATCTGTGCCAGCATTTCCGTATCGTCCAGCACCCGGGTAAGTCCGACCAGTTTTTCGCCGTCCCACACGGTAAGAACCGTTGAGGAATTCATAAGTGCCTTATACAACCGTTCCGGGTAATTTCCGGAAATCCAGTGAACCGATAAAAACAGCTGCTGTACCTGTTTTTGCGTAAAACATTTCTCTTCCGTATATTGAAGCATATTCTCTCTCCTTATCTGCGGTAGTCGCATTTCTGGCACTGTACCATTTCATTTTCCGCATCTTCTTTATAAAAAATATCAGACCACTGACAGATACTCTGCAAAATAGGTACAACTGATTTTCCTTTTTCTGTCAGGGAATATTCCACTTTCGGGGGAATCTCATCATAAGATTTTCTGTCAACAATCCCGTCTTCTATCAGATCTTTCAGCGCTGTAGAAAGAACCGCATCTGTAACATTATACAATTCCCTCCGAATTTCGCTGTAACGCAGTCTGGCATTTACAGACAATACGCAGATAATCCGGGATTTCCACTTTCCTCCAAATATCGTAAGTCCATATTCCAGAGGACAGCGGATATCATCTTCCAGCTTTTTCTTATATTTTGCCATAAAAATCACCTTCAAGCTTTTTTGTCTCATTATAGCCTGAAGGTGATCTTTTTTGAAGTTACTATGAAATTTATTAGTACATTTCTGTTGTCGCTTAAAGCTCTTTTTTATTTTCTGCACCGGGCGTGGTGACAATTACGCGGGAGGGTGTGATAACAAGCACGCCCTTTGCTGTTGCAGCGCCCTGGAACATCTTTTCCACCATAGCTTTAAACGTGTTTACCAGATCTCCTTTTGTCACATATTCGGCTGTTTCCTTGATCTGATACCCCTCCAGGCTCTGCGCATCGTATACGGAAATGGCAATCCTGCCGCCGTTTGCTTTCAGATTGTTCAGGGGCATCCATTTTTAGTAGATTTTAATCTCTTTCAAGAATACTTCATCCCTTGCCGCAGTGATCTGTATCCGAATCTGGCAGATGCGGTCTTCCATGTCGTTGATCAGTGGGTTCTGCTCGCCGAAGGGATTCTGCAGCTGGCAGATTTTGCGGTTGCCGATGACAGTACCCTGATACAGCGGATACTGGTTGCCGCTGCCGGATTGCGCCGTAATCCGAAAGCCCTCTACGCGCTGACCCTTGGTCAGATCTTCCCGCAGCGAAACATAGCGGATCTGGTCGGTCGGTTGCTTTAAGAAAATCGTATAAACCTTCTGGGTTTTGGGGCTTTCTTCTTCCTTAATTTCCGCATCTAACTCGGTGCCGAACTCTTCTTGCAGCAGCGCGCCGAACTCTTTGAGGCGTTTTACGTCCCGCTCATCTATCCGTCCGTCTGTGTTAGGCGGCAAATTCAGGTGCATACACGCATTCGCCCCGACACTACCCAGATAGGTAGTAAACAGGCGTTCCAGGGAGTGCGGCTCCTCTTCCAGATGCCAGAACCAGCCCGGACGGATAGACATATTGATCTCCGTAGGCGTAAAGGTCAGACCCTTCGTGTAGAGAATATTCGGCATCGTGCCTAACTCCTGTTCGGTATTGTAAATCCAGGAAAGGCTGCCCTCGTCCGCCATCGGTCCGGGTCCAGTCTGCACTTCGGACAAATAACACAGCTCGGATGGAATCACTGCCCATTCGGAATGTCTGGGTTTTCCTGCTTCGTTGCCGCACCACCGGATATCCGGTCCGAAATCATTAAAAATAACCGCATTGGGCTGATATTTGCGGATCAGCTCAATATAACGAGGAAAATCGTAAACCTGTTTTCTGCCATTTAGACCTTCTCCACAGGCATTGTCAAACCAAACATAAAAAATATCGCCATATTCGGTCAGAAGCTCTGTCAGCTGATTGCAGAAATAGTCGTTATATTCCGGCGTCCCGTAGCAGGAAGCGTTCCGATCCCACGGGGACAGATAAAACCCAAACTTGATGCCGCCCCTTTTACATGCTTCGGCAGCTTCCCGGACAACGTCTTTTTTGCAGGGGCTGTTTTTCACGGAATGCTCCGTATATTTGGACGGCCAGAGGCAGAAACCGTCGTGATGCTTTGCAGTCAGCACCATTCCCTTCATGCCTGCTGCCCTGATCGCTTCCACCCACTGATCGCAATCCAGCTTTTCCGGATTAAAAATAGATTCCGGCTCTGTTCCCTCTCCCCATTCCCGGTTGGTAAAGGTATTTACCCCAAAATGAATAAACGCATAGCTTTCCAACTCATACCAGTCCAGCTGGCGCTTCGACGGCACAACGCGCGCCGCTTCCTGTAAAAATTTAACCATTTCTGTTTCTCCCTCTGTAATTTTGTGTTTCATTCACTTCAGCTCTATTATACAGGCTGTTTGACATTTCTGTACTTTCTTTTTCTAAAAAGATTTTCATCAGTTCGATGCCGCAGACTTTCCCTTCTCCCAAAACAGGCGCCGTATCGACTGCGGCGCCTGAATCCGCAACTATTACAAAATCAGCCCCAGTTCCTATCGTTCCAGATAAGAACCGGGGCTGATCCCGTATTACACTCTCACGATATAATCGCTCTTTCTCGGCTTTGCCTCCGGCAGCGGACCGTCCGCATAGCCTAAGATACAGCAGGCAACGCCAGCATAGGTATCTGCAATTCCCCATTCTTTCATCAGTGCTTTGCCTTCTGCGCTTTCAAACATCTCCTTTGCGCGGTTGATCCAGCAGGAGCCAAGCCCGACTGCATAAGCGGCAAGCATCAGATTGCCCATCACGAGCGAACCGTCCTGCAGCCATGTCCCGGCATTGGTATCCGCAAAAACAATTACAACCGTAGGCGCACCGTAAAACGGATCGGAATCTGCGCCCATCATGTCTGCGTTCATTTTGGAAAGCTTTGCGATCAGCTCCGGCTCCTGAACCACAACCATTTTCGCCGGCTGACGTCCCATTCCGGATGCTGCGTAGGTTCCCGCTTCCAAAACTGCATCCAGTTCTTCCGAAGAAATCTGTTCTTTACGGTAAGAACGCACGCTTCTGCGTTCTTTGATACTCATCAGTGTTTCCAATTTCATACTATCCTCCATTCCGCAGGCGCTTTGCGCCGAAGGAACCGCGGGCAGAAGTTCCAGTTCTGCTCTGCGATCCTAACTACTTTGTGACGCCTGCGGCACAAATAGCTGTGAGAAAAACAAGCGATCACGTTTATTTTTCTCACTATCCTCCATTCATTTTTGCTCATACCAAGCTTGAATTACAGCTAAGTTCATGGTACGATATTTAAGATTCAAAATCAAGCAGTTCCTGAACCCAGATTTGTTTGATGCATACTACAGAAAAGGATTTCTTACCTATGATTAAAGATTTATTTTCCCAGAAACAAACCCTTTCTTTTGAGGTATTTCCTCCCAAGAAGGACGACGAATTTACAAACGCACAGAATGTCCTGCAGCAGCTTTCCGAGCTGCAGCCGGATTTTATCAGCGTAACCTACGGCGCAGGCGGCAGCCGCTCCAAACGCACGGTAGAGCTGGCTTCCTTCATCCAGAACAGTCTCCACATCCCTGCAGTTGCCCACATGACCTGCGTTGGCTCCTCCAAAGAGGACATTCTCGCCGTTACCGATGACATGAAGCAGGCGGGTCTTTCCCATGTACTGGCACTTCGCGGCGACCGTCCGACCTGGATGGATGATGCACAGTTTGAAAACCGTGCTTTTGCCCATGCTTCCGACCTGACCCGCTTCTTAAAGGAGCATACCGATCTGGAAGTTGCAGGCGCATGCTATCCCGAAAAGCATTTCGAAGCAGAAAGCCTTGACAGCGATATTGCTTACCTGAAAGAAAAACAGGAAGCTGGCGCAGAGTTTTTGATCACTCAGCTGTTCTTTGAAAATGACAGTTTCTACCGTTTCCTGGAAAAGAAAAACCATGCAGGCATTACGCTTCCGGTCTGCGCAGGCATTATGCCGATCACTTCCGCAAAGCAGCTCGGCACAACGGTAACCCTCTCCGGCTCTTCCGTTCCGAAAGAGCTTGCCGACATCATTGCGACTTACGGAGAAAACCCGGAAGACATGAGGAAAGCCGGTATCGATTATGCGATCCGCCAGATTCTCGACTTAAAGCAGCACGGTGCAGACGGCATCCATATTTATTCCATGAACAAGCCTAAGACAACACGCACGATCGTGGAAGCGATCCGGTAAGGTATTTTTTTATCTGACCACTCCTTTTTCGCTGCCGACAGTAAATCCGTATTGATGGATTCGCTCTTATTCAAATCCTCAAAAGCGCCAGTCCCTGATCTATCTGTCAGAGTCCGGCGCTTTTTCTGCGATTCCTGTCGAATCTGTATTTCCTTATTTTTCCAGCTTTTCAAATACCGGCATCGCATCTAACGGTGCTTTTGTCAGAATCGTCTGTCCTCCGGTGTATTCTTTTCCGTCTCTCGTATCTGCCCAGCATCCTTTTGGCAGATATACCTCCCGTTCAAACTGATTTAGTTTAAAAACAGGCGCAACCAGATATTTCCTTCCGAACATATACTGATCCTGCAGCTCCCAGCATTTTGCATCATCCGGGAATTCATAAAACATCGTACGGATCAACGGCGAACCGTTCTCTGAGGCTTCTTCATAAAGTTGTTTGATATATTCATGCAGACCGATCCGGATCTCATAATACTTTTTCATAATCCGGAAATTTTCCTCTCCGTAACTCCACAGTTCATTTGGATGTCCGGTATACAGATAACCGCCTCCCCAGTCGCGGTCATCCAGCGGAGGAATATTGATCGGTCCCCGGTTCCCATGCATCCGGAATACTGCAGAGTAAACTGCAAACTCGTACCAACGGATCAAAAGCTGTTGAAACTCCGGATCATTGACGTCATCTGTCATAAATCCGCCAATATCCGTGGTCCACCAGGGAATTCCTGCCAGTCCCATATTCAGCCCCGCCTGTACCTGATCATAAAAGGACTCAAACGTACTCGGTACATCCCCGGACCAGATCACATTTCCATATTTCTGGCTTCCTGCCCAGGCGCAGCGAATCAGATTGACAACCGTTTCGTCCCCAAGCTCTCGCATCGGTTCAAAAAATGCACGGCTGTACAGCTGCGGATAGATGTTGCTGCAGGATAATGCCGGTCCTGCACTGTACCGGTAATGTTCAAAATCACATACACCATAATCCGGTTCCGAATTATCCAGCCAGAACGCATCAATTCCGAGATCATAATAATTCTTTTTGCAGACGTTCCAGACATACTCCCTCGCTTTTGGATTGAATACATCGATTTCCACGCAATCTCCCTGGTAATCATAGGTCTGTGCCGCTCCGCGTTCCGTACGGATCAGCAGACCCTGATCATACATCGGCCAGAAATTCTCGCTTTTGCGGTCAACAGAAGGCCAAACCGATACAATGACCTTTATCCCAATGCTATGCAGCTCATCTATCATTGCTTTGGGATCCGGCCAGTATTTTTTATCGAACTTCCAGTCTCCCTGCAACGTCCAATGGAAGAAATCTATGACGATCTGATCAATCTGAATTCCTTCCGCCCGATACCGGCGTGCGACCTCCAGCACTTCCTCCTGTGTCCGATAACGCAGCTTACACTGCCATAATCCCATCCGGTCTTCCGGGAATTTCGGTGCGCGACCTGTCACTGCCGTATAATTTTCCAGGATTTTTTTGGGGACATCTGCCGCTGTAATCCAGTAATCCATCTGTTTTGTAGAACGCGCAATCCATTCCGTATAGTTCTTTCCGAACGTTACCTGTCCGACCGCCGGATTGTTCCACAACATGCCGTATCCGAGACTCGATACCAGAAACGGGACGGAAATCTGGGAATTTCTCTGTGCAAGTTCCAGAACACAACCCTTTAAATCCATATATGGCTGCTGATACTGCCCCATTCCGAAAATCTTCTCCCCGTCGTTTCCTTCAAACTTCAAATTCAGGCAGTATTCGCTTCCGCCGATAATTCCTTTCCATTCCCGATTGACGATTTTTAAGCATCTGCTCTCCCTGCTCAGTGTTCCGTCATAGCTTCGGTAATATTCCCGCAGAATTTTTTCCCCATCTCTGTAAAAGGTAATGACTCCGCGAAAGTTTACAACTGCCTTTAAACGTCCGTTTGTAATAGATGCAACAGGCTGCTTGTCAATCGTTCCATCCCCGACGATATGGTCTTCCTCGGAAAGTTCCACACAGACGCTGTCTTCCTCCGGTTTCTGCACAAGCGCCCAATCCTGTGTTTCAAATTCTGTCAGCATCGTGGAACGTACCCGAAGACTGTCTTTTCCCCAGCCTTCAATTTTCAGCTGTTCTGCCCCCTGCCAGCCAAACAGCACGCCATTTTTTGTCTCAAAACGCATCCGCTTATCCCTCCTGTATCTTTTTCTTGTATTTCTATGATATTTGTATTATATTTCCATTATCAGAACATTACTTGATGATTTTTCACAATTTCTAACACAAATTTGACAGGAGGTTCCTGATTTGAATCAACAGGATCTTGCACGGATTCATGAGTCGATTCCCCATGGCGATCTGCGCTTTCACATGATGCTGCACACATTTTCTTCCGATGTTTCCCGCAGCGAACGGATCAGCGCGCACTGGCATAAAGAATTTGAACTGCTCGTCCTTACAAATGGAAACGGAATTGCACATATCAATCATCTCTGTTTTCCTGTTTCTTCCGGAGATATTCTTTTCATCAATTCCGGCGAAGTGCATTCTGTATCTGCCCCGGTTGGCACACCTCTCGACATCTATGCCGTAGTCTTCGACCGCGACCTGATTGCCAGTTACGGAAATGATGATATCCAGCAGAAATATATTTCACGTCAGGCAAACAGAGAGCTGATTTTTCGCAGCCATTTTACGCGCTCTGCCCCTGCTTATCCGATGCTTCTATCCGCGCTTTCGGAAATCCATTCCCTGTACTGTTCCGGTCGTTTTTCCGATTGTGAACTGCTTTTAAAATCTGATCTGCTGCGTATCTGGCATTATCTGTGTCAATATCCAGAATCATCTACGCCTTCTTTTCTTCAGGAGGATTCCAAAATCCTGCTGACTAAGGAAATTTTAAACTTGATCCATGAAAACTATGCGGAACCTCTGACGCTTTCACTTCTTTCCACACATTTTCACATGAGTCAGGGACAGTTTTGCCGTTTTTTTAAATCGCAAGTCAATATGACACCAATTGAATATCTTAACTATTATCGGATCGGTGTCTCCTGTGATCTGCTGTCAGGAACCGTTGCTTCCATCAGCAGCATTGCAATCAGCTGTGGTTACAACAATATCAGTTATTTTAACCGTACTTTTCAAAAATACATGCATTGTACGCCAAAACAATACCGCCAGAAAACCTGTTCCTGTTAAGGCTGATTTCCTTCGGAAATTCAGAAGCAGCGCAAGAAGGAACCTTTCAAATTTCCTTCGGAAATTCGAAAGTAGCGCAGAAAGGAACCTTCTAAATTTCCTTTCGGAAATTTAGAAGTAGCGCAGAAAAGAGAACCTACGGTTCTCTTTTCTGCTTGATTTCATCCATAATCATCTGAATCGTGTTACAGGTATCCTCAAAGGAAATGTCCTTTGCATATTCATACTCGCGGCTATATTTTTCCCACAGCTTACGAAGCGTGTCGCTTTCTCGAATCTCTTTCATAATTTCCGGGTAATCCGTCAGAATTATGCTGCTCCCCCGTTTCTGTGTCGTCCGTTCCAGCGCACAACGCAACGTCACTTTGTCGCACTCCGCACCGCGCAGTGCGTACAGGATATGTATATCATAATAATCTCTTGGGCGGGTGTTCGCAATGTTGCGAGACAGTACTGTTTCCAGCTTTTCTGCCAGCACCGTTTCCAAGTTATAGGCAAAAATACTGATTGTGCGGTCATCAAACAGGAGGGAAAATGTATACTCCACCTCGCAGGGTGTTATCCTGTCCCCCGTAGTGACATCCCTGTCAGTGGTACGCTGATCGGCGGATACTTTGCTTTCAGTGCAACACGAATGCCAGGATAATCGTCAGTTTCCCGAATATCAGAGATACCGACAACCTCAAACTGCACGTCGTCAGCAATCTGAACCGCACAAATCTCCATAAAAATTTTGCAGATTGCTTCCTGCGTCAGAGTAAAGCCCTTGATCGTTGTGTCCAGATCCATTGTCGCCCGCGTATCCAGTCCCACAATGGCAGAAATCAAAAATCCGCCTTTCAGAATGAAATTGTTTTTATAAGGTGAGAACGAAATCCGTTCCAGCAACCGCTCAAGCATATAGTTTTGCATGACGAGCTGTGCTGAGATATGCTTCTCTGCCGCTTTATTCTTGATAAAGGCTTTTAGCTGCATTGGATTTTTTGTAATCATAGCAAAACCTCCATGTAATGCAACACCTTAGACTTCACCCGAAGCTGTTCTGCGTACTGCATCAGTTTGTGAATATTCTTGTCTCTGGACGCTGCATAGCGTTTCATCGCTTCTCCGACAATCTGAATATCACTGCCGCTACCGCGCAGGATGTCGCACAACGTCCGTTCTAAATCGTATACGCGAATTAAATTGCCAGACGGAGATTCCATTTTGATTTGTCCAAACTCGTAGTTCTCCGGCACAACTCGTTTGATGATTACATTCTCCTGCTTCAAGGACGGCGCATTATATCCCTTTGGAAAAGTCATCGTATATTTCGCCGGGGTACGATCCGAATATCCCAGCAGATACAAAGCGGTATCATGCGAGTAAATTCCACGCCCATACTTGCACTGCAAAAGGTAGAAATCATCCTCCCACGCATTGCTTTGCACATACAGGCCGCGCCCGAAACGGTATATTTCACCGCTCCTGACAAGTCCCTGTAAGACACTGCGATGCAGTCCGGCTTCCGTCACCTGTGCTGCTGTGATTGTGCCGTCCTCTGACGCTTCCAGCAGCTCTTCTATTTTTTCCCTGGCGTTCATACTTTTCACCTCGCTTTGACAATCACACATTATATTGTACAGAAATAATGTGTGATTGTCAATCAAAACAGGAACCTTCTAAATTCCCTAACGGGAATTCAGAAGTAGCGCAAAAAAAGAGAGCCTCGCGGCTCTCTTTTAGATAGAACCTTCTAAATTCCCTAACGGGAATTCAGAAGTAGCGCAAAAAAAGAGAGCCTCCCGGCTCTCTTTTTTTGCTTCATTCCCACTCTGTATCGGAGATTTCTACTTTTTTATCCCGCAGCATCAAATCTGCCACTGCTTCCTTTGCGGGCTTTCCGCCGAACAGCACCAGATTGACCTGCTCGATGATCGGCATCGATGTTTCGTACTTGTGTGCCAGACCCAGGGCTGCCTTTGCAGAATACACGCCCTCAACGACCATCTTGACTTCGTTCATGGCCTCTTCCATCGTGTATCCTTTTCCGATCAGGATGCCTGCGCGACGGTTTCTCGAATGCATGCTGGCACAGGTTACAATCAGGTCGCCGATTCCGCTCAGTCCAAAGAACGTCTCACGGCGTCCGCCCATCGCAGTGCCCAGGCGCGCGATTTCCGTGATACCTCGCGTAATCAATGCAGCCTTGGTGTTATCGCCGTATCCTAAGCCGTCTGCAACGCCCGCTGCCAGCGCAACGACATTTTTGAGCGCTGCACCCAGCTCGATACCAAGCACATCCGGGCTTGTATACACGCGGAATACCGGGTTCATAAAAATGCTCTGGATTTTTTCCGCAATTTCTTTTTTCTTAGAACCGACAACGATCGTCGTAGGGATTCCCTTGCCCACCTCTTCTGCATGGGATGGACCGGAAAGTACTGCCACCTCCGCCTGCGGAACCTCTTCTTCAATGATCTGAGAAAGCGTCATCAGCGTGTTTTCTTCCACGCCCTTTGCAACGTTTACGATGATCTGTCCCTGTGCTGCCACATCCTTTAACTGATGCGCCGTGCTTCTGGTAAACGGGGACGGAACTGCCAAAACGAGCAGATCCATACCCTCCACAGCAGCCTTTAAATCTGTCGTGAATACCACACTGTCATCCAGAATGACTCCCGGCAGCTTGGAGGTCTGTTCATGCTTTTCCTGCAGCATCGTAATCTCATCTGCAAGTGCGCTCCAGACCGTTACCTGATGTCCGTTATTTGTCAAAAGCCAGGTCAACGCAGTGCCCCAACTGCCTGCACCGATCATACCGATTTTTGCCATAGTTTTTACCATCCTACTCTAATTTATATCTGCTTTGTTTCTTAGTTCAGCGCTTCTTTATTTTTCTTAAAAAGATAGGTCTTGCGTTCTGTACCGGAAAGCAGACGTTTGATATTCTCCCGGTGCTTCCAATACGCCATTGCCGTCAGAAACGCCGCGATCACATACATCTCAATCCGGTGTTCGACCGGCATGGAAAACAGATCCATCTGTCCCATAATCACCATCTCGATCAGGAATCCTGCATAAACCAACAGGGAACCGAGGGAAACATAATGCGTCAGCAGGAAGGTACCGAAAAACAGGATCACACCCATTGGGATAAATGCCGGATGGATCGCCAGGATCAAGCCTGCTGTCGCAGCAATGCCCTTGCCGCCCTTAAAGCCTAAATAAAACGGATAGTCGTGTCCCAGAATCGCACCGAGTGCCGCATACATCGCAAGCAGATAATACATATCCTCATGTACACCGCCAGCAAACAACAAGCGCACTGCTGCGATTGCCAGGATACATTTTAAAATATCTCCTGCCAGTACGATCAGTCCTGCCTTTGTACCGAGCACGCGCAGCGTATTTGTCGTTCCCGCATTTCCGCTTCCGTAATTGCGGATATCGATTCCATGCAGCTTTCCATAAATATAGGCAGTCTGAAACAGACCGAACAGATAGCCGATGGCTACACAGACCAGACGTTCCATCATTCGTTATTCTCCTTCCTCTCTCTGATAATAAATTTCAGAGGTGTTCCGCGGAACCCAAACGCCTCGCGGATTTTATTTTCTATATATCTCGTATACGAGAAGTGCATCAGCTCTTTATCGTTGACGAAAATAACAAATGTCGGAGGCTTTACCGATACCTGCGTAATGTAATACAGCCGCAGGCGCTTGCCCTTGTCCGTCGGAGGCTGCTGCAATGCAACCGCTTCCGCCATAATTTCATTCAAGACACCGGTCGCAACTCTCAACGCGTGATTCTCGATGACTGCGTCGATCGTCTCAAACAGCTTGGGTAATCTCTGTCCGGTCAGTGCAGAAATGAAAATAATCTCTGCATACGGCATAAAGGAAAGGGTGTTTCGGATCTTTTCCTGGAAACGATAAATCGTCTTATCATTTTTCTCGATGGCGTCCCACTTGTTGACCGCAATGATCATGCCCTTGCCCCGCTCATGAGCAATTCCGGCAATCTTGGCATCCTGCTCGGTCACGCCCTCTTCCGCATCGATGACAAGCACGACGACATCGGCGCGCTCTACCGCGCTGACGGTGCGGACGATCATATAGCGCTCCAGCTCTTCTTTAATTTTATTTTTGCGTCGAAGACCTGCCGTATCAATGAAGATGTACTCTTTTCCGTTATGCACTACCTCGGTATCCACCGCATCCCGTGTTGTACCTGCAATATTGGAAACGATCACTCGGTTTTCACCGATCAGGCGGTTAATAATGGACGATTTGCCGACATTCGGTTTTCCGACAATCGCAATTTTCGGACGATCATCCTCCTCTTCCATCTCTGCATCTTCAGGGAAATGACGTACAACTTCGTCCAGCATATCGCCGATCCCCATCCGGTTTGCCGCAGAGATCGGCCACGGATCACCGATTCCCAAATTATAAAACTCATAGACATCCGCCATGTATTTCTGGAAGCTGTCTACTTTGTTGACTACCAAAACCACCGGCTTGTGGGAACGGCGCAGCATATCCGCTACCTTGGAATCTGCATCCACCAATCCCTGCTTGACATCTACCATAAACAGAATCACGTCCGCTGTGTCGATGGCGATCTGTGCCTGCTCCCGCATCTGGGACAGGATGATGTCCCCGGAATCCGGCTCGATACCGCCGGTATCAATCAGGGTAAAATTTTTATCCAACCACGCAATGTCCGCATAAATACGGTCTCTCGTAATGCCCGGTGTATCCTTTACGATGGAGATCATCTCTCCCGCCAGTGCGTTGAACAGTGTCGATTTTCCGACATTGGGTCTGCCAACTACTGCAACGATTGGCTTTCTTTTTCTTGCCATATATGCTCCTTTCCTTATAACGGACAACATTTCTCCCGCCTGTCCTTTGGCAATACGCTGATTTTTCTAAACTGCACAGCTGCAATTTCCGGACTGGGGTTAAAATTCGCCCAGCAAACTTTCCGTAAAATCATATCCGCTTGATTTTACAATATTCACGGGTACTTGTAAAGCGCTGGAAATATCCTCAACCGTATAGTCGTCCAACAGCACCCTTTCGCCGCTTCGAAGGACGTTGATCGGCAACAGCAGCTCTTCACCCAGATGCTCGCCCTTTAACTGCGCCATGATATCCTGTCCGGTTAAAAGCCCTGTTACCGTAATCCGTTCCCCAAAAAAGTCGTTGCGGATCGGATGCACATGGACGCAGAGCCCCGGAAATTCTTCCTCCATCCGCCTCGCCATCCGTTCGATATATGGTGCGACGATTCTGCCGGTTACTGTAGAAATTTCCCGCTTTCTGTGATTCCAGCGCTCCATCGCGCCGCTTTTTCGAAGCTGCCGCAGGGAATCTTCAAATTCCTCCAGCAAAAGCCGTATCATGCCGACACCGTTTTCCAGCTGCAGATACCCGTCGTAGTTATCCTCGTCCGGAATCTCCTCTTCCGCCAGGATATACCATTCGTCGCTGGCATGGATAAAATGCAGACCGTACTCAGGAAAAAGCTTTTCCTGCCATTTGTGGATCGTCGCAAGCACCTGCTGCGCGTCTTCTTTTGTAAAGGGCTCCAGAGGATACAGCCCCTCCCGGTATTTCGACAGTCCAACCGGCACAACCGACACGCTGCGCAGATGCGGCAAATATTTCGACATGTCGGAAATGCTGCGTTCCAGCTCTGCACCGTCGTTGACTCCCTTACATAAAACGATCTGACCGTTCATCTCGATGCCCGCCTCGTAAAAGCGATCGACCTTTTTGAGCGCGTCGCCTGCAAAACGGTTGTGCAGCATCATACAGCGAAGCTCCGGATTTGTGGTCTGAAAGGAAATATTGATCGGAGACATATGATATTTGATCACACGTTCCACATCCTTGTCAGACATGTTTGTCAGCGTCACATAGTTGCCCTGCAAAAAGGAAAGACGCGAATCGTCGTCTTTAAAATACAGTGTTTCCCGCATTCCCTTCGGCATCTGGTCGATGAAACAGAAAATACATTTGTTGCTGCAGGAACGGTAATCGTCCATCAGTCCGTTTTCAAACTCGACCCCCAGATCCTCCGCGTAATCCTTATCGATCTCCAACAGCCATTCTTCCCCGGACGGCTTGGCGATCAGCACCTCCACATACTCTTCCTCGATCATATATTGATAATCAAAAATATCTTCTACCGTTTCACCGTTGATCTCCAGCAGGCGATCTCCGGGTTCTATCCCCATCTCCTCTGCGATGCTGTCCGGTTTTACAGTTTTAATCAAATGCCCTTTTTGCTTCTTCATGAACTATCCTACTCCTGCATGCTTTCTGATCGGAAATTCTTCTTTTTTTGAATCCAATTCCTGTACCTTCCTATTTTACTAGAAAAATCCCGCTCTGTCACGAGAAATTTCTTGACGCGCCAACAGGCGGATGATATAAATGAAAGGTAAATGCACTGTCTGATGAATTCCATCAGGATATAATGGAGGAAAATCAAATGCCTAATTTACGCGAACTGGAAAATGCACTTCCCGTTGGCCCTCTGAAAATCATTGCGTTAAACTCCGCAGAGAAGCTCGGCAGAAATGTCAATGATTATCTCGTAACATTCCGCAGAAATATGCGCAAGACCGTACATGACGATCCTGCATTCCGCGGCTATATCGAAAACAACTATCTGGTTGACGCCAGCTGCCCACGTTTCGGCAGTGGGGAAGGCAAGGGTGAACTACACGAATCCGTCCGCGGTACCGACCTCTATCTTCTGGTCGATGTCTGCAACCATAGCCTGACCTATTCTTTAAACGGCTATACCAACCATATGTCTCCCGATGACCATTATCAGGACTTAAAAAGAATGATTGCCGCCGTAGAAGGTAAGGCAAAGAGAATCAATGTCATTATGCCCTTCCTGTATGAAGGCCGTCAGCACAAAAGAAGCGGCCGTGAATCTTTGGACTGTGCCTATGCACTGACAGAGCTCGCTGAAATGGGCGTTACCAACTTTATCACCTTCGATGCGCACGACCCCAGAGTACAGAACGCAACCCCTCTGTGCGGCTTCGATAATTTTACCCCTCCGTATCAGTTCATGCGTGCCCTGCTCGACAACGTGCCGGATCTCATCATCGATAAGGATCATATGATGGTTATCAGCCCGGATGAAGGCGCACTCGACCGTACCACTTATTTTGCAAATGTGCTCGGCGTCAACATCGGTATGTTCTATAAGCGCCGCGATTACTCCGTGATCGTAAATGGCAAAAATCCCATCGTTGCACATGAATTCTTAGGAGATAATATTGACGGCAAGGATATTGTGATCGTCGATGATATGATTTCCTCCGGCGGAAGTATGCTTGATACCGCCCGTCAGTTAAAGGAAATGAATGCAAGACGTGTCTTCATCTGTACGACCTTCGGTCTGTTCACAGACGGCATGGCTGCATTCGATGAAGCCTATGAAAAGGGATGGTTCGACAAGGTAATCACCACCAACCTCACCTACCAGATTCCCGAACTGCTCTCCCGCCCTTACTACATCGAAGCGGACATGAGCAAATTCCTGGCATCGATCATCGACTTCATGAACCACGATGTTTCCATGTCCAACGTCCTGACTCCTACTGAGAAGATCCGTACAATTCTGGAAAAATACAACAAGCGCGAATCTTATTTATAAATTCTGTTATCAGACAGCTATACTGTCCGGTGTCTTTATAAAAGTGCAAAAAAGAATGTGCCTTGGCACATTCTCGTAGCGCGTTTTTATTTCATAGGATGCATTTTCCTATGAAAGGAAAAGAGCGAACCACTGCAAGGTGCAGAATGGTTCGCTCTTTTTTGTTCATGACAATAGAATGCTCGCAGAGCGTGCATTCTATTGTTTGCTGTCAACTACGTTCCAAAATCAGTCAGAGTTTACTTCATCACCATCTCTGCATCTGCAGGAAGCTCAAACGGCAGTTTTCCGGGCTTTTGCTGATACCAGAACGCCACAGAGGTATAATCATCGTATCTCGGTCCTGTCCAGCCAAGGTTGTCCATTGTCATCTTAAAATTCTTCGAAAAATAAACCGGATCTTTTACATGGAAGCGGTAAAGCAAAAAGCGCTGCTGCTGGTTGTAAAACTCTTCGTTATCGCCAAGGATCGCATATAATCCGGTATACAATCCGGAGAAGGTCTGATATTTGTTCAAAATAATATCATTTCCGAACCCGTAAGACCCGCAGAAATAATCCTCCGTACCGGTATAATTCATGGAAGGGTATTTCGCACCATCAATATACATCTTGATCTCGCCTTCTACCCAGCAGGTGTTGTTGCCATTCATGCCGGAGGAAAAACATACACCAGCAAACATTCCGGGACCCTCAACGTTGTCCAACACAGTATAGGAACGTCCTTTCTGCACCGGATGCTCCTGTCTGTAAACTGCATGGAAATATCCGCTGTCCTCCGGAATTTCCCCGTGCCAGCCGGAAATCATATAAAACAGCGTCTGCTTCTGCTCTCCTCTGTTTTCCATTGTAATTTTACAATGCTTGTAAAAAGGCATCTCCCAGTAGCTGTTATAGCCGCGTCCCGGTGCAGTCAGCATCGTCGCAGCGTTCAATACAACATACTTTCCATCCCTGTCCTTGAAATTCTCATCATAAGCACATCCGAAAAATGCGGAAATCGGTGCTTCTACCGAAGGGAACTCCTCATTATCCCAATAGATTCTCATCACAAAGGAATGTCCCACATAGCCGGTAAACCAGATATGCGTAATCATACCCGGTCCGTCGGTATCGCATAAAACAACCGTTTCTCCCGGCTCAATGTCGATACAGGGACGCAATTTTTCGCAGTCCTTTGCATGCGTGCCGCCTTCTCTGGTTCCTGTTGGATTCTCTGCGGAAAACCCAAAACTCTCTCTCTGCCTGATCTGAAAAAGTGATGTCTCCATATCAAAATCTCCCTTTCGCTGCTCTTTTGTATTCCTTTTCCGTTTTACAGCTTATGCTTATTATATCTGATTTGCTCTTATCTGAAAAGGGATAACTTGCATTTCAAAATCTATAGTTTTAAAAAGGACACAGAAAACTCCTTTGCAAAACACCTCCGGACGAGTTATACTGAAAGAAAAACGGGAGTGTCATACATGGACCAGAATGAATCCAAAATGCAGATCGCAGTACTGATCGATTCAGAAAACGTCAGTTCCAGATATGCATCTATCATTTTTAATGAAATCGAAACCTACGGCTTTGCCACTTATCGCCGCATCTACGGTAACTGGACAAAAAATAACGGCTGGAGTGAAAATATTCTTCTGGAGAATTCCATCACACCGATTCAGCAGTTTAACTATACCTCGGGCAAGAATTCCTCCGACATGACCATGGTCATCGACGCGATGGACATCCTCTATTCCGGCAATGTAGACGGTTTCTGTCTCGTCACCAGCGACAGCGATTTTACCCGGCTCGCCATGCGCCTGCGGGAAGCCAATATGTACGTGATTGGTATGGGAGAATCCAAAACCCCTGCCGCCCTCACAAAAGCGTGCAACAAATTCATCCATCTGAATCTGATTTTTGAAGCAAGTGTTACCCTTTCCGAAAGTCAGACCGCCGAACTGCATGAAGACTTTTCCTCCGACCGCAGCGTCAAAGCGAATGCAGTCACCCCGATCGCTGATATCGAAGAAGCAATCATTTCTGTCATCAACGATAATGAAAACAAAGGGAAACTCACCTATATGGGAGAAATCGGCAGCCGTTTAAACAGCAAATTCACCGATTTCGATGTCCGCAACTACGGATATACCAAGCTCTTAACATTTATTCAGGACAAATGCGCCAAGCTCGAGCTGGTGAAAGAAAATTCCTCTTATTATGTGAAAGTCCGCGAAATAAACAATGTTTCCGAAATGCAGAAGGAAGTAACGGATCTCATTGAGAAAAGCGGCGGCAGTGTAGATAATCTCTCTGTCATCTACGACTGCCTGAAAAAGAAGCATCCGGACTTTGACCTAAAGGATTACGGCTACAGCCGCCTGTCCAGCTTTTTACGCAGCATGGGCAATATTTCCGTCCGTGGAAACGCTGTTACCCTAAAGGATGCGGCAAAGCAAAAGACTCGAAAAAAAACAAAACAATAGAATGCACATTTCGCAAATCTTCTATTGTCATGAACTATGAGAAACACGCTCCGCGAGTTTCTCAAGTTATCGCGGCAGTCGCCAAGGTCTCGTGCAAGCACGGACTTTGGCTCGTTGCACGCGTAAACAATAGAATGCACGCTCTGCGAGCATTCTATTGTCATGAATAAAAACGTCCGGCAAAATGCCTTGGGAATTTTCCCATCTGCATTCTACCGGACGTTTTTCAGATCGTCTCAGGCTTCTTGAACGGATTCTGCGATCCGCTCTCTAATATAACTTTCCAGGAAATCAGCCGTCTTTTCAATCCCCATCCGGCTGCTGTTGATGCTCAGATCATAATTACGGGAATCTCCCCATTTTCCCTTTACGTAATAGTTGTGGTACATCTTACGCTGGCGATCCTGCTTTTCGATCATATTCTTCGCTTCTTTCTCCGTCAGGTTGTGAAGCTTCATAATACGCGCAGTCTTGACCGGAATATCACCCAGCACGAAAATCGTGATCAATCCTGGGGTTCCTGCAAGTTTTGTTTCCGAGCAGCGTCCTACAACGACAAAGGATTCTCCCTCATCTGCTTTTTTCTTCAGATACTCGAACTGCATCTGCGCGATGTTTTCTTCTGCAGAGGTCGAATACTCCCTTACCCTTCTGGAAAACAGGATGTTTCTGGGCACTTCATCATAACGGTGCAGCGTTTTGGCGTCTACGTTTCTCTCCTGCGCAATAGATTCCAGAATATTGCTGTCGTACAAAGGCAGATCAAACCTTTTTGCCAGAGTCTCCGCAATCACATGACCGCCGCTTCCAAATTCCCGTCCTACAGAAATAATCAGCTGTTTCTTCATACACATACCCCTCCGTTACCCCTTATATTTTTCGTTTCGGAGAATTCAGTTTTGCCGCAGGCAAAAAACTCCCTCCGGCAAAACAGGATTCTGCTTTTAGAAATATCTCAGGAAAATGCAAACCATCGAAATCGAAATGACAATGATCGTCGCAGGTGCCGCATATTTACAGTAATATCCCCATCCAACCGGATAGCCTTGCTTGGTTGCGACGGAAATTCCAACAACGTTTGCAGATGCGCCAATCGGTGTTGCGCTGCCGCCGATATCGGTTCCCATGGAAAGTGTCCACGCCAGCGTAGTCAAATCTATGCCCTGCAGCGCCGACAGTGTCTGGATGACCGGAATCATCGTCGCAGCAAACGGAATATTGTCAACAAATGCACTTGCAATTGCGGATGTCCAGAGAATAATCGCGCACATCAGCATGCCATTTGAGCCGCTCAATTTACTGATCAGACCGGCGATTTCTTCCAGTACGCCCGTCTGCTCCAATCCGCCGACTACAACAAACAGACCAATAAAGAATAAAAGCGTCTTATAGTCTACTTTGGCAAGCAGCTCTTTTGCATCCTTATACTGTGTCACAAGTGTCAAAATCGCAATAAACGTACCGATAAACGCAACGGTCAGCCCCGTCTGCGCATGGGTCACCAAAAGGACAACTGCCAGCAGGAAAATGACACAGCTCTTTGCAAACTCACCTTTATCTGTAATCGCTTCCTTCGGATCGGGATAAGAAGTAATCTGAACCGCTGCACCCTGTCCGGCCAGTTCCTTATGGAAGCATAAGTAAAAATAAATCACGATGACAACAAGCGATATCAGAGCGATAAAGCCGGTGTTGGAAATAAATTCACCGAAGGTATATCCCAGGGATGTGCCGATGATAATGTTGGGCGGGTCTCCACACATCGTTGCCGAACCGCCAAGGTTCGCACAGAAAATTTCCGACAGAATAATCGGAACCGGATTACACTTGAGCGTCTGCGCCAGCTCCAGCGTAACTGCCGCCAAAAACAGGATGACCGTAATACTGTCGATGAACATCGCCAGTACAAAAGACATCAGCATAAACGTGATAAATACCGGAATCGTGCGATATTTTACCAGCTTTGCGATCTCCAGACAGAGCCAGCGGAAAAATCCTGCCTTTCCCATTCCCTCTACCATGATCATCATACCTAAAATGAAAATGATGGTAGACCAGTTAATTCCGGATGAAGATGCCTCTCCTTCTGCTGCCGTGTACCAGAAGCTTGCCTGAAAGATGCTTTTCACATTCAGCGTTTCCACAATCGCATCCTTACTGTGCATGCCCAGTCCAAACACCAGTACGATCATCAAAAGTCCACAGCCAAGGGACACATACTGCCGCTCGATTTTGTCCATGACAATCAGGACAAACATCACTACGAAAATCAGAACTGCCAATATATGCGGTGCCATTTTCGTTCCCTCCTCTCATATTCTCTTTTGACATTATAATGCATTTTTCGAGGAAGCATAATTGATACTTTGCACAATAAATTCAATCAAAATTCAGCATCTTTCCAGTTCTCTTAACATTCTTCTGGACAATTTGACATGGCACGTCAACTCCGCATGAAACCTTCTCCGCTTCCAGAGCATGAACTGCCGTCTCTTTCCCTTCACTCCATCGGAACTGCAATCCCGATCAGCGTGTCCTCCGCCAACTGATAGGCAATCTCCTCTTCCCAGTTTAAATCAGCTGTTTTTTGTGAAAAGTGGATCTTTAACATCGCCTGATCTTTTGGCGCAGAACCGGCGTTTTTCAATGCCGCCAAAAACAGCTGATATTCCGGATCCGTAATCAGGTACAGCTCTGTCATCTCCCCTGCGGTTTCGCCATAAAAATACCAGTCCTCAAATTCACAGTGCGGATTGAAAAAAACAAACGCATTGTCCGCCTGATAAAAACCGTGCCTGTCCTTTGCAGAAGCTTTTTTTGCAGGCAGATTGTTAAAATCGTCTTCCGTATTTTGTGGGGAACCTGCATCTGTGCTGCCTGCTGCAGTCCCGTCAGATTCTGCCCAGGGGATATCGTTCCCACCCATAAGCTCCGGGACCAGGTCTTTCGCAGCCTCATACAAACGTCCAAAACGTTCCAGTTCCCTGCACAGCGGCAGCAGCTCCTCGCCAAGCTCTGTCAAATGGAAACGAACATTGTCTGTCCGATGGGCTCTCTCCTGAAGCATCCCGAATACATCGGTATCCGACAGGTCTTCCATTCCTCCCGGCTTTCCGTCTGCGGACACAACGATTGCCGCCGTGCCCTCTTTTTCTGCGGACACCAGCCCGACAGCCTGCAGCACACAAAGCTCTGTCCCCACGCCCTGCTCGTCTTCGTCCATACACCCCGCTAACTGTTTTTCGGACATCGGCTCTTTTTTTAATAAAAATACGATCTGCAGGCGGCTGCCGCTCAAAAGCTTCGCCGCCTGCAAACCGGACTTCCATACGTTTTCTGTATTCATAAATAAAACCCTTTCGTTTGCCATAGGCGGAAACCCACTACCTTTAGGTGGTGGGAGGAGCCTTGTAAATCGTTAATTGTTAACCCTGATTCTCAATATATTTTTGTATGGTAGTTGACGATACTTCTCCAATGCTGCAAGCAAAATATCCGTCTGACCAAAATATTTTTTTCTTCCAATACTGTTTAGACAGAAACGAACCATATTTGTGCCATAAGTATTAGCAATATCGTCAACATCATCAGCGATAGAATCTTTGAGTAATTGTTTACGATATTTGGTTACTAGA
>ERZ1026874.438-NODE-438-length-26238-cov-21.711683_pt1 | contig 26238 bp, 16 predicted proteins | sample MGYA00380167_ERZ1026874 | MGnify/ENA primary metagenome ERZ1026874 (study PRJEB33269, sample SAMEA4719803) | human gut metagenome | biome: human-associated habitat; feature: organic feature; material: feces | place: Cameroon | collected 2013-10 ...
CCGGTCTCCATTACTCCACTGTCGTAGAAATGATACCAATTTGAATTGATATACTCCCATTCATTCACTGACATATCACCATATGGAGATAAATAATACCAGTTGTTTTTATAATATGTCCACCCGGTCTCCATTACTCCACTGTCGTAGAAATGATACCAATTTGAATTGATATACTTCCATCCTGCATCAAACATTGCTCCGTCTTTTTCTGCATCCAAATAATACCAGCCTTCGTCCTGTAATAACCATCCGGTACAACGCTCCCCATTTTCATCCAGATAATATTTGGATCCATTCTCGGATACCCATCCCTTTTCTATGGTATTCTCTTCCTCTTTCACCTGACTATTCAAATCTTCAGTATTGTCTTCCACAGCCCCTGCATCCGGCTTTTCAACCCTCTCCGGAGTTTCTACTGTTTCTTCTGTTTCCTCTGTCTCTATAAAACTTGTAGCCTCATCTTCTGCGATACCGACTGTATCACTTATAACCACTTCATCCTGATCCACTATTTCTTCAGCTTTTACAGTATAACTTGCTGACATTGCAAATACTGCGGCACCTATTACTCCCAGCAAAGGCTTCTTCCATTTGTTTCTTTTCTTATACTCTTCCACTTTACTCCATCTCATCTTTCATTGTTTTCATCTTTTGTATCATCTTTACGATGTCAACTCCATAGCCATTGGCAGCTGCCCATCCTTTTTTCTTAGGATTGTTAGGTATACTTAGCCATTCTACATAAATTGCACTTCCTCGTTCAACATACTTAAAACGATTATCTACGCATGTCTGATTTAAAGATTTTGTTGATCCATATGCCTTCAAATGCTGAATTTGTGCACGTACACCCTCTCTTACATCTTTAAATGATTCACCTGAAACACCATTTCCTGTTGCTCCCATGCCCGCAAAATTATACTGCTCTGCTTTCACAACACCTGTAAACTGCAGCCATCCTGTTTCCTTCATAGCTTGTACAAACGCAACTTCTGCTTTAATGCCTTCTGCTGCAGCTTCTTCATAATAAATCTGACAGAAATCTCTGATTGTAGCCGCGCCACCTTTTCCCATTACATCTTCCGGATAAGTCTTCTTACTTGCCTTAAAATAAGCTATCATTTGATCTACTGTGACTTCAGTATTCCCCTCGATCAAATATGTCCCCTCAACAACACTATCTTTATTTGAATTGTTTGTGTCATTACTTCCAACATTTCCATTCATATTTGAATTATTTGAATTGTCACTCCCAGCATCTCCATTTATCTTATCATCATTAACGCTTGGTGTTTCAACATATATCTTTGTAGGGTCATACACGCCATCATTATCAAAGAAATACCATATTCCATCAATTTTCTGCCAACCAGTCTTCATTACTCCGTCATTATTTTCTCCGAAATAATACCGAGACTCTCCGATTTTGCACCAACCAGTCTTCATTACTCCGTCATTATTTTCTCCGAAATAATACCAGTTCGTCCCAATTTTGTGCCAACCAGTCTTCATTACTCCGTCATTATTTTCTCCGAAATAATACCAGTTTGTTCCGATTTTGTACCAGCCTGCCTTCATCGAGCCATCATCATTTCCTCCGAAATAGTATCTGGCTCCTCCTAGTTTGCACCAGCCTACTTCCATTGAACCGTCATTTTCTCTGAAATGATACCAGGCTCCTCCTAGTTTTTTCCAGCCGGTCCGCATTGCTCCATCATCAAGGCCTCCAAAATAGTACCATTTTGTTCCGATTTTGTACCAGCCTGACTTCATTGAGCCATCATCATTTCCTCCGAAATAGTACCAGGCTCCTCCTAGTTTACACCAGCCTACTTCCATTGAACCGTCATTAGATCCTCTGAAATAATACCAGGCTCCTCCTAGTTTTTTCCAGCCGGTCCGCATTGAGCCATCATCAAGGCCTCCAAAATAGTACCATTTTGTTCCGATTTTGTACCAGCCGGCCTTCATTGAGCCATCATTAGATCCGCCAAAATAATACCAGCTCGTTCCGTTTTTGTACCAGCCGGTCTTCATTGTTCCGTCATTGCTTCCACCGAAATAATACCAGGCTCCTCCTAGTTTTTTCCAGCCGGTCCGCATTGAGCCATCATCAAGGCCTCCAAAATAGTACCATTTTGTTCCGATTTTGTACCAGCCGGCCTTCATTGAGCCATCATTAGATCCGCCAAAATAATACCAGCTCGTTCCGTTTTTGTACCAGCCGGTCTTCATTGTTCCGTCATTGCTTCCACCGAAATAATACCAGGCTCCTCCTAGTTTTTTCCAGCCGGTCCGCATTGCTCCGTCACCAGAGCCGCCCAAATAATACCAGTAATTTCCTATCTTCTGCCATCCTGTCAGCATGTATCCGTCAGAATCAAAATAATACCAGTTTCCGCCAATCTGCGCCCACTGATTTCTCACATAACTTGATCCATTTGCATACCACCAGCCTTGAGAATTCACATACCACTGCCCTTTTGATAAACCAAAATATTTAGCAATTCCAGTCGCATCGGCAACACCAAGTTTCTTCAGTCCGGCTTCATTATTTAGAAAATTATTTACATCCAATGTATTGGTAACAAACGCATGCTCCACTATAATTCCCGGAATCCCATGCTCCTTTGCTGAAATCTGAACTGTAAAATAATCCGAAAGAGATCCATCCTCATAGCGTTCATCCACAGTTGTATCTTTTGAATAAATCTTTCTTTCTTCCAACCCCAGTCCCACAAGTTCCGACTCGATCAGTGTAGCCAGTTTCTTTCCGTCATTTCCGACCTGTGGTTTCCAGTTTGTGTTCGGAATGATTATTTCTGCACCTTTTGCTGCTGAAGATGGAGATGAATTCAAATGAAAGCTGACATAGACACTTGCTCCAGCTGCCGCTGCATCAGCTACTCTCTGATCAATATCGTGAGCAGAACTTCCGCCCGGATGCGGACAGTCTGCTGTTGTTCTTGTCATATAAACAGAAACACCTGCATACTCTTCCAGTTCTGCCTTGCAATACTGTGCAATCTTTAAAGTGAGCACTTCTTCCCGCACACCGTTTGCTGAGGCACCGGCATGTGTTGAATCATGTCCCGGATCAAGCGCTACCACAATGTTCGAAGATTGTGCCTGAACGCCGTCATCACTCATCATCGCCGGGATTTCCTGTTCTGCCTGAACAATTGCCTCCTCGATACTTGACTGTTCAGTAACATTTCCGGATTCATCAATATTGTATGCCGCAATATCTGCTGATACCTCTTCCTCACTTACCGGCTGTAACTCTTCGATTCCCTCGTATTCTTCATCAACACCAAAGCGTGCTTCCACTCCGAGATCCGCAAGGGAATAATCATATACAATTCCCGCAATTGTAACATGCAGTTCTGTAACAGAATAGACTCCCCTTTCCTGCTCTGTATAAGCTCTTTCAAACAGATATATATCATCTGTTTCCTGTGCTGCAGTCCACACTTCTTCTCCTACTGGTCCCTGCACAGTTGCGGTCATCTGTTCAATCCCCTCGGAACCATCTCCCCAGGATACCACTACCTTCTGTGTATTCGGTGTTTCCAAATAAGGCTGATCTATGTACATATAATTTAGGCGCTGTTCAGTACCGGCTGCCTGTTTTTCATCTACTGCATTCTCATCTACATGATCCGTAGCTGTCTCCGCTCCCATCACTGCTGACTCTGCCGGAGTCTCAGCCCATGCCGTCACCGGTAGCGCTGTAATAGACATTGCCGCTGTCAACAATAATACCGTACATTTTTTTAATAATTTTCTCACTTTTTTCACATCCCCGCTTCCTATTGCTTTGTCATATAACCTGCCAGAACTGCACCACTTGTCTCAAATGTACGTCCTGCTTCTGTTATCTTGATTTTCTCACACTGGAAGCTGTCCAGATATGTGTTTACAACACATGCAAGCACTTCTGTTTCTCCTGTCGTTCCCATAGAACGAATATAATTTCCAAAGTCTTCATTCACATCAAGGTCTATTGTCTTTTCTTCTTCATTTAATTTGAAAGAATTCATCCTACATTCCTGAGTGAGCACTCCATATTCCTGAAGCAATGACCAAGTCTTTTCTGCACTCAAATCCTCTGTCTCCACTTTTTCTGTCTGAATCTCTCCTGAATCCATATTAATAAAATAAATCTGCATCATTCCTTTTGTTGTCTCAGATACTGTTTTATCGTTATTATCTTTCTCATTATCGTTTTTTGTATCATTCTTATCTGCATTATCTGTCTTTGTATTATCCTGTTTTTCCACTTGCTCCGGATCTGTTGTATCCGTACTGTTTTTCTTTCCACATCCTATCGCAAGTACTGCCGTAAGACAGCACATAGCAAAGAATAGCTTCCTCTTATTCATTCTACTCCTCCTATACTACCACAAAGCAATCTGCTACAATTATCATCTTACCGCAATGCTTCTACTTTGTCTATATTTCTTCTACAATTTCCACAACATTTGTATATAAACACATCTCACGAGCCTTGACTATCCGATTTTCTCTTCTCGTTACACTCACTTCAAAAAGGGAGCAGTCATAAATGACTGCTCCCAAATCACTAAAGCTCTCTTATCCCTTTACTTGAACTGATTTACTATTTCACCCAAACACCAGAATCTGTAAACCAATATGTTTTACCATTGATTTTTCTTTCTCCTGTATAGGCTCTTCCTTTTGCATCTGTATAATACCAAACACCATCCAGCTCGTGCCAACCGTTTTTCAGAAGATATCCATTATCATCGAATACATAAATTTCACCTGATAATGTCTCCATAGTTCCTGTAGCCATCTGTCCGCTCGCGTAGAAATAGTATCCATTATACCATGTATGATGTACTGCTTCCCCATTTTTTATGTAGTACCAACTTGTCCGGCCGTATTCTTTCATCGAAAACCAGCCATCTTTTGGTTTAATAACAGCTCCATCTTGATCGAAGAAATAATACTCAGATTCATTCGTTTCATAATCCCAAACATCCATACTTCCGGTATATGTTCCAGGTGACAAATAATATTTCTTCCCTTTATATTCAAACCAGCCAGTCTTCGGAGTTCCATTTTCAAGATAATACCATTCTCCGTACTCTCCTAATTCCCAGCCATTTGCTTTTGAAACTGCTCCATCTGATCCAACATAAACATATAATTCTCCTTCATGATCGTAAAAAGCAGTATTCGCACGCATAGCACCATCATAGTCGAAGTAATATGTTTTTCCTCCGATCACACGTTTACCACCTCTCACCAATCTTCCCATGTCATCAACATAATACCATTTGTTACCGATTGCATTCCAATCTGCCTTTTTAGCATAACCGATCCACTTTCCATCTTCTGCAAATTTACATAAACCATAGTCTACTGTATTTACGATTGTGTTTGCAACCATATCACCGTGTTCATCGACATAATAATTTCCAATCCACTCATCACGCTTCACTGCTCCGTCTGGTCCTACATAACGCCAAGAGTACCCAGTTTCATATCCTGGAATTGTTACCCAACTATTTGTCTGATAAACTCCTTTGTAATCTACATAATACGTTTTTTCTTCATCATGAATATAGGTATTTGTACACATTTTACCATTGCGGATATAGTAAGATCCAACCCATCCTGTATATGGGTTGCCATCTTTATAATAATACCAAATGCCATCGACTAATGTCCATCCATTCTTGTTTATCGGATTTTTCTGCCAAACTCCATTCTCATCAAAGTATTCATATTTACCCTTTTCATTATCATCCGAATCATAAACCCAACATGCTCCTTTAGCCATTGCGCCATATTCATTTAGATAATACCAAACGCCGCCTTCACCTGATTTCCAACTGTTTGTCAAATAAACTCCGTCTTCTCCTGCATAGAACCAGTCGTATCCTTTCTGATACCAAGAATTTCTCAAAATAACTCCATTGGAATCTACGTGAAAACCCATATAATCTTCCGTTAGCATTTTTCCATAACCATCAACGTAATAAAGTTGATTTCCATCTTCTATTATTTCATTCGTACGTACACTTCCATCTTCATTCATGTAATACCAATGATTTTTATACCAGTTCCAACCAGGTGATGATATAATTGCTCCGGATGAATCTGTCAGATACAGTTTCTGATTATTATTTTCATAAATATCTATTCTTCCTAATTGCATTACTCCGTCATAGTCGAAATAGTACTTCTTTCCCCATATGTCATAAACACCATTTTTCAGTATATCTCCATCTCTCCAGAAATACCAGTCACCATCATACTTAACCCAGTCATTTGCTTCCTGAATCTCACCAGAATCATTGGTCATATAATGAATAACGCTGCCATCGTCAAATGTTTCTGTGAAATATCCTAACCACATTACTCCGTCATAGTCGAAATAGTATTTCTTTCCATCGATCTCATGAACTCCGTCATTGTACAGTTTTCCATCTTTCAAGTAATACCAATTATCTTTGTACAAAATCCACTCTGTATTTTCTTGAATTTCACCATTAGCATTTGCGTAGTAATAATTATACTCCCCATTTTCTGCAATTCTAAAAGGACCTGTCTGCATAATACCGGCATCATCAAAGCCATATTTTTTGCCACTCGGTCCTGTGATTACTTCTGAATGTGCTGGACACAATTTGCCGTCTTCAACTTTAAAAAAATACCATAATTTGCCGTCTTTTGATTTATTCCAGTCTTTTGTCGGATTTACAAACACAATACCACTTGGTTCAGCTAATTTTATTTCCCCTTCTTGATCCCAAAAAACACCTGTCTGCATAACACCCGAATAATTAAAATAATATGTATTTTCCTGGTAAACGTAATACTGATTTCTGATTGTTTTGCCGTCAACAAACAGATACCATTCACCACCTATTATTTTCCACTCTAAATGTGTTGTCACTTCACATTTTGTAAGCGCACCTGTCGCATCTGCCTGATATAACTCTCCATCAAATACAATCTGTGAATTTGTAATCAGAGTTCCCGTATTATCCAAATAATATTTATTTCCGTTCTCTTCAATAATTTCATTGAATACCTGAAAATAATCAGAGTTATAATATTCAAATGGTGCATTTCCATAATCTCCCTGATACCACCCTTTTACCAGATGACCATTCTTATCAGCTCTGATATTTCCTCCATAAGTATTTCCGTTTTCATCTGTGAATTCACACCAAGCTATATCGTCAATCATCATGCTGCCATCCCCAAGGAAAAAACATGCATATGTAGTTCCGTCCTCTTCTGTAATTTCAACGATCTCATTAATTACTAACGTTCCGTCCTCATAATAGTAGACTTTACCGTCTTTTTCAACAAATCCATCTTTCACTTCTTCTACCGGTACAGTTTCTTCTACCGGTACAGCTTCTTCTGCCGGTACAGTTTCTTCCACCGGTACAGTTTCTTCTACCGGTACAGTTTCTTCCACTGCAGTCGCATTCTCTACATCCGATTCTTTCTCATCCTTAGTTACTTCTTCTGTCGGCATTTCCTGATCCACAATCGTTTCCTGTGCAACTTCTGCCACTTGATTTTCTTCTGCCATTACCGGAGTAACGAGACACGCACCCATCGTAACTACACAAAGTAAGGCAATAAATTGTTTTCTCTTCATATGAAAACCTCCTTATCCGTTCTTATTAATTTATATTTTCCTATATTTTGGTAGATTTGTAAAGATTTTTTTGTCTTTTCAGTGTTTTTTCAGCGAATTTTCTTTGTCTTTTCTTTATTATTTTCTTTTCACATATATAATTCACGTTTTTAGATATAATTTTAAGCTTTTATAAACGTTTTTCACAAAAGGAAGAGCTTAACTGCTACATTCTCTGCAACAATTAAGCTCTCCCTTTTATTTTCTTATACTTTATTCTACTTTCATGCTAATTCAGCTGTTGTCCTTCCGGCAACACTCCACCCTCTTCTACAATGTTTGCCAGATCAATAATATTCTGCACAGAAGATTCAACCGGCTCCATAATAAAGAGTTCTGTATCACCACTAGAATAACAAATTCCAGTTGTATTCGTACCTTCCGCTGCTACAGACTGAATCGTCCAAGCCGGATTATTACTCAACTGATATTTAATCAATGCGTTAATCTCTTCCTGAGACATATTTGTCTCAACATCTTTGCTCACCTGTTCCATAATCGCATTCGCTTTCAAGAGCATAGTCGGTGACAAACACTTCTTCAACATAGCAGTAATAACTGCCTGCTGATCTTTTCCTCTCTGGTTGTCTCCTCCTGGAACATTGTGTCTCTCTCTGCAGAAAGCAAGTGCTTCTTCACCATTGAAGTGATTATATCCTTCCTGTACATCCATTACATGTTCAGAATCTTCACTTGTTGTAAACGCATACTCTGAATATACATCAATTCCTCCAAGTGTATCTACAATATCAATTAATGAAGTAAAATTCAATCTCGCATAATAATTAATATCCGTCTCATACAATTCACCCAGTGTACGCATAGAGGCATCTACTCCGTAAATTCCTGCGTGAGTCAGTTTATCTCTCTGTCCTCCTGAAATTCCAGGAATAGGAACATAATAATCACGTGGTGTTGTTACAAGTAATATCTGATGTGTCTGCGGATTCACAACTGCAATAATATTTACATCACTTCGACTTGTTTCTGATACATCACCATAAACATCAATACCACTGATATAAACTGTAAATGGTTTTTCTATAATACTATCATCTGTTGCCATAGTATCCTTGTTTCCCAACTTCAATTCCACACGGATATTAAATGTGTATAATACCTTTGCTTTTTCGCTATAACCGTCTACTGTTTCTTCCATCAGACTTGTATATGCACTGTTATAAATGATTGCATCACAGTCCCCATCTATCAAAGCCTGTGCCTGTGCCTGAACCGAATCATACTCTTTCACTTCAATCGTATCAACGCCAATCTGCTTTTCAATATCAGTTACAGCTGTCTGTATATTGTCAGCACCTTTCTCAAACTGTACACCATACGTATAGTCTGCCGCATCTTCTATTGTCTCTGCCGAATCATCTGCTCGCACTGCAACAACCATCTTATCTACTTTATAGTTGCTGCCTGTGATCTTTCCAATCATATTATTAGCCTGAGCGACATAATAACTTCCTGTAAACATCACAACTGCCATAAGTAAACTGAATACTTTTCCCCAAGTCCCCCGTTTTCTCCTTGCCACCTGTGAATTCAGTGTCACACACCATAAGAAAAACAGTATTGCTGCTGCCAGTATCAGATACTTATCCGGAATCATTCCTAACAAATACAATACCGCCATTAAGGCTATACTGGCAATCGTCTGAAGAATGATACACAAAGTCCCCAGCTTATTACTTCCCGATCTGCGAGAATACTTATTTGTACTTTTTTTTCTGCGTGCAGAATTGCCAGCAGATCCTTTTCGTTTTGCCATCTTACATCCCTTTTCTTAAATTAGAACAATTTTGACGGGTAAACTCCTTCTTCAATCAATCCACGAAGGGCTGCTGTTACAGATTCTTTGTCTTCTTTGTATGTCACACCAAACCACTGGTCATGTGACTGCAGTACTTTTACTTCAAGTTTTCCATCACTTAACAGATCTCCAATCATTGTCGGAAGCAGGTATTCTGCTTTTAGATCTGTACTTTCTGTTTTCTCAAGGAACTCATCAAATCCTGTCTTAAGAATCTCAAAAAATTCAGGTGTAATTCCCCACATATTCATAGATACCGGTGAATCAATGTTAAGGAATACATCTCCATCCTCTTTGTGGATTACAGCTTTTCCGTCTTCTTTTTCGATGTTATGTGTCTCTTTAATGTCTGCAAGCATGCCATGTCCGTCTACTTCGCACACGCCTCTGGTTACACCGCCGTTATCACTCAATGTATTTTTCAATACAAAGCTTACCATACAAATCTGCATTATATCAGCAGATGGAAGGTTTGTCAAATAACTGTATGCCTCTTTAAATGCTTCTTTTCCATAATAATCATCTGCATTGATTACAAGGAATGGAGCATCCACCACATCTTTACAGCAAAGGATTGCCTGACCTGTTCCCCAAGGCTTTGTTCTTCCTGTGAATTTTCCGCTGAATTTTTCCGGAATATCATCAAGCTCTTGAAATGCATATGCTACTTCTACTTCTTTTTCAATACGGTTGCCAATGATCTCTTTGAAATCTTTCTCGAGATCTTTGCGGATAACGAATACAACTTTGTCAAACCCTGCTTCTAATGCATCATAGATGGAGTAGTCCATGATAATCTCTCCATTTGGTCCAATCGGAGCCAGCTGCTTGATTCCGCCTCCAAAACGACTTCCAATACCTGCCGCCATGATTACTAATGTTGCTTTGCTCATTTCTTTTTCCTCCTATGTCTCTTCACTGTTACAATATACCAGTTTATAAACACTACTTATTCTCCCAATCCATCTTTCACAAGTTGAACCATGTCTGAAAGTGCTGTTTCTTCGTCTTCTCCTTCACAAATAATTGTAATCTCATCTCCGCTTTTTATGCATGCACCCAGTACGCTTAATACACTTTTGGCATTTGCATTTACCTCTTCGTTTTTCATCTTTTTGTACACTGTGATCTTGCTCTTGTACTGCATCGCAGTTTTACAAAACAATCCTGCCGGTCTTAGATGAAGTCCTGTCGGATTTTTGATCACTACTTTATCGCTTACCATGTTATTCTCCTATTCTATCTCTCTGATAGTTGGAAGTTTTAACTCCAATATCATATAATATGCATTGAAAACTGTCAATGCCAGCCTTCTTAATTCTTTTTTAATTTAGACCTGTACTTTTTTAATTAATATGAAGTATTATTAATTTGTCCCAGCGTTATTTTCCGGTTGTTCATCCTTTGTGGATCCTTTTTCAGTCAATATAAGCTGCACTGTCACTGGTTTTGTCAACGTTACTCCATCCGGAAGGTCTACTTCTACCGGTATGTCATAAGTGCCTTCCTTCGTGTAATTCTGGAGATTTACCGATACTGCATTGCTGATATCCAGACTATCCAGCGTATCTTTCTCTCCCTGAAATACAAGTGTCACCTCAGCATCTGGCTCGTAACTTACCTGAAGATTTTTTGCCAGATAATTCTGTTTGATGGACGCAACCATAAACTCAATTGTACGATTTCCCAACTGTTCGATCATTGCAGTTGCGGTAACCTTTCCCGAAGCGCCTTCAATCAGTTCTACACCTTCCGGCAGATAATCTGTAATGTCAAATGCTTTCTCTATCTTCTCTGTTGCCCCAGCGATAGACAATTCAGATGCTGGAATATTGATACTTTCAATCTTGGATAAGGCCTCTTCTTTTCCGCAGATCTGCACGCTCGCCGGTTCGCTCGAACAACCGAGATATTCATATCCATCTGCCGGTGTTCCAGATGCTTCAAATTTTAATGGAACCGTCTTGATCCTCATTACTGTCACATCTACAGTGATTCCATCTTCTCCAAGATTATTACTTAGCTGTCCCTGATTGATTACATTTCCCGATGCATCATATAAAACAAGTTCTGCTGTAAGTTCTTCATCTTTTGAAATTCCATCTACATTAATCTTCGCTACGGCTTTATCAATTGATTTTACTGTTGATTCTGCTCCTGTAATCGTTATTTTTTCAGGATTAACTTTCATCTCTCCAATCTGATAACCGTCACGCTGCGTTCCTGTTGTGCTAACAGTCAGTGTAAATACAGTCTTACCTGTTGGTTCTGTCTTAATCTGTATATTTCTCGGAGCAGCCTCTGCCGACTGATAAGATCCACTATACTTTGGAATTGATACTGAAATTGGTATCAACCCTGTCCTGGAATCCATTTCTTTGATATCCGCAGTAGCCACAATATCATCCGACTTAATCTGTTGAATCACTGAACGTTTTGCGTAAACAACTACGTTTACATTCTGATCATCTAAAACCGTATAAACTTCCCCACCTTGTGTAATCACATCATCGTTCGCTATCGTAACTTTGATGTTTGTATAAGTTGATTTCGTAACCGGATTAGCAACATTCGCAACAATCAGCCAAAGAAATGCTGCAAAAACAAATGCAATAATCTTAAGCGGAAGATTCGTTGTCAATTTGTATTTTTTCATGATCTGTGCCATCCTTTCCGTATAGAAAACTTGTTCTTTGTCTCTGTCTTTCTATACTGAATCTGGCTTAACTGACTCCGAAGTTCTTCTGCGTTAATAGCTCGAAGCAATCGTCCTCCGGAAGCCACAGAAACAAGTCCCGTTTCTTCTGAAACAACAATCACAAGAGCATCGCAAACTTCGCTCATTCCCAATGCCGCACGATGCCTTGTTCCCAGATCTTTACTGATTGTCATGTTATCTGAAAGTGGCAGATAACATGTTGCTGATGTAATTCTGTCCCCTCTGATAATAACCGCGCCATCATGAAGTGGGGTGTTGTGTTCAAAAATATTGATCAGCACCTGAGAAGACACTTTACAATCAAGCTCTATCCCTGTCATTTCATACTCTGTCAACTGAATCACCTGTTCTACTACGATCAGTGCTCCTGTACATACACTTCCCATAGCATAACAAGCTCTTACAATACTATCCAGTGTTTCATCCGAAAACCTCTGATTTTCTTTATTTTTATCGAACGGATTAATGTTACTAAATAAATTCTTCTCTCCCAGCTTCTCCAATGCCCGTCTAAGTTCTGGCTGAAAAACAACAATTGCTGCAATCGCTAATACATTAATCGACTCTCTTGCCAGATACAGGATCGTATTCATTTGAAAAAGCCATGCCAGAAGAATAAATCCCCCCAGCATAAGCATTCCTCGCAGAAGCATCCAGGCTTTTGTGTTCTTGATCCAGAGCATGATTTCATAGACAATAATCGTCACAATCAGAATCTCTATGATATCTTTTATCTGTATATGTGGAAAATACATTCCATTTGAATAATTTCTTATAAAATTCTGAATCCACTCTATCATCTCAAGTCTCACCACCTTATGTAATCACTCGTTGTTATGCACTCTTGGATCTTTTGCTCTGTCGATCACTCTTTTTTCTCTTCATTCTGATCCAGACCCAGTTCCTTGCTCAGACTTCTTGTTAAAAGAATATCTTCCGTCATGTTTGAATCATTAAAAATTGCTGTCTGTGTAAAATCAGGCTCCTTTTTCAGTTGTTCTGACTGATCTTCTTCCTCTTTCTGTTCAACTTCCTTCAAATCAGAAACTTCTGACACAGCAGTATTGTTTTCTGTCTCTGACACATTCGGCATCTCTGCGTCCTGCCCCTGATGTTCTGTAATATGTTTTACCTGCTTCTCAGGCATCTGAACCCCTACTTTCGGAACTGCCTTTACATAATAATAGTATTCGTCATCTTCAAACTGAACATTCTCTGTTCTTGAATAATCCACAGAGAAAAAAATAACTTCAAGGAACAATCCTATTACAACACCAAGAATCCCACTGAAAATCATCATCGTATAAGACATGTGAAGTCCAAGAGAAATATTTCCCGATGCACCTACGATCACACAAACTGCTGCTCCTGTTGCTGATGCTATCTTCCAGGAATGATCGACTGCCCGATTTTTAATTCCGTTCACTACCAGTATTCCGATCACTACTGCAAACAGCATAACCCACATTTCTTGATAGCCTACAAACTGTTTTGTAAAATTGGTTAAAGTGCTGATCATTGTTGTTCCATCTGTACCTTTCAATGCTGTTGCAGAAGCTTTGATCAGGTAAAGCAGATAATAAACAAGGATTCCGCAGGATGCAGGAACAATCCATACTGTGGTACCTAATAGCCCAAATATAACCGGAATCACCAGTGGTATTTTCATGCCGAAAGCTACTACTGTCAGCAGAATCAGCCAGCTCTTCTCTGGGGTAAATCGAAAGTAGAAAATATACATTAACAAAAACAGTATCACCGTAACTCCGGCTATTGGCATAGATAATGTATATAAATGCGCCACTATTAACACAGTTGCTGCTGCCGTCATTACTGCCAGAGGGAGAAATGTACAGACTACTGCTAAGCCAACAGTACAAAGAACAGATGATGCCATCTTCATAAATCCAATATTAGAATTGATCAGGTTAAACACCAAAAGTGCAAGCAAAAACTGTGCTCCCTTTCGAACTAAGAGAGAGTGAGAAACATAAATCTGCTTAAATCTTTCTCTAAGAACCAATAAATTGTTCATTGTTCATTCTTCTCCTTTTTACACATCTTCTCTAAACGGGACAAATTACGATAATAACGTTTTACATTCTGTTTGGCAACTGCATGTTTTCTCTTATAAAAACTATTTGCGCAAACCCCATATATAACCAAAAGAACTATATAACCTGCAATTGCTGCAATCAAGAGAACGAATAGTTTTAAAATTGTCAGATCAGCAGATAAACTATCACTTGAATAAATGCAGAAACTAACGAACAAAATTGCATAACCTATTGTTACCCATATCAATGTAATCCATCTCTTAAGACTTGCATAATCTTTTCTGTAATAATCGGCAATTTTAAAATCATCTTTGTGATTCTTCTCATATATCGACATTTTTGTCATTAAACGAATCCTATCTTTATCTAACATATCCGACATTCACCTTTCCAGATTTCTCTCCTAAGTATACCATATGTTCAGATGCCTTGTCCAATGCTTAGAGTCAAAAAGTAGACATTTTTAACACCTGCTTTTTTCAGGATTCCTGCAGCACGTTCTATTGTACTTCCGGTTGTGTAAATATCATCAATCAGAAGAATGTTCTGGCGTGGATTCCACGATTTTGAAACCGCAAATGCCCCCTTCAGATTTCTGTGTCTCTGCTCCCCGTTCATTTCCTTTAAAGGCCGGGTTTTCTTAATCCGATATAAAACATCTTTTTCTATAGGAATTCCCATACATTCTGATAACTGCTTTGCTAAAAGTTCTGCCTGATTATATCCTCGTTTTCTCATTTTCGATCTATGTAATGGAATTGGAATAATTGCCTGAATCCCCCATCTTCGAATCTGAAATTCAAACTCATCTGCCAGCTCTTTCCCAAAGATTTCCGCATAATATCGCTTGTTGTGATATTTCAACCGATATACTGAATTTGAAACCGGCGGAATGTGAACCCAGAGGCTGCGTCCTTGTTCATAATTACTTTTTCTTCTTTCACAATCCCTGCAATACTCTTTCGTTTCATCCTCCAATGGCTTTCCACAATGGATACATTTTATTTTTCCCACCTTAACAACCTGTTTTCTACAGTCATCGCAAATACCTTTTGAGCTGATTTCCTGACAAAACGGGCATCTTTTTGGATACATTTTTTCTAAAATTCTTTGATTCGCTCGTCTAAGCTTGTAAATCTTCCCTGTTCGCTTTTGTTTTCGATCATTTCCTGAAATGTTAGTTCACTCCCTACTATTGTTAAACATTTTTTTGCCCGCGTCACTGCTGTATAAAGCAGATTCCTGTTATATAGTAACTTTGGTCCTGGAAGAAGTGGGATAATGACCGCCGGATACTCGCTTCCCTGAGATTTATGAACCGTAATCGCATAGGCAAGTTCTAACTCATCTGTCATATCGTATCCATATTTTACCTTTCTCCCCTCATCATATTCCACGATAACAGTTTCTGTATATTCATTGATTTCATCAATGACTCCCATATCACCGTTAAAAACTCCAATTCCTTTGTCAACTGTTAATCCAAATCTGGTAGAAACTTCCCACTCTAATTGATAATTATTTTTAATCTGCATTACTTTGTCACCTTCACGGAACAATCTACCATTAATTTCTTTCTCCGTTTTTTGGGAATCTGAAGGATTCAGATATTGCTGTAGAATCACATTCAATCGTTCTACACCCAGCAATCCCTTACGTGTTGGTGTCATTACCTGGATTTCATTTGGGTCGGCCTGCACATATCTGGGTAATTTCTTCTGTATTAAAGTAATAACGACGCTAATGATCGTATTCGCATCCTGGCGTTTTAAGAAGAAGAAATCCCGGCTTTTATTATCAATTGTAACCGGTTCTCCTGCATTGATCTTATGAGCATTTACTACAATATCACTCTCTCCTGCCTGACGAAAAATCTTTGTAAGCGTCACTACGTGAAATTTTTCTGAGCGTATGATATCTTTTAATACACTTCCCGGTCCCACGGACGGAAGCTGATCCACATCTCCCACAAGAATAAGTCTTGTTCCCGGAATAACTGCTGATAAAAGCGCATGCATCAGATTCAGATCAACCATGGACATCTCATCTATAATGATAACATCTGTCTCAAGTGGATTCTCTCTGTTTCTCAAAAATCCACCTACACTGTTCTTTTCCTCCGGATTTCCACTTACTTCAAGTAATCTGTGAATCGTCTGGGCTTCATATCCTGTTGCCTCTGTCATTCGCTTTGCCGCGCGTCCTGTTGGCGCTGCAAGAAGGATACTCATTCCTTCGCTTTCAAAAAATTGAATCATCGTATTGATCGTTGTCGTCTTACCTGTACCCGGTCCTCCTGTTAATATGAGCAAACCATGTTTAATAGCTTCTATAACAGCTCTGTGCTGCATTGGATCCAATTCTATCTTTTCTTTCTGTTCCACTCTTTTCAGACGTTTCTCCATCATGTCTTCCGGCATCTGACAGTCAATATCAAGATCATTAAGCATTTTCGCAGTATTCAATTCCAAGTAATAATAATGTGCTGGATAAATGCGAATTTCCTCATCCACTTCTTTCATAACTGTTTTCCGCTCTATACACAGATCCATGATGTACTTCTCAATATCTTCAAGATCAACTCCTAAAAGTGCATTTGCCCTTCGAAGCAATATATTCTGTGGTAAATACACATGCCCCTCACCTACTGCCTGTTGCAATGTATAAAATAAACCACTTCGTATACGATAGTCTGAATCTGTATGTATGCCAATCTTGGATGCAATTTCATCCGCAGTCTTAAATCCGATTCCTTCAATATTATCTGCAAGCTGATACGGATTTTCTTCCAGCACTTTATACACTTTCATTCCGTAATACTGATAAATCTTGGCTGCCAGCTTTGTGGAAATACCGTATTTCTGCAGATAAATCATGGCTTTTCGCATATCTTTCTTTTCTTCAAGCTGAGATGCAATCTCCTGTGCTTTTCTCTCACTGATTCCTTTGATCTCCGCAAGTCTTTCCGGCTCTTCTTCAATAATGCGGAAAGTATCCTCTTTAAACTTTTTCACGATTCGGCCAGCCAGTGCCGCACCCACACCTTTCACTGCTCCGGAGCCAAGATATCGTTCAATAGAAACAATATCCTCCGGCTCTTTTACTTTATAATGAGAAATCTTCAACTGCTTACCGTAAACATTATGATTCACATATTCTCCTTGAATTTCAAGAAGTTCTCCTTCATTAATATAGTTCAGACTTCCCACGCATGTCACTTCACCATCATCATGTTCAATATGGAATACTGTATACCCATTATCAGAATTTCTATATACAATATGACTCACATACCCTGTAACTGTTTCCACACTTTTTCCTCTCTCTTCTTGTATCTTTTCCTATTTATATGCAGAAAAAGGGTGTGTTCCTATTATACACACCCCTTGTAATTGAATCTTCTTCTCTAAGAACCTGACACTTCAAATTCTTTTTCAGAATTCTTTCTCTTAAAACTCTTTTCTTCCACTCATAAATTCCACAAACTGTCCGGTACCAATTGCAACGACTTTCATCGGATCCTCCGCTGTCATCGTATTAATTCCTGTTCTCTCTTCGATCAATTCTTCCAATCCGCGAAGAAGTGCTCCTCCTCCGGTAAGAACAATTCCACGATCAAGGATATCTGCCGACAACTCTGGCGGAGTCTGCTCAAGTACTCCGATTACAGCTTCTACAATCTGTCCTGTAGATTCTCTCAAAGCTTCTTCTGTCTCAGATGAAGTCACCGTAACTGTCTTCGGAAGCCCTGTTACCAGATTACGCCCTCTGACTTCCATCTTCTCTTCTTCTACAAGTGGATAAGTCGTTCCAATCTTAATCTTGATATCTTCTGCCGTTCTTTCTCCAATCAGAAGATTGTGTTTCTTTCTCATATAGCGTACGATTGCTTCATCGAAATCATCACCCGCTATCTTAATTGATGTATTCACAACTGTTCCACCCAACGAAATAACTGCAATATCTGCTGTACCGCCACCGATATCAACAATCATATTTCCACAAGGCTTTGAAATATCTATCCCTGCTCCTATTGCTGCTGCCACAGGTTCTTCAATCAGATGAACTTCTCTTGCTCCGGCTGCAAATGTAGCCTCTTCCACTGCTTTTTTTTCTACTTCTGTAACACCACTTGGTACACAGATACTGATTCTCGGCTTCTTAAATGTACGTTTTCCCAGAGCTTTCTGAACAAAATACTTAATCATCTTCTCCGTCACGGTATAATCAGAGATTACTCCTTGTCTGAGTGGTCTTACCGCAATAATATTCCCCGGTGTTCTTCCAAGCATCAAACGCGCTTCTTCACCAATTGCCTTGATCACATTCGTATCACGATCAAATGCGACAACTGATGGTTCTTTCAGAACAACCCCTTTTCCTTTCACATATACCAGTACACTGGCTGTCCCCAAATCTATTCCAAGATCTACTGACATCATAATTTTTATATCTCCCTTCTAAAACGCTCTTTTGCTGTTCTCAGCACTCTACTGCAAATAAACAACTTTGTCTGTTACTGATTCCAGCATTCTCTTTCCTCAATCAAGTGTCTTTTTTCCCTTGAAGGGGTTTATCATTACTGTTTTTTCACTCTTGCTGTTATCAATATTATGTAACCAAAACAGTAATGTTTTATCATCCGCATACTTTAGTATAATAGACTTCGCTTAAAATAGAAAGGCATTTTTTGCATATATTTTACGACTTTTTTCGACTTTTTTTCGTCTTTATTTCTCCAATATAGACGCAATATATTTCCCTGTATAAGAATCTGGATTCTTTGCGACCTCTTCCGGAGTACCACTTGCCACAACAGTTCCTCCGCGGTCTCCTCCTTCTGGTCCAATGTCAATAATATAGTCTGCCGTCTTAATCACATCTAGATTATGTTCGATTACAATTACTGTATTTCCATCCCCGGAAAGTCTGCGGAGAATCTCTGTTAATTTATGCACATCTGCAAAATGAAGTCCTGTCGTAGGTTCATCCAGAATATATACCGTTTTTCCGGTACTGCGTTTGCTAAGTTCTGTCGCAAGTTTAATTCTCTGTGCCTCGCCACCTGAAAGCTCTGTAGAAGGCTGTCCCAAACGAATATACGACAATCCGACATCTCTCAACGTCTCCATCTTTCTTCGAATACTTGGTACGTTTTCGAAGAAATCTACCGCTTCTTCCACTGTCATATTCAATACATCATAAATATTTTTCCCTTTATAGCGTACTTCCAGCGTTTCACGATTGTAACGCTTTCCACCACAGACCTCACATGGAACATAAACATCCGGAAGAAAATGCATCTCAATTTTCAGGATTCCGTCTCCTGCACATGCTTCACAACGTCCCCCTTTAACATTAAAGCTAAACCGTCCTTTCTTGTATCCACGTGCTTTTGCATCCGGCGTTCCTGCAAACAAATCTCGTATCAAATCAAACACGCCTGTATAAGTGGCAGGATTTGACCGTGGCGTCCTTCCGATTGGTGACTGGTCGATATTAATCACTTTGTCAACCTGCTCTAGCCCTTCTATTCTCTTATGTTTTCCAGGGATTGTTCTTGCCCGGTTCAAGTCTCTTGCAAGTCTTTTATATAAAATCTGATTCACAAGAGAACTTTTCCCCGATCCAGACACTCCCGTTACACAAGTCATAACTCCCAAAGGGAATTTTACATCAATGTTCTTGAGATTATTCTCTTGTGCACCGACTACTTTCAGATAACCTGTCGGCTTCTTTCTTTCTGTCGGAACCGGAATCCTGATTTTTCCACTCAAATACGCTCCTGTGACAGAATTTGGATTTTTCATAATTTCTTGTGCATTTCCCACAGCAACAACCTGACCGCCATGTTCTCCTGCCCCCGGACCGATATCTACTATATAATCCGCTGCCAGCATCGTATCTTCATCATGTTCTACTACAATCAATGAATTTCCAAGATCACGCAAATGTTTCAGCGTCGCAAGAAGTTTATCATTATCTCTTTGATGAAGTCCGATACTCGGCTCATCCAGAATATATGCAACTCCGACCAGACCTGATCCAATCTGTGTTGCAAGTCGAATTCTCTGTGCTTCTCCACCGGAAAGAGTTCCTGTCGCACGCGCAAGCGTCAGATAATCCAGACCGACATCCATCAAAAAACTGATTCTTGCTTTGATCTCTTTCAGAATCTGATTACCAATCAACTGCTGTGTCTCTGTCAATTGAAGTTCCTCTAAAAATTTCTGAAGACGTTCTATAGAAAGTGTTGTCACTTCTGAAATATTCTTATCTCCAACTGTTACAGCTAAAGCCCCCGGCTTCAAGCGCTGTCCTTTACAGGCTGAACATGGTGTAATATTCATAAATGTCTCATATTCTGCTTTCATCGTCTGAGAACCTGTCTCACGGTAACGACGTTCCACATTCTTGATCAATCCTTCAAATGCAACCGGATAAATCCCTTCGCCTCTCTGACCTTTATAATAAACCTTCACTTCTTTTCCATCTGTTCCATAAATCAAAACATCATGGATTTCTTTCGGATAGTCCTCAAAAGGGGTGTCCAGATCAAAATGATATTCTTTACACAGTGCATCCAGAATTGCACGTGTGAAGCTGCTCTTGTCTGTACAGGACTGCCATCCTAAAACTGCAATCGCACCTTGATTAATAGACAACGACGGATCCGGAATCATCAGTTCTTCTGAAAATTCCATTTTGTATCCAAGTCCAAAACATTCCGGGCAAGCACCAAACGGATTGTTAAAAGAAAAACTGCGTGGTTCAATCTCATCAATACTGATCTCACAGACAGGACAGGAAAAACTCTGACTGAAATTCATTGGCTCTCCATCGATCACATCTACAAGAAGCAGTCCCTCTGCCAGCTGAAGTACATTTTCCACGGAATCTGTCAGTCGCTTTTCAATTCCAGGTTTTACTACAAGACGATCTACAATAATCTCAATATTATGCTTGATATTCTTATCCAGTGCAATCTCTTCCGAAAGCTCATACATATTGCCATCCACACGAACACGAACATATCCACTCTTTTTTGCACGTTCGAAAAGCTTTGCATGTGTTCCTTTTCTTCCACGTACAACAGGTGCCAAAAGCTGTATCTTCGTTCTCTCCGGAAGCGCCATGATCTGATCTACCATCTGATCTACTGATTGCTTCGCGATCTCACGGCCACACTTTGGGCAATGGGGAATTCCAACTCTCGCATATAATAATCGAAAATAATCATAAATCTCCGTAACAGTTCCAACTGTGGAACGAGGATTGTGGTTTGTTGATTTCTGATCAATGGAAATTGCAGGTGAAAGCCCTTCGATACTTTCTACATCTGGTTTCTCCATCTGACCAAGGAACTGTCTTGCATAGGAAGACAGTGATTCCATATAACGTCTCTGTCCTTCTGCATAAATTGTATCAAATGCAAGGGAAGATTTTCCAGAACCGCTAAGTCCCGTCAAAACAACCAGTTCATTTCTCGGAATGTCTACATCTATATTCTTCAGGTTATTTTCATTCGCGCCTCGTATCTTAATGTACTGTCTGGCGTCCATTTTCTTACCCATTTTGTAATCTCCTATTCCATATCATTGAGCATCTTTTTTAATTCAAGAAGCTTATCACGAAGCTCTGCCGCTGCCTCAAAGTTCAATTCCGCTGCTGCCTTCTTCATCTGTTTCGTCAGATCCGCGATCAGTTTCTCCAGTTCTTTTTGGCTCATGGACTCCGGATCTTTTTCAAGCCGCATCTCTTCTGCCGCAACCTTTTTAGAAATACTGATCAGATCACGCACTGACTTCTGAATCGTCTTCGGCGTAATTCCATGCTCTTCATTGTATCTCATCTGAATCTCACGACGACGCTGTGTCTCATCGATCGCCAGCTGCATTGATTCTGTAATCTTATCTGCATACATGATTACATGTCCTTCTGCATTACGCGCTGCACGACCGATTGTCTGAATCAGCGAAGTCTCTGAACGAAGGAATCCTTCTTTATCTGCATCAAGGATTGCAACAAGAGTGATTTCCGGAATATCAAGTCCTTCTCTCAAGAGGTTAATCCCAACCAACACATCAAACACATCCAGACGCATATCTCGGATGATCTCCGTACGTTCAAGCGTATCAATATCCGAATGAAGATATTTTACACGGATTCCTACTTCACGCATATAATCTGTCAAATCTTCTGCCATGCGCTTTGTCAGCGTTGTGACAAGGACTTTATTCTTCTTACTGATCTCTTTGTTCACTTCACCGATCAGATCATCAATCTGTCCTTCCACCGGTCGCACTTCAACTTCCGGATCAAGAAGTCCTGTCGGGCGGATTACCTGTTCTGCTCGAAGAAGTTCATGATCCTTCTCATATTCTCCCGGTGTCGCAGATACAAACATCACCTGATTGATCTTACTTTCAAACTCATCAAAGTTAAGTGGACGGTTATCCTTCGCAGATGGCAGGCGGAATCCATAATCTACCAATGTCTGCTTTCTCGACTGATCTCCGTGATACATTCCACCAATCTGCGGGATTGTCTTATGTGACTCATCAATCATCATAATAAAATCATCCGGGAAATAATCGATCAATGTATACGGAGCCTGTCCCGGTCGAAGCCCTGCCAAATGTCTGGAATAATTCTCAATTCCGGAACAAAATCCAGTCTCCTTAAGCATCTCAATATCAAAATTCGTTCGCTCCGCAATACGCTGTGCCTCTAAAAGCTTGTCATTTCTCTTAAACTCTTTGACACGTTCTTCTAATTCTTCTTCAATATCTGCCACCGCACGCTTGATATTCTCACGGTCAACCACGTAATGAGATGCCGGAAAGATTGCTACATGTTTCAGTTCGTCCTTCACTTCTCCTGTCAAAATATCAATCTCTGAGATCCTGTCTATCTCGTCTCCAAAGAATTCCACACGAATCGCTGTGTCACTCTCATATGCCGGAATGATTTCCAAAACATCTCCACGCACACGAAATGTACCACGGTGGAAATCCATATCATTACGATCATACTGGATCTCAATCAGCTTTGCCATTACTTCATCACGATCTTTGATCATACCAGGACGCAAAGAAACTACCATGTTCTGGTAATCTACCGGGTTACCCAGCCCATAGATACAAGATACACTTGCAACAATGATCACATCTCTTCGCTCCATCAGTGACATAGTTGCGGAGAGTCGAAGCTTATCAATCTCGTCATTGATGGACGAATCCTTGGCAATATATGTGTCTGAAGATGGAACATATGCTTCCGGCTGATAATAGTCGTAGTAGGAGACAAAGTATTCCACTGCGTTATTTGGAAAGAACTCTTTGAATTCCCCATACAGCTGCGCAGCCAGCGTCTTATTATGTGCAATAATCAATGTCGGCTTGTTCATCTGTTGAATGACATTCGCCATGGTAAATGTCTTACCAGATCCAGTAACGCCAAGCAACGTCTGACACTGGTTTCCTTCTTTGAAGCCTTCGACCAGCTCTTTAATTGCCTGCGGCTGGTCGCCAGTTGGGTTGTATTGTGATACTAATTCAAAATGATCCATGTAATTTCTCCTGATCGCTCTAATTTAGAGGTGATATTTTAGAAATAGTAGTTGTTTTCTTAGTATTGTTACTTGTATAGTATATCATTCAGGAGAAAAAAAGTACAGAACTAAATCGAATGTTTGTTCTGTGCTTTTAATTCTTATTTTTCCAAATGTATCAATATATCATCTAACATCGCTTCAAAAAACTCTGCTGTTGGTTGTTCGTCTTTTTCCTTTATACGAATCAGTTCGTTTAAATCTTTATCAGATAAACATAAAATCAACTTTCCATTTTCCCTCAAGCAACCTTTTGTTGCTGAAAGTGCATTTCTACTTGCTCCTTCTCTTGACACAATAATTGCCACACTTCTTAATGCCTTTTTATACAAATATTTTTCTGTCGTATAAATTTCTCTTTGAGTTATTTTTTCTTTATAATTTTTGAATTCAAATACTATATATTTTGTATTAAAATAATTTTGTATTGTGTTAAAGAAATCCTGATTCACCCCATTTTTGATTTTACAACACAAATCAAAACAGTATAACCCATCATTGGAATGCTCTTGCACAGCCCATAAACTCAAATACTCTCCAAGTACATTTTTCAAAATTTCTGTACAAATCTTTTCATATTCCTTAAAAAATTCTTTTCCCGGTTGTATATCTTTTAACTGTTCTTCCCATGTTCTCTCCCTTTTTTCGATTTGTTTTTCTTCAAATAATTGTGGCTCTGGAATTTCTAATTGTAAATCATCCACACTATATGTTAATAACGATATAAATTCATTTTTTATATCTGAGTATTCTTCAAATAACCAAAGTAAATTTTTCACATCCCAAATATTTATCCCGTATGTTTCAAAACAATTTGCTTTTATTTCTTTTGAAACAATATTTCCGATAACTAAAATTAAATTATCACCTTTTAATCGCAATAATCTTTCACATGCTCGCTTTATATTTTTTTCAATTGCATAATCGCTATTGTAAATTTTTAATTCAAAACAAATATCTTTTCCATCAACATTACATTTAAAATCACACAATTTTTCTTCTGCTATATTTTTACACTTTGTGATAAGATATCTTCTAAACAATTCTGCAAATGTTTGTTCTCTCATCATATTCGACTTTTGTAAAATATTTCTTTTCAATGTATTTCCTATTTCACTTGCTATTTGTTCCATGATTTTTATATTAGGAGCATACATCAATTGTCTATACATCCACGCTTTATTTCTTGTATCAAGTCGATAATCATCTGGCAGATTCTTCAACCTTGCCAATTCTCTATGAGTTATCTTTCTGATTACTTTTTTATTCCTGACCAATGGAATCTTTATTAAATTTGTATCTGCTAAATCTGATTCTATGTATTTATTTTGTTTCCAACAAAAAAATGTATCTTTTGTACTTATCTCACTAACATAATTGTGATTAACGTTTCGATAAAATTCTTCTACAGGCTTATTTTCCAATATTTCTTCTGGAGAAAGCATTTTCTTTTCATCAAAATAAGGAAATTCAAATGCATCATCTAATGACCTATGAATTGCCACCAAATAGACTCTTTTCTCTACTATCGGTAATCCAGTTGCCTGTTCTGTAGATATTAGCTTATATTTGTAATTATATCCTCTACTATTTATATCGTCTAACAACTGTACAAACTGTTTCAATTTCAAACAAGACTGCGGTATAAAAAAGCATATAATTTTCGGCATTCTATAATCTAAAATCAATTTAATGACATTATTAACATCTCTGGCATTTTTTTGTTTTCGACCAGCTATACTTAAATCTCTATAAAATGCTCTATAAAAATCACATGCTAATATATCTATATCCGGCATATCTTCCAAATTGCTTGCCCATAATTGATCCAGTTCATTTATTTCATCACTTATATTTTTCTTATAAAGTTCAATTGCCCTTCTATCCTTTTCATAAGCTGCAACAACGCTACAACCAGCATTTTCAAATCCCATCGTCATTGCACCTATGCCAGCACCTAATATTATAACTTTATTCTCCATACGCGTTCATCCTTCCATATAATCTCCATTTACATGTTACAGCATGTTGCGATATAGTTTTGCTCTTTATATCTTAATATGTTAAAGCAACCGCTCTCAAATTAATTGTTTTTATTAGTTCCCGTCATCCTTCCGAATCTCATCAATAATCCGACCTATATTACACGTAATCTGTCCCTTACACTGATGAATATCCTCATTGATTTTCTTTTCCTGTTCAATAGCAATCTCTATATTTTTCGCCAATTCTCCAATCGCAGCATTTTTCTTCGGATTGATTCCTGTTCTGGCAAGTAACAACTTATAGATAAATGTCTGATGTCCATCTTTTTCATTCTGGATAATCTGTTCAGCA
>ERZ1026874.442-NODE-442-length-25860-cov-31.407285_pt1 | contig 25860 bp, 12 predicted proteins | sample MGYA00380167_ERZ1026874 | MGnify/ENA primary metagenome ERZ1026874 (study PRJEB33269, sample SAMEA4719803) | human gut metagenome | biome: human-associated habitat; feature: organic feature; material: feces | place: Cameroon | collected 2013-10 ...
TATTTATGAGACTACCAACTTTTTTATAAACTATTTCTTATCCCGAACTGGGGTCATAACTTATTTCCTTATAATAATATAAATCTCACCTTCTCTTTTATATAAATAGTGTACAACCTACAGATGGTAAAGTAAGGATGCCAGGGTATTTCCCATGCACCCTTACAATAATTCACCTAAACGTATTTAGCAGTTTTATTGCTTTTTACATTTTACCCAAATGGATTCGTCACCTATGGACATCTTCATTTCTGAAACTGTAGAAGTCGCAGCAATGATGGTATAAGAAGCAAATAGTTCACCTTCTACATATGTATTTAGTGTGTTTCCTTTCAAAGACCATGTTCCTCGACCAGTACCGAAATATCCGGAGCCGTAATATGAATCATCAGCTTTGAATGTGGCGTAAGTTTTTCTGAAAGGCCAGTCAACATACGTACCAGACTCCGATGTCTTTACTGCTGTCATCTCCCAGGTTCCCACAATCATAGACTTATCATAGTCTCCATTGTCAGAATCATCATCACTACTGCATGATATGAATGCAAAAGATGCTACCACAAGGGCAAGAAGGAAAAATAAATACTTTTTCATAATGTTACTTTTTAAATTAATAATACTTTTTCTATGTTTTGTTTTGATAATCCTGTTGATGAAGGTGACTACCAACCGCAATTATCGTCATAGCATTCATCATTCTCACAACCTTCATACTCGTCACGATCGCAATAACCACTTTCATGATAGTCATTGTAAGAACAATCATGGTCGCAGCAACAGTCATCATAACCATCTTCATAGCCACGAGCATAATTTTCATGGCTTGAGGTATTATTACCTGCGTTACGATGCGCTTTCTTTTGGCTGTTTGAAACGCCGCTTGAAAATAAAAAATCGAATAGTCCCATATCTTTTTTCAATTAATGTTTAACTTCTAATGCAAAGGTATGAATTGATTGTGCAGTCTATCTGCACAATCAAAAGAATATGCAAAAATGATAGATAAAAAGCAGAAAGAACTATTTCTTCCTGCTTTAATAAGTTGTTTTGACCTATTATAATTGTCTTAATGTATCTACAAATAATGCTTCTTTAGCTTGCATCTTTTCACAGAAGTCTGCATAAGATGTGGATGTTTTACAAATCTCAATACCTAATATATATAGTGATGCAGATGAGTCCTTCAATCGTGATCTTGGAATTTTCTGTTGTCTCTCAGATAAAGGAGCTGTAAAAACTCCTTTCGTGGCCTGCAAGCTGGTGATGTATGTGATTAGCTGATGAAGGTCATTACGATTTACTTTAGAAACTTTTTCATAACTTTCAAGTCTCTTGTATTTTGCATCAAGGACAATATCATTTTTGTAGAAATCTGGATAACGGATTCCACTATGATCTTCAAACAAATAGATGCCACCTTTATGTTTCTTGTTTTCTGGATGCTTGAACCCCTCTTTTTGTAGAATGGTATTCAGATACTCTTCCCAAAGCCAAGCTCCATCAAACAGAATACCGCAAATCTCCTCATCAGTTTCTCCGTACTTTACTTCTTCCATTCTAAGAATTTGTAAGCATAGGCATTGCAGGGGCTGGTATTCCGTATAGTAAGGATGACTCTTATGTCTAAGGTTCTTACCAATAATTGCACCACGCTCATTTTTATTATATGAAGGAGTTAGTGAAATTATAGATTTTACATTGCCTATAGTTTCCTGGTCTAAACCTAATACGGATTGACCATATCTCTTTGACTTCATAAACTCAATTGTATGACGGATTAACTCTGTCATGTCATTGTCATAGGTATATTCACGAGTGGAGTATGCTACATTTCCTGCAAACGGAATGTTTTGGGCAATATGGCGTCCCCAGTCAATAGTACCCTTTAATTTTGCGTCGTTATGTTTAAAGTTCTGATACTCTCTATATATGCCCTGACGCATTGCATTCCTTAGCAAGTGAGGGAACATAAACATGATAAAGTCAAATACATCCTCTTTTTCGTTGTTGTGATTAAGGTCAAAGAGATTGAATGAAAAGACCTTTTGAAGCATGTAATGTAAGAGATAGTCATCGCGTCCTTCGTCAAAACGGGATTTAATTTTAATCTGCAGGTTTCCTACACCGATAAACCCCATCACATTTTCTGTGGAAATACGTACCTTTTCAGGGTCACTTGTATTTAGAATGGTCATAACAGAAGCTTCACCGACTTTGTCGTCAGAATCCTCTATACTATAGGGAAATATTAGCAGATTCTCATTTTCATGACATAATTGAGCTATTGTCTTATCGGCAATAGGGAATAAAGCTGAAACATCTTTGCGAAGAAATGTCCCAGCTTTCACCTGTCCAATATTATTGTCTGTTAAGTTAATTCTCATCGACCAATTCGCTATCATTAATATTTGAGTTGCTTTCTTTGATGTCGAAGTAAGCACTTCTCAACTTTTCCATGATTTCGTCTGATTTGCGGAAACCACGGCTATATTCTCTAAGCAATGGTTCGATATTCATATCCCATAACTTTTCAAAGTTTCCACCATTATCACCCAACTTCAAGAAGTATGATGGTCCAACTTGGTAGGCAGGGCCAAGCCCTTCAATCTTGGATATCTCATTATTCAATCTTGCCATTACACTCTTTGCCTTAGTAGCACATTCTAGTGTGTCGAGCATAGATTGTGTGTCTTCAGGCTTTATTTCCTTCCAGGTGAATCTGCGACGCATAGCAAAGTCCATGCTCTCGATACTACGGTCTATATCATTCATTGTACCAAGAATGAATACGTTTTCAGGAATATAAAATCCTTCAGCAAATACATCTGTTTCAGGGACAAGGTTCTGATATTGAGTCTTTACTCGAATATCTTTCTTGCCTCTATAACCAGGGTCAATGGCGTAGAATAACTCTCCAAATATTTTTGAAGCTTCTCCACGATTGATTTCATCAATGATGAAAACAAAATCTTTTTTGACTACGTTACTTGCTGTTAATGTCGAAATGTTCTTTTGTTTGTACACTTCTTTAAGTACAGCCCAGTAAGCAGAAGCATGACAACCTCCGATAACATCCCTTACTGCATCGCTAATGTTTGAAATATTGTTCAAAGACTCTGTTGTAGTAAATACTTTTGCAAGTTTTGCCAATCTGTCAAAAGAAACGGTATAAGTACGATTACTACTAGTTCCAGGAGTTTTCAGTTCTATGTTATTAAAGTCTGTAACCTTAACCACTTCCATGGATTTTCCGCTTGTTTTGAGCTTAAATTCATTCAAATCACCATTGTTAATTTTATCAATCACTATATTATATTTATAATCCAGTGATTTTTCTTCTGATAACTCTGTGAGAGTTTTTTTGCTATCCTCCAAATTCTTGATAGCTTTTTTGCAAAACTCTTTAAAAATGCCATCTTTACGCTCAAATCCCATCTGTTGTCCATCAGACATCATAATAGGTCGCAGCCCTTCAACAAAATCTGTATAGTCATAAGAAGGATGAAACTGCACAAAGCACATTTCGTCCTTACCACATCCCATTTCTCTTGCTATGGCCTGAGCCATAAAGGTCTTACCGGTACCAGGAGCACCAGTAAGAACTAAGTTCTTGCTTTCTTTAAGCAAGTCAATATATTTTTGATACATCATATCGCTGTCTATTTTTGTTTCAACAAGATCATTTTCATAATCTTCCTTGTCAGTATCTGTGCTTTTTAATAATGCTCTATTATAGTACCATAATACCGTTTGGGCAGTAAGTGGCATACTTTGAATACATCCCTTATTCTTTATTTCGTCATTGATTGACAAAATCAATTCATTCACTTTCTCAATCTCTGGAATAACGTATTGATCCAGTAATTCGTAAAAATGAACAAGCTTGTGACCAGCCTTTCGTGGCTTAACCTCTAAAACCTTACATAAATTCTTATATACGTCATTCTTATAAAATGTATATTTCTGAGGATTATAGAACGCCAAGAAACAGCTGATAAGTCGTTCATCACACATTGCACTCGTGTGAGTAGTGAACTTTGCCTTAATCTTATTATCCCATAATGTTTTGCAACTATCAGTGAATTTTTCTATTCTTTCTTGTAGAAGGATGTTTTCATCAAACAGTGCTCTAAAGAGTTTTCTATACTCTTCTGGTTCATATTTCGCAAAATTTCTAATTGCGGTAATCTGTGAACTATAACATAGATTCTTAAATTCTAGAGAATTAATCTCTTTAGAAAAATCTACAGCATTAGGGTCTGGGTGTCCATTTTGTTTGGACACCAATTCCCATTTATATAATTCTTCTAAGTTAGAATCGCCATTTAGTCCATATTGAATTTGGTGATTCTTGAATAATGTGACTATATCTTTTAAATTCATTTCGTATCTTCTATTGTTACATCAAATTTAATGTCCTGGTTCCTACAGATGTCTATTTCTGTATCGTAGGTGATAGTAGATAGATCGTACATCTTTCGCTCGCCTGGAGCGTTATAGATAAACCATCCGTTCATAAATCCACCGTCAGGATAGATACATAGTTTCTTTCCTGCACATTCAAATGTGAGGACTCGCCAATGCGTTAGGCTACGTCTTGGTGCTGAAACAACAGGGGAGAGAGTACCTTCTATTCCATCCTCGTATTCCAATCCCTCAACCAATTCATTCGCCAGGTTCTCCAGCCAAGAGTCTCGGTCTTCTGACGTAGGCTGATTGGCTCCAAGATTATCTCGCTTTCCGTTGTCGCTATTGTATCGCTCAACCAAGAACTCCAAGTTATAAGGAGAACCAATCTTCTTAATGAAGTACTTGATAGTTTGTGTACACAAGATGATAGACAGGATGCTCTTCATGTGCTCATCTTGATAAGACACATTTACTATAGATTCTCTGTTAGCCTGACAATGAGCTACAAATGCCTGAACAATCTGTGATGCTCTATCGTCGATGATACCGGCAAGTCCAGATGTCTTGATGATTGTTGGATCACCATCCACGAGTTTGAATATCTTCGTTGTAGCATCCACAATATCAGTCTTTATAAACTTTGCCTTGCTTGCGAAGTTGTTTGTACGGATATAGTATATGGTGCCATTTCCCCACTTGTCATTCATTGTGATATGGTTAGGGTTGTTTGTAAAATACAATCTACCATCAATATATGCCAAAGGGTATAGCCCATTTCCTGTAAACGGATTCTTTATTTCCATTACTTCGTTTGTCCAGCCCTTAACAGAACGAATCATGCTCATCGCCGGAGTAGGTATTGCTATATCTGTATTCTTTACTACGCAGAAAGATGTCTGCTGGCCATGAGGAGCAAAATAGTTAAAGAACTGACCTTTCCAACAATGGTCTGTGCCTTCATACTCCCAGTTTGCATAGTCATCATCAACGAAAATGAACTTTTCGTTCTGTGACAATGCAAATGTACGTTCCATCTTGGCAAGAGAAGTTTCTGTAGCACTTTCTCCGAATACACTCAATACAGCATTTGGCAGAACTTTTCTTGCAGAGCGTTCCTCTTCAATCCATGCCTTTGCAGCATCTATATCGATATGATTGATATAGTGTAGGGTGAACTTGTCTATTAAAGCCTCCTTATTGCCTGAATGTATTGCTGCCTCAATGATAGTATAGGCACGTTCTATAGCCGACTTCATCAAGTCCATAGCAGCCAGCTGGTTAGAATAACCGGAACCGCCAGGATTGGCATCAAATATACAAATATGTCCATTTGGCGTAATGGTAAAGTCGAGATCTGTACGCTCAACATTCAATTCTTCAGACAAGGCTCTTGCAAAGAGCAATCCGAGAGTGATGAGCAGATCTTCTTCTTCATTACGACTATTAATCCAGTCTTTCTGGAAATGGCGTATTCTAATCTCTGTATAATCAGTTTGGATGGTATCACCCAAAACAACATTGCGCTTGATGTAATCAGTACTGCCACATCCCAAACACTTATTCGGTTTCGGACCTTTTTTCACGAGTGCAAAGTGATAATCTGGCTTATCTGTATCTTTTGATGCGATTGGATTCATTTCGTTCGGCAGCTTATCAGGATCATTTGATGAGGCTGCAGGCCAGCTTTCAAGCACGGTCTTTCCGCATTTGGTACAATGGCAATAGCCAAATCCTGTACCTTCATTATAATACAGTATCTGACCGTTGCCGCTTTCTCTACTGCTACGGGTGTCAAAAAGGTGTGGCTCAATACGATCCTGCTTCCATTCATCAGCACCAATCAACTGAGCACTAACACGAGTATATACATTTTGGTCAAGAATTCGACTTGCCGATTCATTCATGTCTGGAATAAATTCAGCAGGTTGCAACAAATCGAGTTCTGTACTTGCACTAACTCTCCATTTTTCTAACGAGTCCAATTCCTCTTTTGTATCAATCACCACTTGCTCACGGTTGAAGTACAGCTTTTTGAATGTTACTTCTGGTTTGAAGAAGTTGGTGTATCTAATACCACGCACGATTCTTACCATACCATCCCTTGCAATAGGATTGCCCGGTGCATATTGAGACAATGCAGTACGAAGAGGGTATGATGGGTTCGATGGTGTAACCAGTGTATATGATGTCTGTGATGAAGCATTAATATCAAACTCAACCACGTTCACTGGCATATTGGCATTTGGCGTAAAGCGATGAGTTGCCCAATATGAAAGCAAACGGGAAGCTAATGGTTCAATGAACTTCATTTCAAAGAATGCCTGTTGTCTTGCACTCTTTGCCTTCTTGTATGGTTCTGCATAATCTTGAATGCGCAATTCCAGTTCAGAATAGCATTTCTCGTTCATTTCACGAGCTTTGGAAACGACATACTGAGGCGGACGGCTACTAAAGATAGTACCGTCTAACAGAATTCGTATCTTTCTTCTCAAATCATCACTCAGCGACTCGCTGCATTTATTGTTAAATGCCTCATAAGGTGTACCAGTCTCGTCACCCAATCCATCCAATGGGCTAATAGGAGCATTATCTGCCTTTTTCTTAACCTTGAAGTGGTTACTTTCACCATCAGGAACTATCTGATAATTAGTATAGTAACTGATTACTTGCTCTGTGATACTGCCACCAGCCATTCCAAAAACGCCAAATTCTCTAATGAGGAAAGAGTTAATATGACGTTGAATCACCTGGGCACTATTCAGATCAACAGTAGGCGAGTTGACGTTGCGCATGATGACATTCTCCATAGGATTCAGCAATGTCCTTACACCTACAGCGTCAGATCCACACAGTGTAACACAGGCACTACGAACCTGGCCGCGTCGTCCACTACGACCGGCTCTCTGTTTATAGTTTGAAGGCATTGGTGGGACAGAAGTCATCATCACTAATTCCAAGTCACCGAGGTCAACACCCATCTCCATTGTTGTAGAACAAGCAAGGATGTTGAGTCTATGATCCTTGAAATCTTCTTGTACCTGACGACTAATCATCTTATCCACCTGTGCTGTATGCTCAGCCTGAATGAAAAGTTGAGGGAATTGATGAATTTGAAGAAGACGATCTGAGAACGAACCGTTTTCTCCCCATAAATCATTATTCCAGAGAATCTTACGATTATCTTTAGCCCATTCTTCTATAACCTCATCAGCAGGATTAGGATTCATGCTATGGTTATGATAAGGGTAGGGAACCCATTTCTCATGTAGCTCTTCTTTCAAAGCTACTGGTTCGCCGCCGATGACATATGGTGAATAACCATGGAAGGTAATCTCTACAGGACGCAGACATTCTACATGATGTCTGCTACCAGACTGGTTGGTGTCACACAAATATACATCATCATAGAGTTTAAAACCAAGTTTGGCAAGATTGAGTCGATAAGGAGTAAAATGAACTCCATCTTTTACCTCGTCTTTATCTTTTACTTGTTTGCGTAACTCCGTATCATAATGCTTACCATGTTCCAGTAATTCGTATTTTAATGTCAACTCATTCCACATGCAGTCTATAACATCCTGAATGTCTTGCTTATAACTGTTGATAGCATTCACTATTGAAATATGCTTCTCGTTTGCAATCAGTTTTGCTAACAATCTGATGATACGAGACGGATTTGCAGCCTTGTCTCTGATGACTGGTTTGTGGACAGGACGACGCATTTCCTTTTTAGTGGCAAATCTCACCGTTTGGAATATATCAACTGAGTCCTGGTCATCCATGGTCAAGAATACACACTCACTCTGACGAGCAGTATAGTCCAGGAACAACTGCATCAAGGCGTGCCAATCCTTTTTAGAAATCTGATTTTCAGGTGATAGCTTACCATTGAATACCTCCACAGCATCTGGCAACTTAGTAGTCAATGCTGGTTGTAAGTCGGCATAGTAAGAGGCGAACAAGCCCATTGTTTCTGGAGTTGCAGCTGACAAAGGTCTGTGAGACAGATATTCCACCATGAGGGATAGAATATATTTACGTTTCGTCTCTGGCTTTATATTGCCATCTTCATCAAGTTCTGGGCTCAGTTCTGAGCGTTCGGCAAACTGCTGACAGAAAATATCTGCCAGCCTATCATTGATAAGCACATCTAAAATGTCCTGCCATGACAAGAACTGATTAGGTTTCAGCTCATTGAGCAGCGCTTGGATAGCTTTTTCATCGCTACCTTCAAGAATGTCCAGTTTCTCTTCTGCATCCTTGTGCTGAGGATCTTTTCTACCTGTAGTATCGTAAATATTTTCAAAGTGCTTAATAGCCTCTTCCTTTGTCATACTGCCAGCAGTAGCCATTCGGCATAACTCATGATATAAGGTGCCATAAACCCACAGACGTTCTTCTTCCAGGTTCTGCTTGATAGTACTGCGAGCAGCCATCTGGCGACTATCTACAAAACTGATATATTGCTGCCCCTTATGCAGGTATATCTTAGATTCATCTTTTGGTTTTCCTTCTGTCATCAAGTCGAGAGTAGAAGGAGCTATCAATCTGGAGATAAAATCTGGAGCAACACGGAACTTCTGCAGTTTCTTTGCATCTTCTTCGTCTGTTTGAATCACATCAGAATTATCCTCATCCTGCTTTGTCTGTTTAGTCAGCTTTGTACCACAATAAGGGCATTGGCAATGAGCATTGGCAATGATTCTCCAACCTTTTGGTGCAGGATTGCTTGCAGTTACATTCAGCAGTCTGTTACCCTTAATAATATAAGGTATATTGTTGTCATATTCTGCATTCTCACTTTTTGTAGTACCAAACACGTAGAGAGTTTTGCCTGTATCTTCTGTATTGTCAAGATCGAACATATCGCTATCATCCATAGTAATAGGTTGATAGCCAATGCCGTCATCATACTTCACTTCTTCTGCAATGGCAACATACTCACCGCAATGCTTACAACGACTCATTTCCAATAAGGGTGCATCGTCTTTGCTTCTCTGTCCAGATTTATTTTCTAAATAGACACGGAAACTACCATCTTCGGTATAGTGTGAGTCTGCAAGATCAACATACAGGCCATGGTTTGGTACACGGTAGAAGTAATGTACTTTCACACGCAAGTCTTCCAAGCCCATATCTTCTGCTTTTTGGCACATCTCATCCAGTCGCACAAGTTTCTCTTCGATAGTCTCACCTTCTTTTATCAAGTCATCGAGTTTGATATATCCGTCATGATTATCGTTGATAAGCTTGAGCCAATACTCCTTGTCCTCTTCTGGAATGACATCGATGCCTTTTCGCTTACCATCCACATATTTCACCTGGTTAGTCTGCAGTCCAGTGATGCCAGCAATGAAATCCTTCAGTTCTTCCTTGGCATTCTCGCTACCATTTCCGATGGTTGCGGATGACGTAGCAAAGCGTACCTCGTCAGTAGTCACACCATAAGCCATGAGCACACGTCTGATAAGCATGGCAATCTCAGCGGCTCCAGCCCCAGTATAGGTGTGAGTCTCATCCAACGCAATCCATCTCAGTGTGCCTTCGCCTTCCTCTTCCTGCTTTTCATGAATCAATTTTCTATCCTTATCACGCAGCAAGATATATTCCAACATGGTTGGGTTTGTCAGCAGAATATTAGCTGGGTGTTGACGCAATTCGGCACGAGTGGCTATGACATGAGGGTATTTTTCTTCAATGACATTTCCAGCTTCATCCCTGGTTATACCACGGATGGCATCAATCTTACGGAGAACTTTTTTGTAGTTCTTATCCTCTTCATTAGGCAGAAACTCTGGCATATCACCATTGTAAACAGCAAAAGTGAGATTTGTTCCTGCCAGCAGTTTTTCCATACGTGCCTTCTGATCCTCCATCAGTGCATTGAGAGGGTAGAGGAAGATGGCCTGTACCTGTTCAGGTATATGATGTTCTATCAGATCCTGTACAAGAGGGAGCATGAAACACTCAGTTTTACCCGAACCTGTTCCTGTTGTTACAACGATACTCATATTCTTGCCGTCAGGAGTCTTCTCTTTCAACAAAGTCTTCCAGCACTGATACTGGTGCTCATAAGGTGGATAGTAAGTATCTTCATTAGGCATACATTTCTGCCAGAGTGTACCCACCATTTCATTAGCCTCGGCTTCGTGTTCTGGATAGACAGTCTCGTAGCTGTTCATGCATTGTACCAATGGCATAGCATCCTTAGGAGCGAATACCTCAGGGATTATCATCTTCAACTGATTGATATATCCCTTTTGGCTTTCGTTCCTTGCTTCACCGCACCACATGGCAGCAAGAGTTTTCTCTACTGCTGTACGGTTATTCTTATATAGTTCTGCAAATCTGAATTTTTGCTTCATATCTCGATATTCTAATTTTCATTTGAAACTATAGCGTGACTCATCTCGCTAAATTTGTATCTGCACTCATCATAGTCTTTCAGAAACTCTTTCAAGTTTTCATATTTTCCCAAAGCATCTGGGTTATCTTGTATGAGTTTGAGAGCCTTATCTGCAACTTCCTCTATCTTTGGCCAAACATCAAAAGTCCAGTATCTTTTAAGAAACTCTTTTAGACAACTCTCCTCTCGTTCATCCGAACATTTTGGCGTCTTCAGAAAGAATGCAGTTACAGCTTCCTTCATCTTGCTTACCTCGTCAGCATCTTCTGACAAATCTTCAATCTGCCTGCTCCACGTTTCTCTTGGTAAAAGCATCCAGTCGAAGTGGAACTCTACGGCAAACTGATACAGATTTTCAATGTCGGTATCGGTTAGCTGATAACCACGCTTCTTGACAAGAGGGAGAAATATATCTCCAATTTGTCTGCCTGCTTTCACCACTTTTATGAGTGGATTGAAGAGGAAGAAGTATGTTTTGTGTTCAGCTACAATCTCAAAGCAATAAAGCGCATCGACTACAATCTGCGATTTCTTACCTCCCCAACCAGACTTTACCTTTTTTATATAAGGTAAGGCATAATGCCGTGGAAACGAATTGGATTTCATGCTTTGGAATACGATGCCGTCACCTGATAGTTCGTTGCTGTTAGCTACAGCCACAGGATCCGTTTTGTAGTTCCATGCATATAAATCTGTTGGAGCATCCAAAGCCTTTGAAATATATACTTTCAGATAATCCAGAGGAAACTCTTCTGTAAGTTCATCTACCGGCATTTCCAGTTTGTAGTTATCTACAGAAAGGTTAGGGTCATTGAAGGTAGGAAAACCATAGAACATTCTACTGTTCTTTTTGATTTGATATTCCTTCACGCCATTTTCTGAGAAATCTCTTATAGAGAACTGGTTACTGTTGATGAGAGGAATGTGTATATCCTCTTCTTTGCCAGCGTAACTCACAATATGACTTTTCCCATTGCTATCCTTCTGCGATAGTTCACGCATAATGATAGGACGATATACGTCCACCAATATTTGTGCCTGGTCATTTCCTATTTTCAGCTGTTTGGTATCAGGCTCACGCACACCCAGCAACTTTTCAAAGTTATCTTGTATGTCATCTACTCCTTCCAAAGCTGTACAGATACGCATATGTTCGAAATCTCGCCAGATAGGTTGCTGTCCGGCAGAGACAGGAGTGAAAGGTACATAATACACGTGCGGTTTAAATACGATGCCTTTTACCGTCACTCTTAGGCGAATTGCACCTTGCTCTGGTTCTTCTTCGTTCCAATCCACATAGCGTGATCCTTTCAGCCATTCCAGATCATAGTCAGTTACAGGTTCACCTTCCTTTGAAGCACCTGTAGCATAATGTCGTACTTCCAGACCACTGCGTCCGAAAAGAACAGGGAGATTATCTTCCTGCATTTCTTCGTCATCGTAGTCTGTATCGATATACTTGTAGAGTACAAAGACATTATCCTTATACTTGATGGTCTTCAGATATTTCTTTGTAACAACCTGGTATAGTCCATTACGGTTGAAGAAGGGTGGCAATATCTCCTTGCCATCCGGACCAACCAGTATAACCTTATCATTGATAGGGCACCAGCAATAGTCAGTACCGCATTCTTCTCCATTTCTATAATGTGCATACACCACTGGCAACTCTCTGTAAGGTTCAGCAAGATGATAGGCCGAAGAGAATATCACGGCTGTTGCAGCCTGTGCATTCTTTCTCGTGCTGAATCTGTTGCTTGTCTTAGGCAAGGCATAAACCTGCATATAGTCTGCTACATGCAGTTCCTGCACAACTCTTGTCACGGAAATACTTGTGCCGTCTGTCTGATTTTCGTCGTACTTCATCACCATCTCAACCTTGTCGAAATGGCATACAGGAATATCGGTATAGGTATTCTCGTCGATTTTGTTTACCGATAAGAAACCAGTCTTTTCACTTCCTGTATTATCATATTTAAACAGAGGTTCCTCTGTTTTATCTATTTTCTGTACATAGTGACCATTATCCTTGAATCGCAGATAAAAGCGTATTCTACCTACTTCCTCAGGATGTTCAATTCCCCATTCCGGTTTAAGCAGTCTGTCGTAGCCTATGTATTGTTTTTTACCTCCACCAATCTCTTCAGGTTTCAGTTTTACTCTCAGGTGGCGAACCATCTGGTTTCTGCTTGCAGTATAGGCAATCACCCATTCAAAGTCAAATTTATTTTTCTTTGCCACCTCGTCAGCTTCCAGAATCTTGTGGAGTAACTGCGGTATGCAGGTTTCTTCACGATTCATGTCTTCCTTGGCAAAAGGAGCCTCTTTTTCCTTGCTGAGAATACAGTCCAGGTATTCATAGAGACTATGCTTGCGTGCTATTGATTCTTGGAAGGCAACAGCACGGTTACGGTCTTTCAAATCATCCAGTTCTATTTCTTCACCATGGAAGATCTTGCAAAGCTGGGGTAGGAGAGCATCATTCTTATCTCGTTTCAGCTCTGCTTGTACAGCCAGTCCACCCAACACCTGCAAAGATTCCAACCATCGATAAGAGGTCTTATCTGGATTAGTTGATGCGTTATAAACGAAGGTGTTGGCATCAATCTTTGCTAGTTGGTACAACTTCTTCAATTCTTCTGTGCTTAGGGTTATAACCTTGTTGTCATCCATGGTGTCTGCACCCTTATAAAAGCGTTTGTACCACTCTGCCAGATACATCACTAATATAACGGCGAAATCCTCACTTAGCAAGTGATGATAATCATTACTATGTGAGGAGATGCTGTTTGCTATAGCCGTTTCAAGGATATAGAACTGCTCTAAAGAGAGTCTGAGCTCCCAGACGTAGGGGCGACCTACGTCTATTTGCTTTCTAAGTTGCTCTTGACACTTAGGTAAGCATGCCAGCAGTTTTTTATCCTCTTCTGTATATGGAGTTATTGCCATAATCCTTATTCGTTTTTATAACGTATTCCTTTATATTTTCTTTTTAACTCTTCCAAACTCATGCAGTTACCTTTGCCTCCCTGCCCATGATGAATCATCCTATGACAGTTGGCACAAAGGGGTACAAGGTCGGTTTGAGAGTTCACTGGATGTTCCCCTTCTGTTTGTGAGAATGGTTTGAGATGGTGAATCTCAATATATTCGTCATCAATGTCATATGCCTTGGTGAAATCAAAACCACAACACTCGCAGAAGATGTGACCACCATGTAAAGCCTTATAATAGTTGATACAGGCTTGTCGGAGTATCATGTTTCTCTTTCTGATTTCTGCTGGTTGTGCTTCGCCGGCTTCACCCTCCAAGTATATGGTAGTTTCCACCATTGGCTTGGGTGTAACAGGCGGTTCTGCAGTCTTCGTTCCAGAAGAATGGTTGGTGTCATCATATTCACCATATACCGGCATTGGCACAGTATTGGCATTCAGGGCTTTCAAGAATAGCCGGTACCATTTCAGAACCTCTGTGTATCGTGGTTCCACACTCATGTCGAGATTCTTCAAGATGGGGTGTGTCTTGATCTTCCTGCGAAATTCTTCTACGTCATCTATTTCTGTAATATCGTAGATAGACTCGTATTTGGTGCCAAAGTAGTCATTGAGCGTATTGGGTATAATACGCTCTGCCGTTTCAACGGTCAGACTTACTTCTTTGGCATCACCGTCAAAGCGTTCCGATAGATAACTTCGGAATACTCTGCCAAGTTGCTCGTATGTGAAATCACTTTTATGCATATTCTTTTTTAAGATAACGTATTCTCTACTATTTAATTGTCCATTTCAGTCTAAACATAATCTTCGAACTGATGGAATTCTCCATCGACGATTGAAGTTTACTTGTCATGGAATCAACTTTGTCTGCGTATTCATCTTCTAATTGAAACAACTGTGCTCTTTTCTTGCTGAGAAGTTTGGCTTTTGTATTTTCTTCTTTTTTAAGTTGAATTTTTACAGACGCATTATGTTCTTTTCTTATCTGTCGGCGCAAGGCTTCATGTTCCTTGTTAAGATCCATGACCTCTTTTCTAAGAGGTACTAATTGGTCTTCTGCCCACATCTCATACTTGTTGATTTCATAGTCAACATATTCATTTGTCCTTTCTTCAACCTGAAATTTATAACCATTAAGTTGCTCCTCATATTCTTCTTTGAATATATCATCGAGTGTTGCAAGACTTGAATCCTGTTGAGACAAGCAGTCAAGTTCTAATAGTTTAAAGACAAATTCTGCCGGCAAAATTTCTCCACCGTCAGTCTTTGCACATGCTATCAGTTGTTCTTCTCCATCATATTGATTTGATGAGGTGACACGATATACGCAAGCTAAACCACTTTGTCCCTTATACTGCTCAATTAAAGCTGTTTTATACGGATAAGAATCTAAGTCAAATACTAATTCTTCGTCCGAAACATCCTCAGCAAGGGCTTTTTCAACAACAAATCGTCCTAAAGGATGTCCATATCTTAATTGAATATATTGCTCAGACTCCTTATTTAATATATAGGTGCCTGTAGGAATGTTGGATGCAACTTTGTCATTCAGAGTGAAGATATGCTTGTCAGAATCGATGTTGGATATGCTATCTTTAAGAACGTTTACTGCAATATGCCACAAATGCTTATTATAGGTGTCCAGACGAACTGAGTCTTCACTTTGTCTCATGCGCAATTTATTGACAACCTCCTCATCGAAGTTTTCTAACAAGGATTTTCTTGTACATGCTATGCGCTCTTTAATAACTTCCTCCAATTCATTCTGGAGTTCATCAAATGCAGCAGCGATTTCTCGCTCTGTACGACATGTACTATAAATGCTATTCAGTCTTCTTTCAAAATCTACTCCTGAGTCAATAGAACCAAGAACCTCATCACTGGCTCCAAAGACACCATCGAATAGGGAAAATTTATCGTTCAATAATTCATAGACACGTCTATCTGCATAATTGGCCTCATTTACGAAGTTTACAACCACGACATCACTCTTTTGTCCATAACGATGGCAACGACCTATTCGCTGTTCAATACGTTGTGGATTCCAAGGCATATCATAGTTGACTACCAAAGAACAAAACTGCAGGTTGATACCCTCAGCTCCTGCTTCTGTGGCGATGAGTATTTCTGCTTTATCCCTGAAAGTATCTACTATTGCTTGTTTTCGGTCAATAACAGTACTTCCTGAAATTCGGTTTGTTCCTGCATATTGCATGAGCCAAAGACGATATATGTTTTTAGCGTCTTCGGAGGTGTTTGTTCCATTAAAACAGATGACCTTATCTTTGTAACCATGTTCGCTGAGGTACTTGTACAGATACTCTTGCGTTCTTCGGCTTTCTGTAAATATAAGAGCTTTCTTTTGCCCACCAAGACTTTTTATCTTCTCAAAGGACACTGATAGTGCATTCAACAATTCCTTGGACTTTGTCTCTTCACCTATGCTACGAGCCAAATCACAATAACCTTGAAGTTCCGCTATTTCCGCATCAATATCGTCAATGTATGAATTTGATTCTGATGAAGTTTTGTCATAGATGTCGTATTCATCTTCTTTGTTATCATAATCATTTGCCACACAGTCTAAAGCAGAAGACATCATGCCAGTTTCTTTATAAACTTCAAGTCTATGGATAAAACGTTCAAGAGTATATCCCAATGCGTATGCAGATGAAGACATGATTTTTCTAACCAATAGGGAAAGAAGAGGGCGTTGTCTCTCTGGTACGCCATAGGTTCCTTCTCTCATCAGATAGTCACTAACCTGTTGGTAAAGATCTATTTCTGCTTGTGATGGATAATATTCTTGAACCAAGGCTGTACGCTTAGTGAAGTTCACATATTCTTCAACCTGATTTCTCAGTGTGCGATGAATGATATGAGCTATACGTCCTTTCAATTCTCCATATTTGGCTTTGTCTCTTGTTGATACAGCATTATACTGTTCTGCAAATGTATCAAGACTGGAGAAAAACTCTGGATCGATAATACTAATCAATCCATATAGTTCCTTTAAGTTATTCTGTAAAGGAGTGGCAGTTAACAGAATCTTTTTATAGTCTCTGAAAGCTGCTCTCAAAACGTTTGCCATCACATTGCTTTTCTTGTAAACATTTCTAAGCTTATGAGCTTCATCGAGAACTATCAAATCCCAATTGATACTTTTAAAGTATTCTGAATTGCTGACAGCAAAATTATAGGAGCAGATGTAGATACACTTTTCACCTTTTGAAATCTGTATTTTTCCTTCTTGGAACGACTCACTATCCAAAATAAAGGATGGCAAGTAGAATTTCTCCATAAGTTCAATATTCCATTGGTTTCGCAATGATGCTGGGACAACTATGAGTATGTTTCTTTTGTTCTCTGCCCATAATTCGGACAATATGATGCCTGCCTCGATTGTTTTACCGAGACCAACTTCATCTGCAAGAATAGCGCCCTTGCTCAAAGGAGATTTGAAAGCAAACAGTGCCGCCTCAACCTGGTGTGGGTTGAGGTCAACACGTGCTTCTGACAACACGCCGGTAAAACGACTGTCATCACTTACGGACTTTTTATGTGAAATGTCCCAAGCATAATATAGTTGCTGAATGGGTGATAGCATATCTTATCTGTTTACTTTTTGTTCTATTCGGATTGCGTATTCAGGTGAAAGAGCATCGAACTCTTCAATCTGAGCGCCTCTCCAATATTTTTTCGCCAAAGCTTCGCAACGGGCTCTTAATCTTTTGTTCTCCATAGGATTTGCCTCCTTACCATATGTGTCACGCAATTCCTCATATGACTTTTTTAGATTTAAATCTATAAGAGAAATACGCACAATGTGGTATTTGCTGTCAGGATGCTTTTGCATGAAGACATTTTGAGAACGGTGCAGATAGAATGGGGCAGTGCCATCTTTGAGACTGTAGAGAGTTGTTTTAACATCAACGTACATCTTTTCTGTCTTAACTTCAAAGTCATATTCACCAATACCTTCAAGAGCTGCATGTATGAAGTCACGACCCTTGACAAGTTTCTTGTTTTCGAGATAATGACTATAGATAAGTTCACCAATGAAACCGATTGTCTGTCTCACTTGTGACTCCTTTTCCTCTTCCTCAGCTTCTTCCAAGTCATCCATCATTTGCATCAACTTGTCTTTCTTTTCTGCCAGTCTTTCAATGTCTTCTTTTTCCAATCCTTCAATCAATTCCTTGATTGATTCTGCTGCATCATTGAGTTTGTCAAGTTCCTCACTATTCATTTGTTTGGTGATATTATTAACTTGCTCTATGTTTTCAACTGTTTCAGCAGAAATCTTATTGATTGCTTTCTGTGCCTGCTCCTCAGTAAGTGGACTGTTAGAGAGATCGATGTTTGACTTTCCTTTTCCCTCTTTGTCTCCAGTTCCTTCTCCCTTTCCGATGACACCTTGTTGCATAAGCTCCCACTGATCAACATATAAGGACTGAAGAGCAATGAATGGCTCTTTGAAGAACTCCATACTTGCTATATGCTTAGCTATAGTCTTCATTAGACTTAGCCCATCTTTGTTCGGTTGTTGAATAACCACACGCTTTCCTGGTTCGTAGCCAAATTCGCTATCATGCATCTTGTCTGCGAAAATGCTTGCATTAGAAGCCATGATGTTGAAATTCATTACAATAGGCTTATCTGAGATATGTATGGTTATTCCCTCTGAATCATCTGTTTCTTTCCATTTCTGGTAAACAGGGTCATCATATTCAGGAAACTCCTTAAAATCAGCAGCAGCTTGTACTGTCCATCTAGGTCTCTTATCAAGATTATGTTTGAACAAGAGCTCTTTGTCGCCATATAGATAAACATTATTTTCTCTAATAAACTTAGCCAAACTTGGACTTTCAGCAAGACGCTCTTGAAAGAGATTTCCTGCCCAAGAATAACATGAGAGGAATGTTCCATCGTTTTCGTATCTTTCCAGTACAAATATTGGCTTTGGAGTGTCTAACTCATTCTGACTGGGGACAACTTTTCCTGTATATTTTAAGAATGGCATTGGGTCAAACTCTGATGGAAGCTTTTCTATGATTCCCATCAAGGTGTTGAACCTATTTGTGCCATAAGCATATGTAAGTCTCTTCTCTATAGCCCATGAAATTGTATTATCTATGGCGTTCTGCTCCATATTTAGAACCCATGATGTATCGTTATTCAACGTATCATCAAGCAAATTCTGTCTTACAGCTATGTAAGGTTCATTTACTGTATGGAGTTTTGAAAACAGAAACAGTGCTTGTGGGTTATTGTCTATCCAATTATGAAGGACATTAGGCAAAAACTCATCTTGTATGAGTATGTTATGGTTGGCATATACCTGCTCTTCCAAGTCCACATCATCCATCTTGAAATGTTTATCAAACCCACTAAAGTTGTTTTCTAAAATCATATCAAGTGCATCAGTAAGCTTAACATCTGCACCAATTTCTAAGTCATCACAGGATTCATCATTGGTAATGGCGTAGTCTATACAGAATTTTAACTGTTCTACTGTCAGGTATGAACCTCTTAATTTCTCAAACAGGCTTTCTGTCGAAACTTCATCTTCTTTCCCATCATAATAGTGTTTCTTGAAAAACTCTGCTTCGTTCTGTGAAGGAAGACGTTTTAGGAACGAGTCTATAGTCTCATTGTCTTTTTTGTAATCTTCATCCAAAAGATACACATTATATTCATTATCACCAACACTAACATGTTGTTGAGTAATTGATTCTGGAAGCTCTTGACCTCTGTATCTCAGAAGACGAAACACTTTTTCAATAAATCCATTTTCGTCAGTATTACGTTGCGCAGCAAACTCTATCACCTGCCATTCAAGACTAGCTTTGGTAATGGCAGTGTCAATATTGATATATCTTAATTTGTTAAAGAATATTCCAAGTATTCTTGTGCCTGCATCTTTGGCAAAAGAGAATAGTTTAATTGGATTCTTAACTTTTTCAATAGCCTTTTCGAGTATATTTTCATTTGATGCAAAGAAATAGTCCTTTCTTTCTACTTCCAGTATCTCTTGCACTTTATCAGGAATGCGGAAGAAATGTGCTGCAAACAGCTCGTCCTGCAAGTCTGAAGATACTGCATCAGCATAATTGTAACCACTAGGCTTTTTCTGTATGATATAATTGCCTTCAGATTCTTGAACATAGTATGAAACCAAGAATCTGTCTGTTATTTTTATGAAGATACGCAGTAATTTCTCATCTGCGACTAATTCCTCATTTACAATATTTGCCGACTGTACTGTTTCCACACGGAATGGGGCTTCCATTAGCTCCTTGCAGAACTCATATGGCAATAAACGTAAGTGTGAGACTTTAGCTTCCAGATAATTGTATTCATCTTCTGTAAGTTTTGACACATTGTTCACAATAGCGCGCAGTTGTGTCGTTGGCTTTCCCTCTTTATCCAAGAAGAGAGTCAACGTTTTTGTATCAGTTTGGTCCTGAGATTTTGTGTCTACAGCTTTGTATGCGCTCTTTATGTCAGATATATATTTATGGCTATTTTCGCTCCATCCTTCATCTTCTTTAAGGTTCGCCCAATTACTTTTTACCCATTCCCAGAATGTGGTCTTAGCCTTTGACGGATTCAATAGCCATGAATTTTTTCTTACTGCTTCTGGAATGAATCCTTTTACACAGTACTTATCAAATAAGATTGTGTCTTTAGGACGCTCTTCCAAGAGACTGTTAAACGGCTTGTAAGAGTCATGCCAATCTTGCAAAAGAAAAATCTCAGTCTTGATCTTGTAAATATAGTGCTGCTCCTTGGTCGCAATCCAAGCCAGTAAGTTTGCTGCGTCTTCTTTTGTTGAGTCTGATAGTCTAAAAGATGCAATATTTGTTTTAATTTTATCAAACAAGTTAGCAATATAGACTGGTTGATTTATATCAGACAGGATCTCATTAATATGCTCACATTCTCCAAATTTCATTCCCTCTTCCAGAGGATAGTAAATATTTGCATTACTATTCAGCTCACTGTAGCTAAATAGATTGCCTTTGTTAGAACGGAATATCTTTACCTCTTGTACACCTCTTTCATTCTTGTGTGCATTGCTAAGTTTATTAAATTCACTATAGTCATTAGCTGACAGATTATTTATCCATTCCGCCAACTTAAGAGGTTCTGCATCTGAAAGCAGGGTAGAGAAATCAATTCTTCCAACATCAATCTTGTGTCGATTAAGATCTTTCTTTATAGAATCATCAATCCATTTATATTCAGTGATACCTATTTCCTTTAGAGGTACTTCATAGTTTTCTGCAAAAGACCGTACGTTATCTATTTTTTCATAATCTCCTGAAGCTGTGAGTACAAATTCCTCAAAGAAAGGGACAAACACTTCCTGAAAGGCTTCTTTTATATATTTGAAGTCTTCTCCTTCTTGATATTTCGTGGCAGCTATTGCCTTATAAATGTAGTCAAATTTGTGTGGATCAGATGCTTTGATTTCTCTTAGGACCTTAACAAGTTCTGAAAAAGCTTTAATCAACTGTCCTTTCGTTTTTTCCTTGTCTGAGATTCTTTGACGGCTGTTGTCAACATCAAATCTTTGGCTGTCAATGATAAAGCCAAGTCTGAGTTTTGTTTCAAGAATAGGAAGTCCCTTGAAGAAATTCACCACATTCCTCTCTGCAAATACGGGGTTGAAGGCAAAGTGATAATAGAATGGTTTACCGTCAATTTGGAAATCTACAAATACAGACTGCACCTCATGTTGCTCAACCTCTTCTCCCATCACATAAATATGCTCAACGGTTTTACCCTCGTTGCGATCTTGGTCTTTTGTAATAGACGCAAAGACTCCTAAACGTGTTCTCACACGTTCCATATTTATGTCAGATGTGATTTTCTCATACTTTCCTTTACCCAATGGAATAATAAGTGCCGTACCTCTATTAAGAAAATGTAAGTTGCGTCTTGGATCTACTAGGGTATCGAATGCGTTTATGGCATCCAATGCTTCTTTTGTAGAAAACAGTTCTTCTGATGTACCAGGAGCTATAGGATAATAGCTCATAAGAATCTTAGCAAAAAGAATATTCTCTTGATAGTTGTCACCAGCTGCTTGAACCCAGTTTCCCTGTTCCTGTAAAAGATTGGCAAGTTGGTTTCTGTTATACCAAGAAATCAGATATGGTCCTTTCTTTTCATCATACAAGGTCTTTATCAGGAGATCCTCATTCTCTTCACTTTCGCTCACCTCTGTTAATAGGGTGTAGAGCAATTTTGAACCTTGTCCGTATTTACCCAACTTGCTGTTGTCATTACGTTTCAACGACTTACCCTTTGCAAGAAAATTATACAACTGTCCATCTCGAATCGTCTCTGATTCGAATATGTCAAAGTCTGTATAAAATGGTTCACCATTATTGAGCACAATGAGATATTTTTCATTGGCATAGAAAAATAGTGAATCAGCATTTGCATCATACGCATTCTGAACAAACTCGTAAAACAGCTGTTCTTCCGCATTACTTGCAAAGCTGGCTGCATCAGAAATCACAGTCTTAACTTGGTCACGAGATGGGTCTTGACCATAGATCTTCTGCAGCAAAAGTTCTTTGTTGCTACCTAGCAGATCCAAAGTTTCTTTGCCACAAAGTTTTGTGATATATTGACTTATATTTCTTACATTCATAATGTTATTGATAAGTTATATATGGAATGATTTGTATGATGAATGTTTTGTTTCTGTCTTCTCCGTTTGGACCATAACCGGTGTACCTTCCTTTACCTTCAAAACCAGAACCAGAGATAAACACTTCACCATTTTCACTTTCTATATTTCTTAATAAACCTCTGCTTTTCCAAAATAGATGCAGATTGCGAGCACGATTGTAGCTAAGGCTTGCCGCATACGCTTTCTGTGCATTATTTGGATGAGGGTTGTCATGCGACCTGGCAGCACGTCCTTCTATAACCACTTTGAATGAGACATTTGCAGACTCTTTGAATTTCTCTATGATGTCTTCAACCTCTTTACCTGCCTCTATTAATTGAGAGTAGGATGATGGGGGTATAATAGGACTTTCTGGTGCAAATGTCACATTAACAGTACACTCAAATCGCTGATATTTCTCGTTATATTTGAAATATTTACGATTGATTGATTTCTGAGCTTCTTGAAACTCTCGAATTTTCTTATAGAGTTCTGCATTGACTACGATATCATTGATGTTGTTTTCTGTAATACCTTTGTTGTGGTATAGATCAACATATACCTTATAGCTACCATACGCTACGAGACTCGTAATGATGAACACTATGAGGAATCCTGACATCAAGTCTGTGTAGTTTTGCCAGAAATTATGTTCTTCTCCGTCTTCGCGGAATGATATTCTACTCATTTGTTTACAATTTTATTAAGCGTTGATTCTAACTTCTGTAATTCTACGATTGAACCACTTATAGAACTTATATGCTTTGTTAGCTGCTCAATATTCTCTTGGCGCTTGTCAAGCAAATTAAGAACTTCTGAAATCTTTGAATTTGTCTCTTCTACAGCTTGCAGACTCTTATTGTTTGCAGCAATAGCTTTTTCTGCAGATTCATTGGTTCTATGAGCCACATTCACTGCATCACCATATGCAAGTACTGCCTGATCATAATTCTGACGAATTTCTGCAACAAGACTCTTAACAAACTCATAAGCTTTATTCAATGATTCAACATTCGTAGAAATTGCAGTACTTAGTGCTGTACACTGAGCCGAAATAGAACCTTGTATATCGGTCACAAAACCACCTATTGATTCACGAAGGTCTGCTGTAGCCTTTTCATTCATGCTGAGAGTACTGTTAAGTGCATTTGATGTAGCCTCCTGGTAAGCATTACGCATGTCTATCATCTGCTGGAGGCTCTGTGTATTATGCTCCTGTACCTTAGAGTATTCATTATGCATCTGCTCATTAAGTTTCGTAGCAAGAGCATTCATTGATTCTCGAAGGTCTGCCGTAGCCTTCTCATTCATGCTGATGGTACTTGTGAGTACCTCAGAAGTAGCCTCCTGATAAGCTGTGCGCAAATCTACCATCTGTTGGAGACTTTGAACATTATGTTCCTGTACCTTTGAATATTCGCTTTGCATCTGCTCTGTCATTTTTGTTGCAAAATCAGAATTTTGCATTGATAACACTGTTGCAAGTGAATCGTAGTTGGTTATAATCGTATTAAGTCTCTCTGCTTGTTGACTGTGAAGAGAAGACAAAGAGTTTTGTAACTCTTTTGTTAAGTTACCAAGCACGTCAGTTACAGATGTAGTAATATTGCTTATCTCTGAGTTTGTGTTGTTCAGCATCGTCTCAACTGATTGACGTTGATTGTTGATGATGTCGCTAGATACATTACTCAAACGCTCTGTAATGGACGTAAGTAGTTGACTTGTCTTAGAGAACTGCTCTTCACCAAAATTCAATACCTGCTGTTGTATAGAGCCGTGCATCTGCTTAAAGATTTCATCCATACGCTTGACAAAGCCTTCGATAAACTCTTTAAGAATTTCACTCTGACGACTAATATTCTCATTGAGTTTGTCATTGTATTCTCTGTTTTTTTCTTTTTCTTCCTTGTGGAGGTCTATCAGACTAACCAAAAGCTCGTTATTTCTATCCAAATAGGATTTGTTAGAAGTCATTTCCTTTGTATTGATAGCAATATCACGTATATACTCTTCAGGAGAAATGTTATTGAGCTCTTTGTCATCAGCTGCGTCTTCTTTTGCAAACACCCATTTTGCGTAAACAGTTGCTCCTAATGCACCAACCAAGCCTATAATAGATGTGGTGAAGGCTGGGATTAACTCGCTTATTATTTTCATAATATCGAGATTCTGACTACCTGCCTCTCTAACTTCCTTTAATGTTTTACCAGTCTGGTCTATTACTTCAGTTTGAACATCTCCTAAACCATGCAAAGACCAGCAAATAGCGCAAAATGTGCCTAAAAGGCCTAATGAGGTAAATATACCTGGTATGCAATTCAACAGTGCACGAGACTTGGTCTCTTTATATTTGTCATTGCAAACTTTAAATGCAATCAATCCTAAAGCCAATACTATAAAATTTGGCCAATTGAAAATTAACCCAATCATTTTGTTTATTGTATATTTTTTGTTTATAATACTTTATTTTGTTGTTGCAGTATCTCTAAGAGATTATTACAGTACTTTACTTGAATTACTGCAGTACCTCTTATAGATTACTCCGGTACTTAGCATAAGTACTGGGACTTAATCATACCAGTTGATATTCTCTTCGTAGCTGTCGAACTTCATATCTTCTGTAACTCCTACCGTTTTGAGAGCATTGAGGATGAAGACTTGCTCATCGGGTGGGAGAGAACGTTCACCACGTCGTCGCTCAAAGTATGGATTGCGGCTCCAGTGATTGATGCATATCGACATGAATCTGCGATACTGATCGGGGTACATACGCTTCTGGAAATTGGTAAATCCACGGGCGTAGGTCACAGGCTTGCTGTCCCGATAGTATATACACGACTCATTCTTACTGCATCTGGACGGATTGATCAGTTGCAGATATTCTTCATGCTCCATCAGAGTGGAGTAGGCTGTCTGATGTAAACAAGTAGCTGCCAGAGGGCAGCTACTATGCTCACATACAGGATAGTCTTTTGGTAGAGACGTATATTCTTTCTTTGGCATAATCTATATTGTTATCGATACCGTTATCACTTTAGATGCTTTTGCTTAGAACTTAATCCATTGGCTTAATTTTCTCCTCAATAAAATCAATCTCATCTTCATCAAGCTTGTACTTACGATAGAGTTGCTTATCTATGTCGGAAATGCTTTGATCCCAATCGATGTCTGAGATAGCAGTGAAATTTTGAAGAGGTACATTAGCCCAAGTATCACGTGGATTATGTTGAGTTGCTTTGAGTGTACCCAATAAACACCTGGCAAACTTTGTCTTGACGTATTTCAAACATGCGGATGCCTCCTGGGAGGGTGTGTCAAAACTCCCTTATTATTAAAAAATCACAAAGCCCTGACTTTCA
>ERZ1026874.444-NODE-444-length-25859-cov-10.967214_pt1 | contig 25859 bp, 21 predicted proteins | sample MGYA00380167_ERZ1026874 | MGnify/ENA primary metagenome ERZ1026874 (study PRJEB33269, sample SAMEA4719803) | human gut metagenome | biome: human-associated habitat; feature: organic feature; material: feces | place: Cameroon | collected 2013-10 ...
GCTTGGTGTGGAGGTATTGTGCCTCACCACGCAAAGTGATTTTAGGAGAGAACTGATATTTACCTTCGGCCACTAAAATATGGCTGTTAATGATGGGACCTTCGCCTTCAACCACCTCCTGATTATAACGCTGATAAGCATACATAAAGTTGAGTTTCAACTGTTTGCTCACCTTCTTATCCACCTGCACATTGACGTCTTGATAATACACGCCCCCATTCATCTTAAAGAAGGGATATTTAGCTGTTTCAGTTTCAGCCTTGGGGTCGAACATCGTAGATTTCGATTCGTTAGTAGCTAACTTTTCTTGTCCCAAGCCGCGAATATGCGAAACATTCACCTTTACATTCGTGCCATACTTACCGCCCAATGCTGTGCGACGCTTAAAGTTATAAGCCAATTCGCCTTGGAAAGCCCATTCGCCAGGAGTCATTTGTGTGGCATAAGGATAGAGCGAAGCAAGCGCATAAGTGTGTTGCATAGAGAAGGCAGGCAAGTGGTTAATGTAGCAAGCACTTGTTTCCTTATTTGCTGTAGCACGCGAGCGGAAAGCCATATCCTCACTACGCTTAGCTTGCAACAGCACACTCATGCCACGTTTTGAGTAAGAACCCGATAGCATCAGTGTTTTACCACGCTTATATATATAGTCGTTGCTGCTCGAGGAGTCTTGACTCTTCCAAGCATATTCAGCCAAGAAGTTGTAGTTACCCTTTTGCAAGTTGGCACGCACATCAAATGCTGCCACATCCTTAGGCAAGTTAAGACTATAAGCCTGCATAATAGTGGGGTCTGATTCAGAATAGCCATTTTTCACAATCGTACTCTCTGCCTCTCCCTTATGGTTGCTTACGCCTGAGAAGCCTAAAGTCAAACGCGTATTCTTCTCGTCCATCTTCTTCACCCACTGGTCCACATTCAGCTCCAAGTCGCCACCCCAAGTCCAGGGCGAACAATTATCCATGTTGCGGTGATGCCAGTAATAGCGCTGTTGTCCGCCAAGCAATTTAATGTTTACACCCTTCAAGGGTTTCAGTGCCAAGCGTGCACCGCGCAGCGAGTTGTCAATGCCCAAAGATCGTTCTTCGTAGGTGCGGAAGATGAGTCCCGAGCCAAACTGGTCGTAGAAGTCACCCAAGGTGAGTTCAGCCCACTTATAATTGCCTTTTACATAGAAGTTAGGCACACCCCAACCCTTAAAGTCGTTTTCAAAACCAGGCAGGGGATGATCAAGATATTCAAGGCGAGCACCAGCCTGAAAGTATTTATTAAGCAAATTAAGTTCGGCATAGGTATTGGTCATAAACTTATCGTCGTAGACCCCAGTACCAATTTTATCGTCCTGACTCACAGCAGTGAGCACATCACTCTGAATGCTGCCGTGCAGGGTAAACCTTTTTGCACCATCAATGCCGCCCTCACGCTGCGCATGCAGTGAAAGGGCGGCACCGAGTAATGCTAATGCCGTAGTGGCGGCGAAACGTTTCATGTAATCGTAAAATGTGTGACGTGTGTTAATATGCAACTGTTATTAAATAGGTATACAATTTTTCGTGCCTGAAGCACACAGTGTTTAAAGCCTCATCTTGCCTACCCACTTATCGTAGCATATTATTTAATCAGTTCTCTAACCTTTTCAATGAGGTGTTGTTCACCCCCTTCTGTATAACCGCTGCGACTTTCCACAATTTTACCATTGCCGTCAATCACAAATACATGAGGAATCATATTCACACCCATTGCACGACGGAAGTCGCTGTTAGGGTCGAGCAACACTTGGTATTCCCAACCAGCAGCATCCACCATGGGCTTCACCTTCTGTGCATTTTGTGCTTCGTCAATGCTAATAGCCACAAGTCGAACACCTGTTTCGTCTTGCCAATCGGCATAGACTTCGTTAATTGCTTTAAGCTCGCGGTTGCAAGGCTTGCACCACGAAGCAAAGAAGCTAATGATGAAAGGTTTGCCATCGTTGCTCAGCGTAGCTGTATCAATGACTTTACCGTTGATGTCTTTTAATTTCACAGAGGGGAGCTGCGCAAAGGCACTTCCCATCACGCTCCAAAGCAAGAGCATGGTCAGGAATATTTTTTTCACTTTCATTTTGGTTGATATTTTCGTTATTGTGTGGCAAGAAGTTGGTTTTCATTGCCTTTGCCTTATATATTTGCTGCAAAATTACACTTTTCCAATATATCAACCAACATAATGAATAGATAAAATGCGCTTTTCGTGTTTTTTTGCAATATTTATGCAGAATATAGGGGAAATAATGAATAATTTATGATGTATAGTAATGTTCAAAAAAATAACTTCTGCAACTTTTAACGGGCACTCCTTAATGATAGCAAACCATTGAAGTCGTCTAAACTTTTATGACGAAGATTAGACGACTGCATTATACATTATTCATTATTTTACCATTGAATATAAGTACATTCCCCCTAAATTTTAAATTTGTTGTTGATAATTTTGCATTGTATGGCACAAAACCTTACTTTTGCAACATAAGAGTCAAATGTTAAGTCTCTTAAGTTACAGATTTAGTCAAGGCGGGCTGCAAGCCCAATGAATTCCATAGCCTTTATCATAAACCTCTTACCCTACCTCAGGACCTATGAAGAAATTATTCGCCATTCTTGCCCTACTTACCCTTACCAGTGGTGCGCAAGCGCAAGTACAGAAACAAAAAGAGTCGTTCGAGGCTTTTAAGAAAAACATACGTAATCGGTACGAGAATTATTGCAATGCCATGCTTAATCGGTATGCCGACTTCTTGGATGTGGTGTGGAAGGACTTTGAGCAAAAAAGACCTGTTGAGCGTTTTAGAAGTCCTAAACCCAAAGAACGCCCCGTGGCTAAGGAGCCTAATCCCGTAAAACTTATCCCCATGCCTAAACCTGTGGTGGAGACTGTGCCTGATGTAAAAAAGCCTATTGCGCCTAAACCTACACCAGCTCCAGTCCCAGCTCCCACTCCTAAGCCAACACCAGCAAAACCTGTAACTCCTACTGTGCCTGCAAAGCCTGTAACTCCTACAGTTCCTGCAAAGCCCGAAAAGCCTGCAAAGCCCGAAAAGCCTACAAAGCCTGAGAAAAAGACAAAGCAGAAGAAGCAAACGCTCCCCGAAAAACCAGCTAAGCCCACAAAACCTGTTACCCCCACAGTGCCCGCTGTGCCTAAAGCTCCCTCGGTGCCTGTTGTGCCTGTAACACCTGTGGTTTCCCCTCCTACAGAGCCTATTCCCCATGCTGCACCCACACCAGCCCCCGACCACACGTCAAAGGTTAGCTTCGACTTTTATGGACTCGACATAAAATTGCCGAAGGTTGAAATACCCGTCAACAAAATCGGCGAGATGGGGAATGGCAATGCCATTAAGGCGCTTAACAATTCTACATTCGAGGCTAAGGCACTACCCGCACTGAAAAAGCAAATTGACGAGATGCAACTGCCCGACTACTTTGTCGCAGAATTGGTGCGCGACTATGCTAAGGCTTTGATTGGGGATGCCTCGATTGTGGCACGCACCAATTTGATGCACTACATATTATTATTGTGTGGCTTCGACATTCGTCCTGCCTACGAGGTAACAACGGGTACACCTATATTACTATTCCCCTTCGACCAAATGGTTTTTGCTCGCACTTTTTTGGAACTGAATGGACAAAAGTTTTTTATATTCACCCCCGATCTCGAAAAACTAAATGTGAAGGAAGCTCGTTTCCGCACACCGCAATTTAGTTCTCCAATGAAAGAGTTGTGCAATGTGGACCTTGTTATTCGTAAACCGCTCAACATTAAAGGGGATGTTCACAACTACACACTGACCCAAGGAGGCATCACCGTGAAAGGCTCAGTTAACGAGCGTTTGATGAAGATGGTTTATAAATATCCACAAATGCCTGTTCCATGTTATGCGCAATCCGTGCTCGATGCCAACACGCATCGCGAGGTTGAGGAGCAAATTAAAGCTCAAATTGGCACAGAGGTAAACTTGGGCAATGTAAACCGCTTGCTCCACTTTGTGCAATCGGCTTTTGCTTATGCTACCGACGATGAGCAGTTTGGATTTGAAAAGCCCTATTTCTTTGAGGAATTGCTTTATTACCCTAAGTGCGACTGCGAGGACCGCTCTGTGTTCTACGCCACTTTGCTGCGTAACGTGATGGGGGTTAACAATCACCTCATTAACTTTCCTGGACATGAGTGTGTTTCTGTTTCGCTACCTAACGAAAACATTTTAGGTTCGTTCTACGAAAATAACGGTGCGCAATTCTACATCTCCGACCCCACCTTTATTGGTGCTAACACAGGACAATGTATGCAACAATATCGCAACACAGCTCCAAGGGTTGAACCATGGTGACTTTTTTAGAAATGCTCTTTTCTATAAACGGGGGATTGTAAATAGGGGATTGCACTAAAAAATTCCCCACCCTAATCATTTAAACAAATTCATGGACTTGTGTCTTATGCACTTTTTTTTAAGACACAAGTCTTTTTTTCGGAAAACTTCACTATGAAACCATTCCTCCTAACACTTCTCATGGCGTGCTATTCTGCCGTTATCCCCTGTTTAGCACAAGGAGAGGACACACCTCTCTCACCTAAGGAACTGAAAACACTCACTAAAAAGGCTAACAAAGGCAATGTAGACTGCATGCTGCGTTTAGCACTTCATTATTCACAGGGTGAAAACCGAGACTCCTTAACTGCACTACGTTTTTTGAAAATGGCTGCCGACAAGGGCAATGCTGAAGCACAAGCTGAGGTGGGACTACAATATATGAACCGCCATACGCCTCAAGACACCGAAACTGCCTTACACTATAATCAGTTGGCTGCAGACCAAGGCAACGCCATGGGGCTTTATAACTTGGGGGTTCTATACCTCTGCACCGAGGGGGATGCAAACGAAGAACGTGCTACCGAATGTTTTAAGCAAGCAGCTATGAAAGGAATGGCTTTGGCTCAATACTTCTATGGCTTATTGCTCGGCAATAACAACGAAACAACCGAACAGAGCATCTATTGGTTGCAAAAAGCAGTTGACCAAGGCTTTTTGCCAGCTTTCTCAAAATTGGCTATACGCTATATTGCGCAACAAGATTTTGCCAATGCCCTGAAATATGCACAAATTGCCGCTAACGAGGATGACGCTACGGCACAAGGCATTTTGGCTACTATCCTCTATGCAGGTTGTGGCATAGAAAAGGATGCTGAAGCGGCTCGCTATTGGGCATTAAAGTCTGCCCAACAAAATAACGACATGGCACTGTGTGTGTTAGGCAGCATTTACTACGATGAAGAGAACTACGCCTACGCTCGCTCTTATCTTGAAAAGGCGGCAGCTTTAGGAAACGACCAAGCTTGTCTACTTCTTGCCAGCATGTATGCAGAGGGTAAAGGCGTTGACAAAAATGAGCAGCATGCCATCAACTACCTCAAACAGGCTGCTAATCGGGGTAACAAAAATGCCCTAAAGCGTTTGAACGATTTATAATAAAGCAACCATTCTGCAAACAACATTCATTTGCTTATTAAAAGACTCCCCCAAAAAGAGACTTATAACGCTGCAATGTGTTGCCACTCCTCATCCTCATGCAGCAGACTTAACTGCCCATCCACATTTAGGCTATAGCACATTGTAGATGGAATGTCTACCGAATAGTTGCCAAAACTATTGCGCATAATGCAATAACTATCGGCATGATGGAGTGTGCTTTTTAGGCTTAGGATTTGTCTTTTTAGCAAAGCTATCATAGGGCCACGCGTAGAATAGTCGCAAATGTTGGGAGCTTTAGAGGCTTCGCCACCAAAACGAGCATAAATCAACCGATACTTTTGCATCAGTTGTGCCATGCGATGGTTGTAAACCTCTAACCTTTGCTTACCTGTGGGCAACGTAAAGTTTATTCCTCCATGAACCGATTCAAGCAGAAAGAGGGCATAAAGTGCTTTTTCACGACGATGCACGCCCCCTAACACCAAGTCGGCATCAGGAAATTTTATGTTTCCACTCGCAGCATCAATCACAACCGTGCTCTTAATGCCACGCTGCAACATGAGCAAATCGAACACTTGACGATAAAACCCTTTGTAAACAAAGCGCTCGGGCTGTTCGTGCAGATAATTAAGTCGCAAATTACTATAGTATTGCGCGAAAATGCCAAGCAACTTTTTTACACGCTGCACCATGTCGTTACCTACTTCAAAAAGCAAAAAGTGGGAGAACACTTCGCCATCCGTTACCGACTCGCCCACCTTTATCATGACCGAAGGAGAAACCATCGACATCTCGCGCAACCCTAATTTGGCAGAAAGCAGTTCACGACAAAACGCATGGGTTTGCATGCTGCATAAACTGAGCAAAGCCATGGCAATGCGTTCGGCACTGGCTTTGGGATAAAGAAATTTCACCATGTTGCTCAACGCTTCTTTATCTAAACTGCCATAATGTGCCGAAAGCCGCGGAATATACACAAAGTCTAAGCCTGCCAGCCGAATCATGTTTTGCAATTCTTCATAATGTGCGTCAACTTGTTGGTGTATACTTTCGTGAGCTTCAGCCTCAACATAAAGCAGTTGGTTTTCATCAAACCGCATCAAGTCGTTATTCACCGAGAGCACGGTGGCAACCTCGCGCTCATCATCTAATAGCACACAATGCAAAGCAAGCATTAGCAAAGCTTCGGAGCGTACAAAGTGATTATCGCTCATGGCAACCTTCGTAAAATCTCCCATCATTTGTTGACGTTCTTCGGCATCAAGCATAGTCAAGGTTTGAATGGCGGCAGCAAAGGTGATATTCTCTGCTCGGCATTCGTCCTCATGAGTTATTTTGTATTGCTCGCGCAGATGGTCTAAACAGTCCATCTCATTGATGTCGATTATTCCATCCGCCTTTACCAGGTCGGTCAACACACGCATTAGGCTTGCTTTTTCTTCTTGCTTCATTCTTTATATATATTATATAGGAGTGTTTCTTTAATATATGCAGCCAATTTTAAGGAGGTGAAAAACTACATACTGCGTAAGAAACATGGTTTACTTGCAAAAATACAAAAATATATTGTATCTCATAAAATTCATTTCATTTACCTTATGCGGTAACCTTACCCTGAGGCTTTGTAAAGAAGCCAGGTATTAGAATGAGGTTCTTGGGGAGTTAAAAAATTATGTGTTTTACTCCGAAATTGTTTTAGTTAAAACGTTTCAGCGAGTTAACTAAAACAATTTGGCGAGTTAACTAAGACAATTTGGCGAGTTAACTAAAACGATTTCGGAGTGTTTTTGATGCTATAGGATTGTCTTTTGCGCCAGCATTACCCATTAGGGATCCTTAAACGAAAAATCCCTTGCAAAAGTATTACTATATTACCTTGCCATTTAATATGGTAATACTTGCCCCTTTAATACGTATTTCTTTGCCAAGTATTACTATAATACTTTTTCAACACACAATTCCTGCTTTTTTCGACAAAAAAGTCTATTGATTAACTCGGCCAAGTTAATTGATTAACTTGGCCTTTTCTATTGATTAACTCGTACGTGTTAATTGATAGACTCGGAAAGGGAATATTGAATACGGATTTTGCTGATTAACTGACTTCTTTCTCTTCGAACTGAAAGGGATGAAAAGAAGGATGGTTTCTTGCACAATATGTTCGTCCTATGAAACGGCTGTTCACCTACACCCCAATGCACAACTACGGCATGTGAAGTTTGAGGTTGTGCATGCAAAAACGATACAGAAAAAAATGCAGATTTTGAACACCCTAACAATTTTCTTTGTCTTAGCATGCAACATTTTGCACAAAACAACTAACTTTGCTCCCTCAATACGCATATATTTTGTAACAATGATTGACACCATTATCAATGCTGCGCTCAGAGCTGGACGCGCCATTATGAACATCTATAACCACCCCGACTTAGATTGGCAGGTGGAACGCAAAGCCGATAATTCGCCTTTAACATTGGCAGACCGTGAGTCGCACCGCGTAATTGCCGAAGCTTTAGAGGCGACTCCTTATCCCTTGCTTAGTGAGGAAGGCGCACATCTGCCCTATGATGAACGCAAAGATTGGCACTCGCTGTGGATTGTTGACCCATTGGATGGCACAAAGGAGTTTTTGAAGAAGAACGATGAGTTCACGGTGAACATTGCTTTGGTTACCGATGGAGTGCCTGTGATGGGCGTGATTTATGTGCCTGCTAAGCACCAACTATTTTGGGGCGAAAAAGGTCAGGGTGCCTTTACGGCTGAGGTTGACCCCGAAACTTTACATGTGGGTAAGCCTGAAGCTTTGCCGCTTAAAGGGGCTGATTGGGGACGTCCCTTCCGCGTAGTTGCTTCGCGCTCGCATCTTTCGCCCGAAACTGAAACTTTCATTGCTGACTTGCGACGCCATCATCCCGACTTGGAGATGGTGAGTGCTGGATCGTCGCTCAAGCTTTGCTTGGTTGCCGAAGGTAAGGCGGATGTTTATCCGCGTTTGGCTCCTACGATGGAGTGGGACACTGCTGCAGGACATGCCATTGCCTTGGCTGCTGGAAGAAAAGTGCTTGATGCGCAAACTGACTTACCGCTTACTTACAACAAAGAAGACTTGCACAACCCTTGGTTTGTGGTGAAGTAGGGAGTTTTTTTGAACACCTACTTACGATTTTTTAAAAATGGTGTGTGTTTCATGATGTAAAGAAACACTCCCGAATTTCCCTTTAAGGCTTTATGCAACCCTTATTCGTTATTATAGTTTTAACCTTCGTGGTATTGGCACTGATAAAAGACCGCATGCGCCCTGGACTTGTGTTGCTCTCGGGTGCGGTGGTGTTTTTGTGTGCTGGCATACTGAGTCCCAAAGAATTGCTTGAGGGATTTGCTAACAAGGGCATGATTACTGTGGCTATGCTCTTTTTGGTAAGCGAGGGTGTAAGACGGTCGGGCATGCTCGAGGCATTGCTCAAACGCTTGTTACCACATGACAAAACGGGCAATAGCGTGCGACGTGTGCAAATGCGCATGTTGCCCACGGTGGCTTTTATTTCAGCTTTTTTGAATAACACGCCTGTGGTGGTTATTTTTGCTCCGATGGTAAAGCGCTGGGCTGAAAAACATGGTGTGGCTGCTACAAAATTACTCATTCCCTTGTCGTATGCTACCATTTTGGGAGGTGTATGCACACTTATTGGTACAAGCACGAACTTGGTGGTGCATGGCATGGTGATTGATGCTGGTTTTGAGGGCTTTTCGATGTTTGAGTTAGGTAAGGTGGGCGTGATTGTGGCTGCGGTGGGTCTGCTTTATGTGTGGTTGTTCTCGAACAAATTGTTGCCCGCTGAACGCATTGACCGCGATGAGACCACACAGGCGGATGAACTGTTGCATGGTATGCACCGCATTGAGGTGGTGTTGGGAGCTCGTTTCCCCGCCATCAATCGTCGCATCATCGACTTTGACTTTAAACGCAAATATGGTGCCGACATTCTTGAACTGAAACGGGGTGGTGTGACTATGATTATGCACGACATGCGACGTGAACGCTTTCATGAAGGTGACACCTTGGTGTTGCTTGCTAACGATGACTTTATGAAGAACTGGGGCGACTCTTCGTTCTTCTTGATGGTGTCGAATGGCAAAGAGCAGGACTTTAAGATGCCGCGCTGGAAGTGTTGGTTCTCAGTTATTTTGTTGTTCTTGATGATTGTGGGGGCTACTGTAGGCGAGCTTCCAGCTGTGCGTCAGGCAGTTCCACGCATGCACTTGGACATGTTTTTCTTTGTGTGCGTGGTGACTATTATCATGGCTTGGCTCAACATTTTCCCTGCTCGCAAATATACCAAGTACATTTCGTGGGATATACTTATTACCATTGCTTCGGCTTTTGCCATTAGTAGGGCTATGCAAAACTCGGGCATGGCAGACGCTGTGGCACAATTCACGGTGGAACTGAGCAAGAGTTGCAGTCCAGTGGTGTTATTGGCAGTGATTTTCATTATTACCAACTTGTTTACGGAGTTAATGACTAACAATGCTGCAGCGGCTTTGGCTTTTCCGCTTTCGTTGAGCATTGCACAACACATGGGTGTGAGCCCTATGCCTTTTTTTGTAACTATCTGCATGGCAGCCTCAGCGAGTTTTAGCACGCCTATTGGTTATCAAACAAACTTGATTGTGCAAGGTGTGGGCAATTATAAGTTTGCCGACTTTGTGCGCATTGGGCTTCCGCTCAACATCATTGCTTTGGTTATCACCGTTACCATTGTTCCCTTGCTTTGGCCTTTCTAAAACGGGTGTGACAAGTAGTCTGTAAAGTCTAAAAGTTAAAACAGCTTCGCGCTTGGGGGTAGTCAAAATGTCCATCAGAATTAAGAATTAAGTATTAAGTAATAAGTATTAAGTATTACATACTATTGAATAGCAAGAGTGTATGCGCTTCGCGCTTGGGTTGGTCAAAAATGTCCATCAATGAGCCATAAATGTTCATAAAATATTTTTTGAATTTCCATAAATAACCCCCTTTCGGGGTTGGGCTGGCGCGTGAAGCATTGTTTAGTAATATGCAAAAAATCACATCCGTGTAACATTTTTGACAAGCGCAACAAAATAATCACACTTGTATCTTATTGATTTTCAATGCTTTTCTATATATAGCAACATTTGTACTAACATTTGCAACATCTGTACTAACACGTTCGTGCGAAATTGCCGTATCTTTGCATCGTGAATTTAAGCAAGCTACTGGCTGTCTGCGTGAGCACATATATATATAATATATAAAGCGTTCGCGGATTACACTCCATTAGCCAACACAAACTAAACACATAGCAGACGCGATCTGCACACATAATGATCAACCCAAATAACATTATGTTCCGCGTACACACAACGCTATATGCCCCACAGCACATGCCAGAGGCAAGCTTGCTAACATGCACAACGCACGCACAACTGCGTGCTACTTTTTAAAATGGAATTCTAAAAATTCTGATTTCAAAATTCTAAAACTTAGGCAAGAAAGAAAAAGACATATAGGTTTAGGTTAATTGCTCGGGTAAAAAAGGTTGTTAAGGAAAGAAATAGAGTTTCGGGCATCCCCGAGTAGTGCTTTGAAACTCACAGGAAGCGATGTTTTTAAAAACAATTTATTGTTTTTATGGTCGCACTCCTAAAATACGCCTCTGTCGACGCGAGTCGGTGGAGGCGGTTTTTTTTTGTCATCTCTAAACCAATGAGAACCACCCTAAATTCTAAAAGCGTCTAAAAGTTTTTAATTCTCAATGAAGTCGTCTAAACTTTTATGAAGTTCAAGATTTGCCTTTATTTTTGAAACGATTTTTATATAAGATAGGCTGCACCTCAGCAAAAATCTCAAGCAAGCTTGGCTTTTTGCATTCGGTTTGCACTATCTTTGGCATTGAAGAGGGAGTGTAGCGAGCTACACGACCGATGAAAGGTCAAAAAGCGGTCAAAAAGAAAGGTAAAGATTGAATTTAGAAGAGATAACAGTTTAAATCTAATCTTCGTCAGAAAAGTTTAGACGATTTCAATATTTCCACACTTTTTACCATCATATACACGGCAATATCTGTAACTTTGCAGCATGAAACGTATTTTACTCATACTCATGGTGGCGACATGCGCCTTCGCTTATGCCACTGCTCTACCCCATCATCACAACACAGACTTTGCCTCAAGCCCTGCGTATACCGACAGCATTATGCCTGAAGATTCGGTGCTGACCGACACGGTGATAGACAATATTCAGAACAACGAATCGCTGAGAGAACGCATCACGAAACTACTTGACAACGATATTTTTGAACGTACACAGGTGGGACTCTACATCTACGACCTTACTGCTGACACGTTGGTGATGGCTTATCACGAACGCCAATGTATGCGTCCCGCATCGAACGAAAAAATTATGACTGCCATTACGGCTTTAAACGATTTGGGGGTGAACTATAACTACTCTACACAGCTTTATGCGGATGGTTTGCCCACAGAGGTAGACTCCGTGTTTAACGGACACGTTTACATTCGTGCAGGATATGACCCACTCTTTGATGCTGACGACATGCATGCCTTTGCCCACGAACTCAAAAACCACGGCATTACACGCATCACATCGCCCATCTGCTTAGACTTGAGCATGAAGGACGACAAAAAGATGGGTTGGGGATGGTGTTGGGATGATGATGAAGTGCCTACAACACCTTTACTTTTTGGCAATCGCGACACTTTTACTGACAATATGCGACGCATTTTCCGTGCTGAGAACATTGAATGGGACGGAACAACCACCGAACAGACGACACCATCAAGTGCAACGCTGCTCTGCACACGTACACACAGCATAGACGATGTGCTTATGCCCATGATGAAAAAGAGCAACAACTCTATGGCTGAATCGATGTTCTACCAAATTGCCGCACAAGGTGGACGCAGCAAAGTGGGACGCAAACAAGCGGTGTCACACTATAATGCACTTATTAGTCACATAGGGCTCGAACCTTCTCATTATCAAATTGCCGATGGGTCGGGACTTTCGCTCTATAACTACCTTACGCCCGAACTTTTAGGACGTATGTTGCGCTATGCTTATAACGATGACGATATATTCAGACACCTTCACCAGTCCTTGCCCATTGCTGGACGCGATGGTACTCTGCGCAAACGCATGCGCGGAACTGCTGCTGCAGGCAATGTACATGCTAAAACGGGTACGGTTGAAGGGGTAAGCACGCTCTCGGGATACTGCACGACGGCACAAGGCAATGTGCTATGCTTTAGCATTATGAACCAAGGCATCCGATACACTTCGACGGGCAGAAACTTCCAGGACCGTGTGTGTCGCGCACTATGTAAATGAGCGTTTTCGCTTTTTTAGGCAAAAAAACTTTCTCAGTTTCACGCGTTACACTAACTTTGCTTCGGTTTTACGTGGAATAGGCAACAAAACTGCACACCCACGAGCACAAAAACATAAAACTTAAGGGTACGGAAATTTTGAAGTGCCCCATAATTCAACAAAATTAGATACATAATTCAACAATTCCTAATGAACGAAACACAACAACTGGTTAATACGATTGTCGATGGCATTCAAGAGAAAAAAGGACGTAGCATTGTAACTGTAGACCTCCGTCGCATTGTCAGCGCCCCAAGCTCTTACTTTGTTATTTGCACTGCAGGGTCGCCTCAACAAGTTGACGCTATTACCGACTCAGTAGAAGAGTTTACAGGCAAACACTTGCGCGAAAAGCCTGCTGCCATTGCTGGACGCGATAACTGCGAATGGGTAGCTATGGACTATGGCAACGTTATTGTACACATCTTCTTGCCCGAAGCACGCGAATTCTACGACATCGAAAACCTTTGGGATGATGCTGATATTACTGAAATAGCTGACTTAATGTAAAAAAAGAGGGGAACGTGAATTTAGATTATAGGAGTTAAGCATTACACACACAAACCTAAATGGCTAAGTTTATGCATGCTCTCTTTATCCCCAAAAATTCCCAATAAAAAGAATAATCATGTCTCAAACACCCAATACGCCACAAAAGCCTAATGGTTCGATGCGCAACAATCGCCCAGTTTTTAGACTTTCGTGGATATACATCATTGCCATTGCCATACTTGCTTTTATGTTTTGGCAAAACAACGGCACCGCCACAGGCGGACTCGATAAGGAGGTGGACTATTCTGCCTTCCGCTCATACGTTGCCAACGGCTATGCACGCGAGGTTATTGTGAACAAAACAGACGGACGCGTGCGCTTGGTGGTGCAACCCGACAAAATACGCGATGTATTTAAGGCTGGTAGCGACCAAACGGGTACGGCACCTACGGTATCGGCTAAATACCCTAATGTTGAGTCGGTTAGCAACTTCCTTGATACAAACTACAAGGGCGGCGTGCGCTATGAAGAGGATAACAGCTTTATAGGACGTTTGTTTAGCAGCCTTATGCCCATTCTTTTGCTCTTTGCACTCTACTTCTTCTTTATGCGACGCGTAGGTTCGGGCATGGGAGGCGGCACAAGCATCTTTAGTGTGGGCAAAAGTAAAGCTCGCTTGTTTGAAAAGAACGGCAAAAACACTACCCATGTCACATTTAAAGATGTGGCAGGACAAGAAGGTGCCAAACAAGAAATTCGTGAGATTGTTGACTTCCTCAAAAATCCACAAAAGTATACTGAACTTGGTGGTAAAATTCCTAAGGGTGCTTTGCTCGTAGGACCTCCGGGAACTGGTAAAACGCTCTTGGCTAAAGCTGTGGCTGGCGAGGCTGACGTGCCTTTCTTCTCAATGGCTGGTTCCGACTTTGTGGAAATGTTTGTGGGTGTAGGTGCAAGCCGTGTGCGCGACCTCTTTCAACAAGCTAAGGAGAAGGCGCCTTGCATCATCTTTATTGATGAGATTGATGCTATTGGACGTGCGCGTGGCAAGAACCCCACAATGGGTGGTAACGATGAACGCGAAAACACACTCAACCAATTACTGACCGAAATGGACGGCTTTGGTACGAACTCAGGTGTTATTGTGCTTGCTGCTACAAACCGCGTGGAAATTCTTGACTCGGCATTGCTCCGTGCAGGACGCTTTGACCGACAAATTCATGTGGACTTGCCCGAACTCTCTGAACGTGTAGCTATTTTTAAGGTACACATGAAGCCGCTTAAACTCGATAATACGGTGGACATTGAAATGTTGGCACGACAGACACCAGGTTTTTCGGGAGCTGACATTGCCAACGTATGTAACGAGGCTGCACTGATTGCAGCTCGACACAATCGCAAAGAGGTGGGCAAGCAAGACTTTCTTGATGCCGTTGACCGCATTATTGGTGGTTTGGAAAAGACCTCGAAGGTGATGACTGAAAACGAAAAACGCTCTATTGCCATACACGAGGCTGGACATGCTTCAGTGTCATGGCTCTTGCAATATGCCAACCCGCTTGTTAAAGTAACGATTGTACCCCGTGGTCAGGCTTTAGGCGCAGCATGGTATTTGCCCGAAGAACGTACCATCACTACACGCGAGCAAATGCTTGATGAAATCTGCTCGCTTTTGGGTGGACGTGCTGCTGAGGAACTTTTTACAGGTCACGTTTCGAGTGGTGCACTCAATGACCTTGAACGTGTTACCAAACGCATCTATGGCATGGTGGCTTATTTGGGTATGAGCGAAAAGCTCTCGAATGTGTGCTATTATAACACACAGAGCGAGTATAACTTTACGAAGCCCTATTCTGAACATACTGCCGAGTTAATTGACGCTGAGGTGCAACGCCTCATTACCGAACAATATAACCGCGCAAAACAGTTGCTTACAGAACATGCTGCGCAACACAATCAGTTGGCTGACTTGTTAGTAGACCGCGAAGTTATCTTTACGGAGGACGTGGAACACATCTTTGGTCCGCGCCCTTGGAAGAGCCGTGCCGATGTGCTGATGGAAGAAGAGGCATTGAAACTTGCCGAAGAACGTGCTCCTAAGAACGAGGAGAAAGAGGGTGAGTCTACCTCAGAAAATGCAACTGATGGCAGCCAAATGGTTTCTGAAAATGCAGAACATGCTGAAAATGCTGAAAAAACAGCAAACAGCAACGAAACTGCTGCCGAACATGCTCAAAATACCGAAAACACCAATCAACGTAACGATAATGAATAACCTTATTGTGCGTGCCCTCACAGGCATTGTCTTTGTGGCAGTGCTTGTGGGCGGCACGCTCTTTTCGCCCATCACCTTCACTGTGCTCTTTGCCGCTATTACGGGACTGACGGTGTGGGAATTTTCAACCAATGTTAACCGCTATGCGGGGGCATCTGTAAACCGCCTCATCAATACGGTGGCAGCGGTCTATCTCTTTGTGGCTTTTGGTGGCTTCTGTGCCGACTACGTTCCATCAAAAGCTTTTATCCCCTACCTCATCTCGGTGGTTTACTTGCTCATTAGCGAGCTTTATTTGCAAAAGCCCGATCCCTTAAAGAATTGGGCATACGCCTTTGCCTCGCAAATGTATGTGGCCTTGGCTTTTGCCTTGCTCAATGTGTTGGCTTTCCGCTATGATGCACTGACCAACCGCACACTCTTTGAACCTATCTATCCGCTTAGCATCTTCCTCTTTTTGTGGACGAGCGACACGGGAGCTTATTGCTGTGGCTCATTGCTGCACAAACGTTTCCCTGCCAAACTTTTTGAACGTATCTCGCCCAATAAATCGTGGGTAGGAAGTATAGGGGGTGGCATTCTTTGCCTGGTGGTGGCTTATGCTTTGTGGCAAGTAGCTCCCAATCTTCTCACACTCGCCCAATGGATGGGACTGGGCATCACTGTTTGTGTGTTTGGTACTTGGGGTGACCTTGTAGAAAGCCTCTTTAAACGCCAACTTGGCATAAAAGACAGTGGAAACATCTTGCCCGGACACGGAGGCATGCTCGATCGCTTCGACTCTTCGCTCTTGGCTATTCCTGCTGCCGTGCTTTATCTTTACACCATAGCAAACTTTTAAATGCTAAATGTTAAACAAGCTAAGCGCAAACTCATTTTGCGCATAATCGTTGTTGTGCTGACCATGACATGCTTGGTCAGCGCAATTACGTTTGCGGTGGTTAAACGTCCATTCAACAACAATTTTGAAATTGTTGACCAACTGGGTGGCAACATTTTTCCCTCTGCCATTCTCTCAGTGGCAACCACCGACACACAAATCATACAACCTATAGAAGGGGGCGAAAGCGTGGGCAACGCTAAGTCGGTATTTGCCATTAAGCTACACAACCATAAAGCAGGAACGGAGGTACACATTGAATTGGCAGAAACGCCTTTTTACGCGCGTTCAGTTAGCACCTTTGTGCTAACTAAGCCCGATGCTGACTACATTGTATACCCCGATGTGCTTTGGCGATATGATGCTTTGCGAAACAATGAGCAGGCTGAACCTATCAGTGTGGCGGCACAGGTTGAAGTGAACGGGAAGTCGTGGGGACAACGTGTGCGCACTTTCTCTGTACGTAGCATCAACGAGTGTTTGTTGGGCTATTACAAACCACTGCCCAATGGCAAACGTCGCTACGTAAGTACGCGCTTGTTTTATGCTGCCTATGTGAACGAGGAGAACCCACTCATCGACAAAATTCTGCGCGAAGCTCTCAACACACGCATTGTACGCCGTTTTGTAGGTTACCAAGGCAGCGAACAAATGGTTGACAAGCAAGTGTATGCTTTGTGGTATGTGTTGCAAAAGCGTGCTTTCCGCTATAGTTCGGTGTCTTACTCCAGCTTATCGAGCAACGTAGTGTATTCGCAGCGCGTACGCACCTTTGAAGATGCACTGAGTTCCTCGCAAATTAACTGTGTGGATGGTAGTGTGCTTTTTGCCTCGCTTTTACGTGCCATCAACATTACCCCCGTATTGGTGCAAATGCCAGGTCATATGTTTGTAGGTTACTACACCGATTCTGCTAAAAAGCATCTTACTTTTCTTGAAACGACTATGATTGGCGATGTTGACCTCGACGACTACTTCCCCGATGAGAAGCTTGACTCGATGAGCACCAAGAAGAGCCAAAGCGAAATGTCTCGCATCACCTTTGAGAAGTCCAAGGAATATGCACACCGCGAGTACGAACGTGTTAAAGCTAACGTCCTTGCCAACAAACCTACCTACCTCTTTGTTGAAATAAACAAAAACGTGCGCCGAAGTGTGCAGAGTATTGGAAAGTAAAAGGGGGAATTGTGCTTTAAAAGCATGGTCCTGAAAAAAATGAGTTTAGGGTGGTTCTAAAAAAATGATTTTTAGAACCACCCTTTTAAATAAAGTCGTCTAAACTTCGTCTGAAAAGTTTAGACGACTTCAATATATCCGTTCAAACATTGCAACTATTTTTTACACAAGAAACACTTTATAACTAAAATGTTCTAACTTTCGCACTCTAAGATGCTGCAAACACTACCTTTGTACCAGAAACAAACAATAAGTTTTCAGGATACGCAAGTTCTGTTTATCGGATTTTTCTTGGCTGTAACACAGAACTTAGTTACTTGCAGCACTTCTCTATCGCAACTTGCAACATTGCAAACATTATTGTACGTTTTTACTTTCCTCCCGTTAAATGTGTTTTTTTACATATTTAGCGGGATTTTTTTTGTAGGCTTTTTCCATTCTCAAAAGAAGAGATTTCAAACACGTTACTTCGAACAAAAAAACCGACTGCCACCCATTACTAAGCAATGAAAGTGACAGCCGGGAACGGTTATCTAAAAAAAGTTTTACAAACAATTTCTTAATTAGTGGCTTTTCTTGCCTTTTGAATGCTTCTTCAACTTTGAAGTAGAAGAAGTAGATTTAGAAGCTGTGCTTTTTGATGCTGCTATAGCCGAAGTGGAATCTGAGGCTACATCAGAAGCCGCAGAAGCATGCTGCACAACAGGAGTACCATCGCTCACTACACGCAATAATGCAATGCGAGCACGAGTGGCACCTATAGGAAGTGAACCACGTACACCATAAGTAAGAGGACCTCCTGCATGATAAAATGAAGCTGAACGCGTGAAACTCCAATCGTCATAGTCTTCATCAAAATCGGCAGCTGTAGATTTTACAGGGAAAAGACCCAATGCGTAGACCGAATCGAGACTCAGAGAACGAAGATTACCTGGTTGAGCAGGATAACGAGCATCAAGTGCTGCAGCAACAAGCGTTTGTTTGTTGTCTTTCGCATAGAACTGCATACCCTTACCATCAATATCTGTCACAGCCTCAAGATGATAGTAGCCTGCGGGAAATGACTCTTGACGCACTGCATGCATCTTAGCCGTATTATTACTCTTTTTCCTAAAGCTAAGTATCACACGATCAGAACCATCTGAACTTAAATCGTCATCATATTCGACGTAGTTGCCATCTTTGTTGCAACCTTCCGCTTGCAACACTTTCCAACCAGCAATATCAAGCGTATTGTAAGAATCGGGCTTAATGAATACACCATTGTGGTCGAAACAACGTTGCCTAGCTTCATCTTGTGCCTTATCGTAAGATACACCATAAAGAATGGTTGAACCTACCGCTAAGGCGGCACATACAATGGCGCTTACCGTAAGTGCTGCACGGGTGCCACTACTTAGAGGATGATTGTTAGCAGACTTAAGAAAACTGCGCAGCAACACAGTGGTGAGAATTATGATGAGAACAAAACTTGTGAGCAAGGCTATGGCTGCTGCCCATATAATGATGGGACGAAGAAACATTGCATTGCTCAAAGCATTGGGATCTGTAGCATTAAAGGTACCACTCTCAGAAAGTGCAATACCCCACAATACAAAGCAGGCTATTACTGCAATGAATAGGCTGGCAAGGACAAAGAGACCTATGAGTTTCAAACAGAAAACGAAGATGCGCAAAAGCGTGCCCCAAAAGCTACGAGCTTTGTTTTGCACCTCAGGCGAAGTAATTGTATTGGCTGCATCACGTGCCGTACGCATAAGTTCTTCGCTAAGTGTTTGCGGATTAACGGGGGTTCCACACATTTGCAAACGCTCACCGGCTGTGGTAGCTGCTGGTACTATCGCCCATGCTATGAGATAAATGATGCCCACGGCAGTAAAACTGCATATAAGGAGAATCACGGTAAGTATGCGCCAAGGTAAAGGGTCGGTGCCTCCAAAATATTTGCAAAGTCCCGAAACAACGCCTCCTAACATCTGGTCTTGTGGGTCACGATATAGTTTGCGTCCATTAAACCACGATTTGCGTTCAGCATCAGCATTTGTTGCATTATTTCTAGGAGGTGGTGGAGGTGTTGCGCCTTCATTGGCAGTGGGGTCAGCTTCGTTATCAAAATCCTCATTAAGGGTGTCGTCATCCATTTGTTCAGGATTACCTATACGTGTAATGATGTCTTGCACGTGGTCGATGTTAATGGCTTGACAACCTTCAGCCTTAAGTTGACTAAAGAGTTCTGCCACACGATGCTCTATATCGTCAGCTATTTCGTCGCCACCTTCGCGCTGGCTAAAGTAACAACGCATATTGTCGAGATATTGTTCAAGCAATTTGCTCGCATCCTCATCAATGGCATAAAGCGAGCCGTAAAGATTGATGGTGATATTCTTTTTCATTGTTGTGATGTGTGTTAGCATTCCGTTTCAAGTAACATTGCTGCACTTTATCACAGAATGCGTTAGTTTAATTGCACCTCTTTTATATAAACGACATAAAAGGCATTTTGCAACAGTTTTACGCTGCTTTTTCCTTTCCTGTCGTAAAAAGAGTGCTGAATTTGAAAGTTTTGCCTACTCTTTAGAGGCTATAAAAGGTATCTGTGGTGCTATGCCTTTAAGCAAACCAACCGTACGTACCAACTCGTTCCAAGCAATGTCTAACTCAAGTAAAAAATTACGCCCTTCGGGAGTCAGCGCATAATATTTACGAGGTGGACCTTGGGTACTCTCGCGCCATTCGTAAGACAAAAGTCCATCTTTTTTTAAGCGAGTAAGCAATGGATAGAGTGTGCCTTCTACAACCATCAGCTCTGCTTGTTTTAAACGACCGATAATATCGTTGGCATAACTTGCCTCTTTGCTCAGCAACAACAGCACGCAATACTCAAGCATGCCCTTGCGCATTTGCGATTTTGCATTGTCTACATTCATAACTGTGTGCAGTTTTAAAGATTTGATGCTGCAAATGTATGTAAAACATAGGTACTATGCAATACAAAGTACTATCAAAGTTATCGTTTTTATGTTTTATTAAATATTGGAGAGCTATAAACCTATATTTATCATCGGTAAGGTATGTACAAAATCAGACCACTCATACCATCAATTATGCAACCTATGTATGGTTTATTGCATTCTATGCTCGTTTCGTGAAAAATGATGATGAAAATTAAGTTTTTTAGTTGTACATTTGCACACAACAACAACCTATCACAATTAAAAGTAAAGAGAGACTATTGTTAAGAAGTATGTTGTCATAAAACAAAAATACAACACTCCTCACATAACATTCTCTACACTTAAACCCACAATCCAAAGATTTAAAAACAAGCATTACAAAACATTTCCGCAAATTGCCATACGCCAAGCAATGTTGTGGCATTAAAGCATTTTTGAAAACGCATTGCCACAAAGAAACATTACTTGAAAATTGGATTGCATTTCCAAAAACTTGTTTGCAACAAATTGCAACAAAGTTTTCTAACAAAGAATTAAAAAATGAGCGAGAAAAAGGGCCTTACCATATTTATTGTTGACGACAATGTCATGTCGCTTAACACATTGGCAGACGATCTCAGACAACGCGAGGACGTGAAGGAAGTATGCACATTTACTAACTACACCGATGCAACCCTTCCGCTCATTGAAATGCGACCCGATGCGTTATTTCTCGATGTAGAGGTACCTGGGAAGACAGGACTTGAATTTCTCGATAGCATTCGCCCCAGAGTAAACTTCTCATTTAAAGCCATCTTCTACACAGCCTTCTCCAACTATATGATTGATGCCATACGCCAACAGGCTTTCGACTTCTTGTTAAAACCCTACAAGTTGAGCGAACTGAACACGGTAATGGACAGATTGGTTGAGGAAGTGCCAGCAACTAAAGAAATTAAAGGATTTGGCACTGATGATACCCCACAACGCATGGCAATGCAAACAATGAGCGAACTACTTTTGGTTAGCATGGAACAAACACTGATGTTTGTATACCAAAGCGAGTTTCGCACATGGCAGCTCACACTCACTGACCAAACCAACCACTTGCTAAAGAAAGGCGTGACAGCCGACGACTTGTTGGCACTACATCCCGCCTACGTGCGCATTAGCAACACATGTATTATAAACCTTACCTATTTGGCAGCTGTTGAAAATAACTCACAACGCTGCCGCATGTGTCCGCCCTACGAAAACATAGAACTTACAGTTTCGCGCAGATACTACAGCAAACTAAAGGAAAGGTTTGAGCTGTTGTAATGCTATTCATACTTTTTCATGCTTAAATACACAAGCTTATATTTTTGAGATGAAAATGTGTACGTAACCAGGGTTTATCTTCATAAACCGCGATTCATGGTCTGGCTAACGCACACGCCTCGGCTCCGCTTCTCACGTTTCTCATAGCTTCAAGTTCCAACATTTTCCGTGAGGGCGGGGCTTTTTATGTACTTATTAAAAAAAGGTGGTTCTAAGAATGCTGATTTTAGCAATTAAAAATCAGCATTCTTAGAACCACCCTTATGTTTTATAAAGAGAAAACTGCTCCGACAGAAAAAGGTGTGAACTTTGGACCATAGTCAGCGTTAAGCACGCGACAAGGACTATAGGTGGCATACATACCTATGAAACGCCAAAACAAACGTGCCTTAAAGTCAACACTTACAGGGGTTTGATGTAGATGTGAGTAACTCTCCTTCACATGATGATTTACTTGCATAGCTGCATCAGGCACATCATAATAACTCTCAGCCGTAGCAAAAGTATTGAAACGTACCACAGCAGCAACATCAATACGCCAATGTTTGGGCAAAACAAAGTTATAACGCAAAGGAATGCCTACCGAAAAAGTCTTTATGCGCGAACTATAAGTGCGACTCGCTTCGGTTGGATAGCTCGTCATAACCAAATTTTCAGCCTCGTCTTGCACAAAGCGTTGACGTCCTGTAGTACGATAGTTGCGCCAATCAAAGTCCAACCCCAATGAGAAGTAGCGATTGCGCTTGCTATTATACGAACGATATAATTCAAGTTCAAAACCAATTTCGTTAGAGGCCGCCATATCTGTCTGCATCCATTGCGGAGCACCCAATGGATGCAAAAAACCACCATAAAGCCCCAAGCTTCCTAAATATTTATGCTTCGTATTTTTTTTGCTACGATGCAACACTACCTTATGACTTTTAGTTGAAATCGTATCGGATAAGGAAATGCAACATTCCTTTTTCTCAACATTGACCAATGTGTCATTAGAACATGCACTAACAGATTCGGGTGCCGACGCATGCGCCATGGGTGCTGCAACAAACAGCAATGCTGCAGACAATATATACATATGAACTGACATAGTGATACTTTTTTTTAAAATTATAAAGTCCAACCTACACTCAACATTTTAAAGTTAGCAGGATTACCATCCTTAAACGTATTGAAGGGCATATACTGCACATACACGCCTCCAGCACTTTGCGTAGCAAAATCAATACGGAAAGCCAAGTTAAAACGGTTTATAGGCAAATTTTTATACTTATCTGTGTAAGAGCAAGCCGCTATTTTGTAATGATTAACGACATGCGCAGCAACAACATACTGCGGAATTACCGCCAAACGTACAAAGAACTCACGTCCAAAATCGTGCTGATAACACAAAGGTAAGGTGAGAGCCGTATAACTTAAAAGCGAACGATGTTTATAACTATCAGCCCTATAAGCGTTTGCAGTAAGTTTGCCATCCAACTTTTGCCAAGCCACACTCTTATCTTGCCACAACAAGTTCGCTTCAGCCCCCACACCTATAAAGAAGTGATTCTTACGATTGGGCAAAACAAACTCTACGTTTACTAAATCGCCACCCACGTTAAGTCCCACATTGCTCTTCACAACATTCGTCTTATCAACAGGCAACATCACACCCAGGTGCATCATGTCAAAACCATTAAACACAATATCTTTGCCTTTTGCAGGCTCGGACTTTTGAAAAGGCAACGTAAAGTCCCACTTTGAATTATGTTCTTCAATTTGCGTATAGGCATCTGTAGGTTTACTCACAGTGTAAACCATGCGATAATTAGGATCATTCAAACGTCCATACACACACATTTGTGTAACAGAGTCACTTTCAATCACAATTACACTGTCAGGACGAAGGGTACGCACCGTGTCGGATGCTATAATGTCCTGAGCATAAGCCTTTAAAACACAAATTGATGCAAGGCTTAATAGGAAAAATATAATAAATTTCTTCATAATGATGGAGTAAATCAAAAATCTCAAAATTGTTTTTTTAAAAGATTAGCCCCTTTACCGTTGTTTACCAAAAGTATGTCTGAGTTCATCAAGCGTAGCCTGCCCCTCCATATAGATAAGCGTAACGGTTGCTTGCTTAGCCCCCACATTTCGCAAAGAGTTGTTTCGATAAAACAAATAGCGTCGCGTATGTCCCACGGGCTGCAACTGATAAAAGCCATAATAAAGGTGTTGTCCTCGCAAAGCAGCCTCTTTATCGATAGCAGCTTTTGCATCAGCACGAACCAAAGTCTCCACACGTGCTGCATGTGCGGTAGCCACAGGTAAAGTCAAACTTCTAAACAGTGAAAGCTTGTAACTTTCTAACTGTCGTCCCTTCATCAACACTTCGGTAACCTCACGCTGTTTACGATAATGTCCGCCAAATAGTGCATTCACATTCAAGCCCTTTTGCGCACAAACCTGTAAAGGCAGAAAAAGTGCCATGAGCCATAGGAATATAAAATGATATTTTCGAATACTGTTGTTCATAACTTCGATTATTCTATCTGGTTTATCGTATTAAACATATCGTGCAACTGATCTTTAACCACTGCATCTCCTTCGTTAAATCCCACATCAGCAACAGATTGATGCATGGCACGCAGCACCTCATCCCTATCCGTTGTTTTATGCCCATCAACATAAGCAATGCACTGATTTTGCATCTTATAATGTGTCACAGCTAAAGCAGCTCCACCAACTACACACACCACAGCTGCAATCGCAGCCACCTTCCGCACAACAGTCCAACGAGACTTCCGAAGGATCACGTCCTCACAGAACATCTTCTCATGAACATTTCTTGCGCCTATCTGCTCATCAGCATGTTGTTCAACTGAAGGTTTTTTCAAAGAAACATGTGATTTTGCATAAACCATAAGTCCCATAAGCGCACGCACCTCATCAAACGCAGCATCTTCACGCCCCTCGTTCACAACATAGTTCTTAAGCATCAGCTCCTCAAACTCCGTTGTTTGAGCGTCAAAATAGCGATCAACCAAGTCCAAAGCCTCACAACGTGTTAGTTGTGGATTTAGCTCCTCGCCTATAATCTGTAAATTATTACTCTTCATAACGAATTTTGTTTCAGAGAAGTTTTTTAGAAAAGGCTTCTATCAAGAAAGCCCATTTTCCTGCTCTCTGTAAATGTCTCTAACCACCTTTCTCGCTCTCGACAACTGCATACGCACGGCAGCAGCTTGCATTTGAAGTTTCTGCGCAATATAATCGTAATCTAATCCATCACAATCACGCATCAGTAAAATGCGACGTTGCACAGGAGTCAGCCTTTGTGCTATAATCAGCTCAATTTTACGCAAACGTTCTTCTGCAGCCCGTTGTAGTTCATAAGCATCATCAGGCGGTTCCTCACATTGTTCATCTACAGACGTACACGCCAAATGTTTTTGCCGTCGTATTTCATCAATGCTCAGATTACGAACCGTAGTTGTCATCAAAGCACAAGCCTCATTGTCCGAACCAATATCGCTCCGCCTGACCCACAACTTCACAAAAGCGTCTTGCAACACATCATCAGCACAAATTTCATCACCTGTTATACGTGCAGCCATTTGTCGCAATCGTCCCTTCAAGCGTTGAAAGGCATTGAGCACAGTGTTCTTATCAGCTGTGTCTGCCATTGTTTATTTTTGATGTTCTATATATATAACGTAAGTAGTTCTATTTTGTAACACACAAAAACAAAAAAAATTACTAATTGAAATCAAGTAAGAAGTAATAAGTAATACAAACTATGTGTATACAAGTAAGAAGTAATAGGTAATAGGTAAGAAGTAATAGCATATAAAGCCTGTCTCTTATACACATCTCCGAGC
>ERZ1026874.445-NODE-445-length-25789-cov-12.800497_pt1 | contig 25789 bp, 21 predicted proteins | sample MGYA00380167_ERZ1026874 | MGnify/ENA primary metagenome ERZ1026874 (study PRJEB33269, sample SAMEA4719803) | human gut metagenome | biome: human-associated habitat; feature: organic feature; material: feces | place: Cameroon | collected 2013-10 ...
TAAGTTGAAACACTTGTATCCTTTACAAAACTTTTAGACTTTACAGACTACTAGGGTTAGTGAAGTCTATATTCTGTAACAATTTATTGACCAATATCTCACCTTGCTCAGATTTTTTTATCTTCTGTCGAGCGATTTCTTCTCGGTCTATAGTAGTTCCAAAGAAATGGACTCTAACTTTTTCAAAACGATCAAGATATAGAATATCATCTAACTCTCGCTTTCCAATGAAAAATGCTTTCGAAAAGCCTTTACTTAAAGCATATAACTCATAATTGTCTCTTGCATCTCTACTAATATCACATGAGGCAACTATGGAAACAGCCTGACCTTTATAGTCATTCCTACTCTCGACTATTCTATCCACAATTGTTTTAAGATGCGAAAGACATAGACTATTATATCTTTTGCATTGAATAAAGAACTGTGTACCTGTTGCTTTTTCTGTGCATAAGATGTCCACTCCATTATCACTTCCTTTTATGCCATAAGGTCTTATATCGCAGTACTCGTTTGATGTAACTAGTATTTTGCGATATAAGTCCTCGAATTGTAGTGAAGATAAATCTTCAAAGTGAAGAATACCCTTAGTTATTGATTGAAACATTACTTAAAACTTTCTTCTACATCATTAATCTTTCGCAACTCCTCAATTGTGATATCAGTAAATGTCCTCCAAATTTTCAAATCTACAGACTTGTAGTTTGTGAATAATTGATCAACATATTCTATTTCGAAAACCAATCGTAAATCATTTTTATCTTCCTGAGGGGTTCCTTCTTTTCTGAAACCAAGTCTAGCAACCTTTATCAGCCATAAGTCTTTTACACCTTTGCCTTTTATATAAGGCATGAAGTAGTAGAGTTTATTTAGGGCTACTGTAGTCGGAAACTTTTTCCCTGTATAGTAAATTGTTGTCTTTTTGTCAATAAAATTCTTTTCGTTATCAGGTTTTACCAGAGAAATTAGGACATTCCTATTTGCCTCTATATTGTTTGGTCTGATTTCAGTCTTGCCATATTGTAATGGATCCCCATCATGAACCATAAGATTCTCAGTAATTGGGTTATCTCCATATTCCTCAAAAAGTGAGAATAAGTCTAGCTGTATAGCCTTTGACTTTTTCTTGCTAACGACTTTTTCTTGACCATCAAATACACCAGTGTTTACTATTGCATTTGCAAGCATTTTTATTACAGGTACAGCTACGCTATTACCTATGAGCTTCATCCAACGGGCACGTGTTGTCGGCAATTGATAGTCTGCAGGAAAACCTTGTATACGACAAGCCTCTTGTTTTGATATCTGACGGTAATTTCCTGGTCTATACACATTCTGCATAAACCTTGAGCGAAAATCTTCAATATTGTCGGCATTGATATTTTCCGTAGTTACATAATCATTCGTATCACTTGCTACAAGAGTGGGATAGATTTTGCAGGTTGGCAAGAAAATTCGATTTATACCAACAAGACCTGTGCTGATTTTGGTATTCTTAAAATCATATCTTTCCTCAATGCACTTTACAGCCCCTATTGTCTCGAGGTTAAGCAAAACATCTTGAGCATTTAGTTTTCTTTTCTTGAGTTCTTTGCTTGACTTCAATAAATCAAAGTTAATGATTCCATTTTTAGCCTGCGATAATACCCATAACAAGTCATCAGACAATTTGTTCGAACCTAAATCTGATAGCAAGTCACTTGTAGTAAGGCTGTTATCCTTCTCAGTTGTGTCACATACCTTATATAAATATGCGACTCTCTTGAGAATACCCTTCAAGACCAATTCCTCTAACTCGTTTTTTGTGATACTGGAATCAAGTTCTTGAAAGTGTCTCAAATTAAGCGGGTTTCCGTCAAGTTTTCCGTATTTGTCTTTTCTTCGGTTCTTTAAGAGAAGGTAGCAAATGGCTTTTTCTCGTTCCGTTGTATCCTGTATATCCCAGGAATGTATCGTAGTATGCCCATTACGAAGATCGTTGAACAAAAAATAGTCATTAAAGCCCTTATCATTGCATGAAAGACTCCATCTAGCATTGTTGTCATTAGACTGACGACATTCGTCAGAATTGCATCCATCTAGAACATCGCTTAATTGAACACGACCTGGAGAGGCTGGCGCAAGATTAAACTTTTCCAGATATTTTTTTTCCTTAAATCCGACTATATATATACGTACTCTTGTTTGAGGAACACCATAATCATACGCATTGAGCACATTGACTTTCGCATAGTAGCCAGCTTGGGCAATACGATTTAAGATGTAGTCTAATGCTCCTGCATTACGTGGATCTGCCAAACCCTTAACATTTTCAAAGATAAAGACCTTGGGACGTACTTTATTCAAAAGATAAAGGGTGTCGTTCCATAATTGTCCACGGTCATCGTCGAAGCCTAAGTTTTTCCCTGCAATAGACCAACTCTGGCACGGGACACCTGCAGTCATAAAATCATGCTCAGGGAGTGTCTTCAATTTTGTTATATCGCCCAAATTGGCACTTTCATCCTCTTCGAAGTTACGACAATATGTATTGATTGCATCCTGTGCTATTTCACTGAATCCAATACAAGTTCCACCTACACTTTCAAGTGCAAGTCTGAAACCACCAATACCAGCGAAAAGATCTATAAATGAGAAATTTGCCATGTAATTATCTTAAAGTGTCAATATCGAATCCCTCTGGAGGTTCTATACCTAGGTATTCTCTATATATGCGTTCCTTATATTGTTTACCTAATTTATTGACTTCGCTTATGAAGAACTGATAAGTACCTTCACCGCCTATCATGTCCCAGGTTTCTTCTCCAATAAGGACGCATGGGTCATGTTTCATGTCAAACCATCGAGTTGGAAGATTCCAAGAATAGTTTTCCTTAGTTCGATATGGATTATAAGGAAGAGCAAAATACGCGCCATCTATAGGATGTCCATGCATAGCAAGTAATTTGAACATTTTTTCCTTGCTTACTTTCGTTTGATCACTATTAGGAAGAGGTCCCTTCAATTCAAAAGCATAGTTTTTCCCAGTGCTCTTGTTTACAGCAAGAATGTCGCAGTTAACAGTAACTGGAATAGGTTCACCTCCACCAGCTAGAATATAAGCCAATTCTTCCTCCCAATTAGGAGACGTTTCTCTTGCTTCAAGCCTATTGAGTACTTCTTGGATTCTTCTTAAACTTTCTTTGCCGACTAAACCTTCAACCTTAATTTCTTGTCCACACTGACCATGATAGGTCTTTCCTACTGCAACCGCTAAAGATTGCCATGCCTTTCCAAAAGGTGTAGTAAATCGTCTTTCGAAATGTGAACCTTTCCAGATTTCGTTTGGGACAAGCGCAGCGTATAGAGGCTTATCCTTACTAAATTCTTCTGCAATAAAAGGGTGTTTGAAGAGAACATTATTCATTACTCCATCCATCAAATTCTTGATTACGGAGAGAATAGCCTCAGACACACTTTTATGGTCTAGTTTATTGTCTTTGTCGAAATAAAAGAAAAACATATAGCTACTTCTTTTTGGGAGATTTAGGAGCCTTGATAGCGGCATTCAGCCTAACAATCTTTTCCCATTCAATATCTCCGTTATCGTTACAGTAATCTTGTATAAATTCTTGAGTAAACTTGTTGATCATTCGACCATATTCAATAAAGTATTCCTCGTTTTTCTCTTTTGCTTTGAACCCAAGAGGCTCAATAATGTCTACAAAAAGAGTGGACTCTCCTGAAATAAGAGTCCAAAACTTTTCTCCGCAATACTTCTCATGGTCACTATCGTTGTACCCTTTATTGTCATTACCATAGCAGCAGCCCTCAATACACATTGTTGGCACAGTCTTGCGACTAGTATTGAATACACGTCGAGCTGTACGGAATTGTTCTTTTTGTTTCTTCATTGATGTGGAGTTACTCCATGCAGGTCCCGATTTTACAGAAACAAAATAGTGAATACCATCTTTGTCAAACTCAAGATCAATTCCTTCCGCTGAAGACTTGTATCCACCATAGACCTTCTCTGCGACAAACATGGCAACACCTTCCATCCAGTTTCCGAAAATACTCTCTTCAGCAGATGACATTGTGGCAGCAGCTATGCTTTCAACCATCCCTCCTGCAGTTACAATATTCTTTGCTTTAAACATGTATGGATTTTTTCGTGAAAGCAGTTCCTTGAGATTGACTGACTGTAATTTTGCTATACGATTAGCGTGAAACTCTCCAATATGTTGCTCAACGTATTGAGCAATGCTATTTATCAATTCTATATTCATAAGATTGTTGTCTTTTTATTATTAAGAGCGTTCATTGCATTTTAAGCTTTCTCACGAAATGCTTCTGCATATTGCGCACTAATAACTTCCATAAGTTGAATTACCAGTTAAGAAAATTTCTCTTTATTAGTAAGAATGGTAGGTGAGTACTCAAATACGCAACTTGTTTTATCAAAAAACTGGAAAGTTGACTGAGAGTCAAAAGCAGAAGCAAAAAAACTTGCCTGCGACTTTATTGCATAGCTATAATCACCAGCTGCCAAGCAATAATTGTCTTTACCCATAGAATCCCCAATATACAGATCCAATTTAGTTTTCTCAATCAAATCTTCTATGAACGGAGTCATTATATTAACACTTAGATTCATACACTCGATATTATGGTTTTCTTTAATCTTGTTTCCACTTTTTTTAACTCATCGTGTACATCTTGCAGTTTCTCTTGTAAGAACGATACTTTGTAAGAAGCTCATAGTTCTGGATTCCTATCTATTTCTAAGGTATTTTGAAATACAACAGGCAAGTATCTTTGTATAGAAGATAGCGATTCAACCTGAGCAAATTATTCGATTAGCATATTTCAATAATAGCCGTGTTTAATTCTTGAATTTTACATAATGCTACACCATAGTTTCCACACGAATATGCCATAAAACACCTTCGACCAATTGAATTGCCAACGACGCGGTTGTTATTTTTGCAATGTTATGGACTTATTGTTAACCTTTTTTTATAGCCACTTTAAGTTCTTTCTTAAAAGAGTAAATTTGCACAAGAGTTATAGCAAACCCAAGTATTGTCAACACACTCGCAGTGTTAGACTATGAAAGATACGAACAAATATCCATACGTTGATATTACTCTAATTAAAGCACCTCTTCAGGTTCTTTGATTAAATCAGCGACCTTCACATTTAGAAACTTAGCAATTTGAACCAACGTTTCAAGGTTGCGCTGTGAACGATTGCAGACATAGCCGTTAACAGTATTGAAACTTTTATCAAGTTGCTTAGCTAGCCAAGTCTGCGATATGCCCTTGGAGTCTAGCACTTCTTTGATTTTATTTAACTGCATATTATTACATCGATTTTTCGTGCAAAAGTACACAAAGTTCTTGAGTATTAATCAGCAAAATCCAAAATTCTTTAGTTTTTTACTAAATTCTCCATTTCAATCGTGGTCTTGCAGAAATATTGAGCATTTCTAATGGCTCTTTTCGATTATCATTGTGCAAGTATTGTAGATTGTAAATAATATTTAAACAAAAAGTAATATAGTAATAAATGGCAAAGTATTACTATAATACTTGGCAAAGTATTACTATAATACTTGGCAAAGTAATATAGTAATAAAAAAAAGCCAAGCCCCATAACAGAGCTTGGCAATAAATTTATTTCTTTAAATAGAAATGTGCGTATGGATTACTGAAGCTTTACAGTAGCACGACGGTTGTATGAGAACGGAGAAAGGTTCATCACACCACCCTTACCTTCAGTAATGATGTTGTCGCGGTTAACACCCATCTTAACGAGCTCGTTAGCAACAGTGTTAGCACGACGTTCAGAAAGCTTCTGGTTGAATGCAACAGAACCAGTCTTGCTATCAGCATAACCAGTAACAACAATCTTAGCATTGTTAGCCTTAGCATACTCAGCAAGTTCCTTCACGTTAACGAGATCCTTGCGGCTTGCAACCTTATCAGAGTTGATGTTGAAGAATACGCTTGAAGAAGTACCAACGAATGAGCTTACACCGTTAGTGTTTGTATTTTCAACAACAGGCTGATTCTTGGTAGTAGAGAGCATCTCGCGGAGACGTGCGTTCTCATCCTGCTGCTCCTTGAGAGACTGGTTGAGGGCATCCATCTGCTCCTTGTTCATAGCCATCAAACCTTCAACATCGGGCACCTTATCCCAATTACACTTGCCGAGGTTGTAAGTTACGCCCAAGTCAAGACGTACGTTCTTGTCCCAGTGTCTGTGCTTATTCTTCTGGAATGAAGACCAATTATCCTTAGGACCCTGGTCGAGTGAACCTTCTGTTGCACCAATGCTGAGGTCAGCAAAGAGCTGAACGCGCTTGCTTACACGGAAGTTGTTCAACCAACCTGCAGTGTAGTAGATATCAGCATTCTTACCATCGTTCAACTTTGAAGCTACACCAATACCAGCGTAAAGAATTGCATTCCATACACGTTCTTCGTTGTAACCGCAGAACATGTTAGAGAGGTTGAACATTACATCCTCGTGTGCAGTAACTGAAGTGTAAAGAGGGTGATTGTTTTCAGTGTTTACCTGCTTACCTTTGAGGAAGTCGAACTTTGTACGAAGACCAATAGAAGGAGTAAACCACTTACCTACAGCAGCAGTGAAACCGATAGTGCTACGCTTATTGCTGATAGGGAATTTGCTTACACCACTTTCCTGAGAAGTGTAGTAAGAAGTACCAGATACACCAGCACTTACAAACCAATTTGCCCAGAATGAGTTAGTAGCAACGCTGTACTTCTTAGCAGGAACTTCTGATTCCTGAGCCATAGCCGTTGTGGTCGAAGCAAGACCAACAAAGGCGAGTGCAATCATTAACTTTTTCATAACTAAATGATTTGAAACTATTAAAATTTTATTTTGTTTTGCTATTTTAGGAGGTACTTTGATGGCATTTGTGCACATCTTTGCACCTTAAGTTCTTTGCAAAGGTAAGAAGAAGAAATCATAACTTGCAACTTTTTCTACTGAAAAAAGCCGTTTTTACTAAAAAAAATCCATTTTTGACACATCAAACTTGCTTTTTTTTATGTATTCTGCGTTTTTTTCACTCTCAAAACATCTTTTCAGGATTGAGAATTGTTAAAACTGCGGCTCCATCAGGCGTTATAGCAGGCGAAGAGCAAGCAAAAAGTTGTTCCACAATAGCTAACATCTCCTCATTATTAAGGACTTGTCCCACTGGCAAAGCCACTTTGCGTGCCATGGCAAGTGCAATGATATGTCCTACGGTATCAGCTGCGTCTGCTTGTCCACTCACAGCATCTGCCAAGATAGAACTAAGCAACACGGTTGGTGCAATTCCTTCTGTACCCATTGGAGTTCCTAATAAAGAGAAGCTACCTCCACCCAATGGCGAGATGTCAAAACCTACCTCTTGCAACTGTGGCATGATATGTTCAAGCATAACACCTTCGGTTGGCGACACATTCACCATTTCAGGAAATAACAAACGCTGCGAAGGTGCCTTGTGTTCTTTAAGCTGACGCATGTATCGTTCATAGAGAATGCGAATGTGTGCACGATGCTGATCAATCAACGCCAATCCCGAACTAAGCGAAGTCACAATGTAACGACCATTGTATTGCAAGAAATCGGTTGCTGTATGCTCCGCCCATTCATTTTGCTCATTTTCGGGCAATTTGTCGTAAAGGGAGGTTGCATCGTTTGTTGGGAATGCAGGAAAGGTATTCTCTTCTCCAGGCACAAAAGCATCTTGGTAATGACTCTCTAAAGCCACGCCTTCGGGTTCTGTTGCAGGTTTTTCTGAACTTACTCCACCTAAATCGCGTTGCGCATTTTCATAAACTTGCTGCCAATCGATGGAAGTCGCTGAAGGGCGCGGTGTATAGTTCGAAGCAAACGAAGCAGGGTTGCCTTTTCCACTCGACTCGGTTAGAGTAGCCTCATCATGCTTATTATTAAAAGGATTAAATGAGGTGTCTACGTGTATGGTGGGTGGAACTATTGAAGGTGCTTGTCCCATATCCCCTGTAAAGGTTGGAATATCGGGACGAGCTTCTGTGTCGAAATCAATAGCTGGCACTGCACCATATTTACCTAACGATTCACGCACCGCTGCAAGCAGAATTTGAAAGATTGCTGCATCATCCTCAAACTTTATCTCGGTTTTCGTTGGATGGATGTTTACATCTATACGTGAAGGGTCTACCTCAAACTTTATAAAGAATGGCACTTGCTGACCATCGGGTATCAACCGTTCATAAGCCGTAAGAATGGACTTTACAAAATAAGGATGACGCATAAAACGACCATTCACAAAAAGATACTGATGTGCATTTTTGCGTTTAGCTGCAGCAGGCATTCCTACAAAACCACTAATATGCGCCAAAGTTGTGTCTACCTCAATGGGAACAAGATGACTGTCTATTCTACGACCAAAGATGCCCACTATGCGCTGGCGAAAGTTGCCTGCGTGCAAATCGAGCAAAACATTACCGCCTGAGTGTAATGTAAAGGCTATGTCAGGATGTGCCAAAGCAATGCGCTCTATTTCGGTCATAATATTACTCAACTCCGTTTGGTTGGATTTGAGAAACTTGCGTCGCGCGGGAATATTAAAGAACAAGTTGCGCACGGCAAAGTTTGAACCGGCAGGACAACTCACGGGTTCTTGGTTCATCACCTTCGAACCTTCTATATTGATGCAAGTACCCAAGTCTTGCCCTTGCTGTTTGGTACGCAATTCTACTTGCGCCACAGCTGCAATCGAAGCTAATGCCTCGCCACGAAAGCCCATTGTACGTAGAGCAAAGAGATCGGTGGCTTGCTGAATTTTTGAGGTCGCATGTCGTTCAAACGACAATCGGGCATCCGTATCGCTCATACCACACCCATTATCGATGACCTGTACAAGCGATTTGCCAGCATCCTCCACCACTATTTGTATGTGCGTAGCTCCTGCATCCAAACCATTCTCCACCAACTCCTTTATTACTGAAGCTGGTCGCTGAATAACCTCTCCAGCAGCTATTTGATTTGCCACCGAATCAGGCAAAAGATGTATAATATCGCTCATTGTTTAATAAAAAGGAATTCAAGATAGGTGTTCGAATTTTTTTAAAGCTTTTGTAAGGGGGCTTCACGACGGATAGAAGGTTTTAATGCCGTGCCTTTCTTCTTTCCGCGCCAATTAAATACATCCTCGGGCGAAGTGGGACGCACATAGTCAAACCAAGCAAAACCAGGTAATTGAGTACGCTCAGCAGGTGCCATGCCTAAAGGATAGAAATAACCATGCGAAGCAGGTGCCCATATCTTAGACATCTTTTTATTTTGCATAAACATGCGAGCTATGGAGGTTTCTACATAGTTTTGATAAAGCACCGTACTGTCTTTTTCGAGTGGATAATTCACTACCATCACATTACCTATGGCTTGATTTTCTTTTACATTACCCTCTGTATCAAAGTAAGTACGCATTTGCTGCGATGCCACTTGGTTAAAGTGTACTGAGTCTACTTGCTCTATCATCATAGCCTGACGGTCAACGTGTATGGAATCGATGGTTGAATCGTTTAGGAAAGCATTGATTTCCTCACCTACTATCTGTCGGTTATCACTCCAAATGATAGGGTCGCGATAGAGCGTTACATGGTTATGCTGCGTAGAAAACACCAAAGAGTCTGCCACCATCTGCATATCTGTGCGATAAGCACGTGCATGGAAGTAACCATGCAACACACGATACACCGAATCGGTCTTTATATTATAGGTATACATGCGCAATGTGTCGGCATGTACATAGAGTGTATCTTTTCCTTGCGAAAAGTCGCGAGCTAAAGCACGTTTGGTTGCCATTGCTTCGCCCGTTTTCTCATTATACCAACCATAATTACCCGTCAGGATGTTTTTATTTTTGCGGTCAATGCACTCTACATTGCTAAAAGCTTCCATCACACCTGTTGCCTTATTATAATATAAGGTATCGCCTTTCATTTCGCGCTCACCATTGAACAGACGGGTTCCTTTAAACAAACGCACCTTTTCGGTTTGTGTGTTGTAATAGCCCATTTCGGTGTAAATACGATCGTTACCCGAATAGATGTTTGACTTTCCTACTACCTGCGCCCATTTGTCGATGGTGTTGTAATGGAGTGTATCTGACACCAAACGGAATTTTGGACTTTTCAATTCTACGTTATAATTAAACGTCGCCTTGCGCGTATCGGTATGATACTCTCCCCAGTCTGAAGTTAAATGGTTTTTGCCATCTATCAATTCGCCACCTTCAAAGTAGTAGCCCACATTATACAAGCGGTCATAGTTTAAACTGTCTGTACGTAACACTTGCTTGCGATGTGTCATCACCACATTTTTTCGCATCTCGGCAATCTGAGTTTCACCATTATAGTGCAACCTATCACCCCTCAATGTCAATGTATCACCTTGCACAATGTTTACCTTGCCAAAAGCATCGAAGGTTTGCGAAGCTTCATAAAGCACTGCACTGTCACAATGCATCACCATACCGGCATGAGCTAACACCACATTGCCACTCAATCGCTGGGCACCATTCATTTCGTTTTCTGAAAAACGCAAGTTGTCTGCATGCCTCAACACAATGCGTTCGTCATGGGGTGTACGCTTTTTACGATGTCGGTTGAGTTCGGGCAAAGCATAAGCCATGCAAGCCGTAAACAATAATATATATAGGAGTATTTTTCTCATCGTTTTTGTTTTAGAGTGCAAACTTACACAAAAATCATCGATTTTCTGCATTTGTACAAACGAAAATATATAACTTTGCTTCGCCAATATAGGCTACGGTTCGGCAAAGCATTCAAGTAGCACTTGATGCTATGCACTCACCTTGCACTATATTTGCTTCGCCAATATAGGCTTCGGTTCGGCAAAGCTTACAAGCAAGCTTGTATCTCTGCACTCACCTTGCACTATCTTGGACACAATTACGAAATACAAAAATTCAAATAAAACCACACAACAACTATGCACATTCAAGCAAAAGTATATTACGTAGGTGTAAACGACCGCGTAAAACATCGTTTCGAAGGTCTTTGGAGCTTACCCCAAGGCGTATCATACAACTCTTACCTCATTGCCGACGATGAGGCAGTGGCATTGGTAGACACTGTAGATGTGGCATTCTTTGCTGAATATTTGGCAAAAATACGTGCTGTAATTGGCGACCGTACTATCAATTACCTTATCATTAACCACATGGAACCCGACCATTCGGGTGCCATTGCTTTGATTAAGAAATATTATCCCGAAATTAAATTGGTGGGTAATAAAAAGACATTGGATATGGTACAAGGCTTCTATGGCGCAGCTTCAGCTACAGACCTTATGGTGAAGGATGGCGACACGCTGTCGTTAGGTCATCACCAACTCAAATTCTACCTTACACCGATGTTGCATTGGCCCGAAACCATGATGACTTATGATGAAACAGAACACATGCTTTTCTCGGGTGATGCCTTTGGTTGCTTTGGTGCACTAAATGGGGCTGTTATCGACACACAAATGGATACTACGCCCTATTTCCCTGAAATGGAACGCTATTACGCCACTATTTTAGGTAAATATGGAGCTATGGTACAAGCTGGACTTAAAAAATTGGCTGGCGTTGACATCCAAACCATCTGTTCTACACATGGTCCTGTTTGGACCGAACAAATTCCACAAGTAGTTGAAACGTATCGTCGTTTGGCTATGGGCGAAACCGAACGTGGACTGGTTATTTGCTATGGTTCTATGTATGGTAACACCGAACGTGTGGCTGAAGCTATTGCACAAGGTGCGGCACAAGCTGGTATGAAGAAAATTGTTATGCACAACCTCAGTGTGTCTCCCCTATCTGCTGTACTGACCGATATTTTCCGCTACAACACCTTAGCTATTGGTGGACCCACCTACAATGGTGGGCTTTTCCCCGCTGTAGACGATTTAATGAAGCGTCTTGAAGGTCGTATTGTCAACAAACACCGTTTGGCTTTGTTTGGTGGATTTACTTGGAGCAGCCAAGCCGTTAAAGTAATGACTGCCTACAACGAGAAAATGAAGATGGACCTTGTTGAACCTGCAGTGGAATGGAAACAAGGAGCTAACACTGATGTCTTAGAACGAGCCCGACAACTTGGCAGTTTATTAGCTAAATAATGAAGTAGGTATTCAAAATCCACAAGTTTTTCTGCACAATATTTGATAGAATTATCAAGAAAATTCATGCGCCAGCCTCACCCCAAACAGGGTAAAGCTGGCGCATGATGTATTGATTAGTTCTTACTCAAATAATCAAGAACTTGGTTTTACTAACGACCCAAGCAACCAATTATTTCGTGTACATCTTTTACTCCGTGGTTATCGAGCCATTCATTCATGCCATCGATGACACGGATTGTTGTGGTGGGGTCGATGAAGTTGGCTGTACCAATCTCAATAGCTGTGGCACCTGCCATCAAAAACTCAATGGCATCTGTGGCATTCATAATACCACCCAAGCCAACAACAGGAATATTGACAGCACGAGCTACTTGATGTACCATGCGCAGAGCTACAGGTTTAACACAAGCACCACTCAATCCACCCGTACCAATGCTCAAACGCGACTGACGGCGTTCGATGTCTATGCTCATACCCATAAGGGTATTGATGAGCGACACACTGTCTGCTCCCTCAGCCTCAACAGCCTTGGCTATTGAAGCGATATCGGTGACATTGGGCGAAAGTTTTACGATGAGCGTTTTGCTGTAACGCTTACGCACAGCACGTACCACACTGGCTGCACCCTCACAGGTAACACCAAATGCCATACCCCCATCTTTCACATTAGGACACGAGATATTAAGTTCAATACCAGGAATGCCTTCGAGCGCATCAATGCGTGCTGCGCATTCGGCATAATCCTCGGGCGAAGAGCCTGACACATTTACAAGCACATTGCTGTCTATGTCCTTAAGCTGTGGGTAAATGTGCTCACAAAAATAGTCTACACCTTTGTTTTGCAATCCCACACAATTAAGCATACCCGAAGGGGTTTCTGCCATACGGGGATAGTCGTTGCCTTCGCGCGGACGAAGGGTTGTACCTTTTACAATAAAGCCGCCCAGACGATTAAGATCTATGAAATCGGCAAATTCGAGTCCGTAACCAAACGTGCCTGAGGCCGTCATTACGGGATTTTTGAGGTAGAGACCTCCTACTTTCACATTTAACTGAGCCATGACAGTTTGTTGATATTAAATACGGGTCCTTCTTTACATACACACAAATTATGACCATCTGCCATTTTTTCTACACAGCAGAGACAAGCACCAAGTCCACAAGCCATAAGATTCTCGAGTGAGGCTTCGCATGGGGTACCTACTGATGTTGCCCAACGTGCCACTGCTACCATCATAGGTTTAGGTCCACAGGTTGACACGCCGTCAAATTGTTCTTTAGTTAATATGCTGTGGTTGGTAACAAAACCACGTTCGCCTTTCGAACCATCTTCTGTAGTTACATACACACGTCCGAATTGTTCAAAAAGATCAAGTTGCATAAGGTCGTCGCCAGTGCGTCCACCCAATAAAAATACGGGTTCGCAACCAGCCTCACGCAGCATTTTACCAAAGTAAAGTAAAGGAGCAGTGCCTACACCTCCACCTACGAGGAGAATTTTACGTCCGTCACTTTCGGGGATGGTAAAGCCATTGCCAAGGGGATACATGCAATTTACGGTATCGCCTATCTTACATTCTGCCAAATGGCGTGTGCCCTCACCAACTACGTGAATGAGCAACCACAATTGGTTAGCTTCGTAATCTACAAAGTTTACGGAAATGGGACGACGCAGAAAGGTGGAAGGCGAATTTTTTACTTGCACCTCAACGAATTGTCCAGGAAGTATTTCAGGAAGCAACCCTTTGGTGGGTGTGAGTTTTAGCAATACGTAGCCCTGACGTGGGATTTCTACGGCACAAACTCGAAGGTCGTTTACGTATTTTTTCATGAATAGATGATTGTACGTTCTTAATGTTTTTGCAAAAGTACACAAAAAGTTTGGCGTATAACAGCGTTTTACGCAACTTTGTGAAGAAAGATTTGGTAGAAGCAAGCGAATATCGTAATTTTGTAAAAAACTCCACCCCCTATTCATTTTACTGATTAAGAAAAGTAGGTATGCAATAGGTTTGTAATAAAAAGTTTGTAATAAAAGGTTTGTAATAAACTCTGATTGCCTATGCAATAGTTTGTATTACTTATTACTTGGAAAATCTTACTTATTACTTGAAAAATCTTACTTAATACTTAAAACTCATGCTTCTTCTCCCTAACTGCAAAATAAACATTGGACTGAATGTAGTGGCACGCCGTGAAGATGGTTACCATAATCTTGAAACGGTGTTCTACCCTATCCCTTTACGCGACAATCTTGAAATTAAAGTGATTGAAGACGAAAATGTGCCTTACAAGCTCAACCTTGGCGGTAAACCCGTTGAAGGTGATGCAAAAGACAATTTAGTGGTAAAGGTATATCTTTCGTTGAAAGAAGAATTTAATCTGCCCGCTGTAGACATATTTCTTTATAAGAACATCCCTATGGGAGCTGGTCTTGGCGGTGGCAGTAGTGATGCCGCTTCCATGATGTGTGGACTGAACGAAATGTTCGACCTTGGTTTGTCTGCCGAAGATATGGAGCAACGTGTAGCTAAGTTTGGTGCCGACTGTGCCTTTTTCATTAAAAATCGGGCTGCTTATGCTACAGGTATTGGCGACATTCTCAGTCCTATTGCTCTCTCCCTAAAGGGTAAATATATTGTTTTGGTTAAACCCGACGTTTTTGTATCAACGAAAGAGGCTTATGCTCATGTTGTGCCCCACCCCGCTGAAACTCCCTTGGCTGAAGCTATCAAACGTCCTATTGCTGAATGGAAAGATACGGTTGTAAACGACTTTGAGGCTTCGGTATTCCCTAATCACCCTGAATTAGCTGCTATCAAACAAACGCTCTACGATATGGGGGCTGAATATGCTGCCATGAGTGGTAGCGGTAGTACAATCTTCGGCATCTTTGACCGCCCTGTTGATGAAGCTAAAAGTGTATTTGAAAAGCACTTTGTGTTTGTGAAAAAATTAGGACAATAATGATTAAGTGTTAAGTATTAAGTATTACATTCTATTGAATAGACGAAGTATTACATTCTATTGAATAGACGAAGTATTACATTCTATTGAATAGACGAAGTATTACATTCTATTGAATAGGCAAAGTATTACATTCTATTGAATGCTATTGAATGGACGAAGTATTACATTCTATTGAATAGGAAAAGTATTACATTCTATTGAATGCTATTGAATGGGCGAAGTATTACATTCTATTGAATGGATTAAGTATACTGCCTATTGAATGAACGAAGTATTATATAATAGGATTAACACTTTATTCGTACACAACACTTAAAGATTTAGACTATGCTTTACTACTTCTCAGGCACGGGCAATTCACAACAAGCGGCAAAAAAGTTGGCAACCCTACTCCATACGCAGGCGATAGATATTTGCCATACAACAATGGCTTTGGAGGCTCTTAAAAAAGAGGACCATGCTGTGGGATTTGTTTTCCCAGTGTATGCTTGGGGCATTCCTAAAGTAGTGAACGAATTTATTAAGACACTACCATCTCAACCTGCACATTGCTACACATACGCTATAATGACATGTGGAGATGATGTTGGCTATACGGATTGTGTGTTAGAACGTGCTTTACGTGCTAAAAGATGGCAGTTGCATGCAGCTTATTCTGTGCAAATGCGCAATACGTATGTATGTCTTCCTGGATTTGATACGGATACAACTGAAGTAGAGAATCAAAAGGCTATCGCTGCAAACAAGTGCATTACGCAAATAGCCGAACAAATAAAAAGTAGAAAACAAATTAAGCAACTTACACGTGGCAGTATGGCATGGTTGAAAACCTATGTGCTACGCCCCGCCTTTAACGCTTTGCTTACTACCGACCGCCATTTTCATGTTGAGAAAGGAAAATGCACAGGATGTGGCTTGTGCGTAAAAAGTTGTCCCTTAGGTAATATGCAACTTAACAACATGCACCACCCACAGTGGAATGGGCATTGCACAGGCTGCCTACGTTGTTACCACATCTGTCCGAAACATGCCATTGAATACGGAAAATTTACGCGCAACAAAGGTCAAGTGAAAATAAATTTCTAATTTTGCCTGCTCTAATGGTGCACCAATTGTGCCTTGAGACTACATTTTTTACACTCAAAAAACTGAAACACAATGAACAACGAATGGTTTGAATGCAAAGTTAAATACGAAAAGACCATGGAGAATGGTTTGGTGAAAAAAGTAAACGAACCTTACTTGGTTGACGCACTTAACTTTACTGAAGCCGAATCACGCATCATCGAGGAGATTACTCCGTTTATGACTGGTGAATTTGAAGTGAGCGACATTAAGCGTGCTCGCTACGCTGAGATGTTTGAAGCTCCTAACGATGACAGTGCTGATAAATTTTTCCGTGCTAAACTTGTTTTCATTACACTCGATGAAAAAAGTGGCAAGGAAAAGAAATCTACACAAAATGTGCTGATTCAAGCCAGCGATCTTCGCGATGCTATCAAACGACTTGATGAAGGCATGAAGGGTTCGATGATGGACTATACCATTGCCTCTGTCACCGAAACTGCCATTATGGATGTGTTCCATTATGTGGTTCATCACAAAAAGGAAGATAAACCTGAATATGAAGGATAAAATATAAGTAGGAGTGGTTTTGATTTCTGCAGAGGTTAAAGTCGTTTTTAGCTTCTACATAAAGAAAAGCCATTTTTCCTATTAACCCAATAACCCCTATAATAAAATGATACACCTTAAAGAGGTAAAAGCTACCATCAAGCCAGGTGTAGAATTGGTAGCCGTCTCAAAATTTCACCCTGCCGCTGTTATTCAAGAAGCTTACAACGAAGGACAACGCATCTTTGGCGAAAGTCGTGCACAAGAGTTGCGCGAAAAGCATGCAACATTGCCCGCTGACATTGAATGGCACTTTATAGGACATTTACAGCCCAATAAGGTTAAGTATATTGCTCCTTATATTTCGCTCATTCATGCCGTGGATAGTTTGAAACTTTTGAACGAGATTAACAAACAAGCGGCTAAAAACAATCGCGTAATCAGTTGTTTATTAGAACTGCGTGTGGCACAAGAAGCCACAAAGTATGGCATGACACCTGAGGAATGTTTGGCGATGCTTGAAAGCGGTGAATGGCGCGAAATGAAGCACATACAGATTGCTGGCATGATGTGCATGGCTTCTAACACGGACAATCGAGAACAAATCCGTCAAGAATTTCAACGTGCACGTGCTTGTTTTGACGAAGCCAAGACACGTTTCTTTGCCAACGATGCTGCCTTTTGTCAACGTTCATGGGGCATGTCTGAGGATTATGACATTGCCATGGATGAAGGTGCTACCCTCGTGCGCATTGGCACTGCTATCTTTGGAGAAAGGGAGTATTGAGGGTGGTTCTAAAACATTGTGACTCTTTTTAATTTGATAAAAAGAAACTGAAGGGTTAAGTTACTTGCTACAGAAATGCAAGAACTTAACCCTTCAGTTTTTTCTCTTTATGGTTGGTCTTAACGCACTTATCCCATAATAACTGCTAAACTAATTACGCTCACGCTAATCCACAACAATACGCCCATAACAAAAGGACGAAGACCTACTTGCTTTAAAGTGTCGCGAGTAAGAGAGGCCCCAATAAAGAAAAGTGAGAGGGTAATGAAATGTTTAGCAAGACTATTGATGCCCGCCCCCACCATGGTGCATACATGAGCTGCTTGTTCACCTATTAAAGCGGTATTGCTAAGTATGTAGCTGTTGAAAAGAATTACAACCACAAACCACACAATAAAACGAGGCACAGACTGATACCAAGGTTTGCGTACACCTGATACTTGTGCAAGAGATTGCTTAAAGAAGAATGGGGTGATGAGCGCAAGCACTACAATCCAAAGCGCACGAGTGAGTTTAATGGTTGTGGCAACCTCAAGCGCACTCACTCCTTGTTGAGCTAACCAATCGGGATGAAGATGATCGTAAGCAGCTCCTGCACCAACTACCGATGATGTGTCGTGTATGGCAATGGCTGCCCACATGCCAAATTCTTTCATGCTCATGCCTAAAGCTGTACCAATGCTTGGAAAGATAAAAAGTGCTATGGCATTAAGCACAAATACAACCCCCAATGCCACAGACATATTCTCGGATTTTGCATTTACAATAGGACCTACTGCTGCAATGGCTGAACCACCACAAATAGCTGTTCCCGAACTAATAAGATAACTGGTTTGGCTGTCAACTTTCAACAATTTACGACCAAAGAACCATCCTAATGCCAAGGTTCCAAATACACTAACGATTGTAAAAAGCATACCTTCACTGCCTGATTGCAGAGCTTTCTCAACATTCATGCCAAAACCTAAACCTATAACCGAATATTGCAACATGCGCTTAGACATGAGCTTGTTGAAATTCGGAAAAACTTTTCCAAAGAACAAGGCAAATATAACACCTACACCCAATGCTACAGGTGAGGTTATGGAATGTGACACTGCATCGAACCAACCGAATGATAGGGTAAATTGGTCTGCGACAAATGCGGTTAGTAACAGAAAGCCTAATGCTATGACTAAGGCAATGTAAATTTTCTCTTTTATCTTCATTAGTTTATAATTTATTTCCTCAAAATAGATACTGTGAGTGCCCTACTTATTTACCCTAAAAAAGGAGACGGCATAGGTATAGCGTCTCCTTTTTTAGGGTAAATATATGGACATTATTTCACCCACCCCTTGTACTTAAATTGGCAATTACGCCAATCGGGGTTGATGCGAATGTAAGTGGTGTTGATTTTATCTTGAATCCACTGTTCAATTTTTGCTTCACTACGTTTTTCAACAACCACATCGCGCAATGTTTGGAAATCCTCTGTCATATTGGCGGGATGTCCCTCAATGCGATTTTTGAGCATAACTACAGCACATACTTCCTGACCTGACTTGTTGGTCATGCGGAAGGCTCGTGACACCTCGCCCACCTTCAAAGTATCTACTACCTTTGCAACATCTTGCGGAAGGTCTTTCATTTCGAAACGTGAGCTAATGTTTCCGGTTTGTGGGTCAGAGTTTGCCATCAAACCATGATTGTTGCGTGTGTCCTTGTCGTCTGAAAGAGCAAGAGCTGCCGCATCGAACGTAAACTTCTTGTTGCGAATGTCATTCGCAATAGAGTCAAGACGTGCAATGCCATGCTCCATCTCGGTTTCGTCAACACGTGGCTTGAGCAGAATGTGACGCACGTTTACCTTATCACCTCGCTTATCAATAAGTTGGATGATATGGTAACCATATTCGCTACGTACAATCTTTGACACCTTCTTAGGGTCGTTAAGGGCAAATGCGACATTGGCAAACTCTGGCACAAGTTGATTACGACCCATATAGCCTAATTCACCACCATTACGTGCAGAGCCATCCTCTGAATAGAACTTAGCAAGGGTTGAAAAATCGGCTTCGCCAGAATTAACACGCTTGGCATATTCACGGAGCTGAGCCTCAATGCGCTCGACCTCTGAACGCGACACCTTAGGAGTAGCTGTTATAATTTGTACCTCAACCTGCGTGGGGATGAAAGGCAAACTGTCTGTGGGTACATTTTTGAAATACTCACGCACCTCAGCAGGTGTAGCCTTAACATCCTTAGTAAGTTTTTGACGTACATCGTCAGCCATCATCTGTTCGCGATATTGCTTCTTCAAGTTTTCGCGCATCTGTGATATCGTTCTGCCTGCCATTTGCTCAAGAGCTTCGCGCGAGCCATATGCTTGCGTAAGGTCGCTAATACGATTATCTACGGCACGAATAACATCCGACTCACTAATCGTTACACTATCCAATTCTGCTTGATGCACAAACAATTTGCTGATAGCCAACTGCTCGGGGATGGTGCAATAGGGATTGTCATAAGATTGACCATATGCCTCAGAACTAATGCGAGTTTCCTCTACATCTGAGAGCAGAATAGGCTCATCACCTACTACCCAAATCACTTGATCCACCACATTGGTTTGCGCTACACTCATCAATGGTGCTGCAGCCACCAACAAGGCTAACCATATTTTCTTTGTCATAATGAAAAAACTACTTACTTCACGGTTTTAAGTACGTCCTCGTTTACACTATAAGTAAACTGTTTACGCAACTTTTCAACCCATTTCTTTTCGCATTCTTGCTGATAGTCGGTAGTAACTTGTGCCTTTACATCGAGATACGATTTGGGCTGTTTCATTACTTTACCGCTTACACCCGTCATTACATAGCCCTTAGGCATATTAACCTTAGTGCCTGTTTTAAATGCGTAAGCGTCTATCGTAGCATTCTCACCTTGTGAACAGAGGTAAGGACCGCTTACCGAAACAGTTACAGAATCCTTATTAAACTGCTGCTTAAGTTCCTTGCGCCAATCGCCCTCACCAAACTTCTTGAGCATTTTGTTAACAGCTTTGGCACTCTTGGCATTTTTGCAATGGAAAACAAAACCCTTAAAGCGTGGTTTCTCCCACTTGTAAGTGTCCTTATGGCTCTTATACCACTGTTCCAAGCCCTTTGTATCGGCTGCAGCAACATCCCACACTTCGCGCTTGCTTACTTCAAAAAGCAACAAACCATCGTGGTATTCCTGAATAAGATTACGAAGGTCGCTGTTGTTTTTTGACTGCTCCTCAGCTATTTGGTTGTAAACATCCTCACGAGTGAGTTTACCATTCGAGGCTGCAACCATTTTCTTTACCTTGTTCTCAGCTGAAGCCTCATCAATGTTTTGACGCTTGAGCATAGCCATAATTTCGGGCTTCAAAGTTTCAAAGGGGTCGAGTTGCTTACGATTGTCCATCTTGATGATGTGATAACCAAAGGGTGAAAGCACAGGCGCAGACATTTCGCCTTTCTTCAGTTTGTAGGCAGCTACCTCAAACTCCTTTACAAGCTGACCAGGACCTACCATAGGTAACTTGCCACCTTTGGCTGCACTACCAGGGTCATTTGAGAATTTACGAGCCATTTCTGCAAAGTCTGCTCCATTCTTAATTGCGTTATAAATAGAGTCTGCCTTTTGCTTGGCTTGCTCACGTTCTGCAGCAGTTGCCTTTTGATCGAGACGAAGCAAAATGTGTGATGTTTCAATCAAATCTTCTCCTTTCAATTGCTTCACGGTGTTGTCGTAAACAATATGAGCAATTGAATCGTTAAACGCTGTGTCAATTAAATAAGGAGTAAGCTGCATATCGCGATAGGTGCTAAACTCTTTTTTAAAACTTGACAAAGTGTCGAGGTGTGCAGCCTCAGCTGCAGCAACCTTCAATTTGTAGTTGATAAACATTGGTACATACTCTTGCACCGTTTTCTTCTCAACGGCATCTTTTACATTGCCGTTTTTATGGTACGAATATTCAAATTCGCTTTTTGTAATCGGCTTGCCATTAACCACCATCAATATGGGGTCTGTAGCCGACTGCGCCCCAGCCGTAAGAGCCAGGGCGAAGAGTGTTGCTGTTATGAGGTTTCTTTTCATATTCTAAACTGTTGCAAAACGCAAAATATGCTAATGTAGCAATGTGCCTACATGAAGACTAAGCCAATGAGGAAGCTCGTTTTTTAAACTACCTAAAACCATTGACCAACGTGTGCATGGGCAAACTGACACATTAGCATATCTACGCGTAAAAACTTATTCAAAAAAATTATTCTCCAGGACGGCTATAGTTAGGAGCCTCGCTTGTGATAGTGATGTCGTGCGGATGGCTTTCGAGTACACCTGCACCTGTAATGCGAGCGAACTTGGCATCGTGCAACTTTTCGATAGTTGCAGCACCACAATAACCCATACCTGAACGCAAGCCACCTACCATCTGATAGATAACCTCCTGTACAGATCCCTTGTAAGGAACACGACCTGCAATTCCCTCGGGAACGAGTTTCTTCACTTCCTTCACATTGCCTTGGAAGTAACGGTCCTTTGAACCATTTTCCATAGCTTCGAGCGAACCCATACCACGATAGGTCTTAAACTTACGACCATTAAAGATAACAGTTTCACCAGGGCTTTCTTCAGTACCTGCAACGAGTGAGCCAATCATTACGCTGTAACCACCAGCTGCCAAAGCCTTAACTACATCGCCTGAATAGCGCAAACCACCATCAGCAATCAAAGGTACACCTGTACCCTTCAAGGCACAAGCAACATCGTAAACAGCTGAAAGTTGAGGAACACCTACACCAGCAACTACACGCGTTGTACAAATAGAACCCGGACCGATACCTACCTTGATGGCATCAGCACCTGCATCAACCAACATACGCGCTGCGTCACCTGTTGCTACATTACCCACAACAATATCTACACCGCTGAAGTTTGCCTTAGCCTCCTTCAGTTTTTCGATAACGAACTTAGAGTGTCCGTGAGCTGTATCAATAACGATAGCATCAGCACCAGCCTGAATTAAGGCTTCCATGCGCTGCATAGTGTCGATTGTTACACCCACGCCAGCTGCTACGCGCAAACGTCCCTTGGCATCTTTACAAGCCATAGGTTTGTCCTTAGCCTTGGTAATATCTTTATATGTGATAAGTCCCACGAGGTGACCATCTTTGTCTACGACAGGGAGTTTTTCAATTTTATTCTCCTGCAAAATCTGTGCAGCAGCGAGCAAGTCTGTTTGTTGAGTGGTAGTAACCAAATTTTCTTTAGTCATTACCTCGTCAATGCGCTTGTCGAGTTCACGTTCAAAACGAAGGTCACGGTTGGTAACAATACCCACCAAGTGCATTTCATCGTCAACAACAGGTATACCACCAATGTGATATTCACTCATCAAGTCGAGTGCATCCTTTACAGTTTTGTAACGCTTGATAGTTACAGGGTCGTAAATCATACCATTTTCAGCACGCTTTACGATAGCAACCTGACGTGCTTGGTCTTCGATGCTCATGTTTTTATGAATAACACCAATACCACCTTCACGAGCAATGGCAATAGCCATAGTCGATTCGGTCACAGTGTCCATTGCTGCTGTTACAAAAGGAATCTGCAAGTCGATGTTGCGAGAGAACTTTGTAGCCAAAGACACAGTGCGAGGAAGCACATCAGAATAAGCGGGAACTAAAAGGACGTCGTCAAACGTGAGACCGTCCATAACGATTTTGTCAGCAATAAAATCAGAAGTCATACTAAGTGGGGATTTTAATTGCACGCAAAATTACGCATTTCTTTCGTTTCTTGCAAAGTAAGCAGCTACTTTTTTTGTTTTTTTATTCAGATTATAGTTTTTTACGTAGCTAAGTAAGAATAACTATAAGATAAAGAACTTCGTAACGGTTAAAAAATAACTTGGTACTTTTTTGTATCCCTTTTATAAAGCAACACATGGTTAAAGGTCATAAATTGCCATAGATGAGATATAAATTCCATGGAATCTGTCCCCCAAAAGTCTATTGATTAACTCGACCAAGTTAATTGATTAACTTTGCCTTTTCAATTGATTAACTCGTACGTGTTAATTGATAGACTCGAAAAGAGTATAGGGTGGTTCTAAAAACATTTTCTTTAGAACCACCCTAAACGTTTTGAATTACCTTTTTTTAGTTGCTTTCTTCTTGGACGTAGTTTTTTTCTTCTTAGATGTAGTTGATTTCTTAGTTGTTGTAGTTTTGTGCGTTGAAGTTACCATAGGCTTGTAATACTTTTTTGCCACAGGAAGCCACTTTTTAATATTGGCAATGCGATTGGCATCGGAGGGATGGTCGCTTAAAAAAGCCAACTTACGATTCTGTGAATTAGAAGCCATACGCTGCCAAAAGCTTACGGCAACACTGGGGTCGTAACCTGCCATAGCAGCAAAAACAAGTCCCATATAGTCTGCTTCGTTTTCATTATCGCGCGAGTATTTCAATGAGCTCAATTTAGTGCCCAATGAAAAAGCTGTTTGAGTGAGAATAGAAGTTGCATTGCTTGCACCTGCAACACCGAGCACTGCACCGAGCACTTTAGCACCTACATTTTGCTTAGCCTGTGTGCTAAGTTGCTCTGCTGAATGTTTTGCCACAGCATGGGCTATTTCGTGTCCAAGCACAATGGCAAGCGAAGATTCGTCTTGAGTAATGGGAAGCAGACCCTCGTACACAACAATTTTTCCACCTGGCATACAAAAGGCATTAGCTGAATTGTCTTGTACCAAGTTGAACTCCCAATTGTAATTTTGAATGGCGTCTAAACGATTTACCTGTTTTAAATAGGTTTCGACGGCTGTAGCCAAACGCTGCCCTACCCTCTTCACCATAGCCGTTTGCGTGGCATTGGTTGAAAGTTTTGCTGAAGACAAATAACTTTTATACTCTTTTTCGCTAAGACTGAGCACTTGTTCATCGCTCACCCAAAGTGACACCTTACGACCTGTAAGAGGCACTGTATACTTGCTTTGTGCACTAACAGAAGCCACCATGAGCATCATGAGGGCAATGAGGAGAAATTTAATCTTTTTCATACGCATATGTCGTTTTGTGAAACAAGGCCACCCCATTCTATAGGAGTGGCCTTGTCTAAAAATGTTTATGTCAAAACTATGTGTTGGTTATTAGTTAAACCAGCGTACATAGCTGAAGTCCTGACGGTTAGGCAAGTTCTTGTTCTTAGGATACATACGATAAGCAACCTTGTAAGAACCGGCGAGGTCTAAGCTACCCGTAAGCTCGAAGGTGTAGAGATTACCCTCGTGAGCTACTACGTTCATAGGCATTACATCGTAGATACTATCGTTACCATCAGTACCAGAGATGATTACCAAGTCGATACCGATAGCATCGTCGAGACCCTGTTCGTCAACAACATGTTTCACAGTAAAGTCCTTACCGCTAACGAGCATACCGTTTTGGAGGTTCTCGCTACGTTCTGAACTTACTACACGAATATCGTCCCAACGCTGTGCAACGCTTTCCTTCCAAGCTGCAATGCTCTTAGCAAGCTGATTGTCGTTAGCTGCAAGTGTTTTGAAACGAGCTGCTTCGGGGTTATAGAAACGATCGTAATAATCGTCGAGCTGACGCTTCATTGTATACTGAGGAGCGATGCAAGCAATTGAGTTCTTAACGGTGCGTACCCAGTTTTCAGAATAACCCTTGCGGTTACGTGCATAGTAGAGAGGAATAATCTCCTGCTCGAGCATAGAGTAGATTGTTGAAGCATCGAGTTTATCCTGGTAACCCTGGTTTTGGTAAGTGCGACGGTCGGTCAATGCCCAACCTGCACCTTCGCGATAACCTTCGTACCACCAGCCATCAAGTACACTGAGGTTTACAACACCATTCATCAATGCCTTTTCGCCTGATGTACCTGATGCCTCAAGAGGACGAGTCGGTGTATTCATCCAAATATCAACACCCGAAACAAGACGACGTGCCAACTGCATATCGTAGTTGTCGAGGAAGAGGATCTTACCCATAAACTCAGGACGCTGAGAGATTTCGTAGATTTTCTTAATCAAGCCCTGACCTGCACCATCAGCAGGGTGTGCCTTACCTGCAAAGAGGAACTGCACGGGATAGTCGGGGTTGTTAACAATCTTAGCCAAACGATCGAGGTCTGAGAAAAGGAGGTGTGCACGCTTGTAAGTAGCGAAACGACGAGCGAAACCAATCAACAAAG
>ERZ1026874.446-NODE-446-length-25759-cov-20.173903_pt1 | contig 25759 bp, 20 predicted proteins | sample MGYA00380167_ERZ1026874 | MGnify/ENA primary metagenome ERZ1026874 (study PRJEB33269, sample SAMEA4719803) | human gut metagenome | biome: human-associated habitat; feature: organic feature; material: feces | place: Cameroon | collected 2013-10 ...
CGCGTTGTAACTTTGCACTCGCAAGCTTGCTAAAACACGCTCCATTTGGGCGAAAAACGATTCCGAAGGAACTCCGATACCATTCCGAAGGAATGCAAGTCCCATTTTGGAGCTATTACTAACCTAAAAAACACTACTATCATGGCAAAAATTACTCCCATCGACATCATCAAGGGCGTCTCAGGTAAGTTTGGTGGCAACTCAAGAGAATACTGACAGGCGCGGGCATCTATGACGCAGGCACCAAGGTAAGTGTGGAAGCCGTCGCCAACAAAGGCTATGAGTTCGGCGAGTGGAGCGATGGTGACACGTTCCCCACGCGCGAGGTAACGATGAATGAGGACGTGACCCTTACGGCAACTTTCAAGCCTGTGAATAACACCGACGAGGGCGGATTGGGCGCCTAAATGTTCACGAAATGCAAGAGGTTAAGAATTTCCCCAAGTTCTCTATTTTTTGACGCAAGTTTCCCCTTTTGGACAACTTATCTAACAGGGAAATCCTTAATAATATACCGTTTACATTCGTTAACCACGATTTAAGAAAAATTTCGAGTGACAAAGTGACACCTAAGTGATTGATTATCAAGATATTTAGGTGTCACTTGTCACTTGTCACTTTCGCTTTCACCACAGATTTTGCTTCGCCAAGATAGGCTGCGGTTCGGCAATAAAAATAAAAATCCCTTGGCTTTTTATTTTGTATTGCGCTCACCTTGCACTATCTTTAGACTGGGTTACCCTGTTAGGTAGGGTGTTCAAAACTTGAGTATTTAATCTTGCAAACTAAATGCATGTCGCAATAAGGCATAAAAAAGCGGCTTGCTTCCCTTAGGGAAACAAGCCGTCGCTCTTTACTTTTTAGTAAGTAATTCTTGCGTATGTGCGTTAAGCATTAGCTTCTTCTACAGAAACCACGCTACGGTCGCGCTGACCGCGGTGGAAGCTAACAACACCGTCAACAAGGGCGAAGAGAGTGTGATCCTTACCCATGCCTACGTTCTTACCAGGATAGTGTACAGTACCGCGCTGACGAACGATGATGTTACCAGCAACGCAGGTCTGACCGCCCCAAATCTTAACGCCTAATCTTTGTGAAGCCGATTCACGGCCGTTCTTAGAACTACCTACACCTTTCTTGTGTGCCATTTCTTCTAAAACTTTTTAAGGATTAAGCAATAACGTTCTTGATTGTCACTTCAGTGAACTGATGGCGATAGCCATTGAGCTTGCGATAGCCCTTGCGGCGCTTCTTGTGGAAAACGAGCACCTTGTCACCCTTAACGAGTGAAGATACTACTTCGCATACTACCTTGGCGCCTTCTACAGTAGGAGCACCTACTTTTACGTCGCCGTTGTTGTCAATCAACAACACGTTGTCAAATTCAACAGTTTGGCCGTTTTCGGCACCGCAGATGTGGTTTACGAAGAGCTTCTTGCCTTCTTCTGCTTTGAACTGCTGACCGTTAATCTCTACGATTGCGTACATTTTAATTTTATATGTATAAACGGATTTTTCCGGGAGGCGGACTGCACCCGCAGCCTCTTGTTTAGCCCCAACGGACTCTAAATCGGCTGCAAATGTACGGCTTTTTTCTGATATACAAGTGATTTACACGCGTTTTTTTGTGTTTTTATCCCTTTTAACCATCCTTTTTCTTTAAAGTTATACTTATTTACTACTCAAGCACACTTTTTATAGATAAGTATGTTTAACTTTGCACGGCTGTTTGTGACTATCAAATCAGAAAATAAAAATACAAACTATAATAGAAAACTTATTACACAATGCAATTTCTTATTGACTTTGTTTTGAACAACCTCAACTATTTGTGGGTGTTCGTGTTTATGACCATCGAAAGTTCGTTTATTCCTTTCCCCTCTGAGGTGGTGGTGCCACCTGCAGCATTCCTTTCGATGATGGAGGATAATCCGATGAACATCGTGTTAGTGGTGATTGTGGCTACATTAGGTGCTGACTTGGGGGCGCTTATTAACTATTACTTGGCGCGTTGGTTGGGTCGTCCTCTTGTATATCGTTTTGCCGATAGCCGTATTGGGCACATGTGCTTGATAGATCGCGAAAAAGTGGAAAATGCTGAGAAATTCTTCCGCGAACATGGTGCCTCAAGTACTTTCTTTGGTCGTCTTGTTCCTGCTGTGCGTCAGCTTATTAGTATTCCTGCAGGCTTGGCAGGTATGAATATTGGTAGATTCTTGATATTCACTACCTTGGGCGCAGGTGTATGGAATACTGTATTAGCTTTGTTGGGCTATTTTATTCACACACAGACAGACTTAAAGACAACACGTGAGGTGGCAGATTTGGCTGCACGCTATAGTCATGAAATTGGTTATGTGATTCTTGCTTGTGCTGTTGTGGTCGTAGCTTTCTTAGCTTATAAAGGACTTAAAAAGAAGTAAAGGGTGTTGTTAAAAAACTTGCAGCATATTTTGTTACATGCAATAGGGGTTACTTCCATTAGTTTTATGCTCGTGCCTAAAGCAATGGCAGTAGCCCCTATTGTGTGTGATTCGTGCTATTTAGCGGCAACAGAGGTTGTTAACTCTCAAAATCGCCCCACTGAACGTCAGTGGCTTTGGGGCGTGGGAGCAGCGAGTTTGCTTGACACTTATCTTTCGCCACTTACCTATAAGGGTATGGATTTGGCATGGCTGAATCGTACTGAACGTCAAGCACGTTGGGGTAGGGGAAATGTCACTGTCTTAGGTTTGTATAATGCGCATTTTGCTTATGCTAAATCGCCCACAGACGATGGCAAGTATATGGATGCTGAGTTAACTGTAGCAGGGGGTTGGCATTATAATTGGTTTATGTCGCACCCTACGAATAATGCAGCTATTTCACCTCTTGTTCCCACTTCGCTCAATGATTGGCGTGTGGCTGTAGGTGGTTTGGTAGAGACCTCGGGCGGTTTTACTTATAATACGCGTAATGGCAATAATCCTGCACAAGGACGTTTGGGCGTTTCGCTTATGGCAAGTGCCATTGTAGAGCGCAATTTTTGGTTTTTCAAGCAAAGAGCAAAGGCGCGTGTGCAGTTGGACGCACAAATGGTGGGTGTGCAGTTTTCGCCAGTCTACGGACAGTCGTATTACGAAATATTCTCGTTAAGACATAGTCAAGGTGTAGCGCATTTTACACACCCTGGTAATTGCCCGTCTGCGCGAATTTTGACCATGGTAACGCTTCCTATAAAGAAGTCGCAAGTGTCGTTAGGATATTTAGGTGATGTGCGCCAAAGTAAACTTGGTGGACTAAAACGACATGCTTGGAGAAATATGTTTATGGTGGGGTATACACGCAATATTACACGATTATGAAAAGTCTTTTTACGACAGTGAAATTTCTTTGGGCATCAATGCTTTTATTGTCTACTTGTGTTCTTGCATCGTGCGTAACAGAGGAGGTGGCAAACAACAACCGTCGTGGTAATTTTGAGGCATTGTGGAAAACCCTTGACGAGCATTATTGTTTCTTCGACTATAAACGTGAACAATATGGACTTGATTGGACCGAAGTACACGCGCGTTATGGCAAGATGATTGACGAAAAAATGTCGAATAAACAGCTTTTTGAGGTGCTTTCGCAAATGACGTATGAACTGCGTGATGGACATGTAAATCTTTCAGCTTCGCACAACGTGGCGCGTTATGGACGTTGGTTCGATGATTATCCGATGAACCAAAGTGATTCATTAGAAAGGAAGTATTTGGGGCGCACTGAGGAATATCAGCAAGCATCGAGCCTGAAATATCGCATATTGCGAAATAATGTGGGCTACGTGCGATGCAGCTCTTTTGCTTATGGTTTTGGAGATGGCAATTTGCAAGAAATGCTTCGTTATTTTGGTACATGTAACAAACTTGTGGTGGATGTGCGTGGCAATGGCGGAGGACTGCTTACGGCGGCAGAAAAGTTAGCCTCTTTGTTTATCAATAGTGAAACCGTGGTGGGATATATGCAACACAAAACAGGCACAGCCCATCAAGACTTTTCGACGGCAGAGCCTATTAAATTGCAGCCTTTTGTGGGGCTGCGTTGGCAACGTAAGGTGGTGGTGCTTACCAATCGTCGCACTTATAGCGCAGCCAATAGTTTTGTGATGTTCTTAAAAGGTTTAGAGAATGTAACCATAGTGGGCGATACCACAGGGGGTGGGGCAGGAATGCCTTTTTCGTCGGAATTGCCTAATGGTTGGGGCGTACGTTTTTCGGCTTGTCCTATGTATGACCGTTACATGCAAATGACGGAGATGGGTATTTTGCCCGATGTGAAGGTGGATATCACAACCGAAGATTATCAACGAGGGGTAGACACGATTCTTGAAACTGCTATAGAATTGTGATTTCGGTGTACGATAATGCTTGTGTGAAAATAAAAATCGCAAACAACGCGTGAGGTTGTTTGCGATTTTTATTGTGTTTGGGGAAATTGTTCAAAAAAATTACTGCAATGTAATGAGAGCGCTCAAGTTGGCTGTGAACAAACGCACAGAAATGGCCAAAAGAATGATGCCGAAGAACTTGCGTAGCAAGTAAATAGCAGCAGGCGAGATGATGCGTTCTACTTTATCGGTTGCTTTGAGCACGATAAAAACAAAGAGCATGTTAAGCAGCAATCCAATGATAATATTTACGCTGGCATATTCGGCTCGTAGTGAAAGCAGCGTGGTAAAAGAACCTGCACCAGCTAACAAGGGGAAGACAACAGGGATGAGTGTAGCCGATTTAATAGGACCCATGTTTTTGAAAATCACTACATCGAGAATCATTTCGAGTGACATGAGGAAGATTACTAAAGAACCTGCTACGGCAAACGAGGCAATATCCACGTTGAATAAACGAAGCATAACGTCGCCTGCAAAGAAGAAACCAAGTAATAATCCGAGTGAAATGATTGTTGCCTTCCATGCATTGACAGGACGTCCCTGTTGCTTTAGACTGATAAATATAGGGGTTGATCCCAATACATCGATTACAGCAAAAAGTACGATAAATGCACTGGCAATTTGCTGCATGTCAAGGCGTTCAAAGAGATAGCTAAATGACATCCTTTTAAAGTATTAAGTAATAAGTAAATTAAAAATCAGAATTTTTAGAACCACCCTTAAATATTACACCCAGCTCGCACCATTGCTTGTGTGTTAGCAAATGGAGTGTGCCGGGTGTTATATTTTATTACAACTTAGCCTCCTTTTATAAGAAGCTTCGTTGCAATGTTTGCTTACATTGTGCGTGTAAGAGGTTAGCCAATGGTGAGCAATGTAATGCCTTCCATCACGCTATCGCCTGCGCTCACGCAGATACCGGTAACAGAACCATCCGCCTCGGCAGTGATGTTATTTTCCATTTTCATAGCTTCGAGCACGAGCACTGTGTCGCCCTTCTTTACAGCCTGTCCTGCACTAACCAAAATTTTGGTTACCACACCAGGTAACGGAGCTTTAACAGGTGTGCCTGCACCCGGACCACTTGTAGCAGCGGGGGCAGCAGCGGGAGTTTCGGCTGCAGGAGCAGCAGGAGTAGTGGTAGTGGGAGTAGCTTCGGTAGAAACGGTGGGTAAAGCCTCTTCAACGAGCGAAGAACCTTGCATTTCCACTTCAAAGGGAATGCCATTTACCTCAACTTTGGCTTTAGAGCCAACGATGCTGTCAATGGTCACATCGAATTGTGCGCCATTGATGGTATATTTATATTGTTTCATTGTGTGTGGTGCTTAAAATTGAGTCATCAAGTCGGCTGGATTATTCCAGTTTGTGCGATGGTGCTGAACAGTGATGATACCCGGTTCGTCGTCGTGTACAATCTCTACCTCGTGCTCAATGAGTGCGAGTGCGATTGCAGCAGCGTACGCGGGCATTTCCTCCTCAGTGGGCTTTGTATGATAGCCATCAATCAAGAAGTCGGCAATAGTGCCTTGCTTCTCGTCCAAGCGGATGGTGAGAGTTTGCTCGCCAAGTTTATACTGAAATGTTTTCACTTGCTTTATGTGCTAAAATGCTAATGGGGAAATGTAAGATTGTGTCACACTCCCTTAGCTTTAATTATTAAAGAGGAATATTGCCGTGTTTCTTTGCGGGACGAGTTTCACGCTTGTTTTCGAGTTGAGCGAGTGCGCGGCAAATGCGGAAACGTGTATTGCGTGGCTCGATTACATCGTCAACGTAGCCATACTCTGCAGCCTTATAGGGGTTGGTAAAGAGGTCGTTGTATTCCTTCTCCTTTTCGGCGAGGAATGCCTTGGGATCCTCCTTAGTCTTAGCCTCTTTGCCATCGAGAATAGCCACAGCGCCCGAAGCACCCATTACAGCAATCTCGGCTGAGGGCCATGCATAGTTCAGGTCGGCCTTGAGCTGCTTGCAGCCCATCACAATGTGTGAACCACCATAGCTCTTGCGCAATGTTACGGTAACCTTAGGTACAGTAGCTTCGCCATAAGCGTAGAGCAACTTAGCACCGTGGTCAATTACACCGTTATATTCCTGACCTGTACCAGGAAGGAATCCAGGAACGTCAACAAGTGAAACGATAGGAATATTGAAACAGTCGCAGAAACGAACGAAACGAGCAGCCTTGCGCGAAGCGTTGCAGTCTAATACACCTGCATATACGCTAGGTTGGTTAGCTACTACACCTACACTCTGACCATTGAAGCGAGCAAAACCAATAATGATGTTGCGTGCAAAGTTGCGGTGAACTTCCATAAACTCACCATTATCAACTACTGCACCAATCACCTTATACATGTCGTAAGCCATGTTGGGGTTGTCGGGAATAATTTCGTTGAGTGAGTCTTCCTTGCGGTCGATGGGGTCGGTGCATTCTACGCGTGGTGCACGCTCCATATTGTTTTGGGGCATGTACGAGAGCAAACGACGGATGATTTGTGCAAAGTCTTCTTCGGTCTTTGCTGTGAAGTGGCAAACACCACTCTTAGTAGAGTGAACGGCAGCACCACCGAGGTCTTCCTGAGTAACGTCCTCGCCAGTAACAGTCTTCACTACCTTCGGACCTGTAAGGAACATGTAGCTAATGCCTTCGAGCATAACTACAAAGTCGGTAAGAGCGGGTGAATAAACAGCACCACCGGCACAAGGACCGCAGATACCAGAGATTTGAGGTACTACGCCTGAAGCCTCAATGTTGCGCTGGAAGATTTCACCAAAGCCAGCTAAGGCATTGATACCTTCTTGAATACGTGCACCACCTGAATCGTTCAAACCAATGCAAGGCGCACCCATTTTCATACTCTGATCCATAACCTTGCAAATCTTTTGTGCCATGGTCTCAGAGAGTGAGCCACCGTTTACGGTAAAGTCTTGGGCAAAAACGTATACCAAACGACCATTGATGGTACCGCTACCAGCAACTACACCGTCGCCCAAAAATTGTTTCTTCTCCATGCCAAAGTTGTGGCAACGGTGAAGTTTAAACATATCCATTTCCTCGAATGAGCCCTTGTCGAGCAAGAGTTCGATGCGTTCGCGAGCAGTTGCCTTACCTTTGGCGTGCTGCTTTTCAATGGCCTTTTCGCCACCGCCCAAACGAGCCTTCTGACGAAGCTCTACGAGCTGCTTGATTTTCTTAAGTTGTTCACTCATAATTGTTAATTTGCTAATGAGCTTTTTGTGAATGAGCTAATTGCTAATGGTTGATTTTATATCAGAAAAACGTATGCTTTCTTTATTAAAACCATCCTAATATGCTAATTGGCTTATAATCTGTTTTTATTAAATTGCTAATGAATCAATGAAATCGTCTAAACTTTTATGAAGTTCAAGTTTAGAAGAGACAAAAGTTTAAATCTAATCTTCGTCAGAAAAGTTTAGACGACTTCAATATGTCCATTATCAAAAATTCAGCGCAAAGATACGCATTTATTCGCACACATATTGAAAAAGTGTGCGAATAAATAAACTTTATGTGAACTAAAATACCAATTATTGCCAAAAAACGCATAACTTCGCCGTCAATATGACACATCAAGCACTCTATAACTTTGGTGCAGGCCCTGCCATGCTCCCCGCAGAGGTGGTTCGTGCCACAGCACAAGCGGTAACAAACTATCAGGGAATGGGCATTTCGCTCATGGAGATGGGACATCGCACCCCACAGTTTAAGGCAGTGATGGTAGAAGCACAAGACCTCATGCGCGAGCTTCTTCACATCCCTGCCACTCACAGTGTGCTCTTTTTAGGTGGAGGTGCTCGTTTGCAATTTAGTATGGTGCCTATGAATTTGCTCAAGCATAAGGCAGCCTATCTTGATAGTGGACATTGGGCACACCAAGCCATGGACGAGGCACGTCTTTGGGGTGAAACCATTTGTGTGGCTTCTACCGAGTCGGATAATTACACACACATTCCGCATCACTATCACATCCCTACAGATGTTGACTACTTACATATAACCACCAATAATACAATTTATGGCACTGAACTTCGCACGGATATAGATAGTCCTGTGCCTTTGGTGGCAGATATGTCGAGCGATATTCTTACGCGTCCTATAGATATAAGTCGTTACGACCTTATTTATGGAGGTGCTCAAAAGAATTTGTCAATGGCAGGTGTAACTTTTGTTATTGTGCGTAACGAGGCTGTAATTCCCTCCATACGTCCTTTGCCTGCCATGCTTAGTTATGCCACACATATTCAGCACGAGGGTATGTATAATACGCCCCCCATGCTACCTATTTACACCGCCTTGCAAACTCTGCGGTGGGTAAAGGCACAAGGGGGAGTGTGTGAGATGGAACGTCGTGCTAAAGAGCGTGCAAAATTGCTCTATGCTGCCATTGACGAGAGTCATATTTTTCATGGTACTGCCCAAAGTGCTGACCGTTCGCTTATGAATATATGCTTTGTGCTTAATAAGGACTATCAACATCTTGAAGACCGTTTCGCACAATTTGCCCTTGACCGGGGTATTTATGCCATTAAAGGACATCGTTCTGTAGGTGGTTTCCGTGCATCGTGCTATAATGCCATGCCCTTAGCAGGTGTTGAGGCTTTAGTGCAATGTATTCGTGATTTTGAACAGACTGTTTAAACACTTATTTTTGGTAGAAGATTTCTCAAGAAGACTTTTGCTGCTTCTTAGCCTATATTTCATTATTCATTATTCATCCCTCCAACATGTATAATAGCAACAACCGAGGACGAAATGCGCGACCTAATGCCAAGGGAAAAGCGCAAGGTTCTCAAAACTATAAGAAATCAAACGATAATCGTAGCAATAGCTCTGCACATAAAACTCGTAACAAAGACAGTTTCAAATCTTTTTCGAGTCATGATTCAAGTAGTAAAAAGTTCGTACCTCGTCGTCCGGGGCAGCGTCCATTTACTGCTGCAACTCCTTGTGTAGAGTCGCGTGAAAATGCAGCACCTCAACAATCTACTAATTCTTTTAGAATCGATGACGAGGGTCGCATGATAACCATGCGCGTTACACCTGACGTGGCTTACGACGAAGAACGCCTAAAGCGTTATATTGCTGAAGAAATGCACATTGATGTGCGCACTATAAATGCCTTGCGCATTCGCAAGCGCAGTATAGATGCTCGTCAACGTACAATCTTTGTGAACCTTAGCACTGAGGTTTATATTAACAAAATGCCGCCTCAGCTTGACTTTGAACCCGTAGAATATCATGATGTAAGTCGTGCTGAAAGAGTAATAGTGGTAGGTGCAGGTCCTGGTGGACTTTTTGCAGCACTTCGCCTTATTGAATTAGGAAAACGTCCTGTGGTGTTAGAGCGTGGAAAAGATGTACACGAACGTCGTAAAGACATAGCCCTTATTTCGCGCGAACATAAGGTAAATGGCGAGAGTAACTATTCGTTTGGCGAAGGCGGAGCAGGTGCATTCTCTGATGGTAAACTCTATACTCGTTCAAAGAAACGTGGTAATGTAGAAAAAATATTGCGTGTATTCTGTCAGTTTGGTGCATCCACCGATATTCTTATAGATGCCCATCCCCACATAGGTACCGATCGTTTACCTCGCATTATAGAGAGCATGCGCAACAAAATTATAGAATGTGGGGGTGAAGTACATTTTAATACCCGTGTCGATCGCATTATTGTGGAAAAAGATGTTGTAAAGGGTGTGGCATGCAACACAGGCGAAACTTTTAATGGACCTGTAATTTTGGCTACAGGACATTCAGCCCGCGATGTCTATCGTCATTTGCATGAGTCGGGCATTACGATTCAACAAAAAGGTATCGCTGTGGGTGTGCGTCTTGAGCATCCCTCGGCATTGATAGATCAAATACAATATCATAACCCCAATGGCCGTGGCAAATATCTGCCTGCTGCCGAATATAGCTATGTTGCGCAGAGTGGTGGGCGTGGTGTATACAGTTTCTGTATGTGTCCTGGTGGCATTGTGGTACCTGCAGCAAGTGGTCCGCAACAGTTGGTGGTAAATGGCATGAGTCCCTCTACGCGTAACTCAGCATGGAGCAATTCGGGCATGGTGGTTGAAACACGTCCCGAGGATTTGGATGGAGAGTTAACGCCCTTCCTTACCGAGGCTATGGCAGATGGTGGTTTTGCCGAAACACATGCAGATATTTTTGACCCCAACAACCCGTTGCGCATGATGTATTTTCAAGAAGCACTCGAAAAAGCATGTTGGCAACAAGGCAACCGCAGTCAAACAGCTCCTGCACAACGCATGGCTGATTTTGTAAATTGTCGTTTGAGTTATGATTTGCCCAAGTCAAGCTATACGCCAGGGTTGGTGTCATCGCCCTTGCACTTTTGGATGCCACGTTTCATTACCACACGTCTTATAGAAGGCTTCAATGCCTTTGGTCGCCGTAGCCGTGGTTTCTTAATCAACGAAGCCATTCTTATAGCAGCCGAAACACGTACTTCGGCACCTGTTCGTATTTTGCGCGATAACGACACACTTTGCCATGTCAAGGTGAGTGGACTTTATCCTTGTGGCGAAGGTGCAGGTTATGCGGGGGGCATTGTGAGTGCAGCCATTGATGGTGAACGTTGTGCTGAGGCTTGTGCAGCCGTATTGTAGTTTTTAAAATCAGCATTGCTGTTTAACAAAACAAAATATAGACCTTTTTAAAAGAAGGGGGTATAGGTATTTTTTTAAGATGGTAGTGACGTCTAAAAAATGCCTATGCCCCCTTAAACATAGAATTTAAAGTCGTAGCATATTATTTCTTTTCAAAAGATTGCGCGATATATAAATTCTACCTACCTTTGTCAAGGTAAGTTGTAGAGGCATTACTTATGCGTTTCAACCTATCGTAAAGCTACTTATACTTGTACGAATCTATTTTTAAAAACAAATTATAAACCTAAACACTAAGGAGGGATGATTATGAACATTCACATTAGTACAGGAGTAAAGCAGGCACTCATATTAGCTGTGGGCATTGTGGTGCTTGGCTTTTGCGTAAGCTCAGGACTCAAGAGCTTGGCAGGAAAAGACCGTAAGGTCGTGGTAAAAGGTTTGGCAGAGAAAGAAGTTGAGGCTGATAAAGTGACATGGCCTATTCTGTCGAAAGAGATTGGCAATGACTTGCCCGATCTTTATCAAAAAATCAATGAAACCACACGTGTGATTCGTCGGTTCTTGTTAGACCATGGATTGAAAGAGGATGAGATTGTTGTGAATGCCCCCGTAGTGATTGACCTAAATGCCGATCGCTATGGCGATAATCGTAGTCCGTATCGTTATAACATTACGTCGATTATTACTGTAACATCAAACAAAGTGTCTCTTGTGCGCAATATTATTGCGCGTCAAGGTGATTTGCTGCAAAAAGGGGTAGCTATTGTAGATGGTGGTTATGATAATCCCGTGAAATATGAGTATGTGTCTTTTGCCAAGATGAAGCCCAAAATGATGCAAGAGGCTATCGAAAATGCACAACAAACAGCTGAGCAGTTTGCCCAAAATAGTAAGAGCCAAATCAATAAGATTATGGATGCTGACCAAGGTCAGTTCTCTATAGATGATCGTGACTCGAATACTCCTTATATAAAGAAGATTAGAGTGGTGACCACGGTGACTTATTCTTTGAAAGACTAAGTGGGTTTTACCAACTTGTTGTGTTTGGGCAGAATATTTTAAAAAAGTTGTTGCATTAAGGCACGAAAAAACTTTGTTTATTAGCAAGTTTTTTGCTACTTTTGCAAAGTATTTGTGGCAAACCACCATACTGAGGTGCCATATTCTACGAATTAAACATCTATCAAACAAACATATTTTATTAGCAAATGAAACCTACTCTCTTTCTCCTCGCAGCAGGAATGGGTAGCCGCTACGGCGGTTTGAAACAGCTTGATGAGCTTGGCCCTCACGGCGAAACCATCATGGATTATTCAATCTACGATGCCATTAAGGCTGGCTTCGGCAAGTTGGTTTTCGTTATCCGTAAGGATTTTGAAGAAGACTTCCGTCGCATCGTACTTTCTAAGTACGAAGGTCACATTCCTTGCGAACTCGTGTTCCAAGATTTGAACGCACTTCCCGAAGGTTTCACCTGCCCTGAAGGTCGTACTAAGCCTTGGGGTACTAACCACGCTCTTATGATGGGCGAAAGCGTTATCAACGAACCGTTCGCTGTGTTGAACTGCGATGACTTCTATGATCGTGATGCTTTCCAAGTTATGGGTAAGTGGCTTTCAGAACTCCCCGAAGGTAGCACTGGAAAGTATGCTATGGTGGGCTTCCGTGTAGGTAATACGCTTTCAGACAGTGGTACTGTAAGCCGTGGTGTATGCGAAAACGATGATCAGCATCACTTGACTTCAGTAGTTGAGCGCACTAAGATTCAGCGTTTCGACGGTGTTGTGAAGTATCTTGACGATAACGAAGAATGGGTTGCTATCTCAGATAACACACCTGTTTCTATGAACTTCTGGGGCTTCACTCCCGACTATTTCAAGCACAGCGATGAATACTTCAAGACTTTCTTGAGCGATCCTAAGAACATGGAGAACTTGAAGAGCGAATTCTTCATCCCCTTGATGGTTGACCACTTGATTAAGACTGGTAAGGCTACTTGTGAAGTTCTCGACACTACTTCTAAGTGGTTCGGTGTTACTTATCCCGAGGATCGTCCGGGCGTAGTAGAAAAGTTCCAGAAACTTGCTGACGAAGGTCAATATCCTGAAAAGATGTTCTAATTTTAGAACCCAATAAAATAAAAATCCCGTCTACCCACAAAAGGTAAACGGGATTTTTATTTGTCCGTGAATTATCCATGTGTTTTTTTAAAGATAAACGCATGGATAATTCGCGGATTTTTCAGTTTTTAGGGAAACTATTTTTTGACCGAAATAGTTGTTTCTGCAGCCGTACCGCAAAATTCAGGAGCATATACACACTCAATGCGTGAAATGCCTGTTGCAAATTGCCCTGTGCGGTCTACAAAGAGTTCTTCAGTAAACTGATGTGTGCCCTTACGAACGTGTTCAATGAAGTAGTCGGTAGAACTATCATGAACAGCACGATAAGCAGGTAGACCAAGATTCCAATCATAACCTGATAGTGGCTGTGCAGGTTCTAAACAAGCAGGGCGTGCAGCATTGAGCGATACAAAGTCATAGTCTCGGTCGGCTGTAAGTTTAAATATTTGGCGTACATGGTCACCCTTTTGAAGTTTTGTACCATTCGTTACAGGTTTCCATTCATTGCCCACTTTCACTTCAAAGCGACGTGTCAGTTGCAAACCTTTTCCCTCTGTCTGTACTTGCGAGGCAGGTGCCATAAATGTGGCATAGACGCTACCCCACGAAAGTCCTTCGGTGCGTTTGTCTAATTTTATAGACGTTGCATTTACAGCATCTTCGTCGGTGTAAGTCTTTTTTACATACCCCACAGTCGATGCAGTCTGCGAATCGTCCTTTGCATTGGCATCTATCGTTTTTTTGTGGTTGAGCAAGGTGTAGTAAATAGGCGTTTGCTCATGAAGTGGCATAATGGTTGCGTCATTATTTATGTTGTTAAGCAAAATGTAGACGGCATCACTTGTGGCACGTGACGTTTCCCACATTTGCGTGCGTTTAGATTGCATTAACCACAGACGCATCTCGTTAGCTTCGGCTTGTCTGCCAAAAAGTTGTAATGCTTCAATCGCAACACATTGTGTAGGAATACGATTTGAACTCCATGACCATAGGGCACGATTTGTATCGAAATAACGTCCCATTTGTTTTTTGCTTACCGTATGCTCCATCAAGCTTTTGAGCGTAAGTTCAGCTTTCGCCTTGCGATTTGCTTTAGCCAATACGACAGCTGTTACAGCTTTGCCATACATCGTAAATTCATGGCGTAACTCTTCAGCACGATCAAGCAAATAGTTAGCATCAGCATCTGGGTCCTTGTTTAATAAAGTTCGCACATAAAGGTAGCGCATGGCATATTCTGAAGGTTCGAGTATGTGCCCAACCTTTTTTTCGTGTTGTTTATGCTGCTTTACATACGTTGCAATCTCCTTCTTCAAAAAGTCGAAGGCTTTGTCAAGCATAGAGGTTGTTTGCCTGTTGGCATATTGCGTAAGTTGTTTACTACGTGCCAAAAGCGTAACTACATCTATTGTGGTCCATACGTTGCCTGGCATGCCCGGATACCAACTAAATGCTCCATTGCTTTGTTGCAGCATTTTTAGTTTGTCAATAGCCGTATAAAGATTGGCAACTGCAGCTTCCTCGTCGAATAGCTGACGTAAGGCTGCTGCTTTTTTCTTTTCGTCCTCTGCATAATTTAGCCAAGGCGTGGCATCTGTCAGTCCTTCAAGTTTCAATGCCGTGAGTTTTTCGGCTTCGCCATTCACGCCATCCTTCTTTTCTGCCATCTGTTTAATCTCGGGACATTTTTTGCCTAAATATTGTCCAATGGTTAGGGCGTAGAAGCGAGTAGCCCACTCGTCAGCACTCAAGCAATACTTTTGGTTCGTCAATGTCGCTAAAGCTGTGACAGCATACCACGTAGGATTGCTTGAAATCTCCACCGATAAGGCGCGGTGTGTGGCATTTTTAGTATCGAAGAGCGTGTCGGTTTGTAAGGTACAAACACCTTTCTCTGTCAACGAGAAGGGAAGTGTGCGTGTTACCTCCACGTCGGTGGTAAGAATAGGTAGATAGTGTTCTTCTCCATCGCTAAATCCACTACCTTCTGCTACGGTACGACATACCATAACTCCTTCAGCCTTAGTAGCATCGTAAGCAAAGGTATATACCTTCGATTCGCCCGGAGCCAATGTCACTTGCTGCTGTGCATTAAATTTTGTGGCATTATTGGCAGCATCCGTCAGTGATAGTTGCAGCTTTGCATTGATTTTTTTATCCGATAGATTCGTTACCTTTACGGGCAAGTCGGTTTTATCGCCTTTGCGCATAAAGCGGGGTAGGGCAGGTTCGACCATAAATTCTTTGCGAGCCACCACAGTTGCATTCAATCTTCCGTAGTCCATGTATTGCGTGTGAGCCAAGGCACAGAAGTTCCATTGTGTCATGCTCTCGGGCAAGGTAAATGCAATGTTTACTTCGCCTTGTGCATTGGTGCGGAGTGCAGGACGGAAGAATGCTGTTTCAGCAAAATTAGTGCGAGGTGTCACTGTTGGTGCAGCGGTAGCAGAAGTAGCATTGGTTCTTTCAAGTTTTTCATTAGCTTGCGAAATATCAATACTTTTTTCACATACAGCTTCAATTGCTGCCATATCGTACATGGGCGCCATCTCCTTATTGGCAGTTCTAATGCCTTTATACTGGAATCTCCTAACTCCATAGGCTCTCACATAAGGTATGTCGAAATAAAACAACTCATTTTTCCAACAAGTGAATTGGATAGTTTGTTGCTTTAATAAGTTTTGATTGAAAGCTCCCTGCAAATTATTTCTATAAGATTGCCAATTGTGATTCCACGAAGAATTACTTAGATAGCGTGGAAATGTAACGTCAAAATCCTGCCAAGTGTTATTTGCAAAAGCATCGAGCGAGGCATCATAAAGGCATGCCATAATTTGTGCGTTCGCAGGTGTACCATCGGGCTTTGTTACCTGTAATACCCATTGTTCTTCTTGTCCGGGCGTAAGACGTGAACGGAAGGTTTTCCACGACACATTTAGCTTTTTCTCGGGGATAGGTTTTATTACTTTTACCTCGTGCGTATAGAGCTTCTCATCGCGCCACATGGCAAGATGGAGGGTTGCTCCATCGCCATATTCAGACTTATAATTAAAGTCAATGCGTTGCAACTCGTTGTGAAGTTCTATAAGTTTGCTTTCTACAATTTTGTCTTCGCAAACAATGTCGTAGAAAAGTACCGCATCCTTGCAGGGAGAACCTATCACAATTTTGGCACGATCCTTAGCCTCGTTCATTTCTTGATAGAAGAATAAGGGCGTATCGCAGTCGGTTGGTTGCTTGTCAGTGTCAGAGAAGAGTAAAAATTCAATTGAATCTTCTTCAGCCTCAGCAGTGCTATAAAGCATTTTATATTTTCCTGAGGGCAAATTGGCAAGGTCTTTCACCACAAAAGGTTCGCCACTTACAAACGCTCCTTCTGCGCAGGTCTTATTGTTATGCACAAGTGTATATTGCCCCTTAGCCTCCATTTGTTCGCCAGCTGCATTTAGCTGTTTAATAGAGAATGAGGGTAAGTCTTTTCCTTTGCTGCGGCAAATCGTGTTGGGTACTTGTGCGCTAAGATAAGTTGGACGTGTGGCTACAGTGAGTGCTGTAGAGCCTTGGGTGGTTTCGCCATTCTCGGCAGTCACGGTGTAACTCACGGTGTAGGTGTAACGATTGTATCGTCCTACACTTTCGTTTTCTACATTTTTAGCAAGCCATACGGGTAGTTCAAAGCGTCCTTCAGCATCAGTAGTGGTTTCACCAGATTGCGCTTCAAAGTCATCATCGTTCCATACAAACCACATAGAGCGGTTTACATGATATTGCACACGTGCATTGCTTATAGGAATACCGCTATAAGTTTTAGCTTCGCCCGTAATTTTTACGTGGTCGCCTAAGGCGTATGCCGTTTTTATAGGATTTGTGGTTGCCGTGAAAGTAGGGCGTTTATATTCTTCTACGTCAATAAAAGCAGAAATCTCAACGCCACCTTTTTTAAATGACAGACAGAATCTTCCTGGCAAGCATTGCTCGGGCAGAGTGAACGAACCGCTAAACGAACCCATATCGTCAGTGCGCACGCATACGCTGTCAATCTCTTTTTGGTTTGTATTGAAGAGTTTAACCTCGCCATCAATATCGGGCTTTACGGTATATTCATCTTCATTGCGGTCATATACTACGCCAGAGAATTCCACCTTTTGTCCAGGGCGGTAGATCGCTCTGTCCGTAAAAATCTGCGCTTGGGCTTGTTGTGCCGTTTTATGGTTCCAAGATGATTGGTTATAGAGATAAAAAACCTCTGCTACTTTATCATTCCCATGAGCAATAATGTAGTCGTATTTGTAATTACCCTTCAGATATACAGAACCTTGTTTATCTGTTTTGTAGGTTTTTTGGTTTCTATATTTATTCGCGGATTCTTTGATTTCTATTATTTGGGAATTTTCTACAGGTCGTCCGCTATGCGTGTCAACCACCGTAATGCGATGCCCACCATCAGGCGTGGAAAAAGTCATGGCGGTTAATGCCGTAACCGTGAGTTCTTGTGCTGATAAGTGTTTCCCATTATGCGTCAATTCTACATAATAAATACCTGGTTTTGTGGGGATTTCAAGTTCTATTTTACCCTCGTTCCACGCGTAGGGAGCAGCAGGTTCAGAAATTTCCCAACTTGTAATGCTTACAGGTTTGCGTTTTGCTGCTATTTTTTTAAAATCATAATCATAATCTCGTCTATTAATATAATCAATTCGTGAGTCAAAAAGGCGTATTATTCTAATCTCCGCATTCTTAAGATTGCGTAGTTTATAATTCAGTGTGAGTTTATCGCCAGGATAAGCACACTCTTCTATGTTTTCAACAATCGCTGTGGGGTGTGTAATTTGGGTTTTAAAGTTGCGCAGTTTGTTTCCTTCAATACCGCTAAAAAGTTTATCTCCTTTTTCAGCCCAATCATATAGCAGACTGTCATTGTGAGTTGCTGCAACTGATTTTTGTGAATAAAGTGTATGTAATTCTGTAATTTCGTTATAAACTTCAACCACCGATTCTGTGTGACTATATGCCTGAATCAATGCCACCAAATCTTTGTATTGCGCATTGTCCTCAATGCGACCTTTGATGGTACTATGTTGGTCGTATTTCTCTTTTATGGCACGTAGATAAAGGAGTACGGCTGCATTGTCTTGCTGTCTTTGTTTGTAAAAATCAGCCATGCGATTAAGCAATTCATACTTTTCGCGTGGTTTAAGGTCTCCATAATTTATGTAGGTGTCGAGCAATACTTGCAGCAGGTCGTTATTAAACAGCTTACTATCTTTAAAGCAATCGAATAGCGGTTTGTATTTGCTTGTATTGCAGTTTGCTAAAACCTCGGGTTCAGCAATCGAAGCCTTAAAGTGTTCATTGGCTTTTTTGCGTTTCTCGTCTGCCGTAACCTCATCATTATCGTAGAAAATGTGATTTTCGCTTTTGATATAGCATTGTGCCAATGCAGAGTGTAGCAGTGCCTTTATGATAGGGTCTTTTTCGTTTTTCAGCAAAGCCTCCATGTTGTCGGTATAGACTTGTGCAGAGTCAGGCGAAATTTCGTTACTATATGTGCGTAGCATGAGCATAGCACGCAACAATTCCGCTGTATTCTTTTCTTCAAGTGCTTTGTCGTGAATTGTTTTCACAATTTCGATAGCTGATTTAGGCAAATCGTTTCTTGCCTCAGCTTCAGCCTGTTTCCATAAACTGTTATAGTCTTGGGCTGTAGCGCTCAATGCGATTGTTGTAGAAGCCATTATAGATAATATTTTTTTCATCTTATGTGGATTTTTGTAAGCAACAGAGACTCATTCCTATTTATCGTTGTTACTCACTGATTTATATTTTCTTTTTTACGTTTCATCCAAAGCCACACCTCTCGATAATAGCTGGCATAACCCAACACGCCCAAAATCATAACCAACACAGTTTTTAGTCCGTGCGTAATGAGTGCGTACGATTGTGCCACACTTTTGGCAATGCCATACACTGTGGTCAGCGTTTTCACAATGGCAAAGTGCCAAGGTCCTGCTCCTGCAGGTGTGGGTAATAGCACCCCCACACTTGTTGCGGCAAAAACATGCAGTGTATCGGCTAAACCAATAGCTGCCATTTCGCAGAAACAGGGAACCAACAAGTAGAGTTGCAAAAAGTTGCACGTCCAAATTGCCAAGCATAGTGCCGAAAAACAAAGTGGACTTTTTAGGTGTGCCACGGCACTAATGCCCACCCATAGGTTTTGTATAAAATTGTGTACGTGTTTCCACCACAACTTAAATGTCAGTCCAATGAGCAGACACACTCCACAGCCTATGGCAATGTAAAAGCCATAGTTAGGCACCATCCATGTCAGTCCTTCGGTAAGATTGTGTACTAACGACACCGTGTTGTGCCATCGCAGCGTAATGGTAAGTCCCACCACCAACACAAGGCACACAATGTCTGCCGCCTTTTCAATAACCACAGTGCCAAATGCGCGAGTCGACACTTTGGCGTCACCACGTTTCACAAGTAATGAACGTGTGAGTTCACCCAAACGAGGTGTAATGCTGTTAATGAGATAAGATATGAACATGAGTTCAATAGCCCTTCGGCGTGTGGTTTTTATGTGTGCAGCCTCGAGCAACATGTGCCAGCGTAGCGACCTAAATACGTTTGCCAATATGCCCACTGCCAAAACAGCTACTACCCACACGTAGTTGCTACGTTTGCTAAAGAAGGTGCCCAATGTGGCAAAATCAAAGCCACGATACACCCCATACATTAGCACTACACCCACTAAAGTCGAAGCAATTAAGAATAATATGTTTTTTAAGGCAGCGTTCATAATTGTTTATTTATCGTTCTAATTGAATGCTAAAATACAATATTTTGGAGACATGATTATGTATTTTTTTATTCTATAAGATAAAATCGTATTTTTTTTGCTATCAGTGTATCAAAATACTTGGTATTTCTACAAAAAAGTTCGTAATTTCGCAGCTAGAATTGAAGCATGAATTTTTGGAGGCTTTTTGAAAATCACAACGAGCCCATTGGTTTCGTTGGGTTTATAATAGCCCCACAAAAAAGGAATTACAAATGGAACTTGAAAAATTTTCACGTCAATTGCGATTGTTGCTCTTACTAGTGAAAAATCGCAAGCAGACGATAGACGAAGTGAGTGCGCAACTTGGCATGAGTAGGCGCTCCATGTATCGCTACATAGATGCGTTTCGCAAATTGGGCTTTATCATTAAAAAAGAAGGCATGGTTTATCGCATAGACCATGAGTCCGATTTTTTACAAGCCTTGGTGCAAGGCATCCAGTTTAGCGAGGAAGAAGCCCTCATCATTGCTCGTACGGTTAATTCTGTTTACGATAACTCGCCCGAAATGCGTAGTCTGCGCGATAAGTTGGCACATATCTACAACATTGATGCCCTGACACGCTATGAGGACAACAACCAAATGGCTTTCAACCTCAGCCAAATATATCGTTGTATCCGCGAAGAGCGTGTGGCAATGTTTAGGGATTATAGCGACGAAAATAGTGTAAAGCCTAAGAATCACATTGTGGAGCCCTATATCTATATGGCATCGACCCACGAGGTGCGTTGTTACGATCTCACCACCAAAAGCAATCGTTCGTTTAAGGTCGATAATATAGGCATTGTCGAAACTTTCGATCTCCTGTGGTCTAACAAGGCACTTCACACTCCTTATCATACCGATCTCTTTGGTTTTTCAGGCGAAAAGCGTATGCATGTGTCGTTATTGCTCACACCGCAAGCCACAGCCTGGTTGCTTCGTTCTAATTGCGATGCACAACGTGATCTCACCTTGCAAGATGACAATCGTCAAAAACTCGACACTTTAGTATGTAGTTACGAGGGAGTTGCGCGTTTTGTGTTAAGCATGTACGATGAAGTGCAGATTGTAGACTCTCCAGAGTTGCAAGCATACGTAGACAATGAGGTAGCGAAGTTGCTACAAAAAAATGCAAAAGCATCTGCTAAATTGAAAAAAGCATAAGACGCCTCGTGCGTTTAAATCCTAAAAAAGGATATGATGTAGATTTCTCTGCACCATATCCTTTCATTTTTTATGGGTGGTTCTAAATTTTCTGATTGTCAGAAATTTAGATGATAATCTGTCCCCCCTATCTTTTAATCTTGCTTTTCGGCTTTGATTTGTTCCGTAACGGTCTTGATTTTCTGTGCAATTTCTTGCAATTCTTCTTTCAAGCGTTCCACCTTCTTTTCGATGTCAGCAACGAGCAAGTTGCCCTTCTTAGAACTTGAGCGGAAGAAAGTGATGTTCGTTTCGTAAGTCTGAATCTCCTGCTTCTTCGCATCGAAGGCACCTTGCAAGCGATTACGTTCGCGTGTAAGTTCGTTGCCACCCTTCTCAGCTACATTCTTGCGGAAGTTCTCCATGCGGCGTTTACCCGCATTTTCGTGGAGCTTGCCATAGATTTTGTCGCAGAGTTCGCGGTAGCGACGATACATTTTCTCTTTCTTATTGTAGGGCACGTGACCAATCTCGTTCCAACGAGCCTGCAAGTCGCGTACACTCTGCAAGAGGTTTTCGCCAGCGTCTTCTACCAATTTCTCGAGTTCAGCAATAACGCCCTTCTTAAGTTCGAGGTTAGCCTCTTCTTCTTTGCGTTGTCCGGCAGTAGCCTCGTTTTTCTTTTCAAAGAAGTAGTTGCACGCATCGTTAAAGCGCTTCCATACAGCGTCCGACACCTTATGAGCCACAGGACCAATGGTCTTCCACTCCTTCTGCAATTCTACGAGTTTATTGGTTGTAGCACCCCAATCTGTGCTATCTTTCAAAGCTTCAGCCTTTTCAATAAGGGCATTCTTCGCAGTGAGGTTTGCATTAAGCTTTTCGCGGTTAGCCTTAAAGTAGGCAGTTTTAGCTTGGAAGAATCTGTCGCAAGCCGTGCGGAAACGTTCAAAAATCTCATTGTTCACTTTACGCGGTGTAAAGCCAATGGTCTTCCATTCAGCCTGCATAGCGAGCACCTGCTTAGTCATGTCCTCCCACTGTGCGTAGGTTTTCAATTCGTCGAAGGCAAGAGCTTCAACCTTTTGGCAGAGTTCGGTCTTCTTTTGCAGATTTTCTTCTTCCTGTGCCTTGATAGCTTCAAAGTGTTCTTGGTGACGCTTGTTTACCACGGTCGAAGCATCTTTAAAGCGCTTCCAAATTTCGTCGCGGAGCTCTTTTGCTACAGGACCCGTTTCGCGGTATTCCTGGTGCAGTTTTTGCAACTGGTGGAAAGCCGAAATCACATCCTCTACCTCAGCCAATTTCTCAGCAGCTTCGCAAAGGTGTGTTTTAATTTCAAGGTTCTTCTTAAAGTCGTAAGCACGCATTTCGTGGTTCAAGCGCAACTGGTCGTAGAACTGTTCAGTATAGAGTTGATAGTTCTTCCACAATTCAGTAGCGTTTTCGGCAGGAACGAGTTTAATTTCCTTCCATTCAGCCTGCAACTCCTTCACCTCGTTATAACCCTTGTCGGCATCTTCGGGTGTTGCAGCCAATTCCTTAATGCGTTCAATAATTTCTTGTTTACGCTTCAAGTTGTTCTGCTTTTCTTTTTCAGCCTCCTCAGCTGCTTTATTGCGGAGTTCTCGAATCAGCGAGAGTTGTGCTTTAAAGTTCTCTTCGTCGGTGTCGGGTGCAGGCATAAAGTCTTCGGGTTTGCCACCTTCTTCTATAAATTTGTCGCGTGCAGCCACAACATCGGCGTTGTGAAAACGGTAATAAAGCATTTTCAAGTGGTCGAGCTCTGTGCGTTCCACATTTCCGCCGTTATATACAATTTCTTTCAAGCGTTCAATCACCTCAGCCTTAGTGGTGGGATTGGCTTGTTTAGCGTTTTCAGTGTTTTCTGTTTCTTGTGTTTCGGCTGCATTTGCAGCGTTTTCCACATTGTTTTCAACTGAAGCAGCCTCTGCGGCATTTACCTTCTGTTCTTCTGCTTCAGCAGTGTTTTTAATTTCGTCCATAATAAGTTAGGATAGGATCGTTCGTGTAAGTTTTGTAGTGCATTTAAAGCGCACAGTTAGACCGCAAATTTGCACAATAATAGTTTAGTGACCAAACTTTTTTGTTAAAACTTTTGTGTTATGTATGTAAAATGGTTGGTTTTACGGCATAAGTGTGCTTTTTTTACCGCACTTTACTGAAAAGATTGGTGCAGATTTTGTGCAAATAGCCTTCAAACCCAAAAAAGCACCTAACCCAAAGCGTTTGTTTGGGCTAGGTGCTTATATGTAATCAAGGAAGGTGTATATGCAAAAATTGGCATTAAATCCACGCCTTCCATCTAAACAGACCATAGAAGATGCCTGTAACCACAATCGATGCCACAATCACCACGGGGAACCCCCACCAAACGGCTTCCATGCCGTTAATAAGGTTCATACCAAAGATACTGGCAATAAGTGTGGGGAACATCAAGATGATGGAAACCGAAGTCATCTGCTTCATCACACCCGCCATGTTGTTGTTAATAATGCTGGCATAAGTCTCCATCGTAGAATCGAGGATGTTGGTGTAAATGTTGGTAGTTTCGCGTGCCTGGTTCATCTCAATGGTAACGTCCTCAATGAGGTCGGCATCCAATTCGTCGACGGGCAATTTAAACTTCAACTTCGACAACAGCGTTTCGTTGCCACGAATTGAAGTAATAAAATAAGTAAGGCTATCCTGCAAGCGCGACAAACCAATCAAATCTTCGTTATCAATTTGTCGGTCGAGGTTGCGTTTGGCTTCTTCAAGCAAAATATTAATTTGCTTCAAGCGTTTCAAGTACCATACAGCCGATGAGAGGAAAAGTCTGAACACCAAGTCTACCGAGTCGGTAAATCCTTGGTTGCGCTTTTGCTGATACGACACAAAGTCGATCATCATATTCGTTTCGTAGTTGCACACCGTCACACAGATGCCCTTATTCAGAATGATACCCATAGGTATCGTGGTGTGTGGTGTACGCGAGGCCACTTCTTTTACATAAGGAATGCGCAAGATAATGAGCGACCACCCCTCGTCGTATTCATAACGTGAGCGTTCGTCTTTATCTCGGATGTCATCGAGAAAGTAATCGGGAATTTTAAGGTCGTTAATCAAAAAGTCCTCGTCCTCGGGAGTGGGACAAGTTACTTGCACCCAGCAGTCGGGTGCCCATTCGTCGATGGTTTGCAGCGTTTTGTTATAATTCCAATATGTGCGCATAAATCTTCTTCGTGTAAGACCTCGTTACTATATATCCTCGTTTTGGGGGAAATGTGCTTGCAACCTTTTTGTAAGCACGCGCAAAAGTACGAAAAAAAGTTTGTTTCGCACCGTGCACTCTTAAAAAAACCGTTTCTGCCTTGTCCTATTTTTTTTCGTGATTCGTTTTTTGTAACCACTTTGTAAAAAAGGGGCTTTAACTCACCACTTTTAACCATGCTCCTTATCGACGTGAAAATCCGATTAAGTTGTGCAGAAAATAATCATAAATACGTCAAAACTTAAGGTGAAAGTGCAAATGACTAATGACTAATGACCAACTAATGTGTTGATAATCAATGATTTAGCGGTTATTTGGTCATTCGAAATTTTTCTTAAATCGTAGTTAATAAGTATTAAGTGCTGATTGTCTCGTTAGGTTGGGTGTTCAAAATTCGAAAAATGTTTTGCATGATTTCATCGGATTTGGATGTCAATAAGTTGCAGGGTTAAATGGGTTACCTATAACATAGTACCCCATTAAAATAATACACGAATTGAGGCGTTTCCTGCACTTGTTCGTAGCGAAGTACTCTTTTGAGTTACCGCCACCAAACTTACCTGAGACACCCTTGATGATGTCAATGGGAGTGATTTTTGCCATGATAGTAGATTTTTGGGGTTAGTGAATGGCTTCAAAATGGGGTTGCATTCCTTCGGAATGATATCGGAATTCCTTCGGAATCGTTTTTCGCCCAAATGGAGCGTGTATTAGCAAGCTTGCGAGTGCAAAGTTACAACGCAAAAAAGGGGAATCCAAATTTTGTGTAAATTTGTGGCGTTTCGAAATGTTAAAATCGGCTCACTTCCCCAGTGTTTACAGGGAAAAATTATTTTTTTTGTAGCGCGAAAGTGTGCAGATTTCAAAAAGTCATTTGACGCAAAAATGACCGCACGGCAAAATTAACGATTGAAGCCCGAAAACGCCCTGTTTGTACACTTTTGGTTACAGTCAAAAAATGACTTTTCGGGGCAGAATGACGAAAAAAATCGCGCAATGTATTCTTCGCTTTTTTAAAGGGGAAATTTGGCTTGCTGAAATCTTGTTTCTTACCTCCTATATCGGTATTTACATCTATTAACTCTGAATTAAGAAAAATTTCAAATGACCAAATTACTACGAAAATATTGATTATCAATGCTTTAGGTGGTCATTAGTCATTTGTCATTTTTGCATTCACCCTAAGTTGTGCACGATTTTGTTGAATTTTTGACGTCGATAAGGAGCTTGGTTAAATGGGTTACCCCGTTAGGGGTGAGATAAGGTAGCCAGGCATGTGAAGTTGAACAAGTTCTCTTCACATACCTGGCTACCTTATCTCAC
>ERZ1026874.448-NODE-448-length-25743-cov-12.999416_pt1 | contig 25743 bp, 32 predicted proteins | sample MGYA00380167_ERZ1026874 | MGnify/ENA primary metagenome ERZ1026874 (study PRJEB33269, sample SAMEA4719803) | human gut metagenome | biome: human-associated habitat; feature: organic feature; material: feces | place: Cameroon | collected 2013-10 ...
ACACCCCACTCGTTAGATAGTATATCATACTGTCTAACAAATGGGGTGCAGTTCAGAAACCGCCTTGCGGCTTTTGTGTTGTTGCCGGGGTTTGGGCAGCCGCCGGTGATGCGTACCCATAGCGAATCCTCCTATTCTTTATCATAGCTGACAGCCGGGAAAGACCGGCGCTTTTTTGTAGGCGTAGCTTAATGTAAAGCAGCGGTCTCCAAAACCGCGAGATGAAGGTGCAAGTCCTTCCGCCTGTGCCATCTGCCCCGCCAGCCCGGAGAAGCTCACACATCCTTTGCTTTCTCTTCCGTCTGTGTGCTGGCGGGGCGGGCTATTTTACCAAACGAGGTGCCCCATGCTGAAAGCCTGCCCTTATTGTGGGCGCATCCATGATACAAGGTTTGACTGCGGCCAGCGGCCTGCCCGGCGCAAGGGCGGGGGCAGAGTAGATGCTTTCCGTGGCAGCAATGCTTGGAAGATCAAGCGGGATGCCATCCGCAGCAGGGACCTGAACCTGTGCCGCGTCTGCCTGGCGGCAGGGCGGCTGCAATGCAGCGGGCTGTCGGTGCATCACATTGAGCCGCTGGAGGAAGCCTGGGCGCTGCGGCTGGAGGACGACAACCTGTTGACCGTATGCAGCCGATGCCACGAGCAGGCCGAAGCTGGTCAGATCCCGCGAGAAAAATTGCATGCACTGGCCCGTTGTGCACCGCAACTGATCCCCCCGGTATCCATCCCGGCAAAATTTCAAGCGCCCGCACCACCGACTGGGCACCTTCAAAAATAAAAGATTCCCGAAATGAGGATTTGAGATTGGTTGAAACCGGAAGCGAGAGGAGGGGAGAAGATGGGACGACCGAGTAAAACGGCGGCGGGGCTGGCCCGCCACGCTACCAAAGAGGAACTGGAACAGCGCCAGGCAGCCGAGAAAGCACTGCTGACGGGGCGGCACCTGGAAGAACAGGGTGCCGTGGCCGAAAACGAGGCAGCACACCGGGAATTCCTGCGGGTGCAGCCGATCCTGGCCGCCATCGGCAAGGACGATGCGCTGTACGAGAACGTCATCAACCGCTACTGCCTGCTGCGGGCAGAATGTGAGGAGTTTGAAGCCCTGCGGGCGACCTTTCTGCGCAATCTGGACGAGCTGCAGGAGGACACCCGCCTGGAGCCCAGCGAACGCTTTACCCTGCAAGCCAAGATGCAGAAATCCATCCTGGATGCTGACAACCGGGTGCAGGCCAAGCGCAAGATGATGTTTGACATCGAAAAAGAGTGTGCCATGACCGTGGCCAGCGCCCTGCGCAGCGTGCCCAAGACCCCCGCCGCCAAGGAGAATCCGCTGATGGGGCTGATCGGCAATGGCTGACAGCGTCAAGCGCTCCCCGGCGGTCAAGTACGCCAAATGGTGCCTGCAGCCTGGCAATGACCAGGTAGGCAGCTATGTGAAAAAGCAGTGCGCCCAATGGCTGGACATTGTGTACGGCCGGGTGCCCGGTGTACGGGTGGACGAGGAAGCCTACCGGCGCATCTGCGGGCTGCTGCGGCTGATGGTCCACCCGGATCTGGGCTGCCCGCTGTACGAGGGGCTGGAAGATTATGCCTGGCTGCTGATCACGGCGGTGCTGTGCACCAAGGACCGGCGCGGGCGGCGCTATTACCAAACCGCCGTGCTGGAGATCTGCCGCAAGAACTACAAGACCTTTAACTCGGCCATCATTTTTATTTTGCTGCTGTTGACCGAGCCGAAGTTCAGCCGCTTTTTCTCGGTGGCTCCGGATCTGAAGCTGTCCAGTGAGTTGAAAGTAGCCATCCGCAAAATCATCAAAAGCAGCCCGGCGCTGGCGGATGAAAGCATTTTCAAGGTGCTGCGCAGCGAGATTCGCTGCAAGCCCACCGACAGCGAGTACACCCCGCTGGCCTACAGCCGGGACAAGATGGACGGCAAGCTGGCCAACGCCTTTTTGGCGGACGAGGCCGGTGCCATGGATGCCTACCCCATAGAGGCGATGCGCTCCAGCCAGATCACGCTGGAAAGCAAGCTGGGCATCATCATCTCGACCCAGTACCCCAACGATGACAACGCGATGATCGATGAGATCGACATCTCGAAGAAAACGCTGGATGGTCTGCTGGAGGGCCAGGCGCGGTTCAGCCTGCTGTATGAGCCGGACACGGCGCTGCTTTGCGATGACCTATGGATGACCGATGACCGGGTGATTTACCAATCCAACCCGGTGGCAGTAAAAAATGCCACGGTTTTTTCGGCTTTGCGGGCCATGCGCACGATGGCTGTGCTGTACGAGAACAAGCGGGAAAACTACCTGTGCAAGCATAACAACATCAAGTACAAGGGCCTGGGCGTGGAGGGTTATGTGGAGATCACCAAGGTGCAGGCCTGCGCCCGGCCCGAGGACCCGGAGTTCTGGCGGGGGCGGCCCGTATACCTGGGGCTGGACCTTTCCCAGACCGATGACAACACTGCCGTGGCGATGGCTACGGTGGCAGATGGTGTCCTGTACGCCAAGGTGTTTGGCTTTGTGCCGGCAGCCCGGGTGGAATACAAATCCAAGAAAGAAGCGGTGGATTATCGCCGCCTGATCGCCGCCGGGGTATGCTTTGCCTGCGGTGATGAGGTGATCGACTATAGCTTTGTGGAGCGGTTCATCCTTGAACTGCCGAAAAAATACGGCGTGGAGATCGTACAGTGCGGTTACGACCGCTGGAACGCCCTGTCTACCGTGCAGAAGCTGGAAGCCGCCGGGGTAGAGTGTGTGGAGATCAAGCAGCACTCCAGTGTGTTGCACAGCCCCACCAAGCTGCTGCGGGAGAAGATCTTGAGCAAAGAGTTCCGCTATGACGAGAACCCCATGCTGGAAATCAACTTCCAGAACGCGCGATGCACCGAGGATACCAACCGCAATAAATACGTGAACAAGAAGAAATCCGCCGGTAAGGTGGATGAGGTGGTGGCGCTGATCAACGCCACTTATCTGGTGGAGCAGGACATGCTGTTCGGCCATGACAGTTTTGTAGTGCAGATTTAGGGAGGGCGGCAGGATGCCCCTGTTTTTTGGAAGAAAAAGAGAAAACCGCGCCGACAGCTGCGAGGACCCGGTACTGACCGCCCTGCTGGGCAGCCGCACCGTGACCCGCGAGATGGCATTGCAGGTGCCCACAGTGGCGGGCGGCATTGACCTGATCGCCAACCTGGTGGCAGGTACGCCCATCCGGCTGTACAAGGACACCCCCGGTGCCAAGGCCACCGAGGTGACCAACGACTACCGCCTGCGCCTTTTGAACGATGAGACCGGCGACACGCTGAACGCCAACGAGTTTTGGAAAGCGATGGTGCGGGACTACTACCTGGGCAAGGGCGGCTATGCCTACATCAACCGCCAGGGCGGCAGGGTGGTGGCGCTGCACTATGTGGAGGAGCGCCGTGTTACCGTACTGAAAGGCACCGATCCCATTTTTAAGGATTTTGACCTGGCAGTAGACGGGTATCGCTATAAGCCCTACGACTTTTTGAAAGTGCTGCGCAACACTACCGATGGCGCTGCCGGGGTGCCGCTGACCTGCGAGAGTGCCAACCTGATCGAGACGGTCTATGCCGCGCAGGTCTTTGAGAAGAACATGGTGCGCCGCGGCGGCAACAAGAAAGGCTTTTTGAAAAGCGAGAAACGCCTTGATAAGGATAGCCTGAACGAACTGCGCCGGGGCTTTGCCCGGCTGTACAGTGCCGATGGCGAGGGCAGCGACAACTTTGTGCTGCTGAACAACGGCATCGACTTTAAGGAATCCAGCAACACCAGCGTGGAGCTGCAGCTGAACGAAAACAAGCTGACCAACGCCGGAGAGTTTGCCAAGCTGTTCCATGTCTCGCCGGACTGCATCAGCGGCAAGGCCAGCGAGCAGGACGTGGCCAGCATTGCCCGGCTGGCGGCCATCCCCCTGATGACGACCATCCAGTGCGCGCTGAACAAGGACCTGCTGTTGGAGCGGGAAAAAGGGCAGTTTTACTTTGCCTTTGACACCAAGGAACTGCTGCGCGGCGACATGAAGACCCGGTTCGCCGCCTACAAGACGGCGCTGGATGCCAACTTTATGCAGATCGACGAGGTGCGCTACGCCGAGGACATGGAGCCGCTGGGGCTGGATTGGATCCGGCTGGGTTTGCAGGATGTTTTGTACAATCCCAAGACCCACGAGCTGTTCACCCCCAACACCGGCACCAGCCAGCAGATGGGCCAGAACGAGAAAAAAACGCCGGAACCGTTGCCCGCCGAGGGCGAAGATGCTATACTGGAGGAAAGAGGCCGTACCTACAAGCGGGACGAAAAGGGCCGCTTTGCCGGCGGCGGTGGCGGCGGGCACCGAAAGGGCAAAACCCGGTACGCCCCCAGCAAACAACGCAGCCATAAAGGGATGCAGCTGAAACCTGCCGAATATTCCAAGCTGTGCAGCACGTTCAACACCCGGTATCCGGGACTGATGCCGCAGGATGGGATAAGGCAAATTACAAGCGCATCACACCTTTACCGTGCCAGCGCTGACGGATATGGCGGACTCACTGTTTATGCTAAGACAAAAATCAAAAAGGGCTGGTGATTTTATGGCGCAGAATACCGAATCAGAATACGATACTCCCTTTGTGAAACTTATGGAGAAACGGTTTCATGATGTAGCCTATCCCAAAGATGGAAGCGAATGCAGTTATGAAACAATGGGGGAATATTTGGGCGTTCTGAATTTTCCGCGTGGATACGGCGTGGAAGATGAAATGATGGAATATGCGCTGGCCCATGAGGATGCCACCATGCACGAGCTGCTGGAGTATTTCGACACCCTGTCCTTTGGCCGTGACCCGGTAGAGGACCCTGACGATGAGAACAACGAGTGGCTGAAAGAGTGAGGCTCTTATGGCAAAAGATGACTATTTTGTAATCGTGTATCAGATCCTTTCTTACCTGTACCAGCGCTTGAAGCGCGGGGAATCCGTGGATGCACGGATGATTTCGGCAGAGAGCGACCTGTACACGATCCCGCAAAGCTACTGGCTTTATATTATGGAAAATCTCGTTGATGAGAACTTTGTAACGGGTCCGAAAATTTTGCATGCCGATGGAAAGACCCAGGTGCTAAGCCTGGAAAGGGCAAAAATCACGCCCAAAGGTATCCAGTACCTTTGCGACAACAGCCTGATGGAAAAGGCGAAAGCCCTTTTTAAAGATGCCAAAGAAATGATCCCGTTTATCTGAATAGCAACCACGATGCAAAGCGCACCGTGGTTTTTTTGTAGGATTTTTGAAAATAGGGATTGACTTTCTGTGTACACGGTATATAATAAGCGTGTACACAAAAAGTGAGGTGATAATATGTCGCCCCGTACAGGCAGACCTAAGTCTGAAAACCCAAAAGATATCCAACTAAAAATTCGCGCTGATGAGCAAACCATGCGCGATTTGGACTATTGCTGCGAGAAACTCAACAAAACGCGCAGTGATATTATCCGGCTGGGCATCCAAAAGGTTAAAGCTGAGGTTGAAAACAAATAAGGCCCCGCCCACCGACGACCAATCACCGGGCGAAGCCTTATAAACACCAGAGAGGTAAACCATCTGGTAAATCTATTATACCAGATGGTGATGCCTCTTACAAGTGAATGAGAGGTTATTTATCATGAATCACGATTGCCTTAACAAAAATCCGAATATCTGTGACCTGGAATCTGCTCTGTTTGAACTCAAATGTGCCACAGGTGTTGTAGATGCCATCCAGACCGCCATGGCCGAGGGCAGTTGCAGTGAGAAAAGCTACACCGACGCGCTGTTTGGTGCGGTGATGTACCTTGGCACTGTGTACCGCCAGTTTGAGAAGCAGATTTATGTGGAGGGCAAGTAAAATGAGCAACGAGATCATTCTTCACCAGCAGAATGGACGGGTGCTCGTCACCAGCCGGGAAGTGGCCGAAAAGTTCAAAAAACAGCATCGTGACGTGCTTGAATCCATAAGAAATATCAGCGCGGAAAATTCCGCTGTGACCTCTATGTTCATCGAAAGCTCCTATACAGCAGGAACCGGCAAGAAATACCCCTTGTATTACATGGACCGCGACGGATTTACCCTGCTGGTAATGGGCTTTACCGGAAAAGAAGCCCTTAACTGGAAGGTCAAGTACATCCAGGCATTCAACCAGATGGAAGAGCAGCTGAAGGCCAAAGAAATTCAAGCCGCCATGCCTGCCTGCGACGCGCGCATGATGGAAGCGGAAGCCCGGCTGACCAACAGCCGTGTGGATGCTGCCAAGCTGCTGCTGAAGCTCGGAGATAAAGCTGCCTTGCAGTATCAGCGGGAACACATTTACGCCTGTGCATTGCACACGGTGCTTGGGAGCGCAGCTCCGCAGGACCCGTTGAACAGCATTAAAACGACCCTTTACCTAAAAGACTAATTTAACGCAAAACCTGTTCGGAAACGGACAGGTTTTTTTGTACCCATTTTTACGGAGGTGGAAGTATGCAGCTGGAATTTCGCGCCGATGGGGCGCACATTTCCGGGTATGTGAACGTAACCGAGAAGAAAAGCCGCCCGGTGATGACACCCCACGGCAGGGTGGTGGAGGAGATCGAGCCGCGGGCCTTTGAGGCCGCCATCCAGCGGGCGGGGAACATCACCCTGACGGTGGACCATGACGACAGCCACATTTATGCCGATACCAAAAACGGCACCTTGAAGCTGTACGAGGATAGCATCGGCCTGCATGCCGATGTGCTGATTGCCGACCCGGATCTGATCGAGATTGCCAAAAAGGGGCGCATCCGCGGTTGGAGTTTTGGCATGTACAACGTGCAGGATGAGATGGAGCAACGGGCGGATGAACTGCCCCTGCGGCGCATTACCGCGCTGGACCTGGACCATGTGACCCTGGTGGTCAACAAGCAGCCGGTCTATTCGGCCACCAGCGTGGAGCTGCGGGCCGATGCCGAGACGGTAGTGGAGACCCGCTGCTTTGAAAACCCTTTGCAGGCCCCGGAGCCTTTGGCCCCGGCCTATGATAACACGGGCTACCATGCCCGCGTAGAAGCCCTTACCCACACGAATTAAGAAACGAGGTAAAACCATGAAACTGAAAGCACTGACCGAGAAGCGCGCCGAACTGGTGGAGAAGATGAACAGCCTGGTCAACCAGGCCGATACCGAGAACCGCGCCATGAGCGAGGAGGAAGCCGCCGCCTTTGATGCGGCCGAGAAGGAGATCAAGGACCTGGATGCCACCATTGCCCGTGAGGAGCGCGCCCGCAAGCTGGCACCGGCCCCCGCCCGCACCGCCAACGCACCCGCTGCCCCTGCCCATGAGGATACCGAGATGGAGGAGCGCGCTTTTGCCGACTACATTCTGGGTCGCGCCATGGAGAACCGCGCCGGTGAGATCCAGCTGACCCAGGGCAACAACGGCGTGATCGTCCCCACCTCCATTGCTAACCGCATTATCACCAAGGTGCGCGATATGGTGCCGTTTTTGACCCTGGCGGACGTTGTCCCTACCAACGGCAAGCTGAGTGTGCCGGTCTACGGCGAGGATGCCACCAACTACATCAAGGCCGACTACGTGGACGAGGGCACCGACCTGACCGACAACGTGGGCAAGTTTACCTCCATCGACCTGACCGGCTATGTGTTGGGTGCGCTGGCGCTGGTTTCCAACAAGCTGAAGGACAACACCGACATTGATGTTGTGGGCTTTATCGTGAACCAGGTAGCGGAGGCCATGGCCGAAAAGCTGGAGAAGGAGTTCATCAACGGCACCACCGGCAAGATCACCGGCATCCTGGCCGCCACCAACGGCAAGACCGCCGCTTCGGCTACCGCCATCACCTATGATGAACTGGTGGACCTGAAGCACAGCCTGAAGCAGCGATTCCGCGGCAACGCCCGCTGGATCATGGCACCCGGCACCTACACCGAACTGTGCAAGCTGAAGGATGGCAATAAGCAGCCCTACTTCAAAGAGGACGAGTACAAGATCCTGGGCCTGCCGGTCATCGAATCCGACAGCATGCCCGAGATGGCCGCCGGTAAAAAGGCCATTGTGCTGGCTGACCTGACCGGCTACACCATCAAGGCCACCAAGAAAGTGGAGATCACGCTGCTGCGCGAGAAGTTCGCCACCAAGAACATGATCGGCGTGATGTCCTTTGGCGAGTATGACGGCAAGATCACCGACAGCAAGAAGATCGCCGTGCTGACCATGAAAAGCGCCTGATCTGAGGCAGAAAGGGGCCGCGCATGAGGATTTCTGATGTAACACCGGTAACGGTGGCAGAATATGCCCGCCTGCCGGAGGGCAGCTATACCGAGATGGAGCTGCGGGGCATCATGGCAGCGGCCCGGCAGTATATCGAGGGGTACACCGGCATTAAGCAGTACCCCGAAAACCCGGAGGACCCCGCCCTGGATGACTACGAGGACCTGACCATGGCCTACCTGATCTTGTGCCAGGACCTGTACGATAATCGCAGCACCCAGCAGGACAATGCCGCCGTGAACCGCACCCTGGATACGATTTTGAGTATGCACGGGAGGAACCTGGTATGCGGATAAATCCGGGCAAACTGCGGGAAACCGTACAGCTGCAGCAGTTGGTGACAGCCACCGATGCCGTAGGCAACCAGACCGCCGATTGGCAGACAGCTGCCACCCTGCGGTGCCGGGTAAACAGCCTGTACGGCGAGGACTACTGGGCCGCCGCAGCACAAAACCAGCAGGACACGCTGGTGTTTGTGCTGCGCTGGTGCCCGGTGCTGGCCGCTGCCATGGCGGACGGTGACCTGACCCGCTGGCGGCTGCAGCTGGGCCGTGCCGCTTATGAGATCCGCAGTTTTGACGATGTGGATTTTGCCCATAAGCTGGTAAAACTCCGGGCGGTGCGGCGATGAGTAAGACCGTAAAGCCCGATGCCCTGGCGGCTGCTATCATGGCCGAGCTGGAAAACTACCGGCAGGACGTGACCAACGGCGTGAAGGAGAGCGTAAAGCAGGTAGCGGCGGAGTGCCGGGATGAGATCCGGCAGAACAGCCCCCGGCGCACCGGCCGCTACCGCAAAGGCTGGCGAGTACGCACCGAGTTTGAAGGGCGCGAGGACATCCGCCTGACGGTACACAACCGCACCAGCTACCAGCTGACGCATCTGTTGGAGAATGGCCACGCCAAGCGGGGCGGGGGGCGGGTGGCAGGCCGCCCGCATATCCGCCCGGCTGAGCAGAACGCCGAAAAGAAACTGTTGAAAAAGGTAAAGGTGGTGGTAAAAGGTGGAAGCTAAGGAGATCAAGGCGCTGCTGGAAGCCAGCGGCCTGCCGGTGGCCTACCGCTTTTACCGCCGGCCACCGCCTTTGCCTTACCTTGTATGGCTGGAGGACAGCACCGACAACTTTTATGCGGATGGGCTGGTATACAAAAAGGTCCGGCACATCCGGGTGGAGTTGTACACTGACCAGAAAGATCCGGCGGCGGAGACCCGCCTGGAAAACGCACTGGCCGGGCTGCCCTGGCAGAAAACCGGGGAAGAATGGATCGAGAGTGAGGATTTCTTCCAAAGTATTTACGAATTTGAGGTGTAGAAAATGGCTGATAAAGTCAAATTTAATATCCACAATGTCCACTATGCCGTGGCCAAGGACGAGGGCGGCTGGGATACGCCGGTGGCGATCCCCGGCGCGGTGTCCTTCAGCCTGGAACCGCAGGGCGATGTAAGCCCCTTTTATGCGGACGGCATGGTATACTACAACGCCGTAGCCAACAACGGCTACTCCGGCGATCTGGAGATGGCCATGTTCCCGAAAGCCTTCCTGACCGCTGTGTTCGGCATGACCGAGGGCACGACCAGCAAGGTGCTGACCGAAAACTCCAAGACCGAACCGAAATCCTTCGCCCTGCTGTTTGAGGAGGACGGCGACACCACCGGCACCAAGTATGTGCTGTACAACTGCACGGCTACCCGCCCGACCCGCGACTTTAAAACCAACGAGGACAGCAAGGAGCCCAGCACCAGCAAGATCAGCGTGACGGCGGCCCCCTTGTCTGATGGCCGTGTGCTGGCCATGACCCAGGACGACACCCCCACCGAAACGGTGAATAAGTGGTACACCAAAGTGTTTGAGGAGACTGCCTGATGGAGCGCACCGTAACGATCGACGGCAAGCCCCTGCGGCTGCGGGCCAGCGCACTGATCCCCCGGCTATACCGCTTTAAGTTCGGGCGGGACCTGATCGCCGACATGAACAAGCTGCAGCGCTCCTACAAAAAACTGGAAAGCCTGCCCGCCGATGCCACCGAGGAGGAGCGCCAGGATGCCCAGCTGGAGGCTGTGGAGCTGACCATTTTTGAGAATGTGGCCTACCTGATGGCCAAGCAGGCCGGTGAGCCGGTGCCCGACACCCCGGATGAATGGCTGGACAGCATGGACGGCGTGTTTTCCGTCTACGAGGTGCTGCCGGTGATTTTGGAGCTGTGGGGTGCCAACCTGGCAACGACCTCGACCCTTAAAAAAAAATAATTCCGACCGACCGGGAACCAAACGGCGCGATTTTTATGCTGCGCTGCGCGGAACTCGGTCTTTCTGATTCTGCCCTGGCGGGAATGAGTATGGGCATGGTGTACGATATGCTGACCGAACAGGTGAACGACGGCGAAAAGTACGATCTGAAGCCCGCCCCCGGCAGCATGCGGCAATTCTTTGGAGGTGGTAACCTTGGCAGACCGCATTAAAGGCATTACCGTACAGCTGGGCGGCGACACCACCGGCCTGAGCAAAGCGCTGAAAAGCGTAAACAAGGAAATCACGGCCACCCAGACCCAGCTGAAGGACGTGAACCGCCTTTTAAAGCTGGACCCGACCAACACCAAGCTGCTGGCCCAGAAGCAGCGGCTGCTTTCCGGCGAGATCGACACCACCAAACAAAAGCTGAGCAGCCTGAAAGAAGCCGAAAAGCAGGTGCAGCAACAGTTTGCCGAGGGCAAAGTATCGCAGGAACAGTATGATGCGCTGCAGCGGGAGATTGCTGACACCGAGCAAAAGCTGAAAAGCCTGAAAAAGGAAGCCCAGGATTTTGGCAGCACCTTTAAGCAGGTGATGGGCGATGCCGGCGGCAAACTGCAGAACCTGGGCAGCACCCTGACCGGGGCCGGGCAAAAGATGCTGCCGGTGACCGGGGCCATTGCGGGCATCGGGGCTGCAGCGGTAAAGACCGGCGCGGACTTTGACAGCTCGATGAGCAAGGTCAAGGCCCTGTCCGGTGCCAACGAGGAACAGTTTGCCCAGCTGCGGCAGGCGGCACTGGATGCCGGTGAGACCACCGCTTTCAGTGCCAGCGAAGCCGCCGATGCCCTGGGCTACATGGCACTGGCCGGCTGGGATGCCGACCAATCCATGACGGCCCTGCCCGGCGTACTGGACCTGGCGGCTGCCTCCGGCATGGACCTGGCGGCGGCCTCGGACATGGTGACCGACTATCTTTCGGCCTTTGGGCTGGAAGCCGCACAGGCAGGCAGCTTTGCGGATATGCTGGCCTATGCCCAGGCCAACAGCAACACCACCGCCGACCAGCTGGGTGAGGCCTACAAGAACTGCGCCGCCACCCTGCACGGGGCAGGGCAGGACGTGGAGACCGTGACCAGCCTGCTTGAAGCCCTGGCCAACCAGGGCTTGAAAGGCAGCGAAGCAGGCACGGCGGTTTCGGCCATCATGCGTGACATCACTGCAAAAATGTCCGATGGCGCTATTAAAATCGGCGATACCAGCGTGGCCGTGCAGGATGCGGACGGCAACTTCCGCGACCTGACTGACATCCTGACCGATGTAGAAGCCGCTACCGAGGGTATGGGCACAGCCCAGCAGGCCGCGGCCCTGTCCGGCACCTTTACGGCCGATTCCATCAAGGGCCTGAATATGGTGCTGACCGAGGGCATGGGCAATGTAGCCGGCTACGAGGAAGAACTGCGCGGCAGCCTGGGCACCGCCGGGGAGCAGGCCAGCACGATGCTGGACAACTTCAGCGGCCAGATGACACTGCTGCAATCTGCTTTGCAGAGCGGTGCCATTGCCATTTCTGACGTGCTGACACCGGTGATTTCCCAGTTGGTGGGCTATGTGCAGCAGGCGGTGGACTGGTTCAACAGCCTGGACGAGGGGCAGAAAAAGACCATCGTCACCATTGCCATGGTGGTGGCAGCCATCGGCCCGCTGCTGATGATCCTGGGCAGCATTGCCAGCGGTATCGGCAGCATCATCACACTGGTGGGGCTGATCGCCTCGCCGGTAGGGCTGGTGGTAGCAGCTGTTGTGGCGGCGGGTGTGCTGATTGGCGCGGTAGTCGCCGCCATCATGACCCATCTTGATGAATTCAAGCAGTATTTCAACGATGTGGCAGCGAACTTTGGCGAGGTATGGCAGAGCGTCATTGACGATGCGACCCAAGGCTGGGAAGCCTTCAAGGATGCTTTCAAGGCCGTGGTCAACGCCATTATCGGGTTTGTAAACGGCATGATCTCGGCGGTGGTCAGCGGCGTGAACGCCATCATCAGCGCGCTGAACAGCCTGAGTTTTGACGTGCCGGACTGGGTGCCGAAAATTGGCGGCAAAAAGTTCGGGTTCGAGATCTCCCAGGTAACGGCACCGCAGATCCCGCTGCTGGCCAAGGGCGGCACCCTGCTGCGGGGCAGCGCCATCGTGGGCGAGGCCGGGCCGGAACTTTTGAGCCTGACCGGCGGCGGTGTGCGGGTGACCCCGCTGGGCCATGACAGCGCCCGCGCCGCGGGCAACACCGTTTATTTGACGGCAAACTTCAGCGGCTACTGCGAGGAAGATGCCCGCCGCCTGGTGCGGCTGGTAAACCGCGAACTGGGGAGGGCAACCTGATGCGGCAGTTTATGATGAAAAACGCGGACGGCCAGACCTTTGACCTGATGCGCAAGGATGCCTTTCTCTCCGAACCTGCGGGCCTGGGCTTTGGCCAGGATGTGGAACTGACCCAGGCGGGCACCGGCTGGGTGCTGACCAAAAGCAGCTACACCCGCCCCGAGCCCAGCGGCCAGATGGTCTTTGCCGGGTACGACCAGTACGAGGAATTTTTGCAGTTCCTGGGCGCAGGCAGCACCGAACTGTGGTACAAGCCGCTGTCTGTCTGGCTTTGCCTGCCCTGTGCCGTCACGCTGGACAAGGGCGAGATCGGCACCAACCGGCGGCTGTGCTGCAGTATCACCTTCCAGGGCCTGGGCCCCTGGGCCGAGCAGACGATGTTTGTGCAGGCCGGGCTGGAAGCCTACGGCTTCGGCTACCCGCGCCGCTATCCTTACAGCTACGGCCAGGGCAGCCCCGGCCTGATCCGCATCCGCAACGGCAACCGGGAAAGCCCATTCCGGCTGAATCTGTTCGGCCCGGCGAAAAATCCCGCCTGGACACTGCGCCAGTACGGCACTGTGTTGGGCACCGGCCGTGTGCTGACCGAGCTGCAGGACGGCCGCAAGCTGGTAGTGGACAGCGACCCTGGCAAAATGGAGATTACCGAGTACACCACCGACAATGAGTTTGTCGCCAGCCGCTACGATTGCAGCGACTTCACCACCGAGCGCATCCTGCTGCTGCCGCCAGGGGAGTGTACCCTTTACCTGCGGGATGACAACGGTGTAATTACCGGCACGGCGGAGGTGGCGAAACTTGTATAAAGCCGAGTTTTTTGCCCAGGATTTTACCTTTGCTGCCGCTTACCTGCTGGATGAGGGCGGCACGGTCTTATCGCTGGACTACCTGACGATGGATAAATGCAGCCTGGACCTGCCGGTGCGGAAAACGCCTGTCAAAAAGGGCGATTTCTGCCGGGTAAGCCGGGTGGGCGCCACTGTACTGGCGGATTTTACCGTTGCGGATTGCAGCTGCGAGGAATCCGACTGCACCGTAAGCCTACGGCCGTTGCAGGCCGTGCTGGACGTGGATGTGTACAATGACGGCATCACCGACTGCGCAGCCTGGCTGACCCAACAGATCCGTGCCTACCTGATCAACAGCAGCGATGCGGTACAGAACCGGGCGTTGGTACTGGAAAACACCGTTCCCGCGGCTGACCGCCCGCTGACACTGGACGGCGATACCGTCAACCTGCTGGATGTGCTGGCCACGGCCCTGACGGCCTACCGCCTGGTATTGGATGCCCAACTGGACCTTGCCAACAAGTGCATCCGCCTGACGCTGGAGCAGGCCACAGCCACAGCCATGCTGGAAGCTGACCTGCCCAACGTGCTGGAGCGGGAGATTACCCTGGGGGACAGCTACGGCAGCAAGAACAAGTACATCCTGCGCCGCACCAGCACCGACCAGGAGACCGGCACGGTGACAGTGCTTGAAGAAAAATCCTACTACCTGCACCCGGACGGCAGCGTGGACGGCCAGGACGCTAACCGCATTACGCCGGTGTTCTGGACCCTGGGCAAGCTGGAGAACAGCGAGACCTGGGACGCGGATGCCCTGGCCCAGGCGGTTGAGGCCCTGACCCCGGAGCAGTACGACAACGAAATCCGCCTGACACTGCGCCGGGATGACCGGCTGGTAACACCGGAAACGCTGCCCCTTGGAACCGAGACCACGATCTACATCGGCGGCCAGGCTTACCGCAGCCTGCTGACCGGACGGGAATGGGACGGCGACACCCACTGCCTGGTATTTGGCAAGGTGCGGGTGGACCTGACGAAAAAACTGATTCTGCAAAGGAGGAATACCCTTTGAGCCTTGTTTTATACCAGATCGCCGATGACGGCACCAACGGCATTGTAACGCCGGATGCAGACGCCCAGGTATATGCCTGCGCCACCGGGGATGCCTGTGGGCTTATCACCGGCGGTGCCGTGACCTGGCTGGGCACCAACCGGCTGCAGGTTGCCAGCGGATGGGGCATTGTGCATGGCCGGTGCTTTAAGATCGAGAAAGAGACCGTGTTGGCTGCGACCTCGACCTACGGCACCAAGCAGGGGAGACTGCTGCTGCGCATCGACCTGGCGGGCAGCACCCCTATCCAGTTTGTGACCCAGGCGGAAAGCACCCTGCCTGTCCTTGTGCAGGAGGATTTCACCACCGGCGGCACGATCTACGAGTTGCCGCTGGCTACTTATTCGATCAGCACCACCACTGTCAGCAACCTGCAGAATGTGGCACCCCAGGCGGCAGGTATTTACGGGATTGCCAACATCTACTACGCCAGGCTTACGCTGAACGGGTGGACGGCTTGCAGCAGCGCCGACCAGGCCAAAGATCTGTTGTACCAGCAGACGGCTACGCTGACCTGCGCGAACAGCCATGCGCCGGTGGTGACGGCTGCCAGCGAGTTTTTGTCCGGCATCGGCTACGACAAGACCGGGGTGCCCGCTACCGATGATGTGCTAAATGAAGTGCAGGACATCATCAACGACGGCTTGACGGTCACGGCGTACAATTCGGTGCTGGTTAAGGTAAAAGAAAAGCCTACCGCCGAAATCCGGGCGCGGTGGGTCATTCAAAGTTGATGGAGGTTTAGCATGAAACATTCGTTTGTATGTAGTTTTACCCCCCCCCGTAAGAAATCTGCGGCATGTGCTACGCGGGGTGGCTGCTGATGGGAGTAGCACCGAGGATTCCGGGCGGCAACAAGCTGAAAAGCCTTGACCAGTACGAGAAAGTGTTGCTGTGGTCGAATGATGCCACCACCGCGTTTGCGGGGCAGACCGTAAATCTTGGCAGTGATAAGAACTACGGGTTCTTTTATGTGGAGTGCAGCTACATGTACAACAAGACTACGCTTGCCCCAGGCATCTATGTGCCGGCTGGCATTGCCACTGTGCTGCCAACGTTTAGCGGAGCCAACTACTGGTATAGACGCGCCACCATCGCAGCTGGGCAGGCCTCATCTACTGGTGGCCAGGTGGATACACAAACTGGTGGCAATGGAAATATCACCGTCCCACGCCGAATCTACGGGCTAAAAGGGACGGAAATTAAATAGCATTTTTTCAAAATGCAGAAAGGGTGATTTTATGGGAATGTCACCGAGGACGGCAGGCGGTAGTGGTAAATTGAAAAAGGCCTTTGAGGACCTCGCCTCTGCTGAAAAGGTTTTACTTTGGACAAATCCCAATCCGACAACAAAGTGGTCGAGCGACGCGGCCATCACCTTATCAGGGCAGCGTTATGCTGCATACAGCATCTTCTACAAACGGTATGCCACTGCGAGCAACACTGATGGAACCAGTTGCATTGCAGCGCGTGGCGCAAACTGTTTTGGTTGCGCCAATGGTTATTATCGCGTTGTATCCATTACGGATGATTCTATTGTAATCGGGAACCCGTTAAATAACGGTAGTTGGGATCAAGCTGTTCCGTATCAGGTATTCGGCATCATTGGTACAGAAATGTGAGGAATAAGCCCATGAAAATCTACGATGAAATCACCAACGAGGAGCTGACCGCGCCCGACCTGTCTGCGGGCTGCCTCTACACCGCCCGGCGGGTGTCGGGGCATGTGCCTGATACCGAGGAAATCCTGGAAAAGACCATCACCGAGGATAACCCCGCAGGCCTGAAACACATCATCTCCGGATACGATGTGTATGAGGACTGCCAGCTGTACCACCGCTACACCGTGGCCGAACTGGCCGAGCGGCAGCAGGCGGAGATCGAGGCAAGCACCATCGTGCTGGACGATGCGACCAAACTCTCCCTGATGCTGGCCGAGATTCCCACCGAGGCCAAGCCTACCATGCCCCCGAAGCTGGGCTACAAGTGGGTGCCGACCTACAGCGGTACGGCGGGTTTTGCCTGGGAGTTGCAGGAAGACCCCAACGCCTACGGCACCCACGACCGACCGCTATACTGGGTGGACGGCATGACCGTCTGCACCGGGTACTACTACACCGACGGCGACAAGCTGTACGTGGCCCTGCAGGACGGCGCAGCTCCGGCGCTGACTGAGGCCGAGTGGTTCGAGGTGGTGTGATATGTATCGCGGTACGACCCCGACCTTTACCTTCACGCTGCCCATCGAGTGCGAGACCATCTCCAGGCTGTCGGTGGCGTTCAAGCAGGGCGGCAAGCTGCTGTTTGAGCGCAGCCTTGCTGACGTGACCATGTCTGGCAAGGTGCTCTCCTGCACCCTGACCGAGGACGAGACCCTGCAGCTGCGCGGAGACACCGAGCTGCAAATTCAGCTGCGGGTGGGCGTTGGTTCTGCCCGGATGGCCTCGCAGGTGTTCCGTGTGCCGGTCGACCAGATCCTGAAAGACGGTGCGCTATGACGTTGGACGTACAGTTTGCCGCGCCCGCCGCCTTTGTGGTGGCGTTTGGCACCGATGCCGATCTGGCCGCCGACCTGGGACAGACCACCGTTTTATCCACCGCGCCGCAGTACAAGGGCGAGACCACCGTAACGCCCAAGAACTACGAGGAGACCCGCCTGGAAACCAAGGACAAGCTGATGCCGGACGACGTGACCGTGCGGAAGATCCCCCGGTACGAGGTTTCCAACGATTGCGGCGGCGTGACCCTGATTATGGGAGATGAATATTTCAATGGCTAACAAATATGTGAATAAGGTCATCATCGGCAAAGAGGTCAAGCTGGACTTGACCGCCGACAGCGTGACCCCGGACAAGCTGGCCAAGGGCATTACCGCCCACGACAAGACCGGTGCGCCCATCACCGGCACCAGCACAAAGGACGTGGATTCCACAGATGCCACGGCTGCCGTGGCCGAGGTGCTGGACGGCAAGACGTTCTACGCCCGTGGGGCTAAGATGACCGGCACGATGCCCAACAACGGGGCGGTGGCCGGGAAAATCACCCAGAAGGACGGCAAGTACACCATCCCCATGGGCTTCCACGATGGCAGCGGCAGCGCTGAAATCGATGAGACCGAGCAGGCCAAGCTGGTGCCTGCCAACATCCGCGAGGGTGTCACCATTCTGGGCGTGGAAGGTTCCATGTCCTCCTCCGAGGGCATGAAGCCCCAGGCCAAGAGCGTGACCCCGACCTTTGAGCAGCAAACCGTCCTGCCCGACAGCGACTACAACTGCCTGTCGCAGGTCACGGTGGCGGCCATCCCGGCCACCTACGTGGACAACGCTGCCGGCGGCCAGACCCTGACGGTGGGAGGCTGATTCTATGGCGGTGAACAAGGTGGTGCTGGGCAGTGAGACCCTGCTGGACCTGACCGGGGACACCGTGACCAAGGATACCCTGTTGAAAGGCCAGACCGCCCACAATGCGGCCGGGGAACAGATCGAGGGCGAATATACACCCCCGGGCGTGTTTACCGGGGCCAGTACATCCGCAGCGGGCGAAGCAGGTCTGGTGCCTGCGCCTGCGGCCGGGGACGAAAAGAAGTACCTGTGCGGCGATGGCAGCTGGGCCACGCCCGAAGCACAGACGACCATTAAAATTTGCAGGTGGTGAGGATATGCCCGTTTACTTAGGCGACAAGAAAGTCAGCATCTTTGCAGGCGCTGGCGCTGCCAAGATGCAGGAAAAGACGGTCACGCCGACCGAGAACCAGCAGGCCGTGACCCCCGACACTGGTTACGACGGTTTGACTAAGGTTACGGTCGGCGCCGTTTCTTCTACCTACATTGGAAGCAAAGTCACCAAGAAATCTGCCCAGACCTACACTCCTGGAACCTCCAATCAGACGATTGGCTCCGGGCAGTATTTGAGCGGAACTCAGACGCTCAAGGGTGATAGTAATCTGGTCGCCGGGAACATCCGCTCAGGTGTTTCTATTTTTGGGGTAACCGGCACGGTGGTGGCAGCATCTTCGCCAAGACTGCAGACTAAGACTGTTACACCAATGACTTCAAGCCAGACCGTAAGACCTGACAGCGGCTACGACGGCCTGAGCCAGGTGACTGTGAGCGGCGATTATAATCTGGTGAGCGGAAACATTATCAGCGGCAAGACCATTTTCGGTGTACCTGGTTCTGTGGTGATCCAGAAATATTATACCGGCAGCTCTGCACCAAGTTCTTCGACCGGTAGCAATGGCGATTTGTATTTGCAGATTGGGGGCTAATGTATGGCAAGTGCAACATTGGTTCCTGCAGGATATGATGGTCAGCGCTCATCGTATAGCTCTGTAGATGCGTCTTATCCGCTTTCAAATGGCCTTACCAGTTCAAGCAGTGACACCTTTACGGTGATAAACCTGCCCAAAGGTAGTGGTGCGGTTTCTAAGCTGGCAATCAAATTCGATATGTCAAAGATTCCGTCTGATGCTAAGATCAATTCTATCTCTTGTAAGATAAAAGCCAAAATCTCGAACGCATATTCGTACATACTGAGGGGTGTTGCGCAGTTGTATTGCGGCACGGCCGGGTTGAGCAGTGAAATTGATTTGGGGACATCCGAAGTGGCTCAGTCTTTTAGCGAGACCGGCTGGTGGGATCGAGAGAGCCTGGACGAGCTTATCTTGCTGATTACCTGTACACGCGGTTCGCTATCCGCAAACAACAGTCAGACTTTGCGTTTTTACGGCGCTGATCTGACTGTAGACTACACTAGCGGCGGATCTTCTGGCCCTGTACTGAGCACCAAAGTAAATGGCAGTTGGGTGAACGTATCCAAGGTTTATAAAAAGGTCAACGGTTTGTGGGTGGAACAGAGTGACCTTGCAGGCCTGTTTGATACCCAGACTAATTATGTAAAGGGGTGAGATTTTGGCAAAGACTACCGAAACAATTGGCGAGTTTGTGATGAACATTCTTACCGCGGAGCAGTATGCAGATGCGAAAAAGAATAACCAGATTGACCCCAATCAATTATATTTTACCCCTGAAAAAAAGTTGGTTGTTGCGGTATCTCAGGATGAGTACGAAGCAATGAAAGAAGCCGGTACGCTGGATGAAGATGTACTCTACGTTACACCTGCCAGCGACTCTGTTACGATTCCCGAGGCCACGGAAACAACTGCTGGCCTGATGGGTCCTGCCTCTGTAACAAAGCTGAAAGGCATTGACGAGGGCGCGAACAAGTACACCCACCCGTCGCATACCGCCCGGGCCAGTGGCCTGTACAAGATTACCGTGGACAGCCTGGGGCATGTCACAGCTGTCTCTGCTGTGCAGAAAAGCGACATCACCGGCCTGGGCATCCCGGGTTCCGATACGACCTACGGCCTGGCCTCTGCCTACAGCAACGGCCTGATGAGCCCGGCCCAGTTCTCCAAACTGGCCGGTATTGACGCGGGTGCCAACAAGACCACGGTCGATACCGCGCTGTCCGGCAGCAGTGCCAATCCTGTGCAGAACAAAGTCCTCTACGTTGCCCTGCCTTGGGAGTATTACGCCACCTTTTACGTGGATAGCTGGACGACCGCCTCCACGGATGAGCAAGCTCAGGGCTTTGCCTACAAGCAGACCGTGTACCCATCGAAGAAGATCTCGGTCGCGCCGAACCTGACCGCCAACAGCATGTTTTTGAGCCTCGGCTCGACCAATAAGACCGGCGTATTTGCCACCGATGTGATCCTTGTCGATTCGATGGACAAGATCAACGCGGGCATGGTCTACACCGGGGCCGGGACCATCACGGCGTTGGTGGAAGAGAAGCCCACCTCGGACGTTGTCATGAACTGGTGGCTGAGAACATAAAAAAGGAGTTTCAAATGAGATTATCGAACGGGGAAGTTTTACTCCGCTGGCCGCTGGATCAGCACATTTTGACCCAGGGCTGGCACTATAACAGCGGCCGCAGCCATAACGGCATCGACCTGCGCACCCAGATTGGCAATACCTCTGTGCGCCCGGTCTACGCGGCCGAGGACGGCACTGTGTCGGTCACCCAGCTGTGGGACGGCCACACCATCGATGAGCGCAGCCTGCAGAGCTACGGCAACTACGTGGACATCCGCCATGCCGACTACAAACAGCAGAGCCTCGTGACCCGCTACGCCCACCTGTTCAAGTTTATTGTGGCCAAGGGCGAGAAGGTCAAGGAGGGCCAGCTGATCGGCTACAGCGGCGCCACCGGCAACGTCTACGGCGCGCACCTGCACTTCGAGGTCCTACTGGGCGGCAAGCGCACCAACCCGCTGACCTGGCTGGACGATGACTTCACCACCGCCAGCAGCGCCGTCTACACCTACGGCAAGGGCGAACACGCTGTCGAGCGCCCGGCCGAGGACAAGCCTACTGCCTCCACGCTGCAGACCATCTGCGCCAGCAACCTGACCAACGCACAGGCCATGGCGGTGTTCGGTCTTGCAATTCAGCTGGAACTTGTGGCCATGCGGCTGTACTGGGCAGAGTTCGCCGATGCTGAGATGGCGCACCAGAACATCGAGGTCGGCCCCATCACCCAGGGTGATGCCAAGGCCGTATTGGACAAGCTGTCCGCCGTAGGTGCCAAGGGCACCGCGCAGGCAGCGTGAGCGAAAGGAGTAAACCATGAAAGACGACAACATTTTCCTGTGGGTCAAGGCGGTGATTGCAGCCGCCTGCGGCGCTTTTACCGCGGCGTTCGGCTGGCTGGGCTGGCTGGTGGTGGCCTGGGCCGCCTGCATGGTGCTGGACTGGCTCTCCGGCAGCGCGGCCGCTGCCAGCAGGGGAGAGTGGTCCAGTGCCGTGGCGCGGTCCGGCATCTGGCACAAGGCGGGTATGCTGGTCGTGGTCATCGTGGCCGCGTTGACCGATGCGGTGCTTAGCATTGCGGTCGCCAACCTGCCCGGCCTGGGCATCACGTACCAGAGCCTGATCCTGCCGGTAGTGCTGGTGTGGTACATTTTTACCGAACTCGGCTCCATCGCCGAGAACGCCGCCCACATGGGTGCCGATGTGCCTGACGGGCTGCTAAAGCTGCTGGCAGCGGGAAAGAAGGCCGCGGAGCGGCAGACTAAGGACGACGAGGAATAAGAGATGCGGCGGGCTACCCAATGAGGGCGGCCCGCCGCATCTCTTGTGAATTTCATAGAGAAAACCGCACCCAAAACCGCACCAGCGTACCTATAAAGTGGACGTAAAAAGTGCATAGCACCCAGGTTGCACCAGAATAAATATACAACGTGAAACGCTATGAATCATCACGAAACAAACAAAAAACCGCTAAGCTATGCAGCTTAACGGCTTTTTGTTGGTGTATCACCAATATTCATTTTGGAGCGGGATACGAGTCTCGAACTCGCCACCTACTGCTTGGGAAGCAGTCACTCTACCGGATGAGCTAATCCCGCATCAGTGACTGTTATTATACCAAACTTGGGCGGCGTTGTCAATGCTGGTTTTGCGGCGGTGCGGCGCGGGACACCCAACGGGCAGGGGAGCGCCAGCCGGTTTACGGCGTGCGGCCCTACAGCGTCAGTTGTTCGGCGCTGTCGTCGGCGCGCAGGATGGCACCGGCGGCGGGCAGCGTGCGCACACGGTAACGGTGGGCCTCGCCCAGTTCCAGGCCGTCGGCCAGAGTGACGCGGGCGATCTTGGCGTTCTTTTTCAACGTTACAACGTTCACACCAGCACTGTCGCGAGTGGCCTTTTCGGGAATGAGGGCGCTGCCCGCCAGCAGCAGGCGGCCGTTGGTGGTGAAGATGGCCAACTCGGTCTCAGCGGGCAGGTAGCGCATGCAGGCCAACTCTTCCTTATCGCTGTAGGCTTTCAGCAGCTTGCGACGGTTCTGCTTGGTCTCGTAGCTGGACAGCGGCACCTTGGCGCACTTGCCATTCTGGAAGAAGAAGAGCATCCAACCCTTGTAGTCCGGCGTGACCACCATGTAGAGGGGCACTTCGCCCTCCTCCATGCCAAGGGACGATGCGACGTAATCACCCAGCACGCTGGCTTTGCTGTCGCCGAAATCGTAGGCGTGGGATTTGTACACCTGGTGGTGATTTGTAAAGAATAGCAGTTCCGCGCTGTTGGTGCTTTCGCAGGTGAACAGCACTTCGTCACCGTCTTTCAGTTTCTGCTCGCCGCTCATGCGCAGGCTTTGCGGGGTAATCTTTTTAAAGTAGCCATCCCGTGTAAAGAACAGATGCACGGGGTAGTCCGGCACCTGCTCGTCCGGCTCGTCGGCGGTGTCGGCGGGGATCTCGTACAAGATCTTGCAGCGGCGGGGCTTGCCGTATTTCTTCGCCACATCGCCCAATTCCTGCATGATGATGCGACTGATACGAGCCGGGCGTTTGAGGATGTCCTGCAGGTCGGCGATGGCGTCCTCCAGCTCCTCGATCTCCTCGGTGCGCTTCAAAATATACTCGCGGTTCAGGTGACGCAGCTTGATCTCGGCCACGTACTCAGCCTGGACCTCGTCGATGCCGAAGCCAATCATCAGGTTGGGGACGACCTCAGATTCCTCAGCAGTGTTACGCACAATTTCGATAGCCTTGTCGATGTCCAGCAGGATAGCTTTCAGGCCCTGCAACAAGTGCAGGCGCTTTTCCTTGCCCTTCAAATCGTAGTAGGTGCGGCGGCGCACGCACTCGGCACGGAAGGCGATCCACTCCAGCAGAATGTCCCGCACGCCCAGCACCTTGGGCTGGCCACCGATCAACACGTTAAAGTTGCAGGCGAAGCTGTCCTCCAGCGGTGTGGCCTTGAACAGGCGGGCCATGAGCTTGTCCGGGTCCTGGCCGCGCTTGAGGTCGATGGTCAGTTTCAGACCATTCAGGTCGGTCTCGTCGCGCATGTCGCTGATTTCACGGATCTTGCCCAGTTTGACCAGTTCAGTGATCTTATCCATGATCGCTTCGACGGTAGTTGTGGGCGGAATTCGCGTTACATCGATGCAATTGTTTTCTTTGTCGTAGCTCCACTGGGCGCGGACGCGCACACTGCCGCGGCCTTTTTCCAGCACATTCTGCATCTCGGCCGCGTCGTACAGGATGGTGCCGCCGCCCACAAAATCGGGGGCGGGGATGATCTCCCGCAGGTCAGCCTGGGGGTCTTTCATCAGGGCGATGGTGGCGTTGCACAGTTCCTCCAGGTTGAAGGAGCAGATGTTGGAGGCCATACCGACTGCGATGCCCAGCGTATTGTTAGCCAGAATGGCGGGGAAGGTGACAGGCAGCAGGGTAGGTTCTGTCGTTGTACCGTCATAGTTTGGCACAAAGTCGACGGTGTCCTTGTCGATGTCGCGGAACAGCTCGTCACAAACGGGTTCCAACTTGGCCTCAGTATAACGGGCGGCGGCGTAGGCCATATCGCGGCTGTACGCCTTGCCGAAGTTACCTTTGGAGTCGACAAACGGCACCAGCAGGCTCTCGTTGGAGCGGCCCATACGCACCATCGTATCGTAGATGGCGGCATCGCCGTGGGGGTTCAGGTGCATGGTGCTGCCCACGATGTTGGCACTTTTGGTGCGGTTGCCCTTGAGCAGGCCCATGCCGTACATGGTATACAGCAGCTTGCGGTGCGCCGGTTTGAAGCCGTCGATCTCCGGCAGAGCGCGGGAGACGATGACGCTCATGGCGTAGGGCATATAGTTGGTTTCCAGCGTATCGGTGATGGGAGATTCCAGCACCTCGCCCGCCGAGAGGATCTCGACGTTATCGCCCAGCTGGGGCCGGGCGGCAATGATTTTCTTTTCTTTTCGTTTTGCCATCGTTGTTTTCCTTACTCAGCTTACATCCAGATCATCCAGATACTCCGCGCCATGTTCGGCGATATGGTCTTTTCGGCCTTGCAGATTGTCGCCCAGCAGCAGGTCAAAAACTTCTGCCGTGCGCTCGGCATCGGTGGGCAGTACCTTAATAAGTCTCCGGCTTTCGGGACTCATAGTCGTCAGCCACATCATTTCCGGGTCGTTCTCGCCCAAGCCTTTCGAACGTTGAATCGTATATTTTTCACCATCGATGCGGCGCAGGATGTCAGCCTTTTCCGGCTCGGTGTAGGCAAAGTAGGTTTTGTTTTTGGTGTTGATCTCGTACAGCGGCGACTCGGCGATGTAGACGTAGCCCTTGTTGATGAGGGTCGGCGTCAGGCGGTAGAGCATCGTCAGCACCAGGGTGCGGATCTGGTAGCCGTCCACGTCGGCATCCGTGCAGATGACAACTTTATTGAACCGCAGGTTATCCAGATTGAAGCTGGCTAGATCCTTGTTGTGGCTGCCGCCCAGCTCGACACCGCAGCCCATAACGCGGATGAGGTCGGTGATGATTTCCGACTTAAAAATGCGGGCATAGTCGGCTTTCAGGCAGTTCAAAATCTTGCCGCGGATGGGCATGATGGCCTGGAACTCCGAGTCGCGGCTCTGCTTGACGGCGCCCATAGCGGAATCGCCCTCCACGATATACAGCTCACGGCGGGTGGGGTCCTTGGTGCGGCAGTCCACAAACTTCTGCACGCGGTTGGCCAGGTCCATCTGCTGAGTCATCGTCTTTTTAATGGTGATACGCGCTTTTTCTGCGTGCTCGCGACTCTGCTTGTTGATCAGCACCTGCTTGCAGGCCTTCTCGGCCTCGTCGGGGTGCTCGATGAAGTAGACCTCAAGCTGGTGTTTGAGAAACTCGGTCATGGCCTGGGCCACAAATTTGTTGGTAATGGCCTTTTTGGTCTGGTTCTCGTAGCTGGTACGGGTGGAGAAGCTGGACGAAACCAGCACCAAGCAATCCTGCACGTCGGCAAAAGTGATCGCACTTTCGTTCTTTTTGTACAGGCCTTTAGATTTCAGCCAGGCGTTGACCTGGTTGACGAAGGCCAGGCGGACGGCGCGGTCGGGGCTGCCGCCGTGCTCCAGCCAGCTGGAGTTGTGGTAGTATTCCA
>ERZ1026874.451-NODE-451-length-25629-cov-54.075233_pt1 | contig 25629 bp, 23 predicted proteins | sample MGYA00380167_ERZ1026874 | MGnify/ENA primary metagenome ERZ1026874 (study PRJEB33269, sample SAMEA4719803) | human gut metagenome | biome: human-associated habitat; feature: organic feature; material: feces | place: Cameroon | collected 2013-10 ...
GAGCAACTGACTCTTAATCAGTGGGTCTAGGGTTCGAATCCCTAAGGGTGTACATCAAGAAGAGCGTTTCCGATTTATTTCGGAGACGCTCTTTCTTTTTTTCCCATCAGATGATAGTTATCCAGATGGATTCCTCCTTCTGCTGCGCCTCCTCCATCAGCTTCATCAGCCGATGGAGCCAGATGCGGGAGTTTACCACCATGCCCTTCAGCCTGTTCTCGCCCACCAGGATGCAGCCCTGGGTATCGTCGGGATAGTTGCCTGCATGGATGCGGATGCCCTCAAAGTTAGGCACGCCCTGCAGATAAGGCAGCCACTGCCTGAACCTCGGCGACTGGGTGATGAGCACCCGATAAGTGCCCTCGGGGATGGCGGTGTGGCCCTTCATCTTCTGCGCCTTCTTGCCCGAAATTCTGCCCAATCGGGCATCCACCTGCTGGGGAGCCAGCTCTACACCCAGCAAATTGCGCCACGTAGGCTCCATGGTGTCGCAGAAATAAGTATCTGCCCCCAACTTCTGCTCATCGAAACTATCACGAAACACACGCTTCAAACCCTCGTTGTAGCTGGTTATCACCTTGCGATCTACATCCTCATCAGCCAGAATATACAGACGGCCAATGGTAAAGGTATTCTTCTTTGCTATTCGCTTTAAAACTATTTCCATACTTTTTTTAGTTTATAGTTTACAATTTATAGTTTACAGTTAATATTTTATAGTTTACAATTTTCAACTAATTACCACTTCCCTTCAGGAACTTCAACTTGCGGAAAATGGAACTGTAATTGTAATCGTAATCACCTTCCTTGTTTCCAATCCTCACGATGTAGCCACGATGCACCCACTGGTTCAGAGCGATGTTCACACGGCGCACGTTGTCGTCTTCATAACCCTCCTGACGGCGAAGCTTCACGTAATCCTGCATCGTAAACTCATCAGGCAACTGCTCCTGCAAATTCTTCGGACCATGAGGAGCCGTCTTCGGATTGTCGGCACGGTCGTTGTCGGCATCGTAAATCATCTGTCCGAAAAGTTTCAGCTTGCACCACAGGTCGTAACGCTCGCTCCATCGGATGAAATCCTCGATACTGCTCTCCCACTTCATGCCGTTCGCCACATAGAGCACGCACGCCTTCAGGTAGGCAATGACATTGGCACGGAACGAGAGATTCTCGAATACGAAATTCTGCGACAATCGCGAGAACTCGGCATTCTCTTCCATCAGCTTCCGGGCAAGCCTCAGTGCCTGCGGACAGCTCACCAAGCCCCTAGCCTTCAAGAGATTGTCGATGTAAGGCTTCAGCGCCTCATCAAAGGCAGCATCATAGGTGCCATACACCGGAATCTCCGAACCGCAGGGACGGCGCTCGATAGTGGAAAACGAGATTCTCGAAATCGGACCGTCCGTTACCACACGGCGGAAATAATCCCTGCACTTTCGGGGCGTGCAACTCGCATTCCAGTTGAACCTCACCTGCACCGTCTCCGTAACGCTCTGGGTTCCCACACGGTCCTGACCATAGTTACCCAGGTCGAACGCCAGCTCCATGATTCAGAAATGCTGGTTGGTCTTGCCCTTCAGGGCATCGAAGAGGTTCAGCTCGTTCACCTTGGCATAGAGGAAGTGGTTCTCTGCCTCTTTCATTCGGAGCACGAAGGCAGGGTTGGTCATGTCGATGTTCACCTCCTGAATCACCAGTCCCTCGGGGCGCTCTCGGCGGTCCTTGTTGGCACCCTTGCTGTTGCACTCCTCCTTCCATTTTCGCTCGCGTTCACGCTGCTCCTCGTCACGGCGTCTGACATCCTCCATGATTCTGTTAATCGGCTGGCTCACAGACTCCTTTCCGCTACCCGTTGGTGCACAGAGTATCTGCATCAGCGTAGCTTCGTGCTCCACATTATCGATGTATTTGAATCGGGTTTCGAGCAGATGCGAAGCCAGGGGCGGGAATACGGCCTGCGATACGGCAGGGCGATAGATTTCGGGTGTCTTCGACACGAGCAGCTTGATGAGCTTGGGCAGTTTCTGCGGCATCTGATGGATGTGGTAGAAATACGATTCGGGGTTGCTGATGTCGCCGAAGTTATCCTCGTCGAAGCATCCTGTGCCCCTCGCCTTGTCCTGCTCCTCCTGCGAAAGCTTGATGGCCGTGCGCACGATGTTGGGCAGTCGGTGGCCCTGCTTTCGGTTGCAGGCGCTCTCCACGGTGGCGAAGGCTCGGTTCTGCTCTTCGCCGAAGGTTGGGATAATCTGCTTGATCCAAGCCGCATTATCGTCGCAGAGATAGCGCAGGTAGCAAGCCAGGGTGAAGATGAAGGCATTGCGCGAACCATGTTCCGGTTCGCCGCCCAGCAACTCCACTATTTTGGCAGTGAGTTTTGCATAAGGGATGCCTTGGTATTCAGAGGGGAAGGCTTCTTGAGCTGCCACTCCGCCAGCAGTTTGATCATCTCCAGCAGGGCTGAGATGAGAATCATCAACAGGATGGCTATCAGCAGGTTGGGCAGGCTGAACAGCAGTGCTAGAAGAAACAGCGTTATCGCCGTTAGTGCCCGGAAATCGATTGTCATTACTTTGAACATTGCAATTTGAACTTTGAACTTTATGATTACTATTAACTTTTAACTCTAAATTATTAACTTTCTGAAGGCTTTGAACTTGATGATCAGCATTTGGGGATGTAACTTTTCTTTCCTTGAAAAGCTCCTCTTCGTTGATATAGAGAAGATACTCTTCGGGAACAAGGAAAGATGGGCGGGCCAAATCCTTCACCACCGTATCATACTCCGAATCCTCCAGCTGCTGCGACATCCATCGCTGCGCCATGGCGATATCCATACCCTCGGGAATGATAAACACGAGGCGAAGCCCCTGGGTAGAGGGAGTTACGTGAACGAGCACTATCAAATCCAAGACACTGAGAGTATTTGTTGCTTGCTCGCTGCTTGCCGAGGATTGCAAATCTCCGGGAGCTTGCGTTTCCCATAACATCTTATCAGCCAACACCTTCTTCTTCTCCTCCCAATATCCTCGGGGATTCGGAATGTGGTCGATATCATAAATCGAGAGGCCGCTGGGGATAGCCTCATCATTCTTGCGCCTGCCGTTTCTGAAAGTGGCGTGGGGCGTGAGGATAGGCAACTGCGACTTGAGTTTCTTCTTCATCTCCTCGTAGTCATCGTTGCAAATCTCGCCTCGCTGCTTACTCTCCAGGGCATCCGCCAGCTGGGCGCAAACCATCTTCACCCTGCTGCTCTTCAGCGCCTGGTGAAGAAGTGCAGGGGTGCATATCTGCACCACCTGACTTCTAATATTATCAGAATATCCTATTGCCATTATTCCTTACTTTTTATGAGTCGTAGCCTTGTCTTCACGGGAATTTGCCTCGTAAAACTTATGGATAAACTTGCGTCCCTTCTCCGTCCACACCAGATGCGAGTGCGAAGTAGTAATTCGGGGTGAAACCTCGCCATGCCCGGTGCGGGTCTTGGCATATCCTCGATGGGCATACTCGGCATAGAGCATGTATTGTCCGCTCTGGTAATACTGCACGTGCTGCACGCAGAGCCATCGGTTCAGCTCCTGGGCCGTGATACCCATCTCCTTGGCTATCTGCGTGGTGGTGTAGCACGAGATGGACCGGAGCACTTCTACGGCATAGGAGGCATCATCAAAGAGATGGTCGATGTCCTGCTCCTGCTTTGAAACCACGGCACAGGTCTCGTTGAGCAGCAACTTCTGCGAAGCGATTCTCGCCTCCAGTTGGCCTATCTTTACGTTCAGCTGGTAGCCGCCGTCCTTGCGGATAGCCGGCAGCACCTCTCCGCACACCCAGTCCTGGAAGGGTTCAGCCTGAGGCTTGTCGGAGCGCATGATGAGCTTGTAGAAGTTGAGCTCCGAGATGAAGGTGAAGCTAACCTCATGCTTCTTTATCGACTCGCCGTGCTGGTTCTTCTGGGTGGTGGTGACCTTCATCTGATGAACCCCACCAGGTTTCAGTGCCGTCTTGGCACGGCTCGGATTCTTGATGTCCAGGGCATTGCAAACATCTACCAGGCAGAACAGCGGCTCCATAAAGGTGCCAGCTACACGGATGTCACCAAACAGGGGGTGACTGAAAATCTGTACATTCATTTTCATAATCTTGCATTTTTTTAAATTCAACAATCATTTTAAAATTCAACATTCCGTTGTCGTTTTGACAATGCAAAGATAGGGGAAAAAAAGAAAAGAAATAAAAAAAATGCCTGTAATTACCTGCCGTACAAATGATTACAAGTAATTACAAGCATTCTACAAAGAATCGTACAAGTTTGTACAAGTTCTCTTATTCAAATTTCGCATTGTTTATTGCTTTTCGCCTTGTTCATTGCTTATTGCAATTTTACAAGGGGCAAATCCCTTGCTTCATATTTTCACCATGGCAAATGCACCTGACTGTTCCAGCACGACTCCGTGCATGGATAGATGCCATGCTTGTGGAGCGGTTTCCACAAATCACGATTGTAGCTGATATCACTGATCTTCTTCTCCACCAACCATGCGTTGACCAAGTTCGTAATCTGTACAGGTTTCAGCATTCTCGCCAAGCGCACAAACTCCAGGGCGTTTGCCTTGTCGCCCATGAAGCAGAGCTGAATCTCAGCAATCCAGTCTTCGTCTTGCGAAGAAGCCTGCGCCATATCCTTCAGGATATCCTGCCCATCCACCTCGATGCCCATGTTCTTATCGAAATGAGCCTCAATCTTGTCTACATGGTTTATCTGCTGACCGATGTTGCCATAAAAGTTGTTCTGAATCGTCGGTCTTTCCCAATTGTTACCATTCTGATTTTCCATATCGTTCACTTATTTAAAAATTGTTCGAAGATTGTTCAAAGATTGTTTATCTTCTTTTTCTGTTCTTCCATCCAGTAAGGCATAACCGACGAAACGTTGTTTGCATTGTTCGACTGCTGGGCAACAGAACCATAGAAATTATTCACGGTAACCCCACCAGTTGTCCCCTGTGGTATTCCATTCATGGCCCCTGCATTCAGCAGTTTGATTTGTTCATCCTTCTGATTTATAATGTGTTGCATCGTTTCCTTCTCGATGCGATGACTGTCAAGCACCTCTTTCAGCTGCCTTTCCAGCTGTTTGCATTTCTGCTCAAGCTGCCGGTTAAAAGCAGCAGTGATATAGTTACTATTCTCGATGGCCTTGAAATGCTCGTTCTTCTTCTTCTCTGCGGCAAGCTGAGCCTCCAATGCCTGTATCTTCAATTCATTGGGGTCAAGAGGATACAATTCCGGAGAATAAAATCGTTCCTCTACAGCATCTATCATCTTAGGGAAACAATTGCAAAAATAAAGGAAATTTTTTGTTTTACGCAACTTTCCTTGACCGGTTAATACCTTCTTCATTTTTGATAGATATTCGTTTAACAGAAGACATTTATGGGCCTGCAAGAACAAAATTGAATGTATCATCCACAGACAAAGATAAATCTCACCATCATGTATATACATAGAACTAACTCCATGTTTGCTCTTCTGAAGCAAAATTTCAACCTCTGAAGCAAGTTCCTTCATAGTACCTTTGGGGGAGTTATACAGCTGGGCTGCCATAGCATAGGCAACATTGAAATAAATCAATTGATCGTACTCTTGAATAGCACCAAACATTGATGCATACTTAAACATCTGCATCAACAGATTGTTCAAGCCATTGGCTTCATACTCTTCGATAGAAGACTTCATACGATACTGCTGAGCAGCTACTTGACTGGTTTGATTGTTAGGAGTTTCCATAATCGTCATTTGTTTTAATAACTCGATTGGGAGTTTGTTATTATTATATTCTGCGATTCGTGGAGCATCCATCTCTCTTGGTAAACGAGGGAAACAGGTGTTTCATTGGTCGTGGGCGCAAAGGTAATGATTATTTTTGAAACAACCAAACAAAATCAGAAAAAATTTGTTTTACTTTTGTTTTTCATGAAGTAGAGCAAAAAGTTTCTCTCCGGCTGGTAGAGCAAAGCACCCACTGCGTTGAGCGAAGCACACCCGCTTGATTACGATTACGATTACAGTTCAAAAATCCGCAGGGTTGATACTTTCGGAAAACTTAGGGAGATAGAGAGTTATATTATATATATTTATATATATAAATATATATAATATAACCCCATATAACCCCTACTTTTCATCGTGCGGAAAATGGAACTGTAATCGTAATCGTAATCAGATGGTATCTTTCTGGGGTGTAAGCTTTGATGAGGGGGCACAGTCTGCTATCTGCAAAACTATGAGATGTCTTCGAAGAAACTATATTTTCTTCTTCCCTAATCATAGAGTTTTTTTAATTAACACGATTCCGCCCAAATGTTAACGGCGTTTAACATAACTCTGCAGGGTGATTTTTGGAGGTATCGGAATTTTGTTGTACCTTTGCAACGTCATTCAGAAGAAAGGCTGCTGATGACTACTCAGAGAAAGAGTCTCCGGACTCTACACTCCGACTACAAGGGAATCAATAATCACTAATCATTAATCACTAATCACTAAAAAGCTTATGGGACAAGGAAACATTAAGTATCGTAAAGTAAAGCGTACCCCTCAGACGGGTGAGAACGCTGGTAAGGAACTCTGGTATGCCACCGTGGTTACCGACAGAGAGATGAACTTCGAGGAGTTCGTGGATCACATTTCATCCCACAACTCGCCTTACAGCCGCGGCACCGTGCACGGCGTGATGATGGATATGCTCGACTGCCTGAAGGAGCTTATCCTCGACGGCAAGAGCGTGCGTCTAGGCGACCTGGGTCTCTTCTCCATCGGCATGAGTTCACGCGGAGAGGTGAGCAGAGACAAGGTTACTTCGGCTAGCGTGGAGGGCATCCATCTGTTGGTAAAAAATACCAAGAACTGGAGTAACAGCGAGCTGAAGAAGCTCTGCAAGATTACTGCCTACGACGCCCGTGGCGGCGAAGAGACCGATGGAGGCGGAACTTCAGGTGGTGGAAGCAACGGAGACGGAACCAACGGCGGCGGCAGCGGCAACACCAGCCAAGGTGGCGGAACCGACCAGGGTTCTACCGGCGGAGGCGACAAGGGCGACGGCGATTCTACTGACGTAACCATCTAGAGCAAGCCCCTTCGGGGGCTACTCTTTCATCCTATCACATCTCGAAAAAAATTAACCACCAATCACTAATCATCAATCATTAATCACTAAAACGACTGCCTATGAAGAAGGAAAACTGGAAGACATTGATTCAGATTTTAATCTCGATTCTTACTGCCGTAGCCACTTCGCTCGGCGTTACGAGCTGCATGAGTTAAACGACTGAGCTGCATGAACTAAACGATTGAGCTGCAAGAGTTAAACAAAAAGAGGACATACCGAAAGCACCTTCCACGCTTTCCGGCATGTCTTTTTTTTTATTCTTCATTGCAGCCATACGAACAAAGGTATGAAGCCCAGTTTACACTTCTTAAGCTCTTGTGATTTTCTCTATTTCATTCTTACTCAAGTTAAGAGTGCTAGCCACAATTTCTACAGAAACTCCGGCCTGGAGAAGCTTTTTGGCTGATTCCATTTTCTCCTCATTAGCTCTTTTTAATTGCTCTTCGGCTTTCTTTCTCTGTTCTTCAGCTTCCTTTAACTGACTAGAAGTTGCTTCCAACTGATTAGAAGTTGCCTTAAGTTTCTCTTTAGCATCATCATTAGCCTTCGTCAAACGCTCCAACCTGCCAGCAAGCGTCTTCTCCACGCTCACAGCATCCCAGAAGTCATCATAACCAAGAAGTTCCTCCTCGGTATATGCAGACTCTTCTATCTCTGATACAGCCTTGGCAATCTCCGGGTTGGCAAGCAATTCTGCGGGAACAGTCTTCGTCTTCTCATCGATTTCTGTCAGATATCTAAGCCACAAAACCTGCATCTTCTTCTCTGTAAATGTATGAGGTGTAAACTTCGGTAATTCTACAAATACCAAATGCAAACCATCTATCACCTTATCAGTATGCTCCTCATGAACAAGATGATAATAGTGGTAATAGTCATCAAGTTCTGGCTCAAAAACCTCATTAACAAGATTGATGGAATAAACTGGCTTCAGAAGAGAATAATCTTCACTAAGGCTTGGATAATTCACATATGCTTTAGAGTCAATAAAAAAAACTCGCTGCATAAATTCCTTCGACCAAATTATCTGTATTTCAACAATAAACTGACCTCCCTTGGCATCCTCGCATCTTACAGCCAAAACACGATATTTTTGCAATGGAGTTTTGGGCATTATTCCAAGTGTAAGATAGGCCACAGAAGTGATTTCTTCTTCCTCGCTCTTAAAAGGAAGAAGGGCGTTAAGCAAACTCTTCACCAACTCGGGATGTTCGCCAAATACTTTATAGAAGGTCAAATCGGCCTTAGGATCCAAATATTTCATAAGCCTTTCTATTTTTTCTGCAAATATACATCAATATTCCAAAACCTGCAAGCATTTTAATGGATTTTAACCCCTTTCTTGCCATCACAGAATAAGCGAAGCCGTTCTAAAAGTATTGCCAGGCTATGACTTACCGTTCTAAAGTATTCTAAAAAACATCGTGTACCCCACCACATGAAAAAAGTTGGTGGGGTTCATCTGATGAAGGTCACCAACTTTTTCAGGTAAAATGGTAATTTTCTGTTAATCACTGACTATGGCAGAGAAGTTGGGCGAGATCACAGACATGTTTTCCATGGCTTACATCGCTAAGGCTTACTTTGGCAAATCGCACTCTTGACTAGCACATAAGATGAACGGCAACATCGTTAACGGAAAGACCTCCCAATTCTCTCCTAACGAGCTTGAAATCCTCAGAACAGCCTTGCAGGATATGTCGAAGAAATTTGGAGCACTTAGCCTTGCCATATATTTCTAAATAATGAGGTTCTTTTTCATGTTTTTTACTTTATAGAATAAAATAATCTTAATTTATATCTAAAAATTTGATTTTCTCAATGAATTTTTGTATTTTTGTGAATAATTTTAAAAGAAAGGCAATATATGAGTTATAACATTATTAATGCCATAGTCAACTTAGTCAAACATTCAACTTTGATTTTGGCAGAACAAAACGGCGGCAACAATCGAGCTAACGATATGGGCACAGCCTTAGAAGACTACATAAAGAATCTGTTTTCAGACTCTTTCAGTCTGTCCACGAAAGATAGACTCGAAAAATGGCAAGAAGTTTTTTCTTATCTTGGTAATAATTCTAATCCTCCAGATATTATGCTAAGAAACGGCGATGCTATCGAGGTAAAGAAGATTCAGTCCAAAGGTTCTTCTCTAGCTTTGAATAGCAGCTATCCCAAACATACATTAAAGGCTACAAATCCTTTAATAAACAAAGCTTGTAAAAATGCAGAGGAGTGGAAAGAAAAAGATATGATTTATGCTATTGGAGTAGTAAAAGACAGTTATCTTCATAGTTTATGCATGGTATATGGTACAGAGTATTGTGCTTCAGACGAAATATATTCAAATATTCGTAGACGAATTAAAGATTCTGTTATAAATACTCCTGGTGTTGAGAACGAAGAAACAAAAGAGCTTGGACATATTAACAAGGTAGATCCGTTGGGTATAACGTATCTGAGAGTAAGAGGTATGTGGGGAATAGAAAATCCTACTAAAGTCTTCAACTACGTTTACACTCCAAACGACAATGCTGACTTTAATTTCATGTGCATTATCAATGATACAAAATGGAAAACTTTTGATAACAAAGATGAACTCATTACACTATCAAAATTGCATGCACATTTAAATATTTCTGACATTAAGGTCAAAGATCCAGATAATCCGGCAAAATTAAAACCGGCAAAAATGATAACATTTTACATTTAACAATACATGAATTTAATAAGCTTATTTTCCGGTGCAGGTGGACTAGACTTAGGCTTTCACAAAGCTGGTTTCAAGACCATTACTGCAAACGAATTTGATGAGAAGATATGTCCAACGTTTAGAGCAAATTTTCCTAATGTTCAGCTTATAGAGGGTGACATTAGAAAGCTTACCTCAGATGACTTTCCGGATGACATTGATGGCATTATTGGTGGACCTCCATGTCAATCCTGGAGTGAAGCAGGCTCATTAAAAGGCATAGAAGATGCAAGGGGACAATTGTTCTTTGATTACATTCGCATTTTAAAGGACAAACAGCCTTTGTTCTTTGTTGCTGAAAATGTATCAGGCATGCTTGCTGCAAGGAATGCAGAGGCTGTAAGAAATTTTCTAGCACTCTTTGACGAAGCTGGTTATAATGTGAATCTTCAGATGCTTAATGCCAATGACTTTGATGTACCGGAAGACCGTGACCGTGTTTTCTATGTTGGTTTTCGCAAAGACCTAGGAATTACAAACTTTGTATATCCAACACCACAAAGCCATCGACCAACTCTGCGTGAAGCTATCTGGGATTTAAAAGACACAGCTATCCCAGCAAAAGAAAAGAATCACACAAATGGTGCAAATTGTAAAGTACCCAACCATGAGTACTTCATAGGAGCATTTTCGCCTATATTTATGTCTCGTAATCGAGTAAGATCTTGGGATGAACCAGGATTTACGGTACAAGCAAGTGGACGACAGTGTCAACTTCATCCACAAGCACCAAAAATGATAAAGGTTGAAAAAAATCTACAGAAATTCGTGCCTGGCAAAGAACATCTTTACCGCAGAATGACAGTTAGAGAAGTTGCTCGTATTCAAACATTTCCTGATGATTTTGTGTTCATATATAATGATGTTAATTATGGATACAAGATGATTGGCAATGCTGTGCCAGTAAATTTGGCATACCATATGGCAAAACAAATAAAATGGACTCTTGATTCAAGAGGTATAAAAAGTAAATTATCATGAAAGTCGTATCTTTTTTTTCGGGTTGCGGAGGCTTAGATTTAGGGTTTGAACAAGCAGGATTTGAGGTCATTTGGGCAAATGACAATGATAAAGCTGTGCATGAAACCTATATGCTTAATCACTCTAACACTTATTTATGCAAGGATGACATGCGCAGTTTGTCTGCGCATGACATTCCTGAGTGTGATGGTTTCATTGGTGGACCTCCTTGCCAATCCTGGAGTGAGGGAGGTAAGCAAAGAGGGTTAGCTGATGAACGAGGGCAACTTTTCTTGACATATATACAATTTATAAAAGTCAAGAAGCCTAAATTCTTTGTTATAGAGAATGTCAAAGGCATATTGAGCGAAAAGCATTTTCAGACATTTATGCAAATGCTAGATGAGTTGAAAAGTGCTGGGTATATCGTACATTATTCTCTGATGAATACAATGTACTACCACATCCCACAAGAAAGATACCGGGTAATCGTAGTTGGTATCAGAAATGATATCAAAATAGACTACCATTTTCCTAACCCTGACGAAAATAGAATTATAACTCTACAAAAGGCGATTGGTGATATATCAGAACCACCTACAGAGTATATGAATGAAAAGGTTGAGCAAAAATATCAAACAAGATGGAATCACGATGTTTATATTGGAGCTTTTGATGATAAGTTTATGGCAAGAAATCGCGTGAGAGGATGGAATGAGGTATCTTTTACCATCCAGGCTCAAGCACGCAATTGTCCGTTACACCCACAGGCGCCAAAAATGCTTTACATATCTCGCAATAAACAGATCTTTGTTCCAGGGAAAGAATCTCTTTATCGTAGATTGAGTGTTAGAGAATGCGCTCGAATTCAAACTTTTCCTGACAAATTTAGATTTATATATAAAGATGTTTGTGATGGATATAAGATGGTTGGTAACGCTGTACCTCCAAGATTAGGAAAGGCGATAGCTCAATCGTTAAAAGACGCATTCAGCCATGAGAATAAACAAAGTATTTCGATTTTGGTCGCAACTTATAGGGATGACCATCAACTGCAAGTTACAAAAGAACAAAAACTTTATTATGTAAGAGCTGGATTTAGAAAAGGTGCAATGCAATTTGCTTCTGGAATGAAAGCACCAGAATACTTGTTTCTCCATAAAGGTGAAAAGAAGCATCTATTTATATTAAAGAAAGAGGAACCTCTGTTGGTTTCGAAAGAAACACTACAAGCTTATGGCTTTGTCCCATCTGGTGATTTGTATTGGTTATTCCATATTGAAAATATGGAGGACGTAAAATGTCCGATTGACGTAAATAAAATCACCATTTCTGAAGGTAAGGCTAGATTTGCCCCATTTATAATTGAGCAAAATATATAATATTGCTAAAGTAATTGCAGAATTTTTAATTGATAGCTAGTAATGACAATAATTATTATTTATGTATGAAGAAAGAGCAAATATATTCTCGTTTGGCAGAGTTAAGTTCGTATTTTTCCTTTGGAAGAATACTTGGGTATGTGGCGATTTTTGAAACTATTGGTATAGAAACCCAATTAATACATGGACAAGAAGATAGGAAAAGCAGAATGATTTCTGCAGAATTGAACTTTCTAACTGGGCTATGGATGAATAATGTAGATTTGGGTAAGACTTGGGGAATAAGCTTGGATGACAGAATCATAGAGGAAGTGTATTCTCTTATGAATCAGATACATGATATTTTCCTTTCAGATGATAGCGTCTCAGGGCAATTCGTTGAAACTTTTTTGTATGAAGGTGATATGTCATATGATTGGCAATCTGTATATTTTGCAGAGAAGAAATATGCAGATCCAAACTTATGTATGGTTCTGCAAACGCAATTTAAATTTAATCCAAATGTTTTAACCTCAACATTGTCAAAAATAAAACATCGTTTAGAAAGTCAGATAAATCGGAGAATAGAAGAAAAGAATAAAAAGCATGATTACATATCACCAATGAATGCTTTTACCATAAAGCCCAATGTTGCCAATAAGCTCTTTACTAAGGAAGAGCTTGAAGTTATTGATTCGTTGTCCTTTGAATTAGGAAAAGAAGTTTCTAAAACACAAATTTCGTCCATGCTTGATTTTAATGTGTTTTACCAGCAACCCATAATAAAACTTCCTGATAATCGGGGATATTTTTTTGTAAATGAGCATGCTGTAAGTGTAGCTATGAACGAAACCCCTTTTTATTGGCTTTGCGACAACTCATTCTATGGTAAAAAAACAGGAACAATACGTGGTAATATAGCAGAACAGCTTGTGCTAGATATCGTTAACCGCAGGTTTCCGAACGCTTTTAGTCATATAGATATAAAGAAGAGAAAGTCATCAAATAGAATCACAGATATTGATGTATTTTATAGTTATAAATCGGATGGTGTTGTCTTTCAGGTTAAGAGTAAAAGACTAACGGAATTATCTAAAAAAGGTGATTTGGAAAGTTTGGAAAGAGACTGTAAAGCTGCAATCATTGATGCTCATGAACAGGGATTGAAATGCAAAAATTGCTTGAAGAATGCATCACAATATTATTCTTTAAATAAGAATGGCCTGGCTTTTGCTGAAAATTTAAAATTCATGTATAATATATGTATAACGCTTGATGCTTTTCCAGGAATAGCAACTATTTGTTATTTGAAGAATTTTGACTATAAACAAAATCCAATTATGGCTATGTCTCTTTATGACCTCGATATTGTGTTCTATCTTTTTTTGCCAAATACTATTATGGATTATTTTAGATTTAGATATCAATGTATGCTTCATGGCATCTATGGTATAAATGAAGTATATTATATAGGTGCATACATGGCTAATACATTAGGTGAGTACCCAAAACTTCACAACAATAAAATTCCTCGTGAATATGCACTATATGCAGACTACATCATAAAGAAAAGTCGGGAATATGAATTCTCAAACAAAGATGTGGATTGTGATTTGCTCTCACTCTTGCGAAAATATCCATTGAAAGCACCAATCACTTGTCAATAAAAAAGCAATTTACAAGTGCATAGGAGAGCGTACTTTCTCTCCTATGCATTAGCTCTAACTATTTTTTGCACACTGCCACCGAAATAGCAATGCTAATCACAGCAACTGTTATCACAACGTAAGCCATCAGTAACCCCCATGTTGCATAATCTTTAAAAAACCTTGTAGAATTTTTCAAAATCCACAAGTTTTTCAGAGATTTTTAAAGTTGTCTTGCAAAACTTTCCTAGGTTTTCAAAGAATACCAAACTAGAGCTTTCTCCTTCAAAATGTGAGGGAAAAGTCTGTAAAGTCTTTTGAGTAGTCGTCATCGATATGCCGAGTTAATCAGCAAGGCAATAAGGAGTAATCTTGTATGGAATGACGATTCTATCAGCAAGGCTACAATTTGGAAGGGCAGCCTTTCGGTATAGAAGACTCCCATATACTTCCCGTGCACTGTAACAGAAATGGTTAAAACAACCCTATCTTTACAACAGAGCAAGAGGTAAGAATGCTCAACATAAAAGTGTGGGAGAAGACCGAGCCTTTTTCTCTTATAACAAATAGTGAGGTGAAAAAGCTGGTGGGGTTCATCAGATGAAGGTCACCAACTTTCCCAAAAACTGTATATAAAACAAAAAGACAAAGCCACTAGAAAACCAGCAGCTTTGTCTTTTCTAATTATATACTATTTATATACTATCAATGATTTCTCCGTTATAAGAAATCATTCAAAAACTTATCCGAAATTATCGTACATGATACTCTCAGGATCTACTCCCAGAGAATCCAGATAATCTGTAACGGTCTTGATCAGCATTGGAGGTCCGCAGAGATAGTACTCGCAATCCTCTGGTGCCTCGTGATCCTTCAAGTAGGTATCACGGATGCAGTTAACAGCAAATCCCTCGTAGTACTTCACGCCCTGAGCATCTGCCACTGGGTCCTTGCGGTCGAGTGAAAGATGGAAGTGGAAGTTAGGGAATTCCTTCTCAAGCTCCCAGAAGTCCTCGAGGAAGAAGGCCTCACCCAACGCACGCGCTCCGTAGAAGAAGTGGAGCTCACGGTCGGTGGTGTGCAGGGTCTTGGTCATGTGCATGATCTGCGCACGCAAAGGAGCCATACCGGCACCACCACCAATCCAGATCATCTCCTTGCCCGAGGTGAAGTTAGGATGGAAGTCGCCGTAAGGACCACTCATCATTACCTTGTCGCCTGGCTTCAATGAGAAGATGTAAGAAGAAGCGATACCTGTTGGTACGTTCTGGAAACCTACCTGTGGACGTGGCAAGAATGGAGTTGTGGCGATACGTACGGTCAGGGTGATGATGTCACCCTCGTCAGGATAGTTCGCCATAGAGTAAGCACGAACGGTAGGCTCTGGGTTGTGAGCCTTGAGAGAGAAGATGTTGAACTTCTTCCATGCTCCGATGTACTCCTCGCCAATGAGATCCTTGTCGAAGTCCTTGTCGTAATCGATGCAGTCGTATGCAGGAATCTTGATCTGAGCGTAAGAACCCGGAACGAAGTCCATGTGCTCGCCTGGAGGCAGAGCCACCTTGAACTCCTTGATAAATGATGAAACGTTCTTGTTGGAGATAACCTCGCACTCCCACTCTTTCACGCCCATCACACTCTCAGGCACCTTGATCTTCAGGTCGCCCTTCACCTTGCACTGGCATCCCAGACGCCAGTGGTCCTTAATCTGCTTGCGGGTGAAGTGAGGCTTCTCAGAATCGAGAATCTCGCCGCCGCCCTCGAGCACCTGAACCTTACACTGGCCACAGCTTGCCTTACCGCCACAGGCAGAAGGCAGGAAGATGCCGTTCTCATTCAGCGTAGTCATCAAACTGCTGCCCTGAGGCACGTTGATGGTCTTGTCGCCATTGATTTCGATATTTACATTTCCGCTAGGGCTCAGATACTTCTTAGCCACGAGCAGGATGATAACCAGCAGGAGAATCACCACGAGGAAAACTCCGATACTAGCCAATATAAATGATGTATTACCCATATCTATAGTCCTCCTATTTTAGATTTTCAAGCCTGAGAAGCAAAGCATAGCCATTGCCATGAGGCCTACTGTGATAAATGTGATGCCGAGTCCCTGCAATGGCTTTGGCACGTCGCAATACTGCATCTTCTCGCGGATGGCTCCCATCAGGACGATGGCGAGAGTCCAACCCAGACCGGAACCTACGGCATAAACGATGCTATCCCATACTGAGGTGATAGCCTGAGTATTGGTAGGCTCCATCAGGATGCGCTGCTGCATGAAGAGCGATGCACCCATGATGGCACAGTTTACGGCAATCAATGGCAGGAAGATACCCAGCGCTGCATAGAGCGATGGTGAGAACTTCTCTACAATCATCTCTACCAGCTGCACGATACCGGCGATGACGGCGATGAAGAGGATGAAGCTCAGGTAAGTGAGGTCAACACCCAGAATGCCATCGGCGCTGAGCACCTTGGTCTGCAACAGGTAATCTACAGGCACGGTGATGAGCAACACGAAGGTTACTGCCAAGCCCAAGCCCAAAGAGGTCTTCACGTTCTTGGATACTGCCAAGTATGAACACATACCCAGGAAGTAGGCGAAGATCATGTTATCGACGAAAATCGAACGGAAAAACAAACTTATTGCGTGCTCCATCTTACTTCTCCTCCTTATAAATATAGGCACGATGTACCCAGATTACACATCCAACGAGAATCAATGCCATGGCTGGCATGGTCATCATACCGTTGTTAACATATCCAAAGTCGTAAGCTCCCTCTGGAATCAGCTGGAAACCGAGCAAAGAGCCGCGGCCCAGGAACTCACGAACAGCACCCACAATCACGAGGATGAGGGCGTAACCCAAACCATTACCTACACCATCGAGGAATGAAGGCCAAGGCTTGTTCATCATGGCGAATGCCTCCAAACGACCCATCAGGATACAGTTGGTGATGATCAGACCCACATACACTGAGAGCTGCACGCTCACGTCGTAGGCGAAAGCCTTCAGCACCTGGCTCACGATGGTAACCAGGGCAGCAACTACCACCAGCTGGACGATGATACGGATGCGCTGAGGGATGGTGTTGCGGATGATGGAAATAATCACGTTAGAGAATGCCGTGATGATAGTAACGGCAAGTCCCATCACAATGGCTGGCTTCAGCTGGGAAGTAACAGCCAGGGCACTACAGATACCAAGCACCTGAACGAGCACAGGGTTGTCGCCGTTCAGTGGCTTGATGAATGCCTCCTTATTTTGTTTACTAAATAATGCCATAATTTCGCTTAATTATTTAATGAATTTAGCAAGACCTTCCTTGAGCATGGCATCCACACCGTTGGATGTCAATGTAGCACCGGTAACGGCATCCACATTGTTAGGGTCGCTGGCAGGAGCGTCTTTCTCAACGCCCAGAGCGATGCCCTCTACTCCATCCTTGTGAATCTTCTTGCCCTGGAATTTCTGCTGCCACTTCAGGTTGTCCTTGATTTCAGCACCCAGTCCGGCAGTCTCGCCTTCGTGGTTGAAATATACGCCATAGATGGTGTTGTTGTCGGCATCCACGGCGATGAAGCCTGAAATGCCGCCCCAGAGACCCATACCCTTTACGGAGTAAACAGTCTTCTTCTGACCATCAATCTCGCACTCGTAATACTTCATGCCGTCCTTCTCCTTCTCGTCCTTCACCACCTCTTTATATTTGGCAGCCGCAGTAGCGTTGTCAAGGTCGCGCAGGTTCAGGGAGTTCAGAATCTGCTTCTGAGTATCAAGAGCCACGTTGGCATCCTGTGTTGCCTTCAGTGAAGAAGACACGAACGCGAGCAGGAATGCCACGATTACCACGATGATAACCGAATAGATAATAGTATAGCTATTTGAATTTGTCTTCATATCTACATTCCTCCTACATTATTTAATAGCACGTTTAGCACGGCGAGAGATGTTGCTCTGAACTACACAGTAGTCGATGAGTGGAGCAAACATGTTGCCGAAGAAGATAGCGAGCATCATACCCTCTGGATAACCTGGGTTCATCACACGTACGATGACGGCGATGGCACCGATGAAGAATCCGTAGAAGTACTTACCTTTCTCTGTACGGGCTGAGGTTACAGGGTCGGTAGCCATGAACACGGCACCGAAGCAGAAACCACCCAGCACGATGTGCTCATACCAGGCGATAGGTGTCATGCCGAGAGCCTGGAAGATAAGCGCCATCACGATGCCGCCTACGAATACGCAGCCCATGGTCTTCCAAGATGCGATGCCTGTCCAGAGAAGGATGATGGCACCGATGGCGATGGCGATGACTGAAGTCTCACCGATACAGCCAGGAATGAAACCGATGATAGAATCGCAGAGACTAGCTGAAGGCATGCTGCCCTGAGCCAGCTGACCGAGAGGAGTAGCAGCAGTGAAGCCATCAGGCAGGGTGTTACCCAGACCGAAGATAGCATCCTTAGCCACCCAAACCTTATCACCACTCATAGCCAATGGATATGAGAAGAAGAGGAACATACGGGCACCCACAGCCACATTGAAGATGTTCATACCTGTACCACCGAAGATCTCCTTGCAGAAGATAACTGCGAAGGCGCACGCCAGGGCGAGCATCCACAGCGGTGTAGAGATAGGAATGATCAATGGGATGATGATACCGCTGACGAGGTAACCCTCCTGGATTTCCTCGTGCTTCCACTGAGCCCAGGCAAACTCGATGCCGAGACCCACGATGTAGCTAACCAGCAACTTAGGGAGGACAGCCAGGAATCCGAAGCCGAAGACCTCGATGAAGCTGGCAGCATCCAGTGTACCTGCAGCCTTGAAATTCTGGTATCCCACATTATACATACCGAAGAGCAAAGCAGGAATCAGGGCGATTACCACAAAGCTCATGATGCGCTTCGAGTCGATGGAATCGTGGATGCTGGCTCCGCTCTTCGCTGTCGTATTTGGCACGTACAGGAAGCTCTCAAAACCGTCAAACACGCTCTCGAAGGCATGCAGCTTACCTCCCTCTTGGAAGTTAGGCTTTATCTTATTGAGATAATTTCTTAATGCACTCATTATTTAAATAATTAATAGAACTAAAACTAAGCGTTCTCCTTGCGCAGGGTATTCAAGCCCTCGCGTACAATCTTCTGCAATTCGAGCTTAGATGAATCCACGAACTCAGCCACAGCAAAATCTTCAGGACTTACCTCGTAGATACCGAGCTGCTCCTGCTTGTCGATATCGCCGGTGATGATTGCCTTGATGAGATACTCACCATAGATGTCCATCGGGAGCACCTTGTCATACTCGCCGCTCATGATCATGTGGCGCTCGCCACCCTTCACGCGGGCATCGAGATTATACTCCTTCTTCTTGCCGAAGAGCCAGGAGAGATATGAACGCGATGTAGAGAACTGATCGGTACGTGGAAGAATCCAACCCAGCATTTCATCGTTGTCATCACCCTCTGGGATGGCTGTAATCTCTGATGTATGACCACCTACAAAATCGGCTGTAGTCGTCTTTACACCGGTAAGAGGATTACCATTGATAAGTCGCACATGGTCAGTAGCTTTCAGCTGATTGGCTACAAAACTGCTTAAAGGTGTACCTACCAATACTTCAGCATAGCCAGGAGTCTTGATTTCACTACCAGCCACAGCTACAGTCTTGTGCAAATCAACCTTACCTGTCAGGAAGAGTCTTCCGAAGAAGATAACCGATGCTGGATCTACTGTCCAAACCACCTCGCCCTTGTTTACAGGGTCGATGTTGTTCACCTGTACGCCTACATTACCTGCCGGACAAGGACCGTCGAATACATTGAGTTCTACGTTCTTAGCCTCGCCGAGCGCATTGCTGTGCTGGTCAACGCCAACACCAAGATAAGTTTTCGCAATCTTGCTCAAGGCTGTCAAACCCGTCTGGAAAGCCTCTTCGTTGCCTTCGAGTTCTACCTCAAAGTCGGCTGCGAGCGGCATGTCACGGAGAGCGGAAACGAAAATTGCCTTAGGCTTGGTGTCGGGAGTAGTGGACACAGCATAAGGCAACTGGTTGATGTATCCGAAGAGACCTGCCTCAAGCAGCGCCTGCTTGACAGCCTCACCGTCTAACGCATCAACGTTTTTCTTACCAAAATCCGTAGAGGTCTGTACTGCGTCGGCTTTCACCTTCACGCAGAGCACCTTTCGGCGCTCACCTCTCTCAATGGCGGTTACTTCTCCGCTCACTGGCGAGGCAAACTTCACCTCCGGGCAAGCCTTGTTCACAAACAAGGCATCTCCGGCATTGACATGATCGCCCTCGCGTACTACCACCTTAGGAGTAACACCCACGAAAGCCGCAGGAACCAGCGCATATTCGCCAGCCTGAGCCACCTGGAGCGTTACATCCTTGGAAGCCTTACCCGTAAGGTTAATGTCCAAGCCTTTACGTAACTTAATTACATTTGCCATAACTACATTAAAAAATATTATATATAAACTTACTAATCACTTCAAGATATATGCGTCAGCGCCCTCATCAAGACGCTATCCTGGCTATCTGCCATAAAACATATATTTTATCTACTTCTATGCTGAAACTTCTAAACGTGCTGCAAAAATAGTGAAAAAAAGTGATATAAAAAAGAAAAATTGTGTGAATTATTCGATTTTATGCCGAATTTTCCGTAATTTTGTCGCAAAATTCAAATTAGTAACATTTTTGTAAACTAGAGAAAGCAACTCTGAAACATTTAAAACATATCATCAATAGCATTATATGGACGCTGGCTGCTGTCTATTTCTTGCTTGTCGTACTGTTGCACGTGCCACCAGTACAGGCCTTCATCGGCTCTGAAGTAGCCGGTGCACTGGCTCAGAAATTCGGCACTCAGGTAAGTATCGGAAAGGTGAACCTGGGCTTCTTCAACCGCATTATCATAGATGACGTGATGATGCTCGACCAGAAAGGCGACAGCATGATCTGTGCTTCGCGCGTATCGGCAAAGCTCGATTTCCTGCCTTTGAAGGATGGCAAGATTTCGGTTTCATCTGCCCAGCTATTCGGTCTCAACGCCAACATCTACAAGCAGGATGCCAAGAGCCCGATGAACATCCAGTTCGTGCTCGATTCGCTGGCTTCGAAAGATACCACCCGCCATACTCCGCTCGACCTGCACATCGGAAGCCTGATTATCCGTCATGGTGCCGTTGCCTACAACCAGCGCGATATTGCGCCTAAGCCGGGCGTCTTTTCACCGCAGCATCTAGGCATCACCAACCTCTCTGCCCACATTATTCTGGGTCATCTCACCGACAAGGATATCCATCTAGCTGTCAAGAAGATAGCGCTGAAAGATAAATCAGGACTTCAACTCAGGAATCTGAGATTCAAACTCGATGCCGACCAGCAGCAAGCCCTGCTCAGAGACTTCAGCATCGAGCTCCCTCATTCGCAATTGCAGTTTGATGACCTGCGCGCTACCTACCGCATCGAGAACAAGCATATCGTAAAGCCTACACTCCAGTTTCAGGGCGGCATCAAGCCATCCGTCATCACGCTTGCCGATATTGCCTGCTTCGTGCCTGAACTCCGCAAGTTCAAGGATGCCCTGCAGCTTCATCTCCAGTTTTCGGGCACCAGTACATCTGCCCGCATCCATAACCTCGAATTCAAGACTCAGAGCGGCAGTCTGCTGCTCAGGGCTAACGGCCGTGTGAGCGATTGGGACCGCCTTCTGCGCTGGAAGGCAAACATCTCAGCCCTCAAGATATCAGGCGATGGCATCGGAGAGGTTTCCAGAAATCTGGGCAAACGCATCAGCATTCCGAAAGAAGTGCTGCGCCTGGGCGACATATATTATATAGGTGAAGTATATGGTGCTGGCAAGAAAGTAGGCACCCGCGGCCAGCTGAAGACCGGCGTGGGCGAAGTAGCCATCAATGCCGAAAAGGCTGGCTCCGAACTCAAGGCTAGCATCAACACCCAGGGCATCAACCTGGGCCGAATCCTCGACAACGGGCAGTTCGGCATCCTGGCAGCATCGCTTTCGGCTCACGGCAACAAGCAGCATTTCTATGCCAAGGGCAGCATTCCGCGCTTCGATTTCAACAAGTACAGCTACCGCAACATTCAGATAGACGGCAGCTATAACCGGGGATTGCTCGAAGGACTCGCATCCATAGCCGACCCTAACGCCAACATCCAGGTAGAAGGCTCCTACTCCATTCCCCGCAAGCAGTATGCCGCAACAGCCCATGTACAGCATCTGCTGCCAACCATCCTGGGACTGAAGGTAGCCGACAAGACCTACAGTCTCAATGACATCACCGTAAGCGCCAAGAACCAGGGCAAGGACAGCTATTTCGACCTCGAAGCCCCGTTCGCCAGCATCCATGTTGACGGAGAGTACGATTACGCTACCCTCACCAAGAGCTTCACCAACCTGGTAGCCAGCAAACTGCCTACCCTTCCGGGCATCGGCAAGGTAGACAGGAGTGCGAAGAACCATTTCACCTTCCAGGCAGAAATCACCTCTACCGAGATTCTGCAGCGCATGCTGGGCATTCCGCTGCAGATAGAGCAGCCTGTCTTTGCAGATGGATTCATGAACGATGCCGAGAAAACCGTCAACATCTACGCCAGCGTGCCTGGCTTCAACTATGGCGGAAAAGACTATCATGGAGCCAAAGTGCGACTGCATACCATCAACGATTCGCTCAAGGTAGATGCGCAGATCAGACAGGGCAAATGGGGAGATAACGGACCGGGCATCCACGTAAAGGCAGCCGCAGCCGACAACCAACTCTTTGCCAAGCTCTTCTACAACAACCATTCGGCAAAGCTCCCTATCCAGGGCATCATCGATACGAGGGCAGAGTTCTTCAAGAACGAGGACCATGTTTCTACCGCCCACGTAACCATACACCCGTCTGAAATCAGAATCGACGGCACGCCGTGGGAGGTTCATCCTGCCGACATCATCTACAGCAAGAACCGCCTGCTGGTAGACCATTTCGCCGTGAGCCACGACCAGCAGCACGTCATCGTTTCCGGTCTTGCTACACCCGAGAAGACCGATTCTATCGTAGCCGACCTGAAGGATGTGGATGTGGCATACGTGCTGAACCTCATCAATTTCCATTCGGTAGATTTCACCGGCAAGGCTTCGGGCAAGGCTATCATCAAGAGCCTCTTCAACGACCCTGATGCCTACGCCCAGCTAGACGTGAAGGAGTTTACCTTCGAAAACGGACCGCTCGGTGTGCTCCATGCTGGTGTCAACTTCAACAAGGAGCTCGAACAGATTGATATTCATGCAGTTGCCGATGATGGTCCGGAGCATCAGACGCTCATCAACGGATACGTCTCGCCTAAGCGCAACTATATCGACCTGGGTATCGATGCCCAGGGCACCAGCATGAAATTCCTTGAGAATTTCTGCGGCAGTTTCATGAACCAGGTAGAAGTCTGGGGCGATGGCCATCTCAATGTGGTGGGCGATTTGAAGAACATCAATCTCGTGGGCGACCTTACCGCTCACGGCAAGGTGCACCTCAAGCAGCTCAACACCGATTATACCTTCGATGCGCTCCATGCCCACGCTATCCCAGATGATATCCTCATAGAGAATGATACCATCTTCGACCGCAACCGCAACATAGCCATCCTGAGCGGAGGCATCCACCACCAGCACCTCACCAGGCTGAGCTACGACCTCGATATCAAGGCGCACAACTTCCTGGGCTTCGATACCCGAGAGTTTGGCGACAACACCTTCTATGGCACCATCTATGCCACGGGCGAGGTAGGCATCCACGGCAAGAGCGGCGAAACCGTCATCGATATCAACGCCGAACCCGAACCCCACAGCATCTTTGTATATAATGTGGCAAGTCCGGACGCCATCAGCGACAAGAGCTTTATCCACTGGCACGAGATTGTGCCGGATATCATGGACAGCCTGAACGGGGCTCCAACCACGAAACAGAGAGAGGATGACATCGATTTCGAATCGGATATGCGCATCAACTTCCTCGTAAACACCAACCAGAACCTCACGCTCAAGCTGATCATGGACGAGCAGTCGGGCGATTACATCACCCTGAACGGAGATGGCGTAATTCGCGCCAACTACTTCAACAAGGGCTCGTTCGACATGTTTGGCAACTATGTGGTAGACCACGGCACCTACAAGCTCACCATACAGAATCTCATCAAGAAGGAGTTCGAGTTTATGCCGGGCGGCACCATCGCCTTCGGTGGCAATCCATACAATGCCCCACTCAACCTGCGGGCTAAATATACCGTAAACGGAGTGCCGCTGAGCGACCTGCGCATAGGCCGTTCGTTCTCGGGCAACAACATCCGCGTAGACTGCCTGATGGACATCACCGGCACGCCTCAATCGCCTAAGGTAGATTTCTCGATGGACCTGCCTACGGTTAACAGCGATGCGAAGCAGATGATCTACTCTATCATCAATTCGCAGGAAGAGATGAACCAGCAGGTGCTCTATCTCTTGGGCATCGGCCGGTTCTACGCCCAGACCAACAACAACCAGGTGAGCGAGGATGGTGAACAGCAGAGTCAGACTTCGCTGGCGATGCAGAGCCTGCTGAGCGGCACCATCTCGCAGCAGCTGAACACCGTACTTTCCAACGTGGTGAAGAGCAACAACTGGAATTTCGGTGCCAACATATCCACGGGTGATGAAGGTTTCAACAATGCCGAATATGAGGGCATTCTGAGTGGCAAGCTGCTCAACAACCGCCTGCTTTTCAATGGCCAGTTCGGTTATCGCGACAATCCGAATGCCACGCAGAGTTTCATCGGCGATTTCGACCTCCGTTACCTCATCTTCCCTAACGGCAACCTCGCCATACGCATGTACAATCAGACCAACGACCGCTATTTTACGCGCAACAGTCTGAACACGCAGGGTCTCGGCCTCATCATGAAGAAAGACTTCAACGGCCTCCGCGATTTCTTCGGCATCAAAAAGAAGAAGAAGAAAAAGAAATAAAAAAGCCAAAAAGAGGGTGTGTCATAACCAGATGACTCACCCTCTTTTTTATTTTCAGAACTTTCGCATGTGGGGAAGTTAAAGGAAGTTAGGGATAAGTTAAGGGACAAATGTCCTAAGTTTAAGCTAGAAGACTATTATCTCTTAACTTCCCGAACGACCGTAGGGAGTGATAACTCCTTTAACTTCAATAAATTCCCACACTGGCGAAACTTAAATAACTCCTTAAAATTCGTTAACTTCTGAACTTGCGAAACCAGAATCTAATATGCGAAACTTCAAGTTTTCTGCGTTAATATTTGTTTAAAAACCAGTCCTTTTTCAGTATCGTTAACTTCTTTTATCTGATAATTGTTTAACACAACATAAGATGGGATTCCCTACCCCACTCGCTTTTTCAAAGATTTCAGCGGTAAGAAAAGAGGAAAAAGTGGACCCCTAAAAAAAGGCACCCATTTCGGAACCAAAAATAAACGCTTAAAATATGTAAAAACGGGCTGAATTCTTAAAATATGTTTATAAAAAGCGAAAAACACCCTTCACCACCCTTCACCCGTAACTATTTGACACACAAAACGTTAAATAAAAAGGTGAAGGGTGAAGGTTTGAAAACTCTTTTTTATATATACGCGCGGCAAGGAAAAAAATCCGTTTTTTCATTTTTCTGATTATCTGGTTTTTCCAAAAATCCTAAAAAAAAGAATATAATATAAGATTTAAAATATA
>ERZ1026874.459-NODE-459-length-25512-cov-44.210748_pt1 | contig 25512 bp, 17 predicted proteins | sample MGYA00380167_ERZ1026874 | MGnify/ENA primary metagenome ERZ1026874 (study PRJEB33269, sample SAMEA4719803) | human gut metagenome | biome: human-associated habitat; feature: organic feature; material: feces | place: Cameroon | collected 2013-10 ...
TATATCCCACTTTCTTGCCATTGAGCCAGATGTCGGCACCGAAGCGCACGCCCTCAAACTCGATGAAATACTTGCGGTCGCCCACTTCCTGGATATGGAAGTGCTTGCGATACCACGTGATGGTGTCGCTGAGGTGTTCGATAGAAACCTTGAACGCTTCTTTCTCGTTGAAGGCACGAGGCAGCGTAATCTGTTTCCAACCGGCATCCTTGTAGTTTGCCTGTTCTGCTCCCGGGAAGTCGCCCACCTTGAGCAACCATCCTCCATTGAAATTGAGCTTTGTTCTTTCCACTGCATTCATCTGGCAGAGCGAGATGAATGCGAGTAGAAGTAGAAATAGTCTTTTTCTCATTCTAATGATGTTTTGATTGTTTTGTTGCATTATTATTATTGTGATATTATTATTGCGTTATTATTATGGTGCAAAATTACGAAAACTATCTGATGTTTTCTCGTAATTTCGTTCAATATCTTGTTTTTTCGTTCGAAGTTTATATGCTTTTCTCTGTAAAAAGAGGAAGGTTGATACCTAGCAAAACGCAAGGTGTCAAGAAATATAATATCTACGAAGAGTTCGTAAAATGTTAAAATATAAATGGTTTTATCTTTTTTAACGTGCTTTTTTTTGTTGTTCTACGAATTTTTCGTAGATTTGCAGCGTGATTTAGAAACAAGAATGTTGAATTTAAAAGAATAAAGATAGAAATATGGAAAAGCTGACGAATCAGGAAGAAGATATTATGCTTCGGATATGGCGATTGGGACGATGTGCCGTGAAACAGATTATGGAACTGTTGCCAGAACCTCGTCCACCTTATACTACAGTGGCTTCTATTGTGAACAATCTGAAGCGCAAGGAATATGTCAAGGCGGAGCGGGATGGTAAGGGGTATGTCTATTCTCCACTCATTGCCGAGAGCGATTACAAGCGGAAGTTCCTGTCGGGTTTCGTGAACAATTACTTCAAGAATTCCTTCAAGGAAATGGTTTCCTTCTTTGCCAAGGACGAGAAAATCAGTCCCGAGGACCTCAAGGATATCATCCGTGAAATCGAGAATTCGGAAGAATAACTCGAGAACTTTGCTGAATAAATCAAGCTTTCGGAAGAATAATTATTAAGTTCATTTCAAACAAAAATCGAAACTGTATGGCAATATATCTTATAAAAATCAATGTAGCCCTGGTGCTCCTTTATGGCTTTTATCGCCTCACGGTGAGCCGCGATACCTTCTTCGGTCTTCGCCGCCTTGCCCTCTGGCTTATTTATGCCGTCGCCCTGATGGTTCCGGCGCTCAATCTGGAATATTGGGTACGCGATACCCCTACGATGGTGAGTATGGCGAATGTATATGCCGACACGTTTTATCCCGTGGTGGTTGTAAAGGCTCAGGCTTCCGGCATAACCTGGATGGATATGCTGCTGGGCATCTATTGGGTAGGAGTAGCCGTCCTCTCATTGCGGTTGGTATGGCAGCTCTTCAGCATTATCCGCCTTGTGGTTATTTCCCGGAAACAGGAGGTGGAAGGCATCACGGTACATCTGCTCAAGGGCAATGGGAGTCCGTTCTCCTTCTTCCGCTGGGTGTTTATGTATCCATCTACCCTGGAGGGCAAGCAGTTGCACGAAGTGATGGTTCACGAGTGCACCCATGTTTCGGGTCTCCATTCCCTGGATACCCTCTTCTCCGAGCTTTTCTCCATCGCCTGCTGGTTTAATCCATTTGCCTGGCTGATGAAGCAGGAAGTAAGAATGAATTTGGAATATTTAGCCGATGAAAGTGTTTTATCTGATGGCAACGCGCGCAAATCCTATCAGTATCACCTTCTAGGTTTGGCATATCGACAGCCGAATGAATCGACCAAGATTGCCAATAATTTTAATTTATTACCTCTTAAAAAAAGAATTAAAATGATGAACAAACGTAGAACAAGTGAAATAGGCAAGGCGAAGTACCTCCTTTTCGCACCTTTGGCAGGAGTGTTGCTCATGGTAAGCAACATCGAGTGTGTGGCTCGTGAGATTGGCGAGCAGATTCCGGAAGTGGCTGAGGTTCAGCAGAAGGCTGAGCAGGCTCTGAATGCTGATGTGGCTGTGGCGAATCCGATGGCAAAGGCGGAAGCTGAACTGAAGGCGGAAGCAAAGACTTCTGATGCGACAGCTCCTGCCGATACGACTAAGAGCGTGGTGTATGATATACCAGAGACGATGCCGTATTTTCCTGGTGGTCAGGTATTGATGCTGAAGTATCTGGCTGATAACATCAAATATCCTGCTTCCGCAGTCAAGGCCAAAAAGCAGGGTCGTGTGATCGTAACCTTTATCGTCCAGAAGGATGGCAGCGTTACGCATGCCAAGATAGCCAAATCTATAGATCCGGAACTTGATGCTGAGGCATTGAGAGTCGTGAAGGGAATGCCTAAGTGGACTCCGGGTACACAGAATGGTAAACCTGTAAATGTTAAATATTCCGTCCCTGTAAAATTCTCTCTTCAGAAAGATGCAACCCCAGGGAAAAAGAAGTAAAGTAGAATATCAATCTCAGGTTATAATAAGAGCATATATCTCAACTCAATAAAAAAGAGTATAAATATCATCTCATTAATAGAGTATGCATTCTCTATTGACTGTAGAATGAAAAAGGGCGGCTTTCTTGCGTGATGCAAGAAGCCGCCTTCTGCATTTTTCTGGAATTTGAGGATTATGCCAAATGCTATAGCCCAAATATCAAAAGAATAGGGTGGATATGGGCGGAAATGATTACTTTTGCAGCAGAAATTTTAAATAAGCTAATAACAAGATTAATATGAATAGTGTTTTAGAAGGTCGTCCTGCCTTGAAAAAGGAGGTCGAGAAGATTGCTGAAGTTGCTGGATACCTTTGGCAGAATGGTTGGGCTGAGCGCAATGGTGGTAACATCACTGTGAACATCACCGACTTGGTAGATGACGAAATCAAGGCTTTGCCTGCTATCAGCGAAGTAAAGCAGATTGGTACAGCATTGCCAGCCTTGAAGGGTTGCTATTTCTTCTGCAAGGGTACAGGCAAGCGCATGCGCGACTTGGCTCGCTGGCCTATGGAGAATGGCTCTATCATCCGCATCCTGGACGATTGTGCCAGCTATGTTATCATCGCAGATAACGCCGTGATGCCAACATCTGAGTTGCCTAGCCACTTGAGCGTTCATGCCCGTCTCATCGAGAAGGGTTCTAACTACAAGGCTACCGTTCATACTCATCCTATCGAACTCATCGCCATGAGCCACAACAAGAAGTTCATGGGCAAGGATGTATTGAGCAATCTGCTCTGGAGCATGATTCCAGAGACCAAGGCGTTCTGTCCACTCGGTCTGGGCATCGTTCCTTATCAGTTGCCTGGCAGCTTGAAGCTTGCTGAGGAAACCCTGAAGGAACTGGAAGACTATGATGTAGTGATGTGGGAGAAGCACGGCGTCTTTGCCAAGGGCTTGGACGTGATGGATGCCTTCGACCAGATTGACGTGCTCTCTAAGAGTGCCAAAATCTACATCGATTCTAAGTGCATGGGATTCGAGCCTGATGGTATGAGCCAGGAAGAGATGGCTGAGATGACCAAGGCTTTCAATTTGCCAAGATAATATAAGAGGAAACTTTAAAATAGAAAATCCCCGGGCGTTGGAAAATGCCTGGGGATTTTTAGTAACTTATATTATTAATATGTAAAAATGATAGATTTCTACTTCTATCTTAGTCCATGTGGAAGAGTTCTTCCAATGGGATGCTGACTGGCGAATTATCCGGATTCACCTCCATGATGTCTGCCATCATATCCCACCATTTCTGGGTGATAGGATCCACATTGGTGGTGTCCTGACTGTTGGTATCGCTATCGCATTTCTGAACGGCAAAGAGTAGGTTGGTGTCCTTGTCCCAGAAGATGCTGTAGTCGCTCACACCCTGATCCTTGATCATCTGTTTCAACTCTGGCCAAATCGCAGCGTGGCGCTTGGCATATTCCTTTTCGCATCCCTTCTTGAGATACATTTTAAATGCAAATCTTTTCATTTTATTTAATGTGTTAAATCAACTGTGGCAAGAAGCTTGAGATAATCAAGACGATGATGCCGACGATTAATACGGTGATGGTCTTCTTGGAGCAGCCCTTCCATTCCTTCAGAATGATGCCCCATACATTAGAGAACACTACGTTCAGTGCCATCAGAATACAGAACGACAGGGTCATGAGGGTAGGAGACTCGGTGAGGAAACCTTTTCCCAATGACAAACCGAAGAACTGACTGTACCACAAGGCACCGGCAAGGGCACAAAACAGAAGGTTGTTGCCCCATACCTCCTTTTTTGGGTAATCGCCCCAAGTATGGTTCTTGGTGTTCTGATAGAAACAGTAGATGGCGTTGGTGATGAAACCGCCCAGGGTAACCAGGAAGGTGGCTGGCAAGGTTTTGTACATATCAGGAGTGAAACTGCCGAAATGGATGTCGTCGCCGAAGGCAAGACCCACATTGAAGCATCCGCTCATGAAACCAGCCAGCAAGGCGATGGCAAGACCCTTAGGGAAGTTGAAGTCCTTCACTGCTGCCTTCTTTTCCTCTTCTGAGAGAGAAGCCGCCTTCATGCTACCTGCCACACCGATGATGGCAATACCGAGAAGAGTGACTACCACACCGAGAATTACGCTGAAGGTGAGCGATGAGAGGGCATCCATCTCTGGGAAGAAGATGTTGAGCAATACTGGCCCCATGATGGTGCCGAGACCTGCACAGGTTCCCAGGGCGATGCTCTGACCCAAAGCTACTCCCAGATAGCGCATGGAAAGACCGAAGGTCAGTCCGCCTACGCCCCAGAGCACACCAAAGAGCATGGTCATCGCTACATTGAAGCCATAACCATCGAATAATTCAAAGAAGGAATGTCCGCTTGGTACAGCGAGCATAGCGCCGAAAAAAGGCAAAATAAGCCATGCGAACACACCCTGAACTACCCAGTATGATTCCCAACTCCAATCTTTGATCTTGTTGATAGGGACGTAGCAGCTGGACTGGCAGAATGCGCCGATGGCTATGATTAAAAGTCCTATTAATATTTCCATAACAATATGTATTAGAGTGAAGAATGAAGAGTGAAGAATTCAAATGCTTTTTTAGCCATAAGACTATTGAATTCTTCATTCTTCACTCTTCGTTCTTCACTTACTTGCGGTTAGCAAGTACCTCTGCTTCATACTTCTCGATGTCAGCGATGTACTCTTCGCCAACTGGGATGTTGTTCTTCAAGTTGAAGTAATCATATACAGCACCGAATGGCAATGTTTTCTCTTCCTCGAGGAGAGCCAGACGCTGGAAGAGCTTGCCCTCGTCCTCGTACTTGCGGAGTGTATCCAGTGGCTCAAGGAATGCCTGCAACAATGACTTCTGGGCTGCACGTACACCGATGATGTAAGCACCGATGCGGTTGATAGAACCGTCGAAGTAGTCGAGACCGATGTGAGCACGGTCGAGTGCGTTGGCACGAACCAACTCAGAGAAGAGGTTGCGTGTATTGTCGTCGAAGAGTGTTACGTGGTCTGAATCCCAGTGCATTGGGCGAGATACGTGGAGCATCAACTCTGGAACGAAGAGCAGGAGTGCAGAAACAGCATCTGATACGTTCTCTGTTGGCTCATAGTGACCTGTATCGAGGGTGTACATCACGTTGTTCTTAGCGCAGTAGCCAGCGTAGAAGTCGTGAGAACCTACGGTGTAAGCCTCCAGACCGATACCGAAGAGCTTAGCCTCGAGACAAGACTTCATGTTTGGCAACTCCTCTGCCAGGATCTCATCGAGAGAGTTCTTCAGGATCTCGCGATAGCGACCCTTCTCTACGGTGATATCCTTGGAACCGTCGTGTACCCAGATGTTCATGATACATGGGTCGTTCTGGAACTTACCCATAGCGTCTGCAATGCGGCGGCAACGCTTGGTGTGCTCAATCCAGAACTCGCGGATAGCTGGGTCAGGATTTGACAATGAGAGGCTGCCACTCTTTGGATGAGAGAAAGAAGTAGAGTTGAAGTCGAGCTTCATGTTCTGCTCCTTAGCCCACTGCATCCAGCCTGTAAACTGGTCAACAGAAACCTCGTTACGGTCAATCTGCTTGCCACCGAACTCACCGTAAATCTCATGAAGGTTGAGACGGAAAGTACCAGCCAGGAGAGAGTTCACCTTCTCGATGTCCTGACGGAGCTCGTCGATGTTGCGAGCCTTGCCAGGATAGTTACCTGTGCTCTGGATACCACCAGAAGCAGCCTCGCCGCGCTCGAAGCCAACCACGTCGTCAGCCTGCCAGCAGTGCAATGAGATAGGAGTCTTCTCCAAAGTCTCAATAGCCTTGTCTGTATCCACACCCAGAGCAGCATAGCGCTCCTTTGCAATCTCGTAATTCTTTAAAATCAAATCTGCTTTCATTGTTTTTATGTATTTTGTTTGTTATTGTTTATTTTTACTTTTTTACCCTTTTACCTTTAAAAACTTCTCGTAAGCCGCATCCCATGCCTCCTTGTCTTGTGGCTCGAATTTCTTCAGCTCAAGCGAGTTGGCGATGATCTGTCGCATCTCCCAGATGTCCTTCACGTCGCCGGATGCCTTTGCCTGGAGCATGATGTTGCCGATGGCGGTGCCTTCCTGAGGACCTGCCAATACGGTTACGCCACAGCTGTTGGCAGTAAACTGGTTGAGATATTGGTTGAGCGAACCTCCACCGATGATATGGAGCACGTTGAGCTCGATGTCGGCGAAATCCTTGAGCCATGTGAATACCTGGCGATAGCGGAGTGCAAGACTCTCGAAGATGCAGCGGCAGAATTCGCCATAGCTCTGAGGTACGTGCTGTCCTGTCTTCTCGCAATACTGCTTGATGGCCTCTACCATGCTCGATGGGTTGGCGAAGCAGGTATCGTCTGGATTGATGATGCTCTGGAAGGCTGGCTGCTTCATGGCCTCGGCAATCAGGGCACCGTGTGCTAGAGTTGCCATGTCTTTGTTCTTGGCTGCAGCCTCGTCTTTCCATTCCTTGCGGCAACGCTCGTAAATCCACATGCCGCAGATGTTCTTCAGGAATCGGGTAGTGCCCTCGATGCCGCCCTCGTTGGTGAAGTTGAGCTCGTAGCTCTTCTCGTTGATGATGGCGTTCTTGGTCTCGATGCCCATCAGACTCCAGGTTCCTGAACTCAAATAGGCAAACTCCTCGTTCTTGGCAGGAACGGCTGCTACGGCGCTGGCTGTATCATGACCTGCTACGGCGATGACCGGAACGGCATTCAAGCCAGTCATCTTCTGCACCTCTTCGGTCAGTGTGCCGATGATGGTAGCAGGGTTGGTCATCTCGCCAAACTGTTCTCTCTTCAATCCGAGACTTTCCACGAGATCGTTGTCCAGGTCGCCCGTCATCGGGTTGAGAATCTGTGATGTTGAAGCCACGGTATATTCGCAGATAGCCTTGCCGGTGAGCATGTAGCTCAGGGCATCAGGGATGAAGAGAATCTTGTCGGCATTCTCCAGAGCTACGTTGCCTGCTTTGCGCATGGCATACATCTGGAACAATGAGTTGAAGTTCATAAACTGGATGCCAGTCTTTTCATAAACCTTCTCCTTGCTCATCTTCTCGTCGAAGTATTTCTCCATCATGCCGAACGTATGAGGGTCGCGGTATGCCATCGGGTTTCGGAGGATGGCTCCATCCTTGCCCACATATACGAAGTCGCATCCCCAGGTATCGATACCGATGCTCTGGATGGCGATGCCACGCTGAGCCACGAGCTTCAAGCCCTTGATGATTTCGAAGTAGAGGGCATAGATGTCCCAATAGAAGTGACCGCCTGTTTCGATGAGGTTGTTATCGAAGCGAGTCAGTTCCTCCAAGTCGAATTTTCCATCCGATAAACTTCCTACGATAGTTCTTCCGCTGGTAGCACCTAAATCTACGGCGAAAAAGTATTTCTTTTGTTCCATTATCTTTTTAAGTTATGTCTTTAAGCCTTATTGTTTATTGATTTCGGTTGCAAAGATAGGGCAAAAAAGAGATAAGGAACACGAGAAATTGATTTTAAAGCATGATTTTTTGTCTATCTCGTCATATTTCTGAAATCTGATGGCTTCATGCCGGTTTGATTCTTGAATTTGGCAGAGAAATAATCAGGCGATTCGAAGTTGAGCCTATAGGCTATCTCCTTGATGCTCTCGTCTGTGGTAGAGAGGAGTTCCTTGGCACGCTGCAGTCTCAGCGACTGCTGATACATGGCTGGTGCCATGCCGGTGTATTCCTTGAAGAGCTTTCGGAAACTGGAGTAGCTGATGCCCAGTTCCTGTGAGATGTCTTGGATGGAGACGGCTTCTTCCAGGGTTTCTCGGATGCGGAGCCTACCTTTATTGATAAGGTCTACGTGCTGGGTGTTCTTGTTGAGCACGATGTTTCGCTCCAGCGAGTACATGGTGCCGATGAGATGGTTCACGATGCCTGCCAGGGTCTGCTGCGAGTATGCCGCCTCTTCCTGTGCTGTCTTGTAAGCTTCTTCGTAGAGGGCTAGAATCTCGTTGCTGAATCCTACGTGATAGATGGGCTTCTCGGGAGAGAGGAATCCCGCCTTCACGCGGTCGTCGATGTTCTTTCCCTTAAAACCTATCCAGTAGCTCTTCCAGCCTTTTGTGGCAGAAGGGTGGTAGGTGTGCCATTCTCCCGGGAAGAGGAGGAAGATGTCGCCAGCCTTGATTCGGGTTTCCGGGATGTGTTCCGATTGGAACACGCCTTCGCCCTCCGGCTGGTAGAGGAGCTGATATTCGTCGAGGGTTCTTCCTTTCTGGATATCGAAGTAATAACCATCGGCGTGCCCCTTGGTGGGATAGGCTTCTCCAGGGGCGATGATTTCCCGTCCCACGGTGCTGATGGTGAGACCCCATTCGGCGTCTCTTTCTGTTGCTATCAGATATTTACTGGTTTGCATATTGGTTTTTTATTAATTGTTTAATTCTATATTTATTGATTATTTTATCGTTGGTTCTATCATATTTTCTTTTGCAAAAATACAAAAAAATCGGTTTACACCTTATTATATTACATATAAAAAGCTTTAAAATGAATGAATTTATCAATTATTGGACGATAAGGAGAATATTTCCCAAAAAACACGATTCATTGAGCAGAATTTGAAGGTTGATTGATGGAAAAAGTGCTAATTTTGCACCCAGAAAAAGAAATTGGTATATTTTAGGTTTAAGTATATAAGTTTTTTAATTAAGTGTTATTAGGTATAAATTTAGTAGATTAAAAAAACAAAGAACCGTGGGTGCTGTGAAGTTCCCACGGTTCTCTTTTTATTTGCCATACTTGCTTGGTGCCACGCCATATTTATTCTTGAAGCATTTGTAGAAATAGGTGGAATCAGAGAATCCCACTTTCTCGCTGATTTCTGCCACGGAGTATTCGCCTTCGAGCAGCAGTTTGGCGGCGATGCGGAGGCGCTCGTTCTGGATGTACATGTTTGGCGATACACCCATGATGCTCTTCGTGCGGTTGTAAACCGTGGTTCTGCCCAGGTTGAGCAACTCAGCCAGTTTATCCACATTGAAACCGTTGTCACCGATGTGCTGTGCCACGATGGCTTCCAATGTATCCTTAAACTTCTTGTCGAGAGCAGACATATAGAGGGTAGGCTCATCCTTTTTCAGTTCCTTCACGGGCTTGATCTTGATGGTCTTCTCTGTAGTCAGCTCTTTCTCGGCTTCTGTAGTCATCTCTTTTCCTGTTTCTGCTGTAATCTTCTTTTCATGGGCAGATTTCTTCTGCTTCATGTCTGCTGCCACGAATTGCAGGGCTCTTGCCACGAGCAGCTTGAAGTTGCAAGGCTTCACCATGTAGTCATCCACAAAACTCTTGTATGCCTTCAGTATGTGGTTGGCATCGTCAAAGGCGGTGAGCATGATCACCGGGATGTCTTGTGTTTCAGGGTCTGCCTTCAGATTGCTTACAATCTCGTAGCCGCTCATGCCTGGCAACATGATGTCGCTAATCACGAGGGCTGGCTTGATTTGCCTGATGTTTTCGTACCCCGTCTTGCCGTTCATGAAAGCTTCCACGCGGAAGTAGGTAGAGAGTTCCGACTTGATCTGTTCCATCATGTCTGGGTCGTCTTCGATAACCACCACCGTCACGTTGTTGATCGCCTGCGGTGTCATCTCCTTCACCATCATGTCGATTTCTTCCTTATCCACGCTGCTGCTATCGATGGCTTTTGTGGTTACGAAATCTTCTGGTTCAAACAGATTCTGGTCGGTAGGCAGGGTAAGCGTAAAGATGCTTCCGCCCAGGTTGTCTGAACGCTGGTAACTCAAATCGCCTTTGTGCAGCTTCGCCATCTCGTAGGCTGTATAGAGTCCGATACCCATACCGCCCTTCGATACATAGCCGTGCATGAATGGCTTGAAGAGGTCTTTCTCTCTTTCCGGTTTAATGCCAGGACCATTGTCTTCTATCTGGAAAATGAGTTCCTCGTCTTTCAGGGCGAGTTTCACCTCGATGGCGCCATTGTCTGGGGTGTATTTCACGGCGTTGCTCAGCAGATTATACACGATGGTTTCCGTCTTGTCGTGGTCAAAGTACATCTTGTAGTTGCTGCTCCATGGTGTCATCAGCATGTTGATGCCTTTTTGTTGTGCCACCTGTCTCACGTCGTTGAAGATGTTTCTGATGAATATCACGATATCGCCTTCTTCCATGGTGAGTTTCATGTTGCCCGTGTTCGCCTTGCGGAATTCCATCAGTTGGTTGATGAGCCGCTGCATCCTTCGGGTGCTTCGGGTCAGGGTGAGCAGGGCGTTTCTTGATGAACCTTCCTTGTTGTTCAGCTTTGCCACGGCACTCTGGATGATGGCGAGTGGGGTGCGGAACTCGTGCGAGATGTGGGTGAAAAACTCGATGCGGAAATTCGACATCTGCTTCTCCATCTCTATCTGCTGGTTCAGGTTGAAGTTTCTCAGCCATGAACGGTAGAACAGGAAGCTGACGCTACTTATTATAATAAGGTATATCGTCCATGCCCACCAGGTGTTGTACCAAGGTTCGCGGATGGTAATCTTGAACAGCGTCTCCTCGCTCCACTTGTTGTTGCCGATGAAGGTGCGCAGGTGGAGCGTATAGGTGCCTGGCTGCAAACTGCTGAAGTCGGCATGGTTCACGCTGGTCATCGGGCACCAGGTCTTGTCGAGTCCTTCCAGATAATACTGGTACATGGCATTCTTGATGTGCGGATAGTCGAAGTTCGAGAAGAAGATGCTCAGTGAGTTCTTGTCGGAAGGCAGACTGATTTCCCGGGTATGGTTCAGTGCCTTGGTAAGCAGATCTTCGTTTTCGGCTTCGTAGATAGAGATGCCGTTGATGGTCATGTTGGTGATGGTTGCCTTGGTGCCGTGCGGATACTCCTTGGTCTTCTGGGTTGGAGTAAGGAGGAGCAGGGCGTTGCTGGTACCGAAGGCGATGCGACCGTCTTCGAGACTCACGGCACAGTTTTCCGTGAAATTGTTGCTCAGGATGTCTTTCCTGAGTTGGTAGGTACGGATGTCGAGGGTCTGACTGTTGATTTTCGAGATACCCTCTTCGGTGCCTATCCAGATATTGCCAAACCGGTCTTCTGCCACCGAGCGTACAGTGTTGGTGGTAAGTCCGTTGGTGGTATTGAAGAGCTGGCAATCCAGCTTTTTCGTTTTCTCATTGTAGATACATCTCATCACGCCCTTGGTGGTTCCAAACCATAGGTATCCGTCGTGCGCTTCAATTCCGCAATCCACTTCGCTTACCGGAAGCTTTCCGTTTTCCTCGTTGAATCTCAGAATCTTCTTGTCGGTGATATGTCGTTCGCGGGTATCAATCATGGCGATACCGTTGTTGGTGGAAGCCCACAGTCTGCCTTTCTTGTCCAGTAGCAGGTCGTGGATTTGTGCCTCTTTTCCATTGGTTGCCATGAACGATTCAAACTTCAGCTTTCCCGTATTGGCATCGTTTGCCCGAGTGCAGAGCAATCCGTCTCCCCAGGTAGCGAGCCAGGCTCTTCCCAACTTGTCGAATGCAACGTCGTAGAAGTTGATGGTTGGGGCATAGTGCTCCTTTTCCCATTTCGAGTATTTGATGCCATCGATGAGGATGCCGTCTCCCTTGGTGCCAATCCAGGCTCTGCCCCGTGCGTCTATGCCGTAGCAATATACGCAGGCATCGGTTTGCAGCACCAGGGTGCGCTGCCGGGTTTGGGTATCGAAGAGATACGTCTTGTTCTCGCGGGTGCTGACGGCGAGTTTGTGTGGTGCCACCTTGCTGATGTGGCGGATGGTATTGCTCCATTCATGTTTGCTCTCTGGCTCCATCTTGATAAACTCGGAGTTCAGTTCCTTTTGCTCTACGCAGCAGAATACACCGTCGCCTGTGCCCACCCATACGCAACCGCTTCTGTCTACGAATACATTGAGCAGAAAGTCGGAATGGAAGAGTGAGTTTTCGTTCTGCACGGAGAACTGCTGCAGAATGTCGGTTTTCGGGTCATATACGAAGAAACCGCTGCCGTATGAGGTGATATACACCTTCTTATCCTGGCTTTCTGCAGCCACGAAGTTCTTGTCGCGCGCATTGATATAGATAGGATTGTCCAGCAGATGGAACTTTTTGAAGAGTGCCGAATGCTTGCCGAAGAGATAGGCATAGCCCTGCTTGTCGTACAGGAAATGGTATGACTTGAGCTGGTTCTTGTCCATGGCGTTCGGAATCTGAATGGCAGGCTTATGAAACTGTCCCGTCTTCAGATTCATGGCAAAGGTTTCACCCTGGGTAAAGATATACCACCAGCCCTGCCAGAAGAATGAGGCACGCGATTTGCCCACAAATCCCAGCATGGATGGAAGCTGTGAATGCTTGATGAGCTGGGCCTGGTCGTTGTAGAGGAAGGCTTCGCCTTTGTCTGTGAGCAGGGCGATGTGCGAACCGTCGCAGGTCATCACGATAATCTTCTTGTTCTTGAGGATGATGCGGCTTTTGAAGTCGGGAGTAATCAGGTTTACGCCTTTTTCGGATGCAATCCAGATGTTGTTCTTACCGTCTTCCTGGATGTTCAACTTATGAGTATCCAGCAATTTTCCGTTTTGCGGGGTAAAGTCGATGCTTTGCATCTTTCCTTCTTTCACGTAAATGAATCGTACACCGAAGTCGGCAGATGAAATCCAGACTCCCTTTGAACTTTGGAATCGGCTGCTCAGAAGGGTGGTGCTGGCATCCAGATCGAAATAATCAGAGAAGCATGCCGCCTCCAGATCGTAACAGCACAGGATATTGTTCGGGGTGAATCCCCAGATTTGTCCGTGGGTGTTGTCACTGATGAGCTGCGATATCGAGGAGTAGTTTCTCTGTTTCGCATTGTTGTTGAACTTTGAGAAGTTCTGAAATTGATAACCGTCGTATCTGCTCATGCCGTCGGGGGTGGATAGCCAGATGAATCCATCTCTGTCCTGCTGCACGCTGTTGATGGTGTTGCACGAGAGTCCGTCTTTTGCCGACAGGCGGGTTACGTTGAAACGAAGGTCGTGGGCATGCACGTCTATAGCCACCATCAGCAGGCTGACGGTTACCATATATAATAAGGTGTAGAACGCCTTGTAGTTGTTTTTGTTTATCATTTTTTGTTTCACTTTTTCTATTTCGGCCGTTTAATATGGTTTCCGAATGGTTCGATTTGATTTCAATGGCAAAATTACGATAAAAAAATAAAATGGCAAAACAAATGGCGAATATTGTACTAAAATACAGATAACTTTAACAATTTGGATGATATTTCGTACTTTTGAATAATATTGCAAGGTAGGTAACAATCATAATGAGTAATTTTGCAGCAAATAATAACCTAAGAATGTAAATTATGATAGAATTCAAGCATTTGTTGGTTCCTGCGGCTTGTCTCCTGATGGGATGTATGCCGACGCAAGCCAGCGAGAAACAGAATTGTCCATCTGTAGCTGCAATGGAGAAACTCGATCGTGGCGTGGTGGCATTGCCTGCTGCCGACAAGGGTGTCTTCATCAGCTGGCGCATGCTGGGTACCGATAGCAAGAACGTATGCTTCGATGTGGAGCGAGACGGAAAGGTTATCGCCCATCACATCAAGGCTACCAACTATACAGATTCCAAAGGTTCGGCATCCCAAACCTATCGCATCATCACCTATCAGGAAGAACCCAAGATGGATGCTGCGGCAAAGCGGGAAGTGTCGAAGGCGGTCAAGCCTTGGACGGATTTATATCGCTCCCTGCCTGTCAACCGTCCTGAAGGCGGCATCACTCCCGATGGGAAAAGCTATAGCTACACCCCTAATGATTGCAGCGTGGGCGATGTGGATGGCGATGGAGAATATGAACTGATTCTGAAATGGGACCCAAGTAATGCCCATGATAATTCGCATAATGGCTATACGGGCGATGTGATCCTGGATTGCTATAAACTGGATGGTACCCAACTCTGGCGCATCAATCTGGGTAAGAACATCCGTGCCGGTGCGCACTACACCCAGTTTCTCGTCTATGATTTCGATGGCGACGGCAAGGCTGAACTGATTTGCAAGACCTCGGCTGGAAGTCTGGATGGCAAGGGGCGTTTTGTGAGCCAGGCTGCCACCGATGCTGAAATCAGGGCGGTGGATAACCAGGCTGATTATCGTAACAAGGTGGGGCGCATCATGGAAGGTCCGGAGTTGCTTACCGTGTTCCGTGGACTTACGGGTGAGGCGATTCATACCGTCTGGTATAATCCCAACCGTGCTTTTGGCGTAGGCAAGCAGGTGGCAGAAGGCGAAAGTCTGCTCAATGGCTATCCTCAGTATTCTTCCATCTGGGGCGATAAGGACAACTATGGCAATCGTGGCGAGCGATACCTGGCGGGTGTAGCTCATCTCGATGGACTGGACAAGAATCCGAGTGCCGTGATGTGTCGTGGCTATTATACCCGCTCTTATCTCTGGGCTGTGGATTTCGACGGCAAGGAATTAAAGACCCGATGGCTCCACGCATCCGTTTCCCCTAACGATTGGGAGGTGAGAGATGCCGAAGGAAAGATAATCAGAGAGGCTCACGGATTGAAGAACAGAGATCCGAAAGGTAATGAAGTTTCTGCCACAGCCTTCGCTCAAGGTGCCCACAGTTTGGCGGTGGGTGATGTGGATGGCGACGGTTGCGACGAAATCACTTATGGTTCGGCTGCCATCAACAACGATGGTACCTTATTATATTCCACCGGTTTGGGACATGGTGATGCCTTGCATCTCAGCGACCTGGATCCCGACCGTCCGGGCTTGGAAGTATTCATGGTGCACGAGGAATATCCTTACGGTTCCGATCTGCGTGATGCCAGAACGGGCGAAATCCTGCTCTATCATACGGATAGGGATGATACCGGAAGAGGTTTGGCTGCCGACATTGATGCCAAGTATCGCGGTTGTGAACTCTGGAGCATAGATGTTCCAGGCGTAAGAAATATCAAGGGAGATCAGATTTCACTGGGTGGTTTCCGAAAGCACGAATATGGTGAGCGGGAATCCTATACCCCCGGATTCAGATGGCCGGCGATGAACTTCCGCATCTATTGGGATGGCGACTTGCAGGAAGAACTGCTCGCCAACCTGGGCAGACCGCATTTCGTGCCTTATCTCCAGAAATGGGATGGCAAGAAAGCCGTTCCGCTGCCGCTGAGCAATGGCAAGCAACTCTACGAGATGGGGCATTCGGCAAGTTGCAACTGGTCGAAGGCAACGCCTAATCTGCAGGCCGACCTCTTCGGCGATTGGCGAGAGGAAGTAATCTATTGGGATGAGAGCGACGCCTCGCATCTGAATATCTTCACCACCAATATCCCTACTGAGTATCGTGTGCCAACCCTGATGCACGACCATATCTATCGCATGGGTGTGGCATGGCAGAATGTGGCATACAACCAGCCGCCTCATCTGGGATATTATATGCCCGATAAAGCAGAGAAAGTGAAGTAAGATAAAGAGTTAAAAAATAATTTGAATAAACATAATATATATAAACGCTAAGACAAATGAGAAGATTATTATTTGCTATGTCTTTGATGGCAGCAGCTACCAGCATGAGTTATGCACAGGTCGCAAAACCTGCAGAAAAGGCGAAGCCTACAGTGGCAGGACCTATGGAAGATGTAAACCATGTGATTGATAATACCGTGGATAGCCTGAACAAGGCGATGACGGCACGCATCAAGCCGGGTACCAGCAGAAAGGGCAACAATCCTGTGCTCTTCCTCATTGGTAACTCTACCATGCGCAATGGTACTCTGGGCAATGGCAACAACGGTCAGTGGGGCTGGGGCTATTACGAGCATGAGTTCTTTGATGCCAACAAGATTACCGTAGAAAACCAGGCTTTGGGCGGCATGAGCAGCCGTACCTTCTACAACCGTCTGTGGCCGGATGTGCGCAAAGGCATCAAGGCAGGCGACTGGGTGATTATCTCCATCGGTCATAACGACAATGGCCCATACGATAGCGGTAGAGCACGTGCCAGCATCCCTGGCATCGGCAAGGATTCGCTCAATGTCACCATCAAGGAGACGGGTGTGAAGGAAACCGTCTATACTTACGGCGAATACATGCGCAAATACATCAACGACTGTAAGGCACTGGGTGCTCATCCTATCCTAATGTCGTTGACTCCACGTGATGCCTACGATGAGAATGATAAGATTGTCCGTGTGAACAAGACCTTCGGCTTGTGGGCAAAGCAGGTGGCTGAGCAGGAAGGAGTTCCTTTCGTTGATTTGAATGAGATTTCTGCGGCCAAGCTTGACAGCTATGGTCATTGGAAGGAGAAGTATCATTTCTTCACCGACCATATCCACACTTCCCGTTTCGGAGCGATGATGAATGCCCGTTCGGCAGCTGAGGGATTGGCAGAGAGTAAGGATCCGAATCTGGCTCCTTTGCAGGCAATGATGATCAATGTGGCTCTGCCTGTAGAGAATTTCAAGCGTGAACCGGGCAAACCGGTAGTCTTCTTTACAGGCGACAGTACTGTAAAGAATGCCGATAAGGAAGAAGACGGCATGTGGGGCTGGGGCTCTCAGGCTTACACCATCTTCAATCCAAAGAAGATTACCTGCGTAAATGCAGCCAAGGCAGGTCGCAGTTCCCGTTCTTATCTTAACGAGGGAAGATGGGAGAAGGTGTATAACAGTCTTCAGCCAGGCGACTACGTGCTTATCGAGTTCGGTCATAACGACATCTGTTCTATGACCGATAAGAAGATGCGTGGTTCCATTCCTTGTGCCAAGGATACCTGTCATGTTTATCAGATGGAAGAAAGCAAGCAGTATGAGGTGGTTTATTCTTTTGGCTGGTACCTGAAGAAGTTCATCCAGGATGTGCGTGAGAAGGGTGCTACCCCAATCCTCGTGTCCCTGACTCCTCGCAACGAGTGGCCTCATGGCAAGATGGAGCGCCGCAATGATACCTACGGCAAGTGGTATCGCGAAATCGTTGCAGAGACAGGTGTTGCCTTCCTCGATCTCCACAATATCGCTGCCGATTCTTACGATAAAATAGGAAAAGAGAAGGTGAAAGCGTATTATAAGAAAGATCATACTCATACCAGCTTGAAGGGTGCCCAGCATAATGCCAAGTGCGTGGCTAAGGGCTTGAAGAAAATGAAGAGTCCTTTGGCTAAGTATCTGAAGTAAAGCAATGGAATAAGGTTGTTTTTAATAGAAGAAACAAAATGAAGACAAGAAATTTTTTATTCACCGGTCTGCTGGCATTGGCTTCTACTGTAACCGCCAATGCCCAGACTTTTGATATTGATATGTTGAAGGCGCAGCCTGTCTATTCCGCAGAGAAGGGACAGGGATATGACATCGTGGCTGCTCCAAAGGCAAAGAGCAATGCGCCTTTCTTCTATTCTGTAAAGGTGGCGGATGGCAACTATAAGGTGACTGTGGTGCTCGGTTCCAAGAAGAAGGCGGGCAAGACTGTGGTTCGTGCAGAGAACCGCAGATTGATGCTCGACGAGGTGAGCACCAGGAAGGGTGAGTTCAAGACTTACTCCTTCATCGTGAACAAGCGCAGCCCTTATATCAATGCGAAGATGAACGTAAAGATCAAGCCTCGCGAAAAGGAGACGTTTACCTGGGACGAGAAGCTGACCTTGGAGTTTACCGGTGCTGCCCCTGCGGTGAAGAGCATCAAGGTGGAGCCGGCTCCTGCCGAAACCACTACCTTGTTTCTTTGCGGCAACTCTACGGTAGTTGATCAGTTTACGGAGCCATACGCTTCCTGGGGACAGATGGTAACCCGCTGGTTTGGTCCAGAGGTAGCTGTCTCAAACCATGCTGAAAGTGGATTGACAGCAGGTTCCTTCCTTGCCTCCAACCGTCTGAACAAGGTGCTGGCGATGATGAAGAAGGGAGATTATGTGATTTGTGAGTTCGGACACAACGACCAGAAGGAGAAGTATGCAGGCAGTGGTGCCTGGTATAATTTCTCTTACAACCTGAAGAAATTCATCGACGAGGTACGCAAGAAGGGTGGCAACATCATCTTCGTAACTCCTACCCAGCGCCGATTCTTCGACAAGGCTACCCATAGCAAGATTCAGGAGACTCATGGCGATTATCCTGACGCCATGAGAGCTGTGGCAAAGAGAGAGGATGTTCCAGTCATTGAACTTCACGATATGACCCGTACTTTCTTCGAGACATTGGGTTATGAGAACAGTAAGAAGTCGCTGGTTCACTATCCGGCAAATACTTATCCAAATCAGCCTAAGGCTTTGGAGGATAACACCCACTTCAATCCATACGGTGCCTACGAGGTGGCAAAGATGGTGGTGATGGGCATGAAGCAGCTCAATCTGCCTATCGTGAAGTATCTACGCAGTGACTGGAAGGACTACAATCCTGCCCAGCCAGATGATTTCAATCAATTCGTATGGTATCCATCCGTGAACCAGGATGTAACCAAGCCAGACGGAAATTAATACTTTAAACATTGAACTTTGAGCTTTGAACTTTATGATTAGTTCTTTTGCTTCAAAATTTCATATTAAATGAATTTGGAATGAATAGAAAGACAATACTTTTCGCCTCGTTGCTGCTGGGCGGTTTGCCTTTGATGGGAACCCTTTCGGCTGATGCAGCGGTGCGCGATACCATCAGCATCAACCAGGGATGGCAGTTCCATCGTGGTGATGTGAAGAACATTGCTGAGTTGAAGTCAACCCAGAGCGGGGATGATGTGGTGAATCTGCCACATGATTTCCTGATTGGACAGGATTGGGTGGCTCCGGATGCCAGTGAGCGACCAGATAACAGTGATGCGGGCAGCAATGTGCGCAGCCGATTGAGTTCCCGTGGATTCAAGGAGATGGGCATCGGCTGGTATCGCTACGAACTCACTCCCAAGGATGAATGGAAGGGAAAGCGCATCGTGCTCGACTTCCAGGGCATCATGCTGGTGGGCGATGTCTATCTGAACGGAAAGCGTATCGGCGGCACCGACTATGGATACCTGGGCTTCGATATCGACCTGAGCAAACTCTTGAAATGGGGACAGCCTAATGAAATCGCAGTCAAGGCGGATACGCAAAATCCAAGTAACTCCCGCTGGTTTACGGGTGCCGGTCTCTATCGTGATGTCAACCTCATCGTCACCAATAAGAATCTGTTTTTCCCTCGCCATCCGCTCTTTATCCGTACACAGGGCAACAAGAAGGTGAAAATCAAGGCGGAAATCATCAACCAGCAGAAGGTGGCTAAGGGGCAGAGCGCTGCCAAGATGCCTGTGGGCGTTCGTATTCTCGATGCCGATGGCAAGGTGGTGGCTGAGCAGAAGAACGACATCCATTTCAATGCCAAGTGGAGAGACAGAGAGTATGAATTGCCAAGCATCTCTTTGGAAAATGCCAAGTTGTGGTCGCCGGATTCACCTTATTTATATACTGCCGAGGTGACGCTTTATGACAGCGAGGGCAACATCGCCGACCTGATTAAGGAGCCGTTTGGTGTGCGCACCATCGAAATCGTTCCGCAGAAGGGCTTGCTGGTGAACGGCAAGAAGGTGCTTTTGAAAGGTTATGCCAACCATCATACCCTCGGTGCCCTGGGTGCTGCCGCCTATCCGCGTGCCATCGAGAAGCGACTGAAACTGATGAAGGAATTCGGAATGAACCATATCCGCACCTCTCATAATCCATATAGCGAGGACTTCCTGAAACTCTGCGATAAGTATGGCATTCTGGTGGTGGATGAGCTTTACGACAAGTGGCTCACCCAGTATGCCGGTGGCAGAGTGGATTGGGAGAGTCTCTGGCAGAAGGATGTTCCCGAGTGGGTGAAGCGAGACAGAAACCATCCTTCGGTCGTGATGTGGAGCCTGGGAAATGAGTTGCAGCAATATAGCAACCTGCCTTTCAACGATTGGGGCGTTACGGCTTATAAGCTTCAGAAGGAGTTGCTGCACCGTTATGACGATACCCGACTCACCACCGTGGCGATGCATCCGCGCTATCGCAACCTGGAGACGGATTCCATCCCAGCCGATCTGGCAATAGAGACAGAGGTGAATTCATATAACTATCGTTACATGTATTTCCCTGGCGACAGCAAGCGCTATCCGGAGAAAACCTTCTATCAGAGTGAGGCAAGTGTGGCTGCCATGGGTCCTAACTTCTACGAGATGGATCTCGACAAGGTGATTGGTCTTGCCTATTGGGGCGCCATCGATTACCTGGGCGAGAGCATGGGATGGCCTATCAAGGGTTGGAATCAGGGTGTGTTCGACCTTTCTCTTCAGCCAAAGCCAGATGCTTATTTCGTGAAGAGCATGTTTACTGACGAGCCAACTGTTCACATCGGTGTTATCGAGAAATCGGGTGGCAACATCCAGTGGAATGGCATCAATGTTTCAGCCGGAAAGCTTTCAGAAAACTGGAACCGTGAGGCAGGCGAGCAGGTTTCGCTCTATACCTATACCAATGGCGACGAGGTAGAACTCTTCCTGAACGGCAAGAGCCTGGGTGTGAAGAAGAACAGCAACGATCCTAAGCTCCGTGCCCGCATCAAGTGGGACATCGCCTATGCTCCAGGCACTCTGGTGGCTGTGGCTAAGAAAAACGGCAAGGTGGTGGCTCGCCATCAGATAGAGACCACGGGCGAGGCTGTGGCTCTGAAGCTGGTTCCGGATATGGAGACCTGGCATGCTGATGGTAAGGATCTGATGCACGTTCGCATCTATGCAGTAGATAAGAAGGGCAGAAGAGTACTGAACGTGAAGGATGCCAAGGCATTCGATAAGTTGACATTCCAGGTGAAGGGCGATGCGAATATCGTGGCGGTGGATAATGGAAACATTGCATCTGATGAACTTCATATAGGAAAGACCCAGTTGGAGAAGACCATCCAGAGAAATCTCTTCCAGGGTTCTGCTCTCGTGATATTGAGAGCAGGCGATAAGCCAGGAAAGATAGAACTTTCGGTGGCTGGCGAAAAGATGAAAGCCAAGAAGCTGGTTTTGAATACGAAATAAATATGATACTAAAAAAGGTCGCCAAAATGCTGGCGACCTTTTTTTTAGTATTTTGACAGATTCCGGTCGGAATATCTTCAAAAGGTCGGATTTTCGGTCGGATTGCGTACTTTTCGGTCGGATTATGATTAAACTGACCGATATTTGAGTGATATTATCACTTGTATTATTGCCGAAAAAGGTTGAATGAACGACACTAAATAGCGTAAGAACGACCGCAAGAACGACTGCAACGACCGCAAGAACGACTGCAACGACCGCAAGAACGACCTATATTATTAGTAAAGTTCTTTTTCGCCTTTCTCTGTTATCTTCCATTTTTTTCCATTCGATGATTTTACTATAAGTTCATCTTTTGCCATATTAACAAGGAGGCGTCCTATTTTTCGTAGCTTTTCGTCACGAGTGTTGTTTGCGGGAAAAACATGTTGAAGGCTTTCAAATGCGTCTTTACGCCAAAATCCCATTTCGCCTGCGTTATGCGCCAATTGGAGTAATAGCTTTTGAATGCTGTTTTCTGCAAGCCCTTTTTTGACGGATTCAAAACGATTTTCCGCTATAATCAATGACGAATTCGCTATAATTCCGCTAAAAATCGCTATAATATGTCCTCTATGATTGAGGCATGTTATACCAAGTTCGTTCTTCCGTTTGTAATATGATTGCCTACCTCCATCTTCTGTTATGCTACATACGGTTGCGATCTCTTTTGCCGTGACTTTTGGATTATTGCTGATTATTTTTAGAATAGTTTTCGTAGTATCGGCAGGAGTTTCCGTAGTTACAGAGGGAGTTTCCGTAGTTGTTTCCGTAGTAACCGTAGATGTTTCCGTAGTGTCCTTGATGTTTCTTTCCTGTTTAAAGCAAGTGTACGAAAGTGCCATGCGTCTGCAGGATGAGCATCGTGGTTTAAAATCGCTATATTTGTCGAATTTCGACGAATTATGACAAAAGATACCAATTGCGACCATTTGTTTTAATCATCTCTTCCAATTTCATAGTCTTAAGCAAATCTCCCAATAGTCGTAGTTGTTGCTCTTCCGTCTTGTTTTGCGGAAGAACATCCATAAGATATTCGTATATGCTATCTCGTTTGGCGCCTTCGTCTTCTGCATAGCTGAGATACTGTAGAACCATTTGACGCAAATCGGTTATGCCTTTTTCTTATCATTTTATTTTCTGTGTTTTAGCTAAAAATAAAATGATAAGAAAAATGCATCTATCTGATAATCAAATTAATGTGAATAGATTAACAAAAATTTATTTTTCGGTTATTTTTTTATTAGCCATCAAATTAAATAGTATCTGCAATCTACGCGAGCGCCTTTCTTCGCTATTTCGGTTCCGACCATTGAATAAACTATCTTGCGAATTTCTTTGAGCTCAACATCAGGAATTCTACTTGCTATTTCAGAAATTTTGCTCATCGGATATCTGTGTAAGTCCTCTTTGATAAGGGCTTTCAGAACATATGGCTCTATAGTTCTTAGCGTTGTGACAATATTGGATTTTGCATTCGTTAATAGTGTAGGGTTGATTTGATAGTATGCCCCTTTTGTCGCACCACTTTTTGTTATTAAGTGATTCTTATCCAAATTGTCCACATAGCTTCTAAGTCGTTCTTCCGCAGTGAGTTGAAGAGTCTTAGACAAGTCTGTTGTCGCAATGCGTTTCTCTCTGGCTATGATGCCGAAAGCTATCTTGTTCTTTTGAGAAAGCTGATAATTATGGTCAACATAATCCATCAGGCGAACAACTTCTTTATCAGAAATCTCTGCACTTTGATATACTGTGACAGTGTTGAATGTTGATTCTATCTCAGGTTGTTTCTTCGCTTCAACGGCATCCAACTCATAAATCAAGTCATAGCCAGAGCCCTCACCTTCCATCAATCCAAGTGCGGTCAGTATCTCTATCATATTCGGATTACGTCTGTGCTTGGTATGAAGGATGTTGTCTTTGGTTACACCCAAAGGGAGACCACCAGGATTGGAGATGCTGATATAACCTGGATATACCTTGATTGTGATGTCGTTAGAGATGGTTCTTGAACTATGAGCCAAACTGTTAACAAGCAACTCTCTGATTAAGTTCTCGTTATAATAGCGTACTGTCTTACGGAAGAGTCCATTAGGCATCTCATAGCTATAGGTCAACTCTACAGCCTTGTCCATAATATCTTCCAAAAGTTCTTTCGGATTACGTGTGTTGTCACGCCATTCCAATTTGTTGGTTTTGTTCTCCAAGTCATCATATACGATATATTGCACAGTGATAGGATAGCAAATACGGCTACGCTGTTTGGCTGTACCAATCCATAAGACACCAAGATTAGTCATCTTGTTGCCGTCAAGAAGGTGGTATTGTTCGCCAATTTCCATATCGTCGAGCTGCTTGATATGCTGCTTCACTCTATCAGATTGGCGTATATCATTAGCGAATTTTGAGAGATTCGTCTTATTCTCATCTTCCAACTCAAACTGTGTTGGTACAAGTTCCCATTGGAAAGCTCCTTTCTCTTCTCCAACACGTTGGATATCCTCACTACGAACCGGCTCACATTTGTCAGCGACACGGATATACATCTTGCCATCAGAAGTGGTGGCATATGAATGGAGTGAAGGGAATACTGTTATGGCAAAGTACTGGCTGCCAGTTTCGTCTGCACACACGTCGCCTACAGCAAGACCAACATTGAAACAAAGTCCACGCAATCTTGTAACGGCACTATTTGCCTCTTCTTGCGATATAACTTGATTGGGAGCTGGTTTCTTTGTCTTATCTTCCACGCCAATCATAATCTGTCCTCCTTGCGCATTGGCTAAAGCTACACAAGTGGTGGAGAGTTCTTTGAATCCTTTCTCTCCTGTTCGAATCTTTTGCAGACTCTTGTATTCTATCTTTTGTTGTTCTGTATTCATGTTTACTTGTTAATCTTTAAACAGCTACAAAGATAATATTTTTCTTTGAGAATAGGGCATATATTCAGGAGGAAAATGTATTTTCTTTGTGACGTTGCAATAGGTACGCACCTCTATACGGTAATGTTCATACAAAAGACCTGTGAAATTGAAGTTATTGTCGCCAGCCGTATTGCTGATCCATTTTCCCCCGTTGATGTATTTTTGGCAGGAACCAATTGCCTAAGTCGTTCATCATAACACAGAATACTGTATTCCAGCTTATGACAGCTTTCATCAGAAACTTCTACAAAGTTATTATGCAGAGATTGAGAACCCATGAATTTGGATTGTGTGCCACAAACAGAATCAAGACCTTTGTTTTTCGAGTTCATCACTGTCCCAGTAAAATGGGTTAAGACAATGCGTAGGTATGTATTGAACATTTATATAGACGACTATGCTTATACCAACCAGTTCAAGACAGACTTTAGTTAAAAGCCATGCCTTTCTTGGTAAAACAGCATATTACCTCAAGTCACTTTATGGGGTAAGGGGATTTTGTGTCTGCGACGTTTCTGACATGCAAGGAATATGTACAATAAAATAAACTTTGTCGCTTTGCAAGTAAAATCCCACTAAGTCCTATAGGTTTCGGATTTGAGGATTATTATTATTTAATCATTGACAAAGTAAAAGAAGCAGAATCAACAACAGTATACCCTGCTGCCATAAACTTTACTATAGAATCTTCATCAACCGGGTTTATTGCGATTTTAGAATCTCTCAGCAGCATGCCAGCAGTGGCAATGACAACATCGTTGTGATCCAACAAATCAACATCACCATCCATACTAAATGGAATGCCATTGTCGAGAAGTAGATCCACTATGCTTTCAAGGCCAGGGTATAGGGCTTTTGCCTCGTTTCATTTCATTGCCTCAAGGACATCACTTTTATCATTCCAAACATGAGCCCACTTTAAAAAGGGGCATATTTTGAATCCAGTCTGACCAGTGTGGTCGT